>Ga0272443_10000021_pt1 | contig 347772 bp, 317 predicted proteins | sample SSMAcet12_FD_193581 | JGI IMG/M metagenome (GOLD analysis project Ga0272443, IMG submission 193581) | Marine sediment archaeal communities from Little Sippewissett salt marsh, Falmouth, MA, United States - SSM-Acet-12 | ecosystem: Environmental > Aquatic > Marine > Wetlands > Sediment ... | reverse complement strand
ATGTCTTTACATGCATATCAATTCCGATTATTATAGTCATAAGTCAATCCTCCTTTTTTTTGATTGTTAATGAAATCTTATCATAGATTTCATTTTGGAGGGTTGACTTTTTTTTACATAGTAACTCTGCGGTGATCCTTTCAGAATCTACCTGTATGACTGTAAGACAAAAAAAATATTGACAAATCACCTGTAATGAACGATGTTTGTTTAATGAACTATGTTCACCCTCTCCCACCACAGCACTGTTTTTAAAACAATATCCGGTGGAGGCTGCCATGCAGCAATCCAGTGCTCTTGAGAAAAAATCCATTACCCCGGGCTATGCCTGGTATATATTTGCCCTTCTCTTTCTTCTCTACATGTTTGATTACGTTGACCGGCTTATTATCGTATCCCTTTTCCCTTTTATCAAGGCTGAATGGGGCCTCAGTGACGCAAGCTGCGGGCTGCTCATCTCTGCCGTGTACTGGTCAATTCTCATATTCACCTTTCCGGTCTCTATACTCATTGACCGCTGGAGCAGAAAAAAGACCATCGGCATCATGGCCATTATATGGAGCCTGGCTACGGGCGCCTGCGCCTTTACCCGCAGTTTCGGTCAGCTTTTTGCCGCCCGCACCATAATCGGCGTTGGTGAAGCAGGGTATGCCGCCGGCGGAACCGCCATGATATCTGCCATTTTTCCGAAAGAAAAACGCTCACAGGTGCTTGGCATGTGGAACGCGGCCATTCCCCTTGGCAGCGCCATCGGTATTGCCGCGGGAGGAATTATTGCCGAGCACCTTGGCTGGCGCCACGCCCTTGGGGTAGTGGCCATTCCCGGCTTTTTCATCGCAATCCTTTTTTTCTGGGTACGTGATTATAAAACTATTGAGCTGGTTAAGAACCCCGTTGCAACAGAAAGCCACTTACGGCAAAAAATGAAAAAAAGGGAGATAGCCGCCCAGTTTCTTAAAACCAGGTCACTGATACTCACCGATCTTGGTTTTGCTGCCAGTGCCTTCGTCACCACCGCACTGCTCAGCTGGCTCCCCTCGTATTTTCACAGAACAGAAGGTATCCCCATCAGTGACGCCGGAATGAAGGGAGGTGCCATCATGTTCCTGGCCATCGTTGGGGCCCCCCTTGGCGGTTTCCTGGCTGACAGGTGGTTCGCCAAAACACCGCAGGGACGCATGCTGCTTCCCGCCGTGTCCACCACCGTCACCGCCGCCATTCTCTTTATCGCCTTCGTGTTCTTTTCGGGAACCATCCAGTACGTGATGCTTCTGGGGGCAGGGATCAGCGCTGTTGCCTTTATCCCGGCAGCCGTTGCCGTCACCCAGGAGGTAGTACACCCCGGTCTCAGGGCCATGTCACTCAGCATATGTGTGATCGTGCAGCATGTGCTTGGCAGCACACTTGGGCCGGTATTTGTGGGGGTGGTGTCAGACCAGTACAATCTTCTCACTGCCATGTCCATACTGCCTGCATTTTCACTTCTTGCAGGGGTATTGTTCTTCTGGGGATCATTTTATTATGAGAAAGAAGCTGCCATGGTGGCACATGTTGATATTGAGATGGAGTAGTTAGTTGTTGGTGAATAGTGGTTAGTGTTATGTACGCACATACAGCTTTTCGGCAATATCCACCAGTCCTTCAAGCAGGTCTTCAAGTTTGGAAGCGGGAATATACGGGAAGAGGTAAAACCCGTATCGCAGGCTGCAGTATATACCGTCATCATCAACGCGAAATCCTTCAAGGGCATATATCCATTCCTGGTAGAATGCCAACATGCGCCGCTGCAGTTCGGCATCCCTGCTGATACTTTCCCCGTCGTCACGCAGGGCCCGCCTGGTCTTGAATACCAGGTTGAACTGCCAGTCCGGTGTGCTGAAATCTATAACCTTTCCCTGCGGCCGCATGTTGGGTTTTGATATGGAAAGTTCCAGTCCTTTAATCCCCACTGGTGAACTCACCCGCACCCGTGGATTCATCGAATTATCCGGCACCACCTCCACGTGGTACCCCCGCATCCTGCCCACGATCTTGCCAAACTTTTTATAATAATCCGATTCTACGTGAGCAAGCCCCATCTTTTCGGCAATCCCGGGCAAACGCCATAAGGAAAGTTTTCCCCTGGGCCAGTCTATAACAATGGCCTTCACCATCCACACCAGAGCCAGGGGAGTATACTGCGACGCCGCCAGCAGGATGTTCAGTATCTTTTTTATTATGAGGTTCATGGTGTTCGTTTTTAAACCGCACGTGTTATATCACGAACCGTAAGTATTTCATCAGCACGAAGGGAAGCAACGCTGGATTCAGGAACAGTTATTACATTAATAGTTTCACCAAGGGCATTTATTACTTCAAGGACACATCCTTTTTCACCACCCGATGGATGTTCCACGTAATCTACAAGCACGGCAACATCGCCTTTCTTCAAGCCGTGCTCATCTATGTCATGCAGCAATGAAACTTTTTCGTACAATTTCATTTCAGCCTCTCTTACCGGGAATTAATGTAATAAACTGGAAGCGATTGTCAATCTTTCTTTCCAGCCATATTGTAGTTACAGGTATGCTTACATTGTTGAACCCATTGATTATACCATCAACTCGATAAAAAGTACCATAAACATTACTTTTTTCAATGGTTGCTTCATTATTTGTAATGAGAAGTTGAATCTCCTTTATCAGTTTTGTATAATTCTTTGCAGTGAAACCCGCTTTTGCCAGGTATTTGGACTTGTCATTATATTCTTTGTCAACCAATAGATAATCAGTAAATTTATCTACAGGCATTTCTGCATCAGGTGGTATTTTCATATGATAAACCCCAAATTTTCTCTCAATAACTAATACGATGAAAACAGGGTAATCATAAAAAATTTTTTTATTTTTTACAAAAAAACATGATCAACCAATGGTACCCGGCCCTCCCCAGGCCATCCTCTTCACTAATGGTTTTCATGTGGGTGAACCCAGTCTTTTCAAAAAGCGCTTCATAATATTCTGACGGACGTAATACGAAGAGCCTGCCGTCACGTGACCGGTGTGCCGCATCAACGTCCGGAGTGTGTCTATTCTCCCCCATCTCTAAAAATGTTTTTTTGTTGTGAAATTTTCATACAACTGATTGAATTTCTTACGCAATTACATTTTTAGACCCTTTTTCCCAATAACCCGGAAAGACGCAAAACATTATACGTCTAAATACTTGATATCCGATAATACCAGTATTGACATATCAAATTTAACGGGGGCAGACTTAATGAGTTCATCTAAAATGCCGCTTCAGGATAAAATAACATTAATCCTGCTTGTAGGAATGTCGTTTTTTTTAATGTGCGATCTTTATATAACCCCTTCAATCGTTCTGGATCTTGCGAAAGAATACAGGGTAGATAAAGAATCAATCGGATATGTCGGTTCTGCTTTTGTTTTAGTAGGAGCAGTCATAAGCCTTTACTTCGGATTTATGACAGACCGTTTTTCAAGAAAAAAACTGCTTGTCCTTACAGTATTAATAGGAGAAATTCCCTGCCTGCTTACCGGCATACCTTTTGTGACAGGCACATTTGAAGGATTTCTCGCAATGCGTATTCTTACAGGAATTGGAGTCGGCGGCATTTATCCTCTTACATTTTCTCTATTGTCCGACCTCTTCAGTGACCGGCACCGGGCAAAAGCGATCGCGGGTATAGACATTGCCTGGGGCATAGGGATGATGATGGGCCCCATACTGGGAGGGCTGGCGCTTACAACAGAATATGGGTGGCGCCTTGCTTTTATATTGGCCGCTCTTCCAAATTTTATCCTTGCGCCGCTTTTCGCTTTTTATGTTAAAGAACCCCAACGAGGGAAAACAGAAACGGCCATTGCCGGAGCTATAGAAGAAGGCGCGGTATACGCATACCGCATTAAGTTGTCGGATTTTAAACTTATCATTAAAAACAAAACCAACCTGTTTATGCTTGTCCAGGGAATTCCCGGCTGTATTCCATGGGGCGTCCTTACTTTCTGGTCTATTACTTATTTTAAAGAAGTCATGAAGTATTCTCAGACTACCTCTACAATGGTCTGGGAAATTTTTGGAATAGGCAACGCGGTTGGCCTTATACTATGGGCTTATATTGGAGATAAGATTTTCAAGAAAAACCCCAGGTGGGCGCCTTTATTCTGCGGCTTTGGAGTAATAGCCGGAACAATACCCTGTTATTTATTTTTAAATATTAATTTTCAAAGCTTCCTGATTCTCTACGGTTTTGTTGCATTTGCCGGAATGATTGTCTCAGTACCCGGGCCTACCCAGAAGGCAATTTTTATGAATATTAACCGGCCGGAACACAGAGGCTCGATTTTTTCAATAAATAACCTGATGGACAGCCTGGGCAAAGGAATAGGCCCGGCGGTGGGAAGTATAATACTCACCCTGGGAGGCAGTTATGTTTTTATGATGAATTTTGCGGTTAGCTGCTGGATTCTGTGCGGGATCATTTTTATTCTGGGATACTTCACGATTGAAAAGGACAGGGGCAGAATGCTTGAACTGCTTGACAAACGGGCCGCAGAAATTACCGGAGCTCCGCAAAGTTACTGATCAGGAGAAAACAAGTTTGGAAAACAAAAAAGAAATCTTCCTGGTGCCCTACTCTCACCTGGACACCCAGTGGCGCTGGGAATATCCCACAACAATCAATAAATACATAAAAAATACACTTGAAGAAAGCATTTCTCTGTCAAAAAAATATCCGGGTTTCCAGCTTAACTTTCCAGGAGCAATACGATATTCCTTTATAAAGGATTATTATCCCGAAGAATTTGAAAAAGTTAAGGCTTTAGTCAAAGAAGGCAGATGGCATACTTCAGGCACCTGCCTTGATGAAACCGATACCCTGATTCCTTCGGTAGAATCCATGATCAGAAACATCCTTTATGGGGACAGATGGGCAAAGCGGAATTTCGGGAAAAGCAGCAGGGACTACATGATTCCTGACTGTTTTGGTTTTCCCGCAAACATGCCTTCTATTATGGCCCATTGCGGAATAAACGGTTTTTCAAGCAATAAACTTACATGGAAATCCGCGGTCGGAATTCCTTTTGAAACAGGAGCATGGAAAGGGCCTGACGGAAGTGAAATAATAAGCGCGTTTAACCCCTGCCGTTATGATTCAAGGTTATTCCCTCTGCAGATGAGTTTTTTTCGCCTAAAAAGACTCAAAAATCTCGGAAAGAAAAATGGAATATGGAAATCATTTCAATACTATGGCGTTGGTGATATTGGAGGTTCCCCTACTGAATGTTCTGTAAAAAATGCAATTTCAAGCATTAAGAAATCAGAAAAGAAAGCGGGCGGTCTTAAAGTACGGCAGGGCCCTGCAGATGTTTTTTTTGATGAGATTACTTCTGCAGAAAAAGAAAAGATGGACCGCTATGAAGGAGACCTTCTGCTGATAAACCACAGCGCCGGTGTACTTACTTCAGCCGCGATAATGAAACGCTGGAACCGTAAAAATGAACAAATGGCTTTTGCCGCAGAAGCAGCTGCCGTTACAGCTTTACTTTTCGCGGGCGCGCCCTACCCCTCGCAAAAAATTGAAAGAGCCTGGGAGAGAATTATCAGCAGCCAGATGCACGATATTCTGCCAGGGACATGTACACCAACAGCTTATGAGTATTCCCAGAACGATGAAGTTATCGCGTTAAAAACATGGACAAACATACTGCAGGATTCAGCGCAGGCAATTGCTCCTTCTGTAAAAGGGAAGGGAGAAATACTGCTTTTTAACCCCTGTCTTGAAACACGGAAAGATCCTGTTGACATAGACCTTCCTGACATGGAAAAAATTCCCGGCCCTTCAGTTGTTTTTACTGATGCTGACGGAAATGCAATACCTGGACAGCTCACAAAAAACATAAACGGAAAAATTTCTGCTTCGTTTATACCCGAACTCCCCCCTCTCAGCTGGTCGCGCTTTTCGATTTCTTCAGAGCAGGCTCATACTGCTTCTGCTGTTGAAATACAAAAACATCAGAATTATTACATACTTGAAAATTCATTGTACAGAATAAAGATCACTGTAAGCGGAAAAGTTGAATCTATATTACATAAGCGTCTGGATTGGGAACTTCTTAAAAAACCTCTTGCGTATGAGCTTCAAAAAGAACGCCCGGTAAATTTCCCGGCTTGGAACATGGACTGGAAGGACAGGAAAAAGAAACCATTTCAACGCCTGCAGGAAGGCGGAGAAGTCTCAATTATTGAAGAAGGCCCTTTGCGCTGTTCTATAAGTATAAAGACATCATTAAAATCATCGGAATTAATTAAGGAAGTCAGCCTCAGTGCTGAATCTGAAATTGTTGAGTTTACCGAAAGGATCAACTGGAAAGAAAAAGGCTGCTCTCTTAAACTTGCCGTTAACAGTAATCTGGAAAGTCCGGAAGTTACTTTTAACTGGGAAACTTCACGAATTAAGAGAGGTATCAATAACAGTAAATGTTTTGAGATGCCTTCACGTTTATGGGCAGATATAAGCGGTAAAGACAGGGGTATTTCAATAATTGAAGATTCAAAATACGGATACGACCACCCGCGGGAAGACACTCTCAGAATGACCCTTCTTTATACTCCCTCAATTTGGTATGTTCACGGCTTCTGGGACCAGAGGACCCAGGACTGGGGCCGGCATACAATCCGGTATGGGATATTCGCCCATGAAGGTAATTTAAAAAAGACCGATGTTCTGGCAAGACGCTTTAATCAGCCTGTGCGGGCATTTAAGATTTCAGGAGCTTCCGGTTCAGGGGCCGATAAAAATCTTTCTTTATTAAATAATTCCTCGCAGCAGCTTGGATTGCTTGCAGTTAAAAAAGCCCAGGACAGTGATGATGTAGTTTTAAGGTTTTATGAACGGTACGGCAAAAACTGCAGTTCAGATGTTACTATACATTTCCCTGTTAAATCAATTTCAGAAACAAATGGCCTGGAAGAAATAAAAGAAGATATTACTGTCACCGGTAATACTTTTAACGCTGAAGTTATTGCTAATGGAATCAGCTCGTATATTATAAAACCTGAAATATCACCACAGCAGTATAATATTACGCAGGAAGCTTTAAGTCTTGAATATAACTGCAAACTTATAGGGAATAATAATGAAAGGGGGTGCGCGCTTTTCCCTGCTGAATTAACACCTTCAAATATTAACTCGGGACCTGTTTCATTTACACTTAAACCTGGTAAAGATTTAAATTCCCTGCAGTGCAAAGGCCAGAAAATTGCTGTACCCGCGGGATACAATGTACTGTCAATACTCTGCGGTTCCATGGAAGAAACTAATGCTGTTTTCCGCTGGATGGACAGCAATGATCAAATAGTAAAAGAAGAGAACTGCCGCATTTCTTCATTGACCGCCTTTGCGGGCCAGTGGGACACACGCACATGGAAAAAAGAGCCAGAGCACTTTTTAAAAAACAGGCGCGATTATGTCTGGATAAACAAATGCACAGGAGTTAAGCCCGGCTATATTAACAGGGATCGCCTTGAATGGTATTCAGCACATACTCACAAAAATGGCACAGACCAGGCATACCGGTTTGGATATTTATATACTCTTATTATTGATATTCCGAAAAATGCAAATTCAATTGAACTTCCTGATAGCCCTGCAGTATATATAATGGCTGCAACTGTTTCTGAACAAAACTGCCGTGCTGCAGATATTCGAAGCCTTAAAGACAAATATGATTTTTAGAAATACTAATTATTTCCGGGAGATTACCAGGGTTAGGGAAATTTTCCATGTGCCTTTTTAACCGGGTGCAGAGTATACTGTACAGGCGAGAGATCTGGGGTCACATGGGTTGCATAGTATTTTTTCGTGGGTTTGTCCATGGGGTGTCAGGGTATACTTTTTTGCGTATGGAGTTCAACTGATTTTGGGATGGTAAAATATAGTTTTACTTATAAATAAAACATTGGGAATTTTATCTGAAAGTTTAACTTATAAGTAAAACTTTTGTAGCATTTCTCATCATAAATATTTTTCTAACCTGCCTTTTTCCCGAATGTGAGAAGGTACAGTGCTAGCAGGTCGGGAAAACTGAAAAAATCTTTTGAAGATGAACGTTGCTGTTAAAGAGATTGCCGGATTACTGGACTCTTGGTAAGGGAGATACTGGAGGTGTAGTTTTCATGTTATTCCTTTTTTAAATTAATTTTTGGTAATACAACTGGATAGCTTTTATCATCATCTTTACAATACCATTGTACTACATATTCTGCTTCTGCATCTTTTACAGAAAAACCTTTATCAAACCAGTAATTTAAATCATGTATACCTTTTTGGGAAATCATACAAGCATGATTGTTGTTTAAATAAAAAACATTATCATTTTTTTTGTTGTATTCAAGTTGAGAACCTGAATGAACATTTTTTAAAGTTTTAATAATGCTATTATTTTTAAAAAATCCTAATTGAACACCTTTATGATCAAAATACAATGATACGCTGTTAGGTTCATCATACTGTTTTTCATCTTGCACAATTTTAGTATTTTCATCAGCTAGTGATGTGAACAAATTCATGTTATTAATAATATATAGATTTTTCTTTGCTCTTGTAATGGCAACGTATATAAGCCGCACATCATCATCTTTAATAAACTGATAATCAGGAAGCATGAGAAAAACAGTATCATATTCTCGGCCCTTAGCTTTATGAATTGTAGTTACAACTATATTATTATTGTCATTGTGTATATCATTAACACTTGTTTCCAAGATGTTGCTAGCCCATTCACTAAAGAAGAGATGCTTATATGACTCACCAAAATAATCTATTATTTTTTTGACAATATCTATATGTTTAGTATATCTATAGTATTCTAAGGTTTCTTTTCGAACTTTATCCCAAATATTCCTCGTTATTTCACTATTTACAGGTGCTAATTCTTTTAATCGGTTTGTGAAAAATACTATTTCTTCCATATCTTTTATTCTAAAGTTTATATTACTACTTCCAATTGAGACAGGTAAGCCTTCCTCCTTAAGACAGGCAAATATAATCGAAACGTCTTCATTTTTAAGAGTAAGTATGGCTGCATCTGACAAGAATTTAGACCCCTTCACAACATCTATAAGGGGATTAATAATATTATTACTTTTAATATTATATATTGTTATCGACCCGTTATTATTAGAATTAGCTACCAAATCTAATTGTTTTACTTTATGTTTAATCATCTTTCTCAATCGGTTTGAAAATTGTACCAGGTTTGCAGCACTTCGAAAGTTTGTTCTCAATTCATATAAATATGCACCATCCTTCTTGAACTGATACATATACTTGTTCGATGCTCCACGAAAACCAAATATATTTTGGTCATCATCCCCAACTGCCAAAACACGTATATCTCCCGATATATTTATTATCTTTGATATTAATAAATATTCTTTTTCATTCAAATCCTGAAATTCATCTATAACCAGAACACTTTTATTTTTTATTTTGTTAACATCTAATTGTCCTGAATCAATAGCATTCAGTGTTTCATCTATTATAGATTCAAGCTCTTCTTCACTGGGTATCATACCCCAAAGATTAAAACAGAAGGAATGATATGTAAAAATATCCACATACCGGGTTATAGCACCTATCAATTCATATAGTCTAGATCTAAACTCCATAACGGCTGATCGTGAAAAAGTAAGCATTAGAAATTGCTCAGGTTTTACATCTTCTGCAACAAGAATTGAAGCAATCTTATGAATGAGAACCCTGGTTTTCCCACTACCTGGACCTGCTGCAACAAGTATCAGATTATTTTTATAATCACGTACTATCTTTTGTTGTTCAGAGCTAAGACCTCCATATATTTGATTAAATATTTCCGGTTGAATTGGCTTTATTATCTGTTCTCTTTCTTCAGCTGTTTTATAATACTTTTTTATAAATTCATCATGTGGAAGCGAGAAATAATCAGATGTAAACTTTTTTGCATGTTCAATATTCTCTCGCATTAGCATTGCATATTTTTGAATAATATGAATTTGTTCAGTTTTTTGATCATAATACTTCTTCAGTATCTCATAATCATCTTTCGAAAACCTACGATTAGGACTCTTTTCTTTCCTTGTTATAGTCATGGGAGAATAAAAAACAAAAAAACCACGATCTAGCTTTATTGCATCAATGCTGTTTAAATAAAGTAACGCTTCATTGTAGTCTTCATCTGTAAAAGACTCATTATTTCTTATTAGAAGATTATTACCTTTTCTTCTAAGATATGGTATAGAAAACTCCACAAGGATTTCAGTAATATTTTTTATACCATCTTTTTGTTTTTTTTCAATGGCTTGCTCTTGGAGAAATTCAATAATTTCAACAGCAAGTTTGATATTTTTATCATTGATTTCACTAAGCTCTTCAATTCTTATTTTATATTCAAATGTATACAATAAAGCAATGGAATCTATTCGTTTTTTCTTTATAAAATTTCTTATTTCCCAATAATTCAAAACCCTTCTTATATCATCCAATGAAAATATTTTTTTAGATGAATCAGCTACTATTGAATTTATCTCTTTCAATGAAAACTTTTCTGGTTTGTCTTTAAGGAATTCTAATAGATTTTTTTGTATATTTTTAAACCTCTTCAATATCTCTAAAGAATTATTATCATTATTTGGACCAGCAGCAATATTAACATATGCAGAAAGATCCATATCTTTATCATTTAAAATCTTCATTCTTTTAAGGTGATTGACTAGTCTTATAACATCTTCACGGCGTGCACGAACATGTTCTGCAAGATAATCAATTCTAGTTTCATCATCCTTAATAATACGCTGAATAATTGATTTTGCCAGTCGCTTATCATTTTCTGAAATCGATTCTTCATCGATCATTTTACTACTTTTTTCAACATCTCTTACCAATAGGCTTACCGCATGTACTTTTGCATAATTAAAATTCCTCTCCAGAAATGATCGCTCTTCCAACATGGAAATAGCTGTTTTTATCTTAACCTCTAAATTGTGATCTTCAATATCCCAACCAGCGTTCATCGCAATTTCCAATGCGGATCGCCTCAGTATATCTGTATTTTTTGTAAACCCCCGTATGCTTTTCCAAACTTCAGAAATCTCTTTTTGATTTATTCTATTTGCAAAGTACAACTCAAAATGCTTTTTAATATCAGCACTATTAAATAAAAGGCAACATTGAGCGTCACTTTCGGCGTCTCTTCCTGCTCTACCTGTTTCCTGAGCATAATTTTCAAGTGATTGGGGTATATCATAATGAATCACCATTGATACATCATCCTTGTCTACACCCATGCCAAAAGCATTAGTGGCAACGACCACTTTTAAATCTCCATTCATAAAAAGCTTCATATTGTATTTTTTCTTTTCAGTATCAAGCTTGCCATGATAAATAGCAGATTTTATACTTAACTTATTTAGCTTTTCAGAAACACTTTCAACAGTTGCGATACGAGAACAATATATAATAACAGGGCCCTTTGTTGTGCCAATTAATTCAAAAAGATGCTCTATCTTTTCTCTATCTGTATCACATTCATAAATCTTGTATTTCAGGTTTTTTCGATTTGAATCAACAGAAATCTCTTCAAGATTCAAGTTGAGTGTTCTAAAAAAGTAATTCTTAATATCATTAATTACTTCTGGTTTAGCTGTAGCAGTAAAGCAAGATATGGGTATTGGTTTTGATAATTGTTGTTTCTCTTGAAGTATTTTAATGAATTTCCCAATAAATAGATAATCGACTCTAAAGTCATGTCCCCAGGAAGAGAAGCAATGAGCCTCATCAATAACGAATCTTGAAATTATGCGTTTGGATAACAACCTTAGCATTGTTTCAGAACGAAGTGATTCCGGAGCAATGTATAATAAATTTGCGTTCCCATCTTCTATTCTTAAAATCGCATCAACCCTTTCCGGGGGTGAAAGTAAGCCATTTATTGTCACTGCATTTGTTATATCTTTTTCTAAAAGATTATCTATCTGGTCTTTCATCAATGCCTGCAAAGGTGATATAATAACTGTTAAACCCTTTGTAGCTTCACCTGCTATTAATGCTGGTAATTGATATGTTATTGATTTCCCACCCCCTGTTGGAAACACAGCAATCAATGACTTGTTTTCCACTGCCAGTTTAACAGCCTGTTGCTGTGCAGGTATTATTTCATCTGAACTATATTTTCGAAATGTATCAAATCCAAAATGTCTTTTTAACGCGCCTGCTAGATCTCTACGATATTGACAATATTCACATGAATCATCTTCACATATGTTATTTCGAAGAGTATGGATTAAATCTATAATGCCTGGAAATTTATAAATAACCCAGTAAGGTATAATTGATTCTGGACATCCATATTTTATTAATGCACAACAATATGCTGCCTCAATTGGGTTTTTCAAAAACCGTTCTTCCATATTTGTGGAAATGCAAATATTCTTACCAAGTATTTCACAGCAGAGTTCCCAGGGAGAATTGACTAAGCCAGAATAATTTATAATCTGGAAAAAACCGTCAAACCCAGCTTGAGTTTTAAGAAGATTCCAATAGAGATTTTGCATTCTTTTTTCTAAATCGTTGAAGGCATGAACCTCATCAATTAGCAGTTCTTTACTTAATCTTGCATCCCATAATGGATCGTTATTCCTGGGTTTTTCATTTAATGGGCCATAATCTTTAATTAGCTTATGATAAGGTTTTCTTGGAAAAAGTAACGCTGATAATAGTAACGTGTCTATTTTAGATTTATTAAATATTTCCGAGTTTTCCGTATTTTGCTCAAGGATTGGGATATCATGATTTATTATGTTATGACCACAAAGATATTTCGCATCTGATGATATATTAAAAAAAGAATCTAATGATTTACCATGATAATCCTTATCTCCTAAAATTGCTCCGATATCATTAATTGCATTATTAATCTTTGATGTTTCAAGATCGAAAAAGAGGATTGATTCATAATTGTTAGCCATCACGCTCCTCGATTGTCAATATATCAACTTTTAGTTGATAGTTAAACATCTACATTTATTCAAAGTGTTTTTACTAATAAAATCAAATCATTTCCTATACAATAACACATCACGCTATCGCCAATTTAGCCGCATCTTTCCACAACCATGCAGGCATTGGATTCTCTAATCTCCATATTATATTCATGGGTTTGCTTCCAGTATATGATTCAAAGATTACTGGACCAAGATTGACAAATCCCATTGTACTTCCATATTCATCATTGTTTTGTTCTCTCACAAATAGGATGAATTTCTTTCCTGTTTTAGACTGCTGAATATATGATTTCCCCTTACCTTTTTCTGGTATTGCTGAATTTTGACTTTGCCAGTGAAACATATTCTCACTTATGGCATAATCATGATATAATGTCGTTGGTGAAAACTTTTTATCAGTTTTTTGAAGTGTTACAAATAACAATTCAATATTTTCATTTTTTAAATCAACTACCCCTTCCCGACTACTGGATTTTTTATCAAAGCTGTTAACCCCAAAAGCTGACAACACCTGGTCCCTGTTATAACGAGCATGAAGCTTTAACGCATTTGGATTATCAATATTCATTGGGTGTTCTGCCACATCTAATTCATAGAGAAGGATATCAATCACTTCTGCAAGTTCTGATACCAGCGAATTATCTTTCCCAAGTGCTGATATACTCTCATCAATTGTTTTAAAACCCAATTCTTTACCCGGTTTTTGCCAAAAGTCATAATGCACCATCAATGCCATTTGATTTTGGATGTGATCTGATTCATCCCATATAAAATCATTCTCAATTAAGTATTTAATAAATTGATAATAGGATTTGGATTTGCACTGTAATAATCTCTGGGAGATTCCTTTATAAATATATTGTTCAACGATGCCATTGATATCTGGATTTATCACACCGGCTAGAATACAAAGACGGCTCCATCCTCCCCCCTTGCCAATTCTATTCTTATAAATATCTTGAAGTGAAATGTTGGGATGAATCTTTAGAAAATTCTGCAAACTCAGTTCTAATTCAGAGTTATGCTTATATGCTTTTATCAATTGAACTAAACGTTTTTGATTTATTATTGCTTTTTGAATATTATTAAGAATTATTTCCTTTGCTTTTTTCTGCAAAACAATACTACAACCTAATGGAAGATGTGGGAAATCATTCTTAATCTCATCCAGAGTTGAAGTGTGAGTTTTCCCCACCAATGCTCTGAACTTATTAGAAAAATCATATTCAGGCCTGGCATTACCTACAAAGTCCAAAACGGTAAGATATTCTTTACCTTCTGAAAGTCTTAAACCCCGACCAAATTGCTGCAGAAATATTGTTAAACTCTCAGTTGGTCGCAGAAAAAGGATTGTATCTACTTCGGGGATGTCGACACCTTCATTAAAAATATCAACTACACATAAAATATTGATTTTCCCATTTACAAGGTCGTTTCGATAAGATGATCTATTTGATGAATTATCACTGGTAAGTACTTCTGATGGAATCCCATGGTTATTGAATTTTTCACTCATATACCTTGCATGCTCACGACTAACACAAAAAGCCAAAGCTTTAATAGCAGAAAGATTACCTATAATATCTTTCATTGATCTTAGTATATGTTTTACACGTTTATCATTAGATACATAGAGGTTGGTAAGTTCATCAGCATCGTATTGTCCCTTTTCCCATTTTACACTTGATAAATCAACATCGTCGTCAACACCAAAATACTGAAATGGGCATAGGAATCTCCTGTTAATCGCATCAGGTAAACGTAATTCTGCTGCTATAGTTCCACAAAAATCACTTAAAATGTCTTCGCCATCATGGCGCTCTGGTGTTGCTGTTAAACCTAGAAGTATTTGTGGTGTAAATAAATCAAAAATTGTCCTATAACTATTTGCCGCGATATGGTGAACTTCATCGATGATTATGTAATCATAATAGTCATAAGATAAATCAATATTATCTTTCTGTGAATTTAACGTTTGTATAGAAATAAATAAGTGGTCATATTTCTCTGGCTTGTGATTCCCAACCCAGAGATCACCAAAATTTGGATCCCTTAATATGCCTTGAAATGCTGCCCGTGCCTGTTTTAATATCTCTTCTCTATGGGCAACATATAGAAGCTTATTGCCAGGATTATCCTTAAGATACCGTCTATAGTCAAATGCAGATACAATGGTTTTTCCTGTTCCAGTGGCAGCAACTACTAGATTTCGATGCCGGTTATGCACTTCCCTTTCAATACTTAATTTCTCAAGAATTTCCTTCTGGTGTATCAAGGGTTCTATATCGAAAAAATATTCATTAGTTGTTTCTGACCTCTCTCCCCTTGCTATTCTTATTGATTTAGTCAGTTTCTCATGACAATAATCATCATTAGAATTATAATATTCAAACTCGGGAGAATGCCAATATGTCTCAAAAGTGTTTTTACATTTATCTATAATATGTGGAATTTCTTCTGTTGTTATCTTAATATTCCATTCAAGACCATTTGTTAATGCTGAACGTGAAATATTGGCTGATCCGATATAACCAGTATCAAACCCCGTGTTTCTAAGAAAAAGGTATGTTTTTGCATGTAGTCTTTCCTGTCTTGTATTGTAGCTGATTTTAATTTCTGTATTTGGCAAATCTGCAAGAAACTCAATAGCAGTAGGATCAGTTACACCCATGTATGAGGTTGTAATTATTTTTAGTTTACTTCCTCTCCTGGTAAACTCTTTAAGTTGATCTTTGAATATACGTATCCCCTGCCATTTGATAAATGATACTAGCCAATACATTTCATCCGATGATAATATCTCTCTCTTGAATTCTGTTTCTAATGAAACTCCAGCATTATTACCAGTAAATAATTCGCTCTGCGAAAGCCCTGTAATCGGAGTAATTTCTGAAATATATTTTCTAATATCTGCAGCAATCGGATTCTTCTTTTCAAATAAGGCTTTAAGTATTTGTCCCTGGGATTCTAATAAATTCTCTGATAATTCCGCGTCTTCAATATACTCACAAATCCATGTAATTACTGCATTAGAAAACTCGATTTGCTTTTTTAACCTGTCATCTACATCTTCTATTGATTGAAGTGCATAGTAAATTATTTTACTAAGAAATGCTGACAACCGGTTGGCTGCTTCTGCCGGTTCAAGTATTTCCTTTTCTATGTAGAATTCTGAATTTATTTTCTCCAATTTTTCATGGAGCATTTGAGTAATTAATTCTTCGTAGATGCCAGTTTGATTCATTTATTTTTATCCCTGATACACATTCTCATTATGCCATTGTAAATACCCGGCACCTGGTTTCTCTTTATCAATCCCGGGCAATACTGTCAGGTTGTTACCATGATACCGATAATATTCTCGTCCATTCTTATACTTTTCTTTTATTTGATTACTAACCTCCACATAATAATCCGGAGTCACTGTCATGTAGCCATTATCAAATAGCTTATGAAGATCCGAACGAAGCAGCAGGCCATTTTTTATAGCATGTGGGCCAGACTCAGCATATGGCTTAATATGTGCAGCTTCCAAAACTGGTAATGTTTTTTCTCCTGTCACTGCACATCTCCTGGTGTATGCCTCGGTAACCAGCAACCTGAATGTTCCCTGTCCTATTCGAACTTTTGTAATGTATTCTCCATAACGATTTAAAATGTCTTCCTCGTTTACCAGAACATCAGATTCTTTAACTTCCTTTTCATAAAACCGATATTTTACAAGCAGGTCATTAACCCTCTCCCATAATTTTTTTCCATAATACTCATCAGTAGAATATGTCTTCCCGGCTACAATATTTTTGCTCCAGTTTTCTGGTGCAGGGATCCAGTCTTCATCGCTAAAGAACACTGGATCAGTCAAAATGATGCACCCAATTACTGGATCATGCTCTACCTGCCCCTTACCTCGCCTGTATTTCATTATTGCTTCTCGCAAATCACTGAGAGTATCGCAACCATTACGGTTCCCAAATGTTTCCCATGCCAGAGAGATTGGTAGTTTTGCATGACTAATAAAAAAACCTACTCCAGAAATAGCATTTGCAGGATATTTCATTTTTAAGAGAAAGGGGGCACCACGAGGGATCGCTTTGAAACCAGGTGTACCACCTGGCTGCCAGAAATTTATATCCTCTGGATTATGATATCGCAAATAGTGATACCATTCTGTATCTGTGACTCCTATATAGAAGTTCATTGTTTTTATAATTAATCCTGATCACAACAAATATACCTAAATGATGTCATATAACATCCATATGTCAAATCGTTTTCAACTTATGAAATCCATTAATAAACCCCATCCTTCCCATCAGCATCAACTGAATAACCACCTCTTCAAAAACTGCCGAGAACCAGTACAGCTTGTAACTGTTGGTAAGATAAGCCGGGTCCAGCATCTTTTCAAATAAAGCTACCGATAGGTCGTTATTTCGTGGGAGTTGAACCATTATTTTTATATGACATAACAATTAAAATATTTTCACATACAGTTCTTTTCATTCAACAGGGGCTGAGTAATGAATATTTATCCTTTTCAACGCAACCCCATACAAGAATCAACGCCAAGAAAAAAACGAAACGCTAAACAAAAACAAAACCTTCCGCGCCCTCTCCCTTCTATCAGAGCCGGTCATCGAGCGAAGCCGAGTTGCTATGTGACCCCGTTGAGTTCACATGGAACCAAAAAATATTGACATTGTATATAATGATATATATTATATGCTTATATCATATATATCAAAGGAAACCCATATGGAAGAACAGATGCTCATTCGCATTGACAGTAACACGAAAAACCGTTTCGAGAAGATAGCCAGGAACGAGGGGAAAAGCATGAGCCAGGTAGTACGTGAACTGATCGATGTCTACGTGAGCGACCATGATATTGCAGGCTACATGAATGACCTGTGGGACCGCGTGGGGTCTGACCTGGCCGGCAAAAAAGTGAGTGGTAAAGATATTGACAAGGCCATACGAAATGTACGATCCGGCAAATGAAAGTTGTCATTGATACCAACGTGTTTGTTTCTTCGTTTTTCGGCGGGAAGCCGCGTGAAGTAATTAACCTGTGGGTGAACCAGTACGTCACCCTGTGTTTATCAAAGGACGTACTTGATGAATACCTGGAAGTGCTTGCCAGGCTGAACCTGGACGAAGATCTTCTGGCCGAATTGATGGCATTTTTCGCAAAAGGCCACAACCTGGTGTTCACCAGGAAAACCCCCATAGTTTCTATCGTGGAAAGTGACCCCGATGACAACAAGTTCATAGAATGCGCACTGGCCCTGAACGCACAATTCATTATTACCGGCGACAATCACCTGCTCGAAATTGAAGAATACAACGGGATCAAGATAATAACACCAGCAGACTTTCTTTCAGTAAAAGGATGGGGAAGTGGTGACGGGTAACGAGTAACAGGTGACGGTTTTAGTTTGGATAAACATAAGCGATTTAACAATAAATCCATTCATAGAATTAACTCAACAACCCCCTCTCCAGTCTCCCCCGTAAAGGGGGAGAAGTAACTTCACCCGTCACTACGCCTCACTCCCCACGAAGCGCCAGCACTTTTTCCACGAACTGGCGGTACCGTGAACCTTCTACCCGCTGCCTGTACTTGTCAAGCTTCACCATTCGTCGCAGGCCCAGTATGGTCTTGTAGGGATGGTCCTTCGTAAAGGCGTTCACCAGTGCTGCCGGTACCGTGCCGCCGGGATCGGCAAGGATGTTAAAGCTGACCCCGGTGCGGTTCTCGTCAATGTAGCGGGCAACGAACACCGCCCTCATGCGGGGCATGCGCACCCGTCCGTCCCGCGGCGGCACAGCCTGGTAATCAAAGGACTCGATGACAATGGTATACTCACCCGTTTTCGGGTTGCCAGTTGATCGTGTCCGCACCACCACGTCCCGGTCTGCCACCGGCCATTGTGAGTCATTCACATAATACACGATCATGCGGTCGTTCTTTCCCAGGTCTTTCAGCACCTTTACCTCTTTACATTCATGCATCCAGCTGGGGTAATTTGTCGCGTCGCGGATCACCTCAGCCACCAGCTCAAACCTTGCCTGCACCACGCTCTCCCCCCTGAACTGGTCAAGGGACGATCCCTCCACTGGCCGGGTATAACAGCGAATGCCCTTACTGTTTTTTCTGAGTTCCCATCCTTCACCTGCGATGACGGCCGCCGCCGTGCAGAGTATAACAGCACATACAAAACCTTTCACTCGTATCAAGACAAACCTCCGTTACGGTAAATTTACACCTTACCGTTTACCCGTTCAACAAGCAAAGCACCGGCGTTCCCAAAAGCACCGCATAGCGAGGCAAGCCCGTACCGTGCATCGGGGTAATCGGTATTGAGAATATTCAGCAGGGTCACCACGATGCGTGCCCCCGACTGTCCCAGTGGATGTCCCAGCGCGATGGCCCCGCCCCAGGTGTTGACACGGTCGAAGGGGGCGTTCTCGTTGTCAAGGTTCAGTTCGCGAATACACGCAAGGGACTGGCTGGCAAAGGCCTCGTTCAGTTCAATGGGTCCTATATCAGATGGGCCAAGGCCCGTTTTATCAAAAAGCTTTTGTACCGCGGGAATTGGCCCGATGCCCATCATTGTGGGATCACAGCCTGCAAGCACCCCGTATGAATACTTGTAGGTGTAGCTCAAGCCCAGGCTGTCCGCCTTGTCCCTGCTCATCAAAAGCAGTGCGCACGCGCCCTGGGTAAGGGGGGAGGACGTTGCCGCCGTCACCGTGCCCTCCGGCTTAAACGAGGGGATCATGGAGGCCATCTTGGCCGGGTCCACCTTATCACGTATCCACTGGTCACGGTCAACGGTGATGCTGTTTCCCGCATCATCCAGCCCCTCTACCGGGATAATCTCCCTGCTGTACTTGCCGGCATCACGGGCAGCCGCCGCCTTTTTGTTAGACCAGGCAGCCATGTTCTCCATGTCCTCGCGTGAGATGTTGTACACCTCCGCCACCTTCTCTGCCGTCATCCCCATCATGAGGCTGGCACCGTCATAGTATTCAAGAAGACGGGGCGGAAAATCCATGTGGGTGCCCATGGGCACCTTCTCCATGTCTTCAACACCGGCAGCGATCATCACATCGGTCTCTCCTGTCATGATGGCACGAGCACCGTGCATAATAGCAGACATCCCCGAAGGACACTGGTTGGTAAGGGTATTGGTGGGCACGCTGTCGGGAAACCCCGAGGCAAGCCAGCCCAGGCGGCCGATATCATTCTGCATGCCCGAGGGGTTGGCGCTTCCCACGAAAACCCCGTCCACCATTGCCGGTTCTACTGCCGGGTTGCGCTCAAAAAGACCGCTGTAGGCCTTCGTTAAAAGTTCATCGGGCCTGAGATTGCGAAACCAGCCTTTCTCCCTGTGGGCCCTTCCGTTTGGTGTGCGTACGCCGTCAATAAATACACATTCCTGCATAGGTAACTCCTTCACTATAGTTATGGTTTATATCAGCTTCTATTACTGCTATTTGCAGCGGATGCCTGTTTACCGAACTCGTTTTCAGCCATTTTGCGAAGTTCTTTCTTGTCGATCTTCTGCACCGCCGTTACCGGCAGCTCATCCAGCATGACAACCAGCTTAGGCACCGCGTACTTCGCCACGTTCTTTTTCAGGTATTCCCGTATGTCATCACCGGTAATGCCGTCGGCACTGGCGGCGTTCAGCTTCACGAATACCACCACCTTCTCGCTTCCCTCTCGCCGCGGATCGGGTATACCCACCGTTGCCGCCTCTTCTATGGCGGGATGGGCGGTAAGAATATCGTCCACCTCCCGTGAATACACCTTGAAACCCGACACGATGATCATGTCCTTGGTTCGGTCAACTATGGAAAAGTACCCCCGCGCATCCACCCGAACCACGTCGCTGGTGCGCACATACCCCTCCTCGTCAAGACCGCTTCCGGAATGGGGCCAGTAGCCAAGCATGCGCTGGGGACCATTCAGGCACAGCTCCCCCGTCCTCCCCCCAAGCAGATCTGCCCATGTAAGCTTGTGGCCCGTGTCTACATCGACGATCTTGATGACGGTATCGGGGTAAGGGATTCCCGTGGTGCCCTTCTTCTCCCGTGAACTGCGGTTCGGCTTTTTCCGGGACATCCGGTTCAGCAGGGCAAACAGTTTCAGGGTTGCGGCTCCCGTCATGCGGGTACCCTGCAGACGCAGAAAACCGTTCACCATGGGAGTAACGCCGGGAAGCCTGAGAATAAAATTGATGCTGCGCAGTCCCCGCTCCCCGCCGAAAAGGCGCAGCAGCATGGAGGTGTTCAGGTGTGTGCAGGGGGACATCTCAGAAAGGCCGTACCCTTCCATTATGCCGCCGCCGGTTTTGCTCTCAAAATCGCTCTGGGTTCTGGGTGACAGCGGGGCAGAGCCTGATATACCGATCATGTTGATGTTTTTCAGCTCATCCCCCGCCAGCTTCATGAACTGGGCCGGCACACCGATCTGCATTACCGGTTTGCGCTCCTTGATCATTTTGATCATGGCACCGGTATTTCTGGGCTGCGGCACCAGAAGCTGGTCAACCCCGAACAGGGTCATGGTATGCATGATGACATGCCCGTAAGAGTGAAAAAACGGGAGGGCCATCAAGACGGCGATGGCCCCCTTCATGACATGGGCCGAATGTCCAGTTGCATACAGGCTCTGGATGGAGTTCGCGTATATATTCCTGTGGGTGAGCATGCACCCCTTGGGAAGGCCGGTTGTGCCTCCCGTGAAAAGCAGGGTCTCTATGTCATTGTCCACATCGATATTCATCTCGTCTCTGCCGGGAAGGTTAACCTCTGTGTCATTGATAAGCTCAGACATCCAGCGTGCCCCCCGGGGAGTACTCACATCTTCGTACTCCTGCAGGTCGATCATGGGATCGAGGTAGTCATCAAGCTTGGTGAGCACCAGGTGCTGCAGAGAGGTGCTTTTCATCAGGCTTGTGCACATGCCGGAATGTGCTGCCAGGCTTATCATGGCAAGGGGCTTCCCTTCTTTAAACTTGTGTTCAAGGGTGGGGACGGGTTCCAGGTCACTGCATGGTATGTGCACCAGCCCCGCCCGGGATATGGCGTAATCGGCGATAACGAACTGTATAGACGTTGGCAGCAGGGTAGCCACCCTGTCGCCCTTTTTCAGCCCCATGTGCAACAGGGCGGTGGCAAGACGCTCTACCGCCTCAAGCACACGGGGATATGTCATCTTATAATTGAATTGTATAAGGCCGTTTTTTTTGAATTTTTTTGCCGCCCTGTAAAGGATCTCGTACACAGGTTCGTCGGGATAGGGCTCAAAGGTATGAGGAATACCCAGCAGGGTATATTCGTCAAGCCAGGGTAGTTTTTCCGCCAGCATAAGTTCTCCTTCTCACGATTTTTTCTGAATACACACGGGAAGTACTGACATATCAGTCTATTCCCGTGTGTAAAATATCCCGTTCGCAGGATTGGCAGAACGGGAATGTACTACGTAAACAGCGGCTGTGTTGCCATGGCGAAAGCCATGTCACCGTCGATCTTCATGGCACCGCTCATGAACAGGTTTACCGGGCTGGCCTCTTTTCGCATGAGGGCAGAGGTGTCCTTCGCGTTCATTTTGAACACCGAGTGGGGCTGCTCTGAACCGTTGAGCACCGCGTTGAGCTTGATGACCTCTCCGTCGTCAAGTGCGATCTCGGCGGTAAATGCTCCCCTCAGGTTGGAAAGCGCGTTCAGCTTGGCCTTGTTCAGGTCGTTCTGAATGCCCAGGATCATGTCAAGGTTTCCCGACTGTATCATCTTTTTCATGTCATCTTCGGATACCTTCAGCTTCAGCATGGCCCCGTCGTTGTTTCCTTCTGCCATGTGAATGTCCTTCCCGTCGGTGACGGTATAGTTGTACACGCTGTCTCCCGCTTCAACCACCATAGTGATGGTGCTGCCGGCAAGCTCCGCTGCCTTCGGGTTTGACGTAAGCTGCTCCTGCGCGAATTTCGGCATAACCTCTGAAAGAAGTTGCTGTACCGATGTGTCTGGTGAAATAGCTGGTATTGTTGCCATAATCATTACCTCGTCATTAATTAATATACTGACATGTCAGTCTAATTATAAACAAAAGATTGTCAAGCAGAAAACGACATTAATGCGATTGTGTTGTATGGCTTTTTTGGGGAGTATTAATGAGGTATCGTATCTGAGTTAATTAAGCGGTCTTCATAAATTTCTTCTCTGGGTATATGTATGTATTTTTTTACAGTAAGAGGTTTTTTGAATTCTGCAGGAAGTTTTTGTATTTTATTCGCAGGCCTCTGCTCCATTCCCTTTTCAATTTCTACATAGGGTATATCTTTCAGGAATTCAATCAATTTCCTGGCCTTGTTTTCATTTTTGATATCAAGAACGAGTTTCATTATAATTATCTCCGGAAGTTCCCTGTCACATAAAGATACAAAACAAAAATACAATGAGTCAAGTGAATATTCACTATGCTTCATATATCACTTAAAAACCTCTTTGCCCCAGTATTACCTTATGAGAAAGGAATACAAGAACAGGATTCTACTTGATTAATTAACAACACCAGTATTGCATGTTTTAAATATTATTTATATATTAGATGTGTTATATTAGATGAGATATAAGTATACGGAATATTTTGAAAAAGAAGTATTACGCAAAAGACCTTACCTGAAGAAGGAATGGTGCGAAAAGATAATTGAGAATCCGATTCATATGGAACGACAGGAAAATAACAGGTGGAGATTTTGGGGTATTGTTGACGAATTAAACGGGAAAGTTATTCGCGTGGTAACACTTGACGATAAAACAACTATTCACAATGCGTTTCCTGACAGGGGGTTTAAACATAATGAAGATTAATTATTATCCTGAAACTGACTCAATGTATATCGATCTTTCATCTAAAACAGCAGTTGAAAGCAAAGAAATATCCGAAGGGGTTGTGGTGGATTATGACGACAAGGGCGGCATCGTAGGTATTGATATAGACAATGCATCCTCAAAAATTGACCTCGACGAGCTTATCATGCAGCATGTACCCGTTAAATCACAAATTATATCCGCATAAGATGATCAATCTTTTCCCGCCTTTCTCTGTACCTCTGTACCTCCGTGGTTGCCCAGGAGTGAATTAAATACCAGGTATTAACACGATTTTCAATGTCAATGTTGAATGAAGAAGGGCACATTCCTCTTTGTCATGCGAACTTACACCACGAGGCCCCCTCTATCCCCCGGCGGGGGACAAAGAATACATATAAATGAAATTTTCAGGTGTTGATATTTAATGTAATGAGTCAGAAATCCCCCTTGGGGGGATATAGGGGGCTGATAGACTGATTATATCACGGGTTACATGAATGTAACTCGGAATTTAAATCACAAATTATATCCGCATAAGATGATCAATCTTTTCCTGCCTTTCTCTATACCTCTGTACCTCCGTGGTTGCCTCATAACAACCCCAACAATAAAAACAATTGACATATCACCTCCCCCACCTGAATAATCCAGTGCAATATATTGACGGCCTAACCCGTGATCGAGGTAACCGTATGGACGCCACCGAAAGGAAAAACCAGATACTCAAATGTTCCAAGAAACTTTTCTCGGAACACGGCTATTATAATACCCAGATCGCCGACATCATACGCGAGGCGGGAATCGCCCGTGGCACCGTGTACCAGTACTTCAAGCACAAAGACCATATATTCTCCACCCTCATAGAGAACTTCTACAACGACTGGCAACAGTCAATATCCCTGAACCTGGGCCAGCATGATCTTAACAGCATGAACCCCCGCACCTATCTCTATTACCGGGTGAAGAACACCCTGGAATTTCTCGAAAGCGACCGTGACCTCTGCAATATCGTGCTCCGCATGGGACTTGGCCTGCAGGAAGACTTCGAAAAACTTATTCTTCGGTTTGAACAGAAGATCATCAACCTGATAACCGAAGACCTGAAACTGGGTATACAGTTTCACAACATACCAGAAGACCTTGACCTCGAGTTTACCGCCAACATGATCGCCGGATCACTCTTTCGTATTTCATATCATTACTTCGTGGTGAAGGACGCCAGGAAAAAGGACGTTGAAGACATATCCAGGAAGGTACTTGAAATGCTCTCGCCTGCCATCTTTATCAAAAGAAGTTGACATTTTTTTATACCACAATTAGACTGACATGTCAGTATAGTAATATACACACTGGATTCAAACGTGACGGAGGATGGCATGATATGTTTTGAACTGTCTGAAGAACAGTCAGTAATGAAAGAGACCGCCGCGAAAATGGTGAAAAACCTTATCGCGGACAACGCCCACCAGATGGACGAGGATGGGCACATCCCGGACGAATACCTGAACACCTTCTGGGAGCTGGGAACCACCCCCTACATGATACCCGAAGAATACGGGGGATACGGCATGGGGGCCTCGCCCCTCATGAACAGCCTGGTGCTTGAGGAGCTTGCAGCCGGGGACATGGGCTATGCCGTGGCGGCAACCCTGCCGGGACTCATGGTACAGGCGGTACTTGACCTGGGGTCAGAGCCGCAGAAAGAGCACTACCTCCCCGATTACTGCGCAGACACCTATACCACCGGCACCCTGGCCATATGCGAGAAGCATTTCAGGGCCGACCCGGTAGAGCCCCGCACCACCGCCGTGAAGAAAAACGGCTCGGTTATCTTAAATGGTGAGAAATGCTTCGTTCCCATGGCAACCCGGGCCGAGCACGTGCTGGTTGGGGCACAACTTGACGGTGAGAACGCCCTTTTCATCGTGAATAAGAACACACCCGGCATGACCATCGGCGAACGAGAAAAGAACATCGGTCCCAATACACTTGAGACCTTCACCGTGAGCTTCAATGATTGTGAAATACCCGCCGGGCAGCAGCTGGGGGACGGGCAAGACCAGCAGTACCAGAAGATACTGCATCGAACCCGCACCGCCCTGTCGGCCATCGGCACCGGCATCGCCCGGGCGTCATTCGAGTATGCCCGCGATTACGCGAAGGAGCGGGTGCAGTTTGGCGAACCCATTGCCGGAAGGCAGTCGGTGGCATTCATGATCGCCGAGATGGCCTACGAGGTTGACTCCATGCGGCTGATGACATGGAAGGCGGCCTCCGCCCTTGAAGCGGGAAATGACGCCGCGCGTTCATCGTACCTGGCAAAGCTTTATGCCGGCGAGATGGCCATGAAGGTGACCGATTTCGGCGTGCAGGTGCTGGGAGGACACGGCTACGTGCGTGACCACCCGGTTGAGCGTTACTACCGCAACGGCCGCACCATCGCCGTCCTTGAAGGGATGGCGGCAGTATAATCACGTACAAGGAGAATACCATGTTACATATAGAAACACCAGAATACCTTGAAAACCTCAGGTCAAGTATGAACAACATGGCAAAGGGTGTACTTCGCCCAATAGCCAGGAAATACGACGAGGAAGAACACGCCTATCCCACCGAGCTTGACATGTTTAAAGGCATACAGATCATGGGGCGTCCCAAGAAAAAGAAGAAAGAAGATGACGCCCCTGCAGAGGGAGGGAACGGAAAAACTCCGAAGGGGGTAAACCTCTCCACCGTGGCTACCATCGAAGAAATGTGCTGGGGTGACGCTGGTCTTCTGCTTTCCATCCCCAACGCCGGGCTGGGCAATGCCGCCATCGCCGCCGTGGCCACCGACGAACAGCTTGAGAAGTTCGGCAAGATGTGGGCCGCCATGGCCATCACCGAGCCGGGCTCAGGTTCTGACTCAGGCTCCATATCCACCACCGCCGTGCTTGATGGTGACCAGTGGGTCTTAAACGGAGAGAAGATCTTCGTTACCTGCGCCGACCGATGCGACTGCGTGGTTGTATGGGCCACCGTTGACAAGAAGGCGGGCAAGGGGGGCATCAAGTCATTCATCGTCGAAAAAGACACCCCCGGCTTCAGGCTGGAGACCCTTGAACACAAGCTTGGCATACGGGCAAGCGACACCGGCACCTTCGTGCTGGATGACTGCCGCATACCCCGCGAGAACCTGCTGGGCAGCGAAGAGGTGAAGACACAGACCGAGGGCTTCAAGGGGGTGATGAAGACCTTCGACAACACCCGCCCCATGGTGGCATCAATGGCCATCGGCATCGCCCGGGCCGCCCTTGACTTTCTCAAAGAGCAGATGGAAGAGGAGGGGTCAGAGCCCGACTATCACAGAAACCCCAACAATGTCAGCAGCATCGAAAAGGAATATTACATGATGGAGGCCAACCTCGAGGCCATGCGGCTTCTCACCTGGCGGGCGGCCTGGATGGCCGACAACGAGCAGTTCAACAACGTTGAGGCATCCATGTCAAAGGCCAAGGCTGGCAGGGAAGGCACCAGGATCACGCAGAAATGCTGCGAGCTTCTTGGCCCCATGGGGATAAGCCGGGAGCACCTGGCAGAGAAGTGGATGCGTGACAGCAAGATCATGGACATCTTCGAGGGCACGGGGCAGATACAGCATTTGATCGTGGCCCGCAACGTGCTTGGTATGTCGAGTAAAGAGTTGAAGTAGAAGCATTCACGTCCGCCAGCCATGATGTAAGTAATTTCGGGGGGACGTGAACGCCATGATATACACACCGTAACATACAAGGAGGAAGGCATGAATATCAATGACGTAAAGAAGATCGCCGTTATCGGCTCGGGTGCCATGGGACACGGCATTGCCCAGGTGTTTGCCCAGGCCGGCTACACGGTAGTGATGAAGGACATCAAGCAGGAGATGCTTGACAACGCCGTCGCGAAGGTGCGCGAAAGCATCGACTTTCTGGTTGGCAAAGGCAAGATCTCACGGGAGGACGGGGATGCCGCCATGGCAAACCTTTCCACCACCATGGACACCGCCGAGGCGGTGAAAGACGCCCAGGTGGTCATCGAGGCAGTACCCGAGGTGATGGACCTGAAGAAGAAGGTGTTCACCGAGCTTTCGGGCCTGGCAGCGAAGGATGCCATACTTGCCACCAACACGTCTACCATGAGCGTCTCGGAGATCGGCAGCGTGGTTGACAATCCCGGGCGTTTCGTGGGGATGCACTTTTTCAACCCCGTCAACCGCATGAAGCTGGTTGAGATCATCTACGGGGACAAGACCAGCGATGACACCGCCGACACCCTTTCGGCCGCGTCGGAAAAATGCGGGAAGATCCCGGTGAAGGTGCTCAAGGACCGGCCGGGCTTTATCGTCAACCGTATAAACGCCCCCAACCAGGCACTGTTAAGCTGCATCCTGGATGAGGGAAAGATCAGGCCCGACCAGATCGACGGGGTGATGAAGCAGATGGGTGCGAAGATGGCCCCCTTTGAGACCGCCGACTTCGTGGGGCTTGACGTGTTCTGCCATACCCTGGACTATTACGCACAGACCCTTTCTGACGACTACAAGCCCGGCAGCTACCTGAAAGAAAAGATCGAGAAGGGTGAGCTTGGCATGAAGTCGGGAAAGGGAATTTATGACTGGTCATCCGGCTCGGCGGCCATTGATACAAAGAGCGAGGCGGGTGACATTACCCCGCTGCACCTGCTTGCCATCCAGATCAACGAGGCGGTGCGGGTGTACAAGGAAGGGCTGGCCGAATCTGTTGCCGACATCGACAACGCGGTGAAATTCGGCATGAACGCCTTCGCCGGTCCCTTCACCATGGCCTCGGGCATGCAGCCGGAGCAGATTACCGAAGCACTGGAATTTCTCGGTAATCGCTTCAAGCTGGGAATACTTGAACCCGAACCCGAGATCCGGGACGGTTCGTTCAAAACCATGGGACAATAAGGAGGCAGCATATGTCAGACGCGGTACTTTTTGAACAGCAGGAAAAGGTGGGGATACTCACCATAAACAAGCCGAAGGCAAACCAGTTAAGCCACGAGGTGTTCGAGGGATTCAGGACCCTGTTGGACTCCATCGAGATGAACCCGGAGATTCGGGCGCTGGTGATCACCGGTTCTGGCGAGAAGATATTCTGCGCCGGGGCCGACCTTTCAAGCGGTTTCGGGGAATTCAGTCCCGTTGATTTTCTCAAGCGGGGGCAGGATACCTGGAACAGGATAGAAGACTATTCAAAGCCCGTCATAGCAGCCTTGAACGGCCATGCCCTGGGCGGGGGATGCGAGCTTGCCATGGCCTGTCACTTCAGGTTCCTGAAAAACGGCGGCAAGATGGGGCTTACCGAGACCAACCTGGGGATCATGCCAGGCTACGGGGGCACCCTGCGCATGCCGCGGCTGGTGGGCAGGGCAAAGGCCCTTGAGCTTATGCTCACCGGCAGGCGGGTGGAGGCTGACGAGGCTTTTGCCATCGGACTGGTTGACCGGGTCTGCGACGAAGGGAAAACACTTGAAGACGCGGTTGCCTTCGCCTCGCAGCTTGCAACGCGCCCTCCCCTGTCGGTGAAGGCCATACTGAATATCATGTCCATGAGCCCGGACATTTCGCCCCAGCAGCACCTGAAGGTTGAGCGTGAAGAGCTTGCCAGGATATTTACCAGCAAGGACATGATGGAGGGGATGACCGCCTTTGCCCAAAAGCGTGAGCCGGTCTTCGTGGGGGAGTAATCACGCGTGGGGTCAGAGCCCTTTACAACATGAAACCAAAAAGCCGCCTTTTACAGGCGGCTTTTTGGGATTTCCAGTCGGCAGGATTCTTATTCATGGAGCGTTCCATTACATGGGGTACATGGGGTCAGAGCCATGTCTGCTTATTATATATTCCGTGCGATTGACCTGAAAACCTCTATAGATTCTATCTCCATAGCATCACCGTCTTCGTTGTAGTCGGCATAGGCAGAGGTTTTAGCTATTACAATATTATATCGCGGATAAATATATATGGACTGCCCGTACACCCCGATTGCAAGAAAATCACCATCAGGATTCTGAGGGATCCACCACTGGTAACCGTATCCAAGCACCCAGCTTGACAGGGGATTTTTCCCGGGCATAAGGTGGGGCGCATCAGGGGTGACCGAAGCTTTCACCCACTTAGCGGGAACAATTTGTTTTCCATTCCAGTTACCTTCTTTAAGGTACAGGCGGCCGAAACGGGCATAGTCACGCAGCACCATGTTAAAACCGCCGAATGCTACTTCCATGCCGTTACTGTCGATCAGCCAGGTGGCATCTGATTCCATTCCCACGGGTTTCCATATCCTGCTTTCGGTATATTCTGAGAGAGTACTTCCGGTTGCTTCGCGGATGAGCATTGCAATAACCTGTGTATCCATGCTCACGTAATGGTTGTATTTTCCGGGTTCTTTCTCAGATTCAAGTGACGCGGCAAATTCATCCAGCGAAGCATTCAGTGCGAATGCCCGGCCAAGCCGGTTGATATCAGAATCGAAGTCTCCGTAGTCCTCGTTAAACTTTATTCCCGATGACATCTGAAGTATGTCCTTGATGGGCACCCCATCATACCCCGAACCCTTTAACATGGGAACGTAATCGGTCACCGGCTGGGATATGTCCTTTATGTGACCTTCCGATACGGCAATCCCGCAAAGGGCAGACACCAGCGACTTAACCACCGACCAGGTAACGGCTTTTGAATTCTCGGTATTTCCCCTGTAGTAGTTTTCAAAGAGTATGGTGTCATCTTTAACCACGATAAAACCCGTTGTGGAGGTACGATCCAGAAAATCCTGCACACTTTTCGTTTCGCCATTTATCGTATATGTTTCGGGCAGCTGTTTCTTATTATTCTTGAACTTCCAAACTGCATCTCCATGATGAATTACCCTGGCCTCAAAGAGATCATCCATTGTTCTGAAGTTTTCCTCTATATTGTCCGCCTCAAAGAGGGTCATAGCATGATACAACCGCATAAGCGTAGAGGAGTAGATCAGCCCGGCTATCACCAGCAGGGCCACCAGCACACCGGTTATTTTAAGAGCTTTTTTGCCCCTGGATTTTTTTTCCATGGAATACCATCCTTGTTATCTTAATTTAATGGCAGGCAGCACCATTCAGAGAATTACCGTATTGATATTACTGAAGGCTCGTCAGGTTGCAAGCACTATTCATCTTCCTGGTTGGGAGGATATCTTCGATTTGAAGCATTTCCGGGGGGTCAGAGCCATTTGAAGGCAAGGGCTCTGACCCCATCCTTCTATTCTCACCACTTGCATCATTTTAAACTTTTTTGCTCATATTTATGCACTTTTTTGCTCTGACCCTCACATTTTCCCAACTTTTTTTTACGACCATCAGTTTTTCTTCGTATTGAAGTATAGAAGCCTGTTCATAAATCCAGGTTTTTATGTTTGCAATATGGAGGAAACTATGGCACGACCGCTTAGAACCATTATCCAGGGACTCACTCATCACGTCTATTCACGCTGTATTAACAAACAATCACTTTTATTGCTCAGAAAAACTCCTTTCATGCTGGAACAGGTAATCAGGGATACGCAAGAAAAATATAAGTTCAAGCTGATCTCATACCAGATAATGGACAATCATATCCATTTAGTTATACAGACCATTAAGGGAGAAGCCTCGATATCCAGGATCATCCAGTACCTGAAAGCCCGATTTGCAGAGCGCTATAATAAGCTTCACAATCGCAGTGGTCCATTCTGGAACGAGCGATTCAAGGACCAGGTGATTGAATTCTCAGATAATCCTGAGCATTATTTGAGATGGATATTGTGGTATCTAGCCTACAATCCCGTCAGAAAAGACCTTGTAAGTGATCCAAGAGATTTTCCATGGGGCAGTATAAACTGTAATCTTGATCCAAATCACAAGAGCAGGGTGCAGATAGTACTGCACGAACATTTTCTAAGCCTTGGAGACACCTTTGAGGAACAGGTGATGGAATTTCTTTATTACGAGGAAATGTATGTGAAGCGGTTATCTTTCCTCTTTGAGGCAGGGTGCTAAAAGACTCCATGGAGGTCATGGGGGTCAGAGCCCTGTAACAGGAAAAGGGCCTGATAGCCAGAAAAGGCATAACCATCACCCAACCCCACGCCTCAAAGCCATCCCCGGCAGGGCGCCATCAACAAAATCACCACTTTCAACCACGGGCACCCCATTCACAAGCACGTGGGCAATACCCCGTGGATGCACCCGCGGATTATCGAACCCCGCATCCGTACCCAGGCTTTTCTCGTCAAGAACCACAAGGTCGGCATAATACCCTTCCCTTATTTGCCCACGATTATTCAATCCCATTATAGATGCCGGAAGCCCCGTACACTTATACACCGCCTCCTCCATGCTCATCATCGAACGCTCCCCGGCAAAAAATGCCAGGAACCGGGGAAAGCAATCGTAGAACACGTGTGACGGTCTGCCAAATGGACGCAGAATAGTATCGGTTACCGGCACTGATAGTGGGTGGGTAAACCCTTCCCACATGGAACGAAACACCAGTGGGTCATCCGGAAAGGTTGGCGTATGAAATACCATTACCCTCCCCTTTTCTTCAATGAGAAGATCACAGATCACGTCAATTGAATGCTTATCAAGCTCATTCCCGATATCTGGAAAGGTGAGTCCCTCCATCCAGCGGTTCTTCTCACTCTCAACGGCCATCACCCTGAGCCCTTTCCATCCCGTCATCTTGATATAGTTGAATGACCACGTGGCCCCATCCCTGTGTGGCCAGTCAGGTTCAACTTTCTCAATATCATGCAGCATTCTTTTCCTGAATGCAGGATCCTTCAATCGCTCAAGTGCAATGGCAGCACTTCCCTCCGACGCATATGGAGGAAGAAATGCAAACAGCTCGGTAAACCCCTGGGAAGTCGGCACCATGTCAAAGTGTACATCTGTACCCTTTTCACACTCATCTTCAATAAGTTTCAGCTTTGCCTTCAGTCCCTTCTCCATCGGGACCGGTATACCAAGCTTATTGTACAGAAAAGATACGCCGCTCAGGAACAGTCTCGTCATGTTTGCAAGACCCCGAATATACGGCTGCCAGTACAGGTGTGATACCTGCACAGGAATGCCGTTCTCACGTCCTACCCTGAAAACTTCTTCAAGTGCAAGGTCAAGTGTATGGGCATAACTGCGAAGGTGGGAGGTAAATATTCCATTGTACTTTTTCAACACACCGCCAAGTGCCACCAGTTCGTTCGTATCGCTCTGTGAGCCGGGGTAGTACTGCAGGCCGGTAGAAAGCCCCAGGCACCCCATCTCCATGCATTCATCAAGCAACTTCTCCATGGCACGCTGTTCATCAGTGTTCAGTAACCTGGTTACCAGCCCCGACGATGCAATACGCAGGGTGCCGTGGCCCGCAAGGGTTGCCATGTTACAGGGTAGTCCTCTCCGCTCAGCCTCCTGAAAGAACTCATCGGGATTATACCATGGGATCCTGTTTTCAAGCTCCTGGCCCGAAAGGTTCTGCAGGTGGGCGATCACCTTATCCCGGTTAATATTTGGTACCGTGCATCCGGAAAAGCCGCAGTTACCCCCCACGAAAGTGGTAATGCCCTGCATCAGCAGTGGCTTTAACACCTGGCCCGGATTATCCATCGAGATAGCAAGGTCTCCGTGAGAATGCACGTCAATAAAACCGGGCACCACGGTTTGACCGCCGGCATCGATCTCCACCCGGGCAGTAAGCTCTTCATCCCACCCGGGTTCAATGATTTTCCCATTAAGCACACCAATATCTGCAGGACGGGCAGGCTTGCCCGTGCCGTCAATTACCTTCCCGTTACGGATAACCAGGTCAATCATCACGCACCTCCATCCGGGTAATCAGGATTAAATAATGCCCCCGAATTGTATTAATGTCAAACAAGTTAGATTGATATTTTTTCTTACAAATGTAAAAAAATTTTTTCTGACCATGTGTATTTCTTCGTATTAATGGGTGAGGGATAAACGCAGTTCAAATTAAAGGATACCGGCATTATGAAAGAAACTGACAAAAAATATCGTGATGAATCCATAAGGTTAAAAAACTGGGATTACAGTTCTCCGGGTGCATATTTTATAACAATATGCACCAAAAAACGCGAAGAATATCTTGGTCATATCTTCGATGGAAAAATGATATTGTCCCATTCAGGAAAAATCGCACATACAATTTGGCATGAAATACCAAAACATTTCCAAAATGCAACGTTGGACGCATTTGTGGTCATGCCGGACCATATTCATGGGATCATCATTATTAACGTTATTTGTAGGGACGTTGCGTCCGTTTGTAGGGACGTTGCATGCAACGTCCCTACAAACAACGTTAATACGAACGCGAACGCAAATCCCATGTCCATAATATCCCCAAAACCTGGTTCATTATCCACAATTATCCGATCATACAAATCCGCTGTTACCCGTATATGCAATAACAAAAGCCTGCCATTTGCATGGCAAGCCAGGTTCTATGATCACATTATCAGAAATAATATATCAATGGAACGAATCAGACAATATATTCAAAATAATCCTGTCAGATGGAAAGCTGAATAAAAAAATCTCCCCTCCGCAAGTGGAGGGGAGACCATTATACAAATCCTATTCTTTATACATCTCTTCAATGAGATGCCTGTACTTCTCGTTGATCTGCTTGCGCTTCAATTTCATGGTTGGGGTCAGCTCACCACCTTCCTGGGTCAGCTCCTCGGTGAGAAGGGTGATCTTCTTGATCTGCTCCACCCGTCCCAGTGATTTCGTACGCTCGGCAACGATGTCCTCGTACAACTTCATGATCTTCGGATCACGGATCACTTCTTCACGTGAGGTAAAGGGGATACCATTTTTCTTACAGTAATCCTCAAGCATGGGAAAACTTGGCACCACCAGGGCTGATATGAACTTTCGGCCATCACCAATGGCAACGAACTGCTCAATCATCAGCTCTTCACCAAGCATTGACTCGATCTGCTGCGGAGAAATATTTTTACCCCCGGCGGTGATGATGAGGTCTTTAATACGGTCGGTGATGCGAATATAGGTAAGCGGGTCACCGTGTTTTTCTTCAACGAACACAACACCCACGTCCTGTGTCTTGAACCAGCCGTCATCGGTAAAGCACTCTTTCGTGGCCTTATCCTTCTTGTGGTAACCGCTCATGCACATACCACCCTTTAACTGGATCTCACCCTCGTCTGAAATACGCACCTGGCACATCTGTATCATGGGGCCGCACGCACCGGGTTTCCCGGTATCCCGAAATCCCACGCAGACCGGGAAAAACTCGGTGAGGCCATACCCCTGCACAATGTTAATACCGAAGGCCTGGAAAAACTCGTTAATCTCTGATGAAAACGCCGCGCCGCCGATGTGATACACGTTACATCGTTCCGTTCCAAGCTTCTGACGCACCTTTTTCATAACCAGGGTGTCAGCAAGTTTGTGCTGAAACTTCAAACCGATGCCTGACTTCTCCCCTGCCAGAAAATTGCGGTATACTTCCAGCCCCACGCGGGTTGCCCAGTCAAACATCTTGCGTTTGGTTGGAGGAGCTGTTTTTAAACCATCATGAATAGTACCGTACACCTTCTCCCAGATACGGGGCACACTGGTAAGAAAGTGGGGTTTTATGTGAGACATCACGTCAACAAACTGCTTGGGGTCGGGGCAGTAGGCGATCCGCACCCCGGCGCTCATGCAACCATACGACCACATACGCTCAAACACGTGGCTCAGCGGCAGTATCGCAAGGGACACGGTATCAGTTCCCGCCTCGGGAAAACGGCTGTACGAAGGATAGATCCCCGTCATAAAACTTCTATGGGTATGAATTGCACCCTTTGGGGCCCCCGTTGTTCCCGATGTATAGATGAGGGTCAGCGTATCATCAGGATTAACCTCTTTCAGCCTGGTCTCAAGCATGTCACCCATGGTAGACTTGCGGCCCAGCTCAAGCATCTGGTCAAAATACATGCTGTCATCACCCTCAATGGAGATATCACGATCCATGGCAATGATCTTCTTGAGATACTTGTTCCCTTTTATAATTTTTTTTGACCGGTCATACTGGTCCTGGTCCCCAACAAATATGATCTTAATTTCGGCATCATTGACAATATATTCCGCTTCTTCCACGGAATTGGTGGCATAAATCGGCACCGACACCGCCCTGGTTGTCAGTATACCCAGGTCGGCAATGGCCCATTCGGCCCTGTTGGCTGAGAATATACCGGCCATCTCACCCGGCTTCAATATATCCATCTCGAGTAAAGCCTTCGCGATAGACTTGATCTGCTCGCCAAAATCCTTCCAGGTGATAGACTCCCATTCACCTTTAACCTGCTGGGTAAGGGCGTAATGGTCAGCGAATTCTTCCGACTTCTGAAGCATCATGTAGGCAAGGGTTTTATTGGTGTTCAGGTATTCCTGGAATTCCTTATCCCAGTCCCTTTTTGATTCCATCAAAGGTTTTAGCATCTTTCTGCCTCCGCGCTTTTATAATAGTACATGCCACTAATACATTATCACTATTTAAAATTTTGTACAACAGTAATATACTATACAAATTTAATCAATCATAATTAATATCAATTGGTAAATCCTTTAAAAAGTGTTATGCTTTGAAAAACAACACTCCCCGCAGGTAAAAATGCATACCTGCATAACTACACCCTGAAAAAACTAATGAACGTGGTATACTTTTGAAACACATAACACGGAGAGCAGTCAGCCATGAACACCCTGGAAGGTCATCTTAAAACACATTTCAACATGGACACATTCCGCGATTCACAGGAAGCCATCATACGGGGCACCCTTGACGGAAAGCACTCCATGGTTATCATGCCAACGGGCATGGGCAAGTCGGTATGCTACCAGCTGCCTGCCCTTCTCATGGAGGGCCTCACCGTGGTCATTTCCCCCCTAATCGCCCTCATGAAAGACCAGGTGGACGGGCTGGTAAAACGTGGCATCGACGCCGCCTTTATCAATTCCACCCTGTCAAAAGGGGAGCGCCAGAAAAGATATAAAAACGTGGCAGAAGGGAAATACCGCATGCTGTATGTGTCACCCGAACGCTTCCGAAAAGAAGACTTCAAAAAAAGTATAGGGGAGAGGACGGTTTCGCTTCTTGCCATCGACGAGGCCCACTGTGTAAGCCAGTGGGGAGACGATTTCCGTCCCGATTATGCCCGCATCGCCGAGTTTCGCGAGATACTGGGAAACCCCGCCACCATGGCCCTTACCGCAACCGCCACGCCGAAGGTGCAGCAGGACATCGTCCGCGCCCTTGGTATTCCAGTTGATGAGATCACCGTGTACAACGAAGGCACCTGCAGGTCAAACCTCTCACTGCACGTTGAAGAGGTGATTGATGATGGTGAGAAGTATGCCATACTGCTTGATAAGATACGCTCAACCCCGGGCAACCGTATTATATATTTCAACCTGATTCAGGGCATAGAGAGGTTCGCCTCCTATCTTGACATGCAGGGTGAACCCTACCTGGTGTACCATGGCAAGCTTGATACCAGCAGCAAGCGCCGTGTACAGGAAAAATTTCTGCGTGCAAAGAACGCCCTCATACTTGCCACCAACGCATTCGGCATGGGAATTGATAAAGAGGACATCCGCCTCATCATTCATGCCGAGGTACCCGACTCGGTAGAATCATATTACCAGGAGATAGGCCGGGCAGGCCGTGACGGAAAAAACTCTGAGTGCCTTCTTCTGTACGGCCAGGATGATCTTGCCGTACAGATGGAATTCATGCGCTGGAAGAACCCCGATGCCGCCTTCATAAGAAACACCTACCGGCTGCTTGAATCGCTGGGAGAAGCAGTTCAGTCTGCCACCTATGAAGAACTGCAGGAAAAGCTGGTGTTTAAAAACAGGGGCGACCATCGACTGCAAACGGTGCTGAACATCTTTGACCGCTTCGGGGTTACCGGGGGAAGCCTGGAACACGGCACCTTCAGGCTGATCAACCAACTGCCCGACGAGTTGCTGTCAGAAGAAAAAATAATGGAAAAGATGGAGCGGGACAGGGAGCGGCTGGTACACATGGTACACTACGCCCGAACCGAAGACTGCCGCCGTGACTATATTCACCAGTATTTCGGGGTACCCGTAACCCAATGCGGCAACTGCGACAACTGCACCTGACCAGCTCACTATTCCGGAAGACGATCAGGCCGGGTTGATGCCAGCATAAGCAGGATAAGCACACCCAGGCAAACCCCGATTGCTCCGGTATATGTGCCGAAGTAATCCTGTGATAATCCGAATAAGAAAGGGCCAAGAGCGCTGAAGAACACCAGGAACTGCATGTTAAGACCACCAATGGCCCCCAGGTGCTCACGGCCGAAAAAGCGGGGCCATGTAACCGTTGAGAGGGTACCGAACATGCCGCTGGCAATACCATTTCCGGCGATGATCATGTACTTACCCCAGGGCCCGTCAAGCATGATCACCCCGACAAGGCTAAGGATGAGTCCTCCAAGTATGAGAAACAGGTAATACTTCAGGGATGTGAAATCACTCAATGTGCCCACGACAAGATGCAGCACCATGGCAAGCACTGACGCGGGTAAAAATATTGAGATGGCTTCCTGTCTGAGAAGTCCTTCTACCTGGAATATTGAAACGATATGAAACATTATTGCGGTCATTACAAGCGAAAACATGGATAATCCCAGGTTGTATATCCAGAACACGTAGGTTTTCCTGGCTTCCCCGAGGGTGTAGTTGCGTTCCGCTTTCTTTGATTCTCCACCCGGTTTCTTCACGTTGAACCCGTCAGGCTCAAGGCCGCAATGCTCGGGTTTGTCCCTGAAGAACAGCAGTATGAACACGGTCACCCCGATGCCGATTACCACGCCCAGCACCTGCCAGGCACCCCGCCAGGTATGAGCCTGGATAAGCTCTTCGAATACCAGAGGAGCCCCTGAAAACATGAGGCTGATGAACACCCCGGCAACACCATTTATTCGCCCCCGCCGTTCAATGAACCATTCCATCAGCATGGTACGGCTTGCAAGTGTAAGCACCCCCTGGCCAAAAAAACGCATAAGCACGAACCCGCCGGTCACCGTTATCATGGACATGGCAGGGTACCAGCCGGGTCCCATCAGGTCGGCAAACCAGCCTGCAACATGATCCACGTGACTCATGTATACAAGCACAACTCCCAATCCCAGAGAGGCAAAGGCGGCCACAGGCCGGATACCCACACGGTCAAGCAGTATACCCGCATACCCCACCAGGAAAGAACTGATGATGGTGCCAATCATGTAGGCCGTTGAAATGGAAAGCCTGTTCACCCCCAGGTTGTCTATAAGAAAGTCGGTAAACACCGACACCCCGATGGTCTGCCCCGGCGCGCTGAACATGGTACCCACGATCATACACACCGCGATCCAGTACCCGTAGTAAAAGGGCCATCGTTTAGGATGAAAAGGTTTTGTATCAGGAATTAATGATGCCATGGTAGTATCTGCTTTTATTTAATTTTCACCACAGAGGCTCAGAGGTACAGAGGTGTTTTGTACAAGGATCACCGCTAAGGCGCTAAGAAAAGAAAAGGATAATATATTTTTTTAAATATTTTTTCCCTTTGCGCTTCTCTGCATCCTTTGCGACTTTGCGGTGAAAATATACTGATCCTTTCTCTGTACCTCTGTGCCTCTGTGGTTGCCTTATAGTATCCCGCGTTTTTTTGCCATTTCCATCATCTGCTCACCGCCGGAAACGGGGGGTACGCGTCTGTTTGTTTCGTCTTTCAGGTGTAGTGTAAGGGCGCCGGTGGGGCACTCAGTGACGCACAGTCCGCAGCCGATACAGCGGTCAAGGTTTACCCGTACCATGTCGTCATCATTGATTTTGAGAGCCTCCATCTGGCACCTGTCCAGGCACGAACCGCAGCCGGTACACAGGTCTTCGTCAACAACCGCGAAATGGTTAGAAAAAACAATCTCTGCCGGACGGGGATGCATCTTGATAGAACTCAATACGCCGCAGCAGTCCCCGCAGCAGCTGCACATACCCGAAGGATTCTGGGCCGTTGCCGGTTGTGTCACCATACCGGCATCCTGGGCATTTTTAAGTATCCTGATTGCTTCATCGGTGTCTATCTTCCGGCCCAGGCTGTTCTCGATGTAATACTCGGCCATTGATCCGAACATAAAACAGGTCTCAACAGGCTTACCGCAGCCTTTGCCAAGCATATTCTTTTCTTTACGGCACACACAGTCAGCCACCACGATGGTATCGGCTTTCTGTAGTATCTCACAGGCATCTTCGAATGATGCCACTTCGTTTCTCAACTCAACAGACTGGTTCACCGGAACCGTACGCATGAATAGGTCCGCGCTGCCTGCGATTGAATGATACAGGCCATCGTGAAAATACTGCTCAAGCATCTCGGCCATCTCTTTATCGAAACTTGTCACCTGGAATTCCATCAATCCGTGCATGAAGGGGATGGCCCCGTACTTGACCGTATCCCCTTTTCTTTTCCTGAAAAGCAGGCCCCGGGATGCCATTTCTTCAAGATGTTCTTCTATTTCGGACTGAGATAGTCCCACCCGATCGGCAATGGCCGAAGGTTCTTCCAGTCGTGGAGAAAGCTGTAAAAACAGCTCCGCGTCCTTAACGGTAAAGAGCTTTTTCAATATATCAATTTCAATATTAGTGGAAGTCGGGGGAAAACCAAGAGAATACATATCAAGACGCTGCTGCAAACTCCTGTATATATCATCAGCCATGGCAGGCCTCCTTGTAATATACTGTGTATAGTACCGAATTGTCATACAATGCCATTACAATCGAATACAGCAAGAACTTTTCTATAGTTACCACAGAGGCTCAGAGGTACAGAGAAAAGATCAGTATATTTTTCACCGCAAAGGCGCAAAGAACGCAGAGAAGCGCAAAGGGGGAAATACTATTTAAAAAATATATTATCCTTTTTCTTTTCTTTGCGCCCTTCGCGTACTTAGCGCCTTTGCGGTGATCCTTGTACAAAACACCTCTGTACCTCTGAGCCTCTGTGGTTGCCCCCCACGCAAACGTCTTGACTCTTCATTAATATAAGATATAGAATAGCTTATCTCATCCACGGGGGTACACTATGAACGGACAACAGCAGGGAATATTTACTTCTTCTGACAGGCATGCAGCAATCTTTCACGTGGCATTCGGCATCCTGGCAGTGCTGATACTTGCCCTGTTGCCGGGCATCCCGGTTGGCATTCGTATGGGTATACTGGTTATTCTGTACGTGGCAGGTCTTCCCGTCTATGCCGTTATCACCCGGCACCCCCGGTGGCTGGACATCTGGCGTTTTGCCCTCATACTCAGCGTCTTCCAGGTATTTCCAGACATGTTCCTTTCTGCACAGCTTGGAGTGTTGGTCTTCGCCAAAGACGGCCTGTTCAACTTTGGACCGGTATCTGGTTACATGGCGGGACTCTGGACAGTACCGTTTTTTATTATCATTTACATTGGGAAACGGGTTGAGGAAGCACTTGATACTCGCTGGTCTAACGCAATGGTGGCACTTGCAGCACTCCTTCTTTTCGGCGGATCAGAATTTACCATGTGGGCCATCCCCTCCTGGTATGCAACCAACCTTGACGTGATGATAGGCCCTGCAGCCGTGTACATACTGGTACCCGAGATACTTCTTGGCATTGCCGCATACCAGGCATGGCGGTGGTCATGGTACCTCTCCTTCTTCAGGCAGATAGCTTACGCCTTCCTTGTAATGCTCTTTTACCTGGGAAGTGCCTCCTGGTTCTACTTCGTCATTGAGCGCCTGCTCAGTTGATCAACAATTTCTCTTGACAAGTAAATTAAAATAATTGAATATTTATTAAAATTAGTATATAATTATTTTTAATATGTTATATTGTAGTTACTATTAAGGAGGAAGCATATGGGATCCAGATACAGCTATAATACGAATACGGTACTTGATATTTTTCACGATGGTGCCGCAAAGTGGCCGGATAAGACCCTGTACAGGTATTACCGTGACGGGGTATGGAAAGAGATGAGCTGGAGTAATGCTGTAGTTGAAGCTGAAGCCATGGCATCATATCTTATTCAGCTTGACGTAAAACCCGGGGATATTCTCTCTATATACTCGGAAAACAGGCCGGAATGGTCAATAGCCGATCTTGCCATTCTTTCAATTGGTGCAGCCGATGCTGCCATATATGCCACCAATTCTTCGAAGGAAGCCGCGTACGTGCTTAAAGATACATCTTCAACCATCTGTTTCTGCGGCGGTGCCTTTCACGTGGATAACGTGTTAAAGGAGAAGAAGGATCTATCTTCACTGAAGAAGATAATCGTGTTCGATGATCTTGAATATGACGATCCCATGGTCATAACCTGGTCACAGGCAATAGAAGAAGGGGAAAAAAACCTCAGGGTAGACGAAATAAAGAAAAGGACAGACGCCATTAAAGGGGACGACCTGATGACTCTAATCTATTCATCAGGGACCACCGGTGATCCAAAGGGGGTAATGCTCTCCCACTCCAACATCATGTTCATATGCCTTACCTTTAACGAAGTGGAAGACATGCCCGAAAATTTTGTCAACCTTTCACTTCTGCCCCTGTCCCATTCCGTTGAACGAACCATGAACTATTATTCCATGATGGAACGGGGTGCCACCATCGCCTACTCACGCGGTACAGATTTCTTCGCCGAAGACCTTGTTTCAAATCGTCCGGAAATGTGCATATACGTACCGAGGGTCTTTGAAAAGGTCTACGCAGGTATCATGGCGAAAGTGAAGGAATCCCCTGCAGGCAAACAGAAAATATTTAACTGGTCCATACAGGCAGGACTCGATGCCATCCCCTACCTTATGGCAAACAGGCGAAAACCCCCGATGGTTGCCCTGAAATACGCTATAGCCTGGAAACTTGTATTTTCCAAGCTGCGAGCCGCACTTGGACTTGACAGGTGCATATGCTGGGGCGCCGCCGGTGCACCACTTGCACGGGAAATTCACGATTTCTTCTGGGCAATGGGGGTACAGGCCCGCAAAGGGTACGGCCTTACCGAGGCATCACCGGTCATTACCGTTGACGGCTCTCCCGAGATACGGCCGGTCAAGTCTGACGGCTGGATAAGTCCTTTTCCCGGCACCGAAGTTAAAATTGCTGATGACGGAGAAATACTGGCCAGGGGACCACAGCTCATGATAGGATATCTCAACAAGCCTGACATGACAAAAGAGATGTTCACCGAAGACGGCTGGCTCAAAACAGGGGATATCGGAATACTGGACGAAGAAGGTTACCTCAAGATAACTGATCGAAAGAAAGACATCATTGTTACCTCCGGCGGAAAGAACATCGCCCCCCAGGTAATCGAGGCACGATTTCTCATACAGCCCTTTATAGAACAGATCGCGGTTGTAGGTGACGGCCGTAAATATATCACCGCCCTTATTGTTCCTGCTTTCACTGAACTGGAACCATGGGCTGCAGAAAAGGGCATCTCATTTGACAACCGGGAGGACCTGGTGGCCATGGACACGGTAAAAGATCATTACCGCACCATCGTTGACCAGGTAAACCAGGAGTTCGGACGGGTAGAACAGATCAAGGACTTCACCCTGCTGCCTCAGGAACTCACCCAGGAAACAGGAGAACTCACACCCACCCTGAAAGTAAAACGCAAAGTTGTTGGAGAACGATACTCCCACCTTATAGAAGCTATGTACTAAGGCCCTCGTCCATACGCATGATGCCGCCCCCTTTCATCACCATCTTCACCCTGTCAAGGGTGGAGATGTCCTCAAGGGGGTTGCCGTCAACCGCTATAAGATCGGCATACATGGCAGGCTTTATTGAGCCTATGCGGTGATGCCTGTCCAGCACCTTCGCGTTTCCATACGTGGCCATTTTCAATACTTCTCCATTGGGGATACCGGCTTTAACGTACCGTTTCAACTCCTCCGTGAACCTGCCAAAAAAACCGCTGTAATAGCCGCCCAGGTCGGTACCCGGCGCAATAGTGGCCCCTGCCCGGTACAGCTTCTGGAGATTGGCCACCTGGTTTTTGTGCATATCCTTCAAGTATTGCCGGTCAAAGATGAGCTTCTTTCGTTCATCCATTGAGAGATCCTCTTTCTCCTGTGCCAGCGACTTCCGCAGTTCTTTTTTCATCTGCTTCACCGCTTCGGGCACAAGAAATTCTTCTCCCCGCTTTTCAACCATTTTCAGCAGCTCATCTTCTATGAAGACATCACCGTATGCCATGAGAGTGGGCACCATGGCCATGTCCTGTTTTACAAATTTTTCAATATACCTGTCGGGAATGATCCCGTCCATGGGCATGTGCTCAAGGGTGTCAAATCCGGTAGCAACCCCCATCCTGAACCCGGAAAGTAACGGCTCGTGCAGTGCGCATTTCAGGTTGTTTTCATGTGCAAGCCGGGCTATCAGGCGGTATCCTTCCTCCGAATGATCAGGCAGGGGACGGGGATTGTACGAGTAAGAATGCTCCTGGTGCAGTGTCTTCAACCAGTGCGCGCCCTTCCCTGTCATCTCCCTGCAGGCTGTTTCTATCTCTTCCAGGTTTTCAGCACGCTCGGCATAATTTCCTCCCAGGAGCCACTTGATCACAGGATTGGTAAAGTACGGGGCCTTCTCAGGTGCACCCATACGATCGCCGTCCCTTGCAGCAATTGGAGAAAGTGAACTGTATACCCTGGGGCCGGGGATTTCATAATTGTCCGATAATTTCTTGAATTTTTTTATCTTACCGGGAAATCCCCCCAGGTCACGTACCGTGGTGACTCCATTCATCACACAGCTTTTAAAATTTTTTCGGATCTGGTCATCCATTTGTAAAATAGTATCAAGATTCACGTCATACATAAACGGAACGGTGATATGGACGTGATTGTCGATCATGCCCGGCATAAGGGTGGCTCCCTTGAGATCAATATAGGTGGCACCCTCCAGGTTCTCAAGCTCCCACTGGGCAGTTACCGCCCCGATTCGACCCCATTCCACCACCACACCAAGTCCACGCTGCAGATAGGGACGGATCCCGTCAAAAACACTACAGTTATGAAAGACAACCCGGTGATAGCGCCTGGCTTTCCACTCATTGCTGCTGCAACCGGATAACCAGCCTGCACCAACCCCTGAAAGTGCTGCCCCCACCGCAACCGACGCCGAAAGCCCCAGAAATTTTCGCCTGTTCACTAATGAATTATTACTACCCCTGTCACCCATATACCTTTCCCCCGGATTTACAAGTTGCACAAGGTATATAACCAACACCCGGTTCAGTCAAGCGTGTATTATATATTTGCAACAGTGATACTGGAAAGCCAAAACGGTTTGATAAAAAATTACCCCCTGAAAAGGGGGTATATATTAAATCAGGTGGTTACTGTCTCCACGAATTAAGCATATCCTGGTACGCAACAATTTCGGAGACATGATATACCACTATCATACAATATGGTATATAACAATAGGCAAATATCCCGATCATATTTTTTTTATCAATAAATACTGAATAAAAACCAGTTTTTTCATACTACGAGCAACCCGGTACATCTCAATCAGCATGGGGGTCAGAGCCCTCCTGGTTTGTCCGTTAAATAGTCAACAAAATATAAAATGCTTGCATTCAAATAATGAATATAGATTATATCCACTATTGGTAGTATATTATTCTTACCGTCACAAACTGGTCAGATGGTTAATCTAATCAGTATGAAATACTCTATCATTCAAGGAGATAATAATGGCAAAAGCAACAGGATCCCCCAAAAGAGAAAACCTGACAGAAAAATACCTGGTTGAGAAAGACAAATTCGAAATAGAATTCCAGGAATTTCTGGATAGAAACAAGCATACCGCTCTTATGGTTTTTGACAGGGCAAAAGAATACGGCGACCGGGCAGAGCTGCACCACAAGCCCTATGGTACGTGGGAAACCATCAGCTGGAAACAGCTTGCTGAACAGATGTATGATGTATCTTCTGCACTGCTGGAACTGGGACTCCGCGAAGAGCAGACAGCAGGGATATTCTCTCCCAACCGGGCAGAATGGCATATCGCAGACCTTGGTGCCCTTTCAATCCGTGGTATTACCGTTCCCATATATCCAACCAATACCACAAGTGAAACAGAATACATTGTTAACGATGCGGAAATAAGAATACTATTCGTAGGCCGGCAGATGCAGTACGACCGGGCATACGAGTTGCTGGACAAGTGCCCAACACTTGAGAACATAGTGGTCTTTCATCGTGACACTAAGATTCATGCATCTGACAAACGAGTAATAATGTGGGAAGACTTTCTGGCCATGGGAAGAAATGCAAGCCACGCAAAGGAGATCGAGGATATCCATGCCCGGTGTCATTACGACGACAATTGCACAATTATTTATACATCCGGTACAACGGGTGAACCAAAGGGAGCAATACACACCCATAAGAGCCTCTTTCATAACAGCTGGTCCGTAGGCGGTTATCCCCAGGGTGGATTAAGTGATGACGATTCAACACTTGCCATGCTGCCCTTAAGCCACGTACTGGAACGCTCCTGGGATTATGGCGTCATGCAGATGGGAGGACATATATACTATTGTGAAGATCATAACGAGATTCTTGAATACATGGAAGAAGCTGCCACCTCTGTCATGAACGGTGCCCCGCGGCTTTTCGAGAAGATTTATTCAACAATATATTCCGGTGTGGAAAAGGCATCACCCTTAAAGAAAAAATTGTTTCACTGGGCAACAGGGGTGGGAGAAAAGGCCGGTTCGTACCGGTATCATGAAAAAACGGTACCACTTTACCTCAGGTTGAAGTACGCCATCGCGTACGCACTGGTGTTAAAAAAAGTACGTGGTCTTTTCGGGAAGAATATGCATCACGTGAACGTGGGCGGCGCTCCTCTTAACCCGGAGATCCAGCGGTTCTTTTTCAATTGCGGTGTTATCATCACCCCGGGATATGGTCTTACCGAAACAGCACCGGTCATCGCTATGAACGGTGTGCATTGCCTAAAGTTTGGCAGCGTGGGCCCACTCACCCCGCTTGCCGAAGCACGTATTGAACCTGAAACCGGAGAGATACAGGCGAAGGGGCCCAATATATTCAAGGAATACTACAAGAAAGCTGATAAGACAAAAGAAGCATTCACCGACGATGGATGGTTCAGAACGGGAGACGTGGGATACTTTGACGAGGACGGCTACCTGTTCATCACAGACCGTATCAAGGATCTCATCATTACTGCCGGCGGCAAAAACATCGCACCGCAGATGATCGAAACACTCCTTACCGAGGATCTCTACATCGAATACGCTGCCATCATCGGAGATGCCCGAAAATACCTGTCAGCACTCATCGTGCCTTCTTTCGATGCACTTGAAGACTGGGCTAAGAAACATGGAGTTGAATACTCATCACGGGAAGACCTGGTTGAGAACGACGCGGTTCGTGACTTCTACTGGTCGCTTATCGAAGCACGCCAGAAAGACCTTGGCCGGGTAGAACAGATAAAGCGGTTTACCCTGCTGCCCAGGGAATTCTCACAGGAAGAAGGTGAAATCACACCAACAATGAAAGTCAAAAGAAAAGTGGTTGAAAAGAAATTCGCTGATGTCATTGAGGGGATGTACAAGGAATAAGATTCCTGTTCAGCACTGTATTCCCTGCTTGGAGAATACAGTGCTGCCTACTCATTAAAACGTTACGCCTGTTTATCGATAACGTTCATGCATCACCATACGCTTGAAACCCCGCAGCGTTGTAACAGGATTTTTTTTCAGAAACCGTGTAGCGATTGCCGCGGGAACTGGTGCCATGGGATTAACCCTGTTTATATAAGTTACACTGGTTGTTTCTTCGCCCGTTTTTTTCAGAATACAGGCAGCCTTGAAGTCGGTAATCCTGACATACTTTTCAGTGACAGGTTCAATTATTTCCGGGTAAACACTCATGGCCACTATCACCCTGTCATCTTCTATAGTAAACCTCGTATCCACCTGGAGATCCCTTTCACTTAAAGGCCATGGAAGGTGTATGATGTTATATGCGACAATATGGTTTTTGTTGAACGTCTTTAACACTTTCGCATCTACACAGTCCCCCATCCATTGTGGCTGTGATGGAACATCCCTCAGTACTGCAAGACAGGTGTGCATCGGGGCCTGTACAATAGTAACACCTTTAAATTCATCCAGGGGACAACCTTCCACCGGCCGGGTATATACCGTAATACCATCATCTACAAGTATCTTTTGCCAGTCTGAACCAGCCATACCATTCAGCGGTAAAAGTATTACCAGGGCAGGAAAAACGCATATCAATTTCAGAAACATTTTCATTGCATCCACCATTCCCATCCGGAAGTATAATAATCGTTTTTATATTTCACTAACTCTCATACATTTGCCTGGCTTCCCACCATCCGCTCTTCCGGTTTTACTGTTCCATTCAAGTATTTAGAAAGCAGTTTTGACATGGCCATTATGGATAGACTGGGGGGAGCTCCCGGCGAAACCGGAAATATACTTGCATCACACACATACAGGTTTTCGAATTCCGTCTGAAATTTCCTGTCAACATGTTTCCCGATTTCAATAGTACCCCCGGGATGTCCTCCTGCCCATCTCAGTTGGGAAATACTTGATTCTTTTGCGCCGGCCCTGACCATTATATCGATGGCGACGTCAACGCCACGCTGCATTCTACGATGATCCGATTCGGTCATGGGCTTGCTGGTACGTTCATTGGGATAGATCTCCCCTCGATCATCCTCTGCCAGTTTTACAAAAAGCCCCATACCCCTCTTAACCCACGGAAACTTGTACCAGTTTTCCAGGGCCACACCCGGCCTTATCGCACTCATAACCATGTAGGTTCCCATGGCCGCGTTATTCCCGATCATAAAACCATCACTTTCAGAATATGACTCTATGGCATGGCTGAAGGTTTGCTCTCCCCATTGACCGCCCTTCTTTTCTTTACTGATACCATACAGTATCGTCATGGGATCCATGAAGAACCGCTTCCCAACAGTGTCAACTCCCGAACGAAGCATTATAGCCGGACTGCCGATTCCTCCGGCTGCCAGTATTACCCTGTCCCCATATATCTGTTCACCGTTACGCAGCTGCACCCCGGTAACCTTCTTCCGGCATTCGGAAAAAATGAGTGTATCGACAGGGGATGAAACCCGTAATTCAAAATTGCCTGGATATTCCGCAATGGCCTGGTCTACCAGGCGGCGGGTTGTCCATTTGGCATCGTGTGGGCACCCCATCATGCATGCGTCGCATCCTTTTCTGCATCGTTCCGGATCAACAAATTTCTCCTGTTCCTCAAAAGGAATTCCCATTTCACTTGCCGCATCGATAAGTCGCTGCAGACCCACATGACCATTGCGGCCATAAAAACTTGCAGGAAGTGTACTTGTCCCGATATCATCCTTGATCTCTTTCACCTCGTGCCGAAAGTCCATCCCCATAGCTTCTATAAACGAATCCCTGGGTTCAAATACGTTTCCCTGGTATATCATTGAAGACCCACCCACGGTGATCCCCCTTTCCATAACCACTCCTTCCTTCGAACGATTGAATACGAAGAAACGCTCTGAAAGCCGCATCCCGAAAGGTAAACCGAGAAACCTGGTATGATACGCCCCACGCTCAAGAAGAAGCACCCTTTTCCCCGCCTTTGCCAGTTCGAATGCCACGGGAGCCCCTCCAGGACCTGATCCCACGACAATATATTCATAATTCTTCGTATTGTATTTCATAATATTTTCTCCTTAAATTGGCAGTATCACATTCCATCAATCAACTGGATTTTTATTACTTGCCTGGTAATCATCTCCAGCCGAGCGAAAGAGGACGTCGGCTGTGTTTCTCCGGTTCATTACCTGCTCATAAAATGCCTGGATTCGTGTTCGCATCTGACCTGAACTACCCCCATACAGCTCACGTTCAAGAGCCAGCAAGGGTATACCCAGCTTCCTGCTTTCCTTTCTATATAAAAACAGTTCTCCACCCCAGAGATCACAGAACTTAAGTTTCTCGGCTATAATTGCATCTACCTGGAATTCCCTGCAGGTATCCTGCATATATGCCAGGCGTTCCCTGGCAGTATTCATCATGCGGGGACAAGAAAGATGATATAAGTAACGCCTGGCCAGGGAAGGAACCGGTTCATCATCTTCTGATACTGCCAGGTTGAAATTCCTGGTACCCAGACATATATTATCCGCCACTATTGATGCACCAAGTTCTTCAATTAGTTCCAGGTGATCCGGCTCTTCAACACACCCGGATGCTAAAAAGATACGCAGGTCACCGGTGCGTGCCGTAGATCGTCCCTGTATTTCCCCCTTAAGCTCTTCAAGCAGCGCGATACTGTCTTCAACCGGCATGGCAGTAAGGGCAAGCATTAGCCGCAAAAATTCACTACCCCTGAGAGGCACCTCGTTGGATTTTCCGGTTTCATATATTGACTGCAGAAGTTGACGTTTCCTGTTATACAGTTTAATTGAAGAGGCCAGTGCCTCATCTGAAATGGTTACGTTGAAATGTTTTTCCAACTCTTTTTTAAACATTTCAATCTCACCGCTGAAACGTTTTTCGGCAGTGGTACCGGTTTTATGAGGTGCGACGAACATGTAACGGAATACTGGTGGTATGTCAGCATAGCGCCAGTTATCATAAAGACGACGGGTGTGATCGCATCCGTTTAAAAAGACGATACCATCCAGGAAATCAAAATCACCCTTTAACGCCTTATCGAAACAATGCCGCACAAATGTACAATTTAATGATGAAAAATATATATCTCCTTTCTCTGTTCCGCTGCTTGCCACGGCACGCATGCGGTAGGGAATAAAACCCGCCGCATGAATCACTTCCTCCGGCACATACGAACAGAAATATCCGATTACCTTCCTGCCTGATCTTTTTGCTCCCATCAGGTAGTCATTTCTTTCTGATGCTGCAATATCGGTTATTTTTTTCAGTATTTTCATTTGTGATGTATCATCCATTATATTCATCTATGCCCATCCATGACTTCTGAAAAAATCTGTAATTTCTTTTTTTATTTCCTGCTCAGAGGTATGGCGCTTATCCATAATATCAAGATTAAGATAAAGGGCAGGCATACCCTTCTTTTTGAGGAAATCCTTTATTATTTTCAGGGCAGCCCAGCCGTGTTTACATCCATTGTGCCCCATAAAGAAAACACAATCCGCCGAATAGTCCTCCAGCATTTTCTCCAATTCATCGACGATGAATTCCACCGGCCCATGACACTGCCGTCCCATTCCAAGATGCAACTGGCTTCGTGAAAGATCATGCACCATGGTTTCAGGTGTTTCTGTATTAATATGAATTGTTGATATGTGCCCGATAAAATCCGCAACCACCACGGCACCAAATTCGTGTTCCATCCACTTGAATATATACGTAAAGAAACCAATTGGCGGGAACCACATTAAAACCCGGACACGTTCATTTTTGACAACCCCTACCCCTTTGTCGAAACGATACTTTGTTGCTTCGTAAACCCCTTTTGCCATGGATACTGCAAGGGGGGAACGTACGGCAACTTCCCTGATAACCCAGGTAAGGGCAAGGGAGATCATTGTACCGGGACATGGAACAGCCCTGTTCATCTCGCAAACTTCACGCAGGTAGAAATTAATTTCGTTAACCCGTTCAAGCACTTCACGGAGTTTTACCCAGTCAATTTTTTTATCCAGTTGTTTTTCAAGGAAACCAATGAGATCCCAGGTATTCATCGTAAAGTAGTCGTAGGAATTCTCATCCTTCCAGTAAGGTGCATCATAAGAGAAAGTAGGAACCCCCGTAAGGTACTCCAGGATCTGGTATATTGAGATACTGGAATCACATGGATGGGAAGCCGCGATGATTAGTGTGGGTTCCGGTATTTGCTTGAGAAAATATGATCCCACGCTGAGTTTAACAGCTGAGCAATTCTCTACTGGGACCCCCTGCGACTCGGCTTCTGCAATCAACGCCGGGGGGTATTCAGATCCCATGGTGTTACCAAAGATATTCAGGCTTTCTGTATTAAATGAGGCTATGTCAAAGGCCTCAATTATTTCAGCATTCAGTATCCATTCAACCCAGGCCAATGGTTCATTATTCCTTTCTGCCGCAAGTGCAGTTTTGAAATTATCAATCACTGCCTTTATGCCTGCACGGTAGGCCCGCATTTCGGCGGGATGCATAACTCCTCCGCCAAGAGTGAGAAACCCGTATCGCCAGGTTTTATTGAGCCAGTTTTCATTTCTCTCGTAAAATGGCCGTAAAATCCATAAAATGAAATATAATAACCTGGGGACAAACAATGCAACATAGAGAAGATTAAGACGGTGACTAATGTTGAATTTCAGTAATTCCCGGCTGCGTAGTTGTTTTTTTCGCGAAAACATCATTACCCCAATACGCAAAATATTTTTTTAACTAATAATTATTTCACGGCAATCAATAACCGTTACAACATATAACAATATTATACATTTTTACGCAATAGCTAAACAATGCACTACCTGAAGTTAGTATGAACATTATTTATGGAGTATATTCCACTTGCAGTGGGCAACATTAGTGCCCAGGTACACCAGGTAAAGTATCTTTGCAGGAAATTCAACACGTGTACCATTTGCACATTGACAGGATTTACTTTTTTAGATAAAAAGATATCCGGGTAATTCTGAATATACCCACCTGTACCATATCACTGAAAGGAATAATGCATGCTGCTAGCCGGATGTGACATAGGGTCCCTCACCGCCAAGGCGGTGCTTTTAGAACTTGATACGGGGAAAATCATATCACAGGGAATACTGCCTGTCAGGCCCACTGCTGTTGAATCATCATTCGCTATCATGAATATAGTACTCAACAGGGTTGGACTGTCGCCCGACGATATTGATTGTCTCTGCAGCACCGGGTACGGAAGGCTGGAAATTCCATTCGCAGACATGCACATCAGTGAAATATCCTGTCATGGAAGAGGAGCACACTGGCTTGATATGTCAATCCGTACCGTGATAGATATTGGCGGCCAGGACTGCAAGGTCATCTCAATTGATAAGACGGGGTTTATCAATGACTTCATTATGAATGATAAATGCGCTGCCGGTACCGGGCGTTCACTTGAGATGCTTGCAGCCACAATTGGTGTTCCACTTGATGATTTGGGCAGGCTTTCACTCAAATCCCGTAAACCGGTACCCATATCAAACAAGTGCAGTATTTTCATGGAGCTTGAAGTTCTTGATGCCATGTACCGCAAAAAAAAATTAAAAAACATAGCCCACGGACTCACCGACGCCGTAGCAAAACGGGTTGCATCACTGGCAAAAGCCGTCCCGGTGCACGAAAGTGTATGTATTACCGGGGGTGTAGCGAAAAACATGGGTGTTGTCCGTCAACTTGAGAAATACATGGATATACACTTTAAGATACTTCCAGTAGATTCACAGCTTATCGGCGCTATCGGCGCAGCCCTCTTCGCGGGGGATACATACACAAAAAAAGGGGTTCCATCGGAGGCAAAATGCTGACGGCTGGTATTGATGTGGGAACTCGTTTCATAAAGGTGGCAATCACTGATGGGAACATTATGATCGGTTCAAGCTGTATAGAACTGGCTGCCGATTTCAGGGGAATACTTAAGGCCTGTTTTCAAAAGGCACTTGCAGATGCCGCCAATTTCAGTTCAACCCGGGTACGAAAAAGACATGTAAAGAAAATAATAGCCACGGGATACGGTGCACACCTTGTAAAACAGGCGGCATATACCATACAAGAATCATTCTGCCTTGCACGTGCCGCTCGTTTTTTGTCACGGGATACCAACACGGTGATAGACAGCGGTGGACTATTCATCAAGGTAGTTACTGTCAATGAACATGGCTTCCCCGAAGAAAGCCATGTCAATGAAAAATGTGCAGCCGGCAGTGGCAGGTTCCTGGAGATGATTTCCGCGGCATTGAATATTTCGATTAATGAAGTATCATATATCGCGTCCAAATCAACAAATCCCTATAATATCGTGAACAGCTGCGCCGTGTTCGCCGAAAGCGATGTAATCAGCCAGGTAAACGCGGGAACATGCGCTGAAGATATCATCGCCGGTGTTATCAATGTAATAACATTAAAAACCATAACACTCCTGGAAGGAGTGGATGCCGGTGATACAATTGTCATGGCAGGGGGACTTGCAAAGATACCTGCATACATACACGCTCTTGCATGTTATTCAAAGAAGGATATTTCTCTCATATCTATTGACCCGCAAATGCCTGCAGCATTTGGCGCAGCCCTTATTGCACAGGGGAAGAAAATGGTATCACATGAAAGAATAAATGGCAGAGGTGCAAAAGAAATTCATGATTAATGAAAAAGTGAATAATAAAAAGACACAGGATCATGCACCTCTTATTGAGGTCATACACAAAATAACCGGAAACACCACAAGAAGATTCATGGAGTATCCACTTGATGACGGCATTGAAGCTGACAGGTTTAATCTGCGGTCACCACATGGAATGAAAAAACCCGTAATCGTCACCGCAGAAGACACCGCCCTGGAAATTGGATCACCTCATCACCGGGCAGTAAACACGTTGTTGTGGACACACCGGAAAGGAGTTATCCGTAATCGTGTACTTATCGGAGGCATTGAGATGGAAGAAGCAATGCCGGGACCAGTTACGGCCGCTGTATGCAGTATGACCGAAATCCAAGAATCTCTCGACACAAGCGGTCCAAACTTCCAGGCCCTGCGCCATCTTTCCAATATGCTGCCGGGATACATGATTCGCAGTATGCCAGGCAAGATGTGGGTACGTCTCCACCATGATCTGGTGAAATCAGGTTTTTCATCATATTCACTTGCCCAGTGTCTTGCCCATGCGTACCGTCAATTACATCCAGCCATCAGCGCAGTAGAGGTAGTGGTAGTGACAGGCATACCGGATATCGTTGAGGAAATGGAGTCGGTAGATCTCAGGGCCAGGATCATTAACGGCACAAACCGCAACATTTCACTCGAAGAAGACGGTTCCCTTACCTGTGAAGACCTGGATTGCACACACTGCGAGAACATGGCCTCCTGTGATATCATCAGGGAAATAATAAAAAAGAAAAGAGGGGATAATGGGAAAAACCATCGCCTTCACGGGTAAGGGAGGGGTTGGCAAAACCGCTCTATCCGCCATATGCGGGAAAATACTCATCGAGAATGGGGAACGGGTTCTTTTTATTGATGCTGATCCGGCAATGGGACTGGCTACTGCCCTGAATGTGAAGAATTATACAACCATAGGACAGGCACGTGAAGAGATTATACGTAAAGTACAAACCACATCCCCGGAAGATGACAAAGCCCCCCTGGCTGAAATCATTGATTACCTTCTTCTTGCATCACTGCATGAAGCTGAAGAATACAGCCTCATAGTAATGGGACAAACTGATACCCTTGGATGCTTCTGCTCTTTGAATTCACTTTTAAAGGATACTATCAGCTCGATAAGTGAAGAATACGACTGGATTATTATTGATGCCGAAGCAGGATTCGAGCAGGTAAACCGACAGGTTATGAACACTGTACAATTCCCGGTCATCGTCAGCGATAATACCATGCGTGGTGTTAAAACCGCCTCAATGATCATGGAGGTCATAGATCGCATCCCGTCAATGACTCCCCTGCGTACCGGTCTCATCTTCAACAGGGTGGAAAAGGCAGAACCGCGACTTGTGCGCAACATCGAATTGGCCGGTATCAACTATTATGGACATGTACCTGCTGACAGCGAAATTTCAAGAATTGACCTGGATGGCACCTCAATTCTTGATATATCCCGCCATTCTGTATCCTTGCAAAACATGGAACGTATTCTATCAGAAAGTGAAATTCTTCAAAAAACTTGAGATTACACTCCCTGAAGTTTTGCTTCAGCCACTTCACGCCGTACACGACATCCCTCTACTTACCCTGTAGAATGAACTAACATATTATGCGCGAGGAGTAATCAGATGAGAGACGTATATATAATTGGAGCTCACACCGTGAAGTTCGGGAAGTACCTTGACAGGTCGATATCCGATTTGTGCAGGATGACAGTTTTCCCCTGCCTTGAAGATGCCGGCCTGGAAAAGGATGACATACAGGCTATCTGGTTCGCCAATTCTGCATGGGGCGAATACCGGCGCCAGGTTTGCATAAGAAGCCAGGTTGCTTTACGACCTCTTGGTATTGACACGATACCCATGACGAACGTGGAGAATGCATGTGCCGGTGGATCCACCGCACTCCACCACGCCTGGCTTGGTGTAGCCAGCGGTCTGTACGACATCACCATGGCACTTGGCGCAGAGAAAATATACGACCCCAACCGGCACCTGGTATTCTCCGGCTTCCTGACCGGAATGGACGTAGCCAATTTCAAGGAATCGGTGGCGTTGCTGCCCTCATTATCCATGTCCGATGACGATAAAGACGCAATGATACAACACATCGAAAAGTATTCAAAGAACACAAAAGGAAACTCAAAAAAAAGACAAACCATAAAGCAGAAAATCAGGGACACCCGCGATTCCCTGGTTGTTGCCATACGAATCGGGGAAAGCATGGGATATGATGCGCTAAAAATTATTAAGAAACTGATGACCGGTGATCATTCCCCCTTCATGGACGTGTATGGTCATGAAGCCAGAAAACATATGAAAAAATACGGCAGCTCAATTGAAGACCTTGCCGTAATTGCATCAAAAAACCATATGCACAGCACCATGAACCCCAATGCCCAATACCAGTTTCCCATCTCGAAAGAAGATGTTCTTGCAGACCGTCTAGTATCCTGGCCATTGACACGTTCAATGTGTGCTCCCGTCGGTGATGGTGCCGCCTCGTCAATACTCTGTGACGAAAAAACTGTAAGAAAACTTGGCCTCATGTCCCAGGCAGTAAAAATAAGGGCATCCATACTTGGCTCTGGAAAAGCAAGAGAAGAAAACGAGCCGGACCTCGGCCAGCGTCTGGCAAATCGCGCTTATGAACAGGCGGGGCTTTCACCATCAGACATGGATATAGCCGAGGTTCACGATGCAACAGCTTTTGGAGAACTTCACCAGACAGAAAACCTGGGATTCTGCAATGCCGGAGAGGGCGGCACCCTGGCACAAAGCGGTGCTACAAGAATCGGGGGAAAAATCCCAGTCAACACCAGTGGAGGACTTGAATCCAGGGGGCATCCCATCGGGGCATCCGGACTTGGACAGGTACATGAAATAGTCACCCAGCTCAGGGGTAACGCAGGAAAGCGCCAGGTAACCTCCCCAAAAATTGGAATAGCAGAAAACGGTGGCGGTGCTCTTGGGGTAGAAGAGGCGGCCATGTGTATACACATACTGGAAACACCACAAAAGTAATGAAGGAGCAGGTGAAGAATATGATGAGTCAAAACTTGAAAATATTTATCGGCAAGATGAGAATGCTCAAAAACGTAACCAGGTCATTGTTCATCTTCATGGGAGAAGATATCAAACGGGGCACTCTTTCAAAGAACCTCAAGGGCATCGGCAAGATGGAGCTTGCTGAAGAGATGTCCTGGGCAGAACTTGTGGAAGAAAAAGCCGCAAAATTTGGCAGCAGAATATACCTTACATATGAGGACAATAACATCTCATACAGGGATATGGACGACAATGCAAACCGTATCGCAAATTTTCTTAAGAAAGCCGGCGGGCACCAGGGTGTGGGGGTTGCCATCTTTATGGACAACAGTCCACGTTTTCTTGATGTTTTTTTCGGCCTGCAGAAGATCGGCATGTATGCCGTCCCGGTAAATACATCATTAAAAGGTGAGGGCATGAAGTATATTCTCAATCACTGTGATGCCCGTTTTCTCGTGATCGACCAGCAGCACCTTCACACACTCCAAAAGATCGAAACTGACCTTGATACCATTGATACCATTATCGTGAATCCCTCAGAGGATTCTCCCATCAGTCCTGAAAAAAAATATCTTTCCCTTGATAACGCCTACACTGAGAATCCCCATAATCCGGGTACAGGTTACAACAGGGACGACATCTGTTTTATTACCTACACCTCCGGCACTACCGGGCTTCCCAAGGGTGTGGTCTATCGTTATCGTAACAGCGGGGTTAAGTTTTTCTCCCTTATCGCCCATATATTGTGGAGAAAACGAGATGTCATGTATACATGCATGCCCCTTTTCCATGCCAATGCTCTGGTTGTCACCTGCACCAGCGCACTGCACGCGGGAGCCCGTGTTGTGCTTGAGAAAAAATTTTCAGCAAGCCGATTCTGGCACTCGATCCGTACTCATGGCGTTACCACCTTCAATACCATCGGTGCCATGATCCCTATCCTCATGAAACAGCCGGAAAATGAACTTGATGGAAAGAATAATGTTCGATTCATAATATCTGCTGCCTGTCCCCCTGAACTATGGGAACAATTCGAAAAACGCTTCAATACAACAATATACGAAACATATGGAGCAGTTGACAGCGGCGGAAAAACCATCTTAAACCTGGGCACCGCACCGGTTGGATCAATTGGCAAACCACCCATGAAGGTCACATATCGCCTGGTTGACGAACACATGAATGATGTGGAGGAAGGTGAACCGGGTGAATTAATATTTCCCGCACCAAAAGAAAAGACTACCAGCTCGGGTGTTGAGTTTTATAAGAACGAGGAAGCAACCTCTGCCAAGCAAAGCGACGGGTGGATCAGGACCGGTGATCTCCTGAAACGGGATAAGAAAGGATACCTTTATTTTGTAGGACGTAATACCGAGTCCATGCGGATCAAGGGAGAAAATGTCTCTGCGTACGAAGTTGAACAGGTAATTCAAAATCATCCGTCTGTACTGGAGGTTGCCGTATTTGCGGTCCCCTCAGACCTGGCTGAAGATGAGATAATGGCAAGGGTTAAAATTGTGGACGGGAAAAGAATAACAGAAAAAGAACTATGGGAATTCACCATTGAGAACCTGGCAAAATTTGCCGTCCCCAGGTATATTAAATTTGTTTCTGATTTTGATAAAACAGAGACCCATCGTATAAAAAAGAAACAGCTGGAGCACGACGGAATTGTAGAGGGTACATACGACGCCCAGAAAAACACCTATATAACAACAGGAAACAACAAACTTAAGGAAGCGGCAACCGGGAACGGTGTATGAATTGACCGATCAGGGGAGAGAACCACCATTCAACTCTCCCCTTCTTTTTCCTGCATCATTACACGATATTCACTTGGAGTCTTACCTGTCTGTTTCTTAAATTGCCGGTGGAAATGCGTCAGGTTGTCGAAACCCACGTGATACGCGATATCTATAATCTTTGCATCTGTTTCCATCAACAGATCTTTTGCCCCTTCAATACGCTTGTTATTTATGTAGTTCGATATGTTTATTCCCGTTGTTTTTTTAAACACCTGTCCCATGTAATCTTCATTGAGACCAAATTTTTTTGACAGTTCCTTACGGTCATATCGCTCCTGGTAATTCACATCAAGATATTCAATAACATCATGTATCATATCCCTTGGATCAGGTTTCACCGACTCTCCCTTAATTGAATTGAGTATTCTCTCCATTTTCTTTGTTTTTTTCAAAAGGGCACCGTACAGCGAATCCTTCTCTCTTTTCATTCGTTCAAAATCATAGATATAATACAAAGCGAATATCGTGAATACCAGCGGCACATGGAAAAATATCAGCATAGGGAGTTCATCGAATCGAAATGTGGCCATGTAAAAGGTATTTCTAAGAACCGAGACTGGAACCGGGATGGCCACAAAAAGGAAGTACCAGTATCGTCGGGGGTCACGTCGTATACACATAAAAAAAAGTACAGCAGCAGTGAGAATACAGAGATTAACAAAAATGACCGTTCCCAGGCCTGCACCCTTGATAAGAAAAGACATATCAGGTGCTAAAACTATCGCCAGCACCAGTGGCATACCCAGTAGAAATGACATCCATATTATGTACTTATTTTTTATATCAAAAAATTCCATGACCGCATGCAACGCGATAAAATTAACAAGGGTGAGGCTCATCAGAAACATCTTGTATCGCAAAAGGCCGGAAATGGCACAATTGAAATCCAGCATGGTCACATTACCGGCGAGGGTAAATAACACGAGAAGGAAGAAATAGAGATATTCTCTCCGGCCAGTACGGGATACCGCCAGTACCCCAAGTCCCAGCAGGAAAAGAAAATTGAGTGCAACAGAAGAGATATTGATCAGTATTGGAGTTTTGTTTTCTATTCTATGCGCAAAATATCCTCCGGGATATTCTGTAATTCCCATGTATCCATTGATGCCGCTGATCACATGTGAAAACACCCGGATAGCGATTGTATTATAATCACCATACCGAACAAGCGTTGCGGGTAATAAATAAGAACGGCCCTGTTGCCAGGAAAAATGGTACCTGTCATCTTCTTTCTTCGGTATGGTTCCATTTGCACCCACCTGTATACCATTGAGGAATGTCTCATCTGCCACACCAATTCGTCCAAGAAGCAGGCAAAGTGTTTTTCCCCTGTACTCTTCACCTATGAAAATTTTTTTTCGCAGCCATATAGTGGCCTCAAGGTTTTGCTGATCAATAATCAAGTGGGTAAAGCTTCCAGGTAAAACAAGTTCGGGATAATCTCTATCATCCAGGGAAGGGAGGGCAAGTTCAGGATTATCACTGGTAGAATACTTCCATGTTCCACTGCAATCAATATCAGGGTGAGTATCAGAGTTCCCTGCGATAGTACATGCAGTACACAGCAATACAACACAGGCGATGCATATATATTTACTAATAGTCATAGTCACATGAACATGAGTTTTACTTTACTTTCTCATTCAGTACATAAAAAAACAGAAAAAAAATCAACGAATTTATTATACTCTCCTTGTAATTAACAAAATCATACGCAAAAATAAATACACTACATCAAGAATGCTGAAACTTCCTTAATATACTGCAAGAAATAGAAATTACTCTATAGTAGTATTAAGCAATTCTTTAAAAGGGAAAGACTAAAAAAGTCTGGTTTGCAGAGGCGCTGAATTATGAATGATACTGAATTTCTTCGTATGTACAAAATTATATTTACCCTGGCTGCACTGTGGAATATCTGCGTGGGTGCCACAGGGCTCCTGTTCCAGGATTATTCCATTCAATTGTTTTATGGAACCAGTGCTTTGCACGAGACATTTATCGCAATGCTGAATTATCGCATCGTTATGCTGGCAATAATTATTTTTGGGCTTGGATATTTTATCGTATCCATGGCACCCCTGTTGAACAGGGGAATAGTATGGCTAGGGCTTTTAAGCAAGCTCATCCTTTTTTGCATATTTACGTTCTATTTTTTTACCGGTAATACCACCATTTTCGCCTTTCTTCTCGTCTGCGTTGACATGGCATGGTCACTTATATTCTTATATTTTCTATTCAAAAGTTCACATCACGTAAAATATAATTTTTTAACAGGATAGAATACGGCATGAAAAAAAAACCAGCTACTACATTGTCCCCCCTGTATACCTATCATGAAGGAATGAACTGGAACCCCGTCGAAAAGGTGATATTTGAGCGACGAAGCATCCGTGTTTTCAAGAAAAAAGAAGTACCGGATTCTATTATCAGAAGAATCCTGGAAGCAGGCCGGTTCGCACCTTCAGCCGGCAACTGCCAGCCCTGGAAATTCGTGGTAGTAAAAGATCCACAGGTTATCAAGCAGATGGAACGGGACACTATACGTATCACCCGGTTTTTAATGTGGTTCATTGACTACGAACGGGGACCCGTAAGGCGTATTCTACTGGGCACACCGATACGTCTTTTGACCAGGCTTGTGCCCAACATGCTGCACCCAATACCCTTCAACCTGCTTCAACGCATCGCATCTGGTTCAGTACCCGTATATCATAATGCCCCCGTAATAATACTTCTCCTGGTAGACAGACGAGGGGTGGGAACACCATCACTGGACGCGGGAATTTGCGGACAAAACATGGTACTGGCTGCACACAGCCTGGGACTGGGCACATGCTGGATCGGAATGATCACCCTGCTGATGAAAATGAAAAAGTGGCGTAAACGTTTTGGTGTAACATACCCATTTACCCTTGACGACTGTCTCATACTGGGCTGGCCCCGGGGAGATTATGATGGTGAAATAGATCGTGAGGTGCAACTCGTTGACTGGATCAAAGAAGGTTCATTGTGGAACAAGACTACGGAACGACAGGGGGAATAACATGGCAAACCTTTCCATTCTGGATAAAACAAAAATACCCAACTATTTCAGGTCAAAGCATGTACGAACCGGCCTGGTTATCTTTGATCCAGCACTGTGTACAGGATGTGGCATCTGTGTATCCATATGTCCTGCCGGTGCCATAACGATGAACAATGACGCCCGGGGAAACCGAAAGAAAATCCCGGAGCTTGCACAACTTTTTCATGACAAAGACATTCTCGCCTGCATGGCCTGCGGTGATTGCACGGCAGCATGTCCCGGTAATGCTATACAAATTAAGAGGGGATACAATACGAAGTATTATTTCAAAAAGATATCCCAGGTACCCGACTTTGCTTTCCCCAGGAAATATTGAGATCATTACTTATATAATACAGACGTGAAAAGCTTTCACCTATCTCAATAAAAAATACCTCAACCACATTTTTGCTTGACTAAATGCTATTCACCCTGTCTTTACTTATCAATCCTACCCGGTTTTATAACGGACATCTTATTAAAAAAACGAAAGGAAGTGAACCCGTATGAAAAAAGCATTTTTTGCGGTTTTTCTAGTGTTGTTTGTCGTCTCATGTGGACCTTCGGCCAACCCTCAGCTTAAGGCAAAGATCGGTCCATACTTCTCACAGGATTCATCCTCCCGCGTCAGGGCATCAAAGAAATTTTATTCACCCATGCCACTTGCGGTTGGACAATATATTGTGCATGGAATCACCGAGAAGGACGGCACTCGTTCCATCAGTAAGACCAGTATTGTTGGCAGAGAGGCCGGCGGCTGGATTTATGAGTCTTATTCCCTGTCCGAAACCCAGGAGGGTACTGTACAGATACTCATCCGGGGTCTTGAGAAAGTACGAAAATCAGGAAATCTTGATGATATCGAACTTGTATGGGTTAAGATTAAGGAAGAGAATGGAGAGGTTCAAAAGATCGAAGGCCCTGTTCTCATGATGGCAAAGTCAATGTATAAGAAACAACTCTCCGGGCTTGATGTGCGTGTTTCCCAATATGTGAATGGTGGTACAGTCAAGGTTCCCGCGGGATCATTTGCCGGCACTAACATGGTCAAGTCAGAAGTGACCTTCTGGGGGAAGAAATATAAGAGTACAGGCTGGTATCATTATAATGTACCCATTACCGGTATGGTTAAATCTGTTACCGATGATGGTGATTCCACCATGGTGCTTCTTGAATATGGCACCAGGGGCGCAAAATCTTCATTCTGATCGTTTATACAACTGGTCCTCCCAAAACCCGGGAGGACCATGTCATTTCAGCATACCATTATTTCATTCCGAAAAATGAGCTGATACTCTTCAATATCTCATCTCCATAATCTCCCAGCAGTTCACCGGTACTTTTTCTGTGCTTAAGCTGCAGTCGTGATTCAGTTTCCAGCTTGCGGCTTGCCATTACTTTTGCAAGCTCTTCAATAACCTCCGGCCTTTTTTCCAGTATAGGCGCAAGGTCTTCCCTGGAAAATTCCATGGCCTGGCAATCGGTAAGGGCAACTATTGTGGCCGATCTGCGCTCACCTGTTAAGAGAGAGTTTTCCCCGAAACAATCCCCGGTTGCCAGGCGCTCCAGTTCAACCGGCTTGCCATATGAATCAAGACGAGATATGGAGATTACCCCGGCAGTTAATATCATCAGGGAATCACCTTTGTCCCCTTCCCTCACTATGGTTTCGTTTTCCCTGAAACTATTCAGGGTTACCCTTTCCAACAGTTCATTTCGTTCTTCTACGGTAAGAGGAGAAAAAATTTCAACGCTGGATATCAGTTCGTCAAGACCAGGTTCAATTATTTCATTGCGCTCTCCATTAAAGACGTTCACATCATGTGCGGATGGTGGCGGACTAATTCCAGCCTTCTGGCAATAATTCCAGATCTCCATGAAAAGATCATCACGGGCGGCAAAATAAGTGGGGTAATCTTCAAAATATACAAAAACCGAGTATAGATAAGGCCTGCTCGTCCCATCGGAGAGACGAACAACCGGTGGAGGATCCTTCAAAACTTTTTTGCAGCTGAGAGCAGCTTCCAGTAAAACCCGCCGCACAAGTTCAGGAGAAATGTCAGGTGAAATTTCCATCTTGAACCATGTACAATACACCTTGTCAGGCAGGTTGTAATTATGAATGGTGGAGGACATGGCTTTTCCGTTGGGTATTACATATACACTCCTGTTCCAAGACAGGAGTCGTGTTGAGCGCCAGTTGATATCCACAACCTTCCCGATAGTACCATCATCCATCTCAATCCAGTCATTGATACGGTAGGGTTTCTCTATGCTGAGAGCTATACCCGCGAATATATCTCCCAGGGTAGTTTGCATCGAAAGACCTATAACACCGGCAATAATTCCTGATGAAACCAGGAGACCGGTTACGGGGCGGTCAAACACAAAGGTCATAATACCATAAATGGCAAGAAGGTATACACCGATCCTGACAAGGTTATGCAGAATGTTGGGAACATCCATGCCGGTGCGTCTTTTTACCATTCCTTTCCATATAAACAAATCCACAGCCTGAACAATTATACGGGCAAAAATCAACCACAGCAAAACGGTTCTGATGCTTGTTATGATGCCAGTGATCCTGTCATTAAGAATGGGACCAAGCCAGTTAAAAACCAGTGCTTCAAGTGACAGGACAAATAAAGGCAAAAGCACTATCTGGATCACCCAGAAAAAACGGATTACCAGCAGCACCTGTAAACGATCAGCTGCTTTTTTCAATATCACGTATATAACAAAAATCACGAGGACCGGATACGCCATCTCAACCGGCAGGCTTGCTGTACTGCCCTTGAGGTATTCCAGTATCATATGCACATTCATATCCTGTTCCTGATTACATGAAATATCATACCCACTTTAACAAAATACCCATAGTATATGCAGACCAGGTAGTCAACAACATTGTATTGGGATAACAGGTGATATTATTTTCTTGCTTTTTTGCGAAGATACGGGTAACATTAAATTCTAATCTATTTTGTCAATGCGGGTTTTTTGCATACCACACATACCGATAACACCTGCCCGTAATAACGCAACACACACTCATCTTGATGGAGGATACTAAATGCCAGCTACAGTGAGCAGTCTTGATGAATTAACCAGGGCAGGAACACTTCTTACACAGGAGTTGGACTTCAAATCATTGATCTCCATCATCGCAGAACAAACACTGGATATATCCCGTTCAGACCTGGCCTGCCTTTACCTGGCAAAAGATCTGGATGACAATGATAGTGATTTACAACTTGCATACAAGAGGGGAAGATATGATGCCCCCTCCCGAATACCAGCATCAAGCGAACTGGTAGACTTCATAAGAGAATCAGATGAGACCGTTGTTCTTACAGAACGTAAAAAAAGCCCTTTTCTTGATATATTCTGCAATGAACATATGCATTGTGGTATCGCCATGCCCCTTTCCACTCCCAAAATCATGGTGGGTATACTGGTACTGAACAGCATAGAACCTGGATTTTACAACAGGGATAAGTTTAATTTTTTGGATTCATTTTCCAGGCTGGCAGGTGGAATGCTCCACAATTCCAGGATGTTCAAACAACTCAGGGACTACCTGCGGGAAATCGAAGAACTGCATTTATACCAGGAAAGCATATTCTCTTCCATGACCAATCTTCTTATCACAACAGACAACGATGGAGAAGTCCGATATTACAATACTGCGGCAGAAGAACGATTTGGACTCTCCGATGGCCAAAAAGGCAAAAAAATCGATGCTGTGTTTAAAGACTCAATGAACAGAAAGATAATCAATGCTATAAATACTTCCATCAGGCAGCCAAAAGAAATGCTTGGAATAGAAGGTATTTTCCGTGATGAAGAAAATGAGATGGATTTTTCACTTAATCTTTCACCGCTGAAAGGCCGCCGTAATAAACACCAGGGGTTAACCCTTCTATTCACCGACCAGACCCGCGAACGTGAACTGGAAGAAAAAATGGAACGGGTGGTAGAGGAACGTCGCGTTATCAAGGACATGTTCTCACGCTATCTTTCACAGGAGATAGTGCAAACATTGATGGATCAGCCGCACCTTGTAAAACCCGGCGGTGACAAAAAGGAAGCCACCATCCTTTTTGCAGATATTCGCGGATACACAACCTTCTCTGAAACCAAGCCTCCTGAATATATTATCGAGATGCTAAACGACTATTTCAGCGAGGCTGTTGAGATCGTAGTGAAACATCGAGGATATATAGACAAGTTTATCGGTGACGCCATAATGGCTGCCTGGGGTGTTCCCCTGCAAACAGAACAGCAGGATGCCATATCGGCAGTTTCTGCCGCCCTTGAAATTCAACAGTTAATTGCTTCAACCAAACGGACATTCTTTAAGGGAGATGCATCAGTACTTAAGGTAGGTATAGGATTACACACAGGTCCCATAGTGGCCGGCAATCTTGGAAGCGCACGGCGTATGAATTACACGGTTATCGGGGATACTGTCAATGTAGCTGCCAGGCTTGAAGGTGTGGCAAAGGGTGGTGAAGTTATCATCACACAGAAAACACTCGACTACCTGGGTAACCTTTTCTCGGTAAAAAGTCTTGAGCCGGTAAAAGTAAAGGGAAAAGCAGATCCCATTCCCATATACAGTGTACTCAAACAAAAATAGATACTACATTCCAGAGGAGGTTTTATGGAAACATTGATACGCATCATTGAATCACTGCCCTTATGGGTTATATTGCTGTTCTTCTCGTTTTTTGTGGCTGTGATAGCAGATATGATATGGAGCATTAAGGCAAGAAAACGTATATATAACATGCTGGCAAGGGCTGCTGACAACCCGGAAAAAGCAAGTGACATTGTTGCACCCCTCTTCAAAAAAAGATATGCCTTCATTCGTTCACAGGCCATCGAACGATTCGTAAAAGATGAGGGGAACAATATTATATATATTAGCGGCATCGATCGCTACTGGATCCAAAACCTGCTGCGACTGAAGAGAAAACGTGACTTTAACAGGATTATGCATTATGCACCTGATACGGGCCTGTTTACCTGTTTTCTGGTAAGCCTCGATAAAAAACGTTTTGCCAGGCTTCTTATTTCATTTCTTGAAGAAAGTGGTGATTTTTTATACATGCGGCGTGTTGCCCTTTCAGGACAGGGTGAAGATTTCGATGGAGCCAGGGCCAGGGAAATGTTTCTTGAACATATCGATGAGATCCGCGAAATGACCGGAGATCCAGAATGGGCTTCCCGATATTTCGCGATCAAGATACTGCTTCATGATGATGACAACCGGTCCATTCGCGCATTGTGGGAAGCATTCGAAGACTCATATCCACTAATACGAAAAACGGTAGCACACGAATTTACCACCGACGAAAAAGACAGGCTGCTTGACAGGTTGACTACACTCACTATAAATGATTACACATACGAAGTTCGGCATACCGCATGGAATCGTATCATCAATGAATTCCCGGATTATCATTTCCCCGATACAAAAAAAATGAGCCAGACTCAATCATTCCATATTCTTGAGCTGCTGCGCCCCGAAATAAAAGAAGACGAGAACCTGGCTTTCTACTTTCTTGAACAGGATAACCTTGAACTGCGTCTTCCTGCGGCAAGATATCTGAAAGAAAACGCGGCACTTGACAGGCTGTGCCTGGATGTAGACCTGGGGGATAAACAATTACTGGAACGCAATTTATCATTGCTTGAAAAAGCTGCACGGGTAAACGTTACGGATTTTCTTGCTTGCATCGAGAAAACGGATAACCCGGCAAGTCTGCTTATATGTGCACGCATTTTGCTGCAATCGGGTCCCAGGCCCTTTATTACTACCCTCGCCAGGAAAACATTCTCCCTCTATGACGGAACCTCCCGGTACAGGGAGATATATTCTGCAGCACTTGATTGCGTGGCCGCCAGGGGTAACGATGACGTCCTGAAACTCATGGACCGTGAATTGCAAAAGCGCCGGGGGGATGCGGAAGCACTATCTGTATTGTTAGAACACATACCTTCACACGCAGACTACATCATTCAGGACACACTCATCGGTTTTTTGAAAGACGAAAAGATCAGGCCCAGGGATATTCTTCGCCAGGCCCTGGCTAAAATGTCCACACCGCATGTCCTTGAGCAGGTACTGAAAATATTGTATGCAGGACGGGATGCCCACCCGCACCTTGTAAGGAAGGACGCCCTCAAACTTCTGGGGCAGATGGATCTTCATTACTGTCTGCAGCTTTTGCTTGAAAACCTTCCATCCCTGCCAGTAGATGAGGCATCCGAGTTCACCCGGATACTTTCCTCGTACCCGAAAAAGGAATTCAACTCAAGGGTAGGAGAACTTCTTGATTCGGGTGATGCCAGGATTCGTGCTTCTGTTATAACTGCGTTACCGGTCACCGGTGACAAATCATTCTTAAAGCGAATAACCCGTTCTTTAAAGGACGCTGATCCTGACGTGCGAATAGCATCGGTCTGGGCACTGGTGAACTTCGAAGAATACAAGTCACTTCAGCAGACCGTGGACATGCTGCGCGACCCTGTAAAACGGGTAAGAAAGGAAGTAGCAAGTGTACTTGGTTTACATGGTTCTGTTAAAATGATCAAGGAACTCAAACAGATACTTCTTGATGAAAACGAGGTCGAACCGGTAAAGAACGCAGCAATCATCGGCCTGGGTACCTCAAAATTAAAGGAATCAATTGACATACTTATTGAGAAACTTGAAAAGACCGACAATGAAGATGAAACAAAACAGCTTTACCTGGCACTGTCATCAAAAACAGATACAAAAGATGCCCGTCACCTGGTTGAACATTTCAAGGATGCCGATCCTTCTATGCGAGAGAAGATAACACGTATCTTTATAAGGATGGAAGAAAAAGGTGAACAGATGCTTACCGACCTGCTCAGGGAAGACATCAAGTCATTGAATCCTTATATAGCAGAGATTCTTGATGCAACGGGCTATGTTGAAAGCATTATTCGCTCCCTCTCTCACCGGGATCCAGCTGTACGACGGGATTCAGCCGACACACTCTCAAGGATAGGCACAAAGTCCGCGTTTCGGGGAATTGTTCTTGCAGCACGTGACCCCGATGAAGAAGTACGGGTAAAAGTAACCAGGGCACTTGAAAAACTGGAAACCAGAGAAGGCAAAAAGATACTGGATGAGCTTGAAAAGGATCCTGACAGAAAAGTGCGTAAATATACACACTGGGCACTGGAAAGACTTCGATCAAAGTCATTATAGTTACTACGGGGATATCCTTACTTTTACCACAACAGCTGATAGAAGCAGGGATATCCTGCCGTCCTTTATTCCCCATGCAATAGTATGCAGCAATACGAGTCATATTATACATATATAAGTATTTTGTAAATTTTTCTTGCCCTGAGAATATAATCCATTACAATATAGCTGATATACATAGACTAAATAGTGTATAAATTCTACATTAAGGGGTAGTGACTGTGGCTATTGATATTAGACGGGTAGAACATTCCAAAAGTCCATATTACAGGCATTTTATCGATCTGCCGCATAAGATATACAGGAACAACGAGAACTGGGTACCATGGCTTCACAATGAAATGAAAACATTTATCGATAAGAAGCACCCCCTGTTCAAACATTCCAATGGAGAATTCTATGTTGCCATGAAAGACGGCTCTCCCCAGGGAAGAATATTTGTATTTGAGAATACCAGGTACAATAAAACGCACAACATGAAAAGCGCCCATTTTTATTTTATTGATTTCTATGATGACTCCGAGGTGTCCACCGCCCTGTTTATGACCGCTGCCGACTGGGCAAAAAAACGCAACTGTACCAGCCTGCTTGGACCCATGGGATTTGGCGGTGTCACCGGGGGTGGCATGCTAATTGATGGATATGAACACAGGGCCTCAATGAGCATGATGATGTATAATTTCCCCTATTATCGTGATCATATAGAAGCTTTCGGATTTACCAAGTACCTTGACAATTTTTCTTATTATCTACCAACATCGGCAAAGCTTCCACCACAGTTGCGTGATGCGTCAGATGCCCTGCTTGCAAAAGGGGATTTCAATGTAATGAAATTCACTTCTAAAAAAGAGCTATCTGAAGTGGCAGACGACGTAATTGATGTGTTTCTCCAAACTCTTGGTGATCACGCGGGTAATTACGAACTTACCAGGGCAGAAACTGATTACCTCGTAAACAGCCTGCTTCAAGTGGCAAATCCCGAATTAATTAAAATCATTGCATACAAGAAAAAGGTAATAGGATTTCTCTTCGGGTTTCATGATCTTTCCGACGCGTTGCAAAAATCAAGAGGGAAAATTAATCCGCTTAGCATTTACAGGATAATGCGGGAATATAAAAAAACAGACTGGATACTGATAAACGGTCTTGGTATTCTACCTGATTTCCAGGGACTGGGTGCTAACGCTGTACTGTATGCTGAACTGGAAAAGACCCTGAGAGAACACCCCGAATTCAAACACCTTGAGATGGTGCAGATACAGGAAACAACAGCTAAGATGCTCAACAATGTGAAAACATTAATGGGCCGCACCTATAAAACTCATCGCATGTACAGGTATGATATTTAAAAAGCAATGGTGATACAAGACACCTGTAATGGATACCATACTGACATTAACCCTGATACTTATCTTCACAATTGTAACCATGCTCCTGTACCTTTATTTCACCAGAAAGAATCCGGGCGAAAAACAGTCAATCACGATTACTGAAAAACCACTTCTGGAATTTACCACCTGTTTACTTTGCGGGAGCCATCTTCAGAAGGGTGAGAGAATGAAAACAGATGTATACCGGGGAAAAAACTACAGCGTGGTACATATAACCGGTTGTCCATGGTGTAACGGAAATCGGGGCAACAGGACAAGAATATGCCCGCAATGCAAAAGAGAACTACCCATGGATAAATACCTGGTGGGAAAGATGTGGAAGAAAGACAACGGGAAAATTCATGTCCAGGTATCAGGATGTGTCTTATGTACCTACGGGAAACAGAGATGAATAATTTCCCATTTTACTATGAACCGGATCTTGACATTCCAATAATACTGTCCGACTCCCAGATGTGTATACCCTGGCTATTATCAAGGGCTGCTGTTTTCATGGCGATGGCAACCCCTTCGGCCTCCACGGGCCTGTATTTTTTTGCCGGTCCCACCATGAGAAAAGACAACCAGGGAAGAATCTTCATACCCAGCTCTTCTGCAAACCTTTGTTCATTTCTTTCACCCAGCAGCAATGATGGCCTGAATATATGCAGGACTTCAAAACCCATGGTTTGCAGTTTTTCCTCCACTTCACCCTTAACCCTGTTGTAGAACACAGAAGATCGCGGATTAGCCATCATTGCGGTTATCACTAAGAAACGGGAAGTGCCAGCATCTTTTGCATGCTTCGCCGCCTGAACCACGTAGTGATAATCTACTTTTTTAAATGCTTCCCTGCTCCCGGCTTTTTTCATAGTAGTTCCAAGGCAACAAAACACATCATCAACCTTGAAAAGGTGGACTTTTTCTTCCATCCTGTCAAAATCAATAATATGCTGCTTAACCTTTTCACCGGATACATCTGAATCACGCCTGGCTGGAACGGTAATCATTGTATAAGCATCATCATTGTTTAATAAACGCACAAGTTTACTTCCTACCAGTCCGGTAGCACCCAGAACAAGCGCTGTCCTTTTATCCCTCATGACAACTCCTCTTTTTTTCTTTCTTCCAGTACAGCCCTGATTTCATCAAATCGTTCACGGGTAATGGGCAATGCCTTTACAAAGAGCGCCGAGATGAGGAAGAATACCCCCGGTCCCACACCCATCAACAGCCGTATGGCTACCAGGGCTGATTCAGGCTGCGACGCAGCGCTGTTCTCGATATATCCGAAGAATCCAAGAAGCGAGGATGCCAGCGCGATGGCAAAGGCCGAAGCCACCTTGTAAAGAAAAGTAGTTACCCCGTAGAAGGCCCCTTCTCGACGCACCCCGTTGTGATATTCATCAAATTCAATTACGTCAGGTATGATAGACCATGGTATGATCTGCGATGCAGAAATTCCAAATCCTGCCAGCACACCAATGCCTATCACAAAATGCAGGTTGCCAACGGGAGCCACAAGACTCAAAAGCAGGGCAAGGGCAAAATAGACTGCAGCAATCATGTATGCCCGCCGCTTTCCGAATTTTTCACCAAGCATAACCCATAGAGGTGCTGCCAGTACCGCAACCACCAGTGGTATTCCCATCACCACGAAGGTCATGTCTTCAGAAATATGGATTACATCCTTCAGAAAAAATATGAAAATTGCCTGTATAAGATCAAACCCGATCATATTGAACAGGAACATTCCCAGCACTATCCTGAACTCGTACAATTTCATGATCGAAGTGAAGGTTTCAATGATACCACCGGTAACCTGTTTCAGCGGCTTGACCCGTTCTTTTGTACCTGCAAAGGTAATAAAAAAAGATACTATCGCAATAATACCAAACAACCCACCCATTATGGGGTAGCTCTCCAGGTAGCGGTCATGGCCGCCGAATATCACGTCAACGATGAGGGCAACACCCACAGCCGCCACGAGATTTCCCACGAATGACATACCCATTCTGAAACCTGATATGCTTGTTCTCTCATCGTAATTCTGGGACATCTCAGGCATCAGTGCACCGTATGGCACCGCAACCACGGTAAATGCCGTGTTGAAGATAATAGTGATGAGTACGTAATATATAATCAGGTACAAGTCACTTTCAAAAGGAACCAGCCATAAAAGGAAAAAGGCAATACCAAAAGGTATACTGCCAAAAAGGATGTAGGGCCGTCTTCTTCCAAACCTTGTATCTGTTCTGTCAGAGATCATTCCCATCAGGTAATCGGTTATGGCATCCCATGCACGGGCAATGAGGAAAATAACCCCTGCCCAGTAGGCCGGTAAACCCGCCACGTTCACCAGGAAAAAGATGAAGTAAAACCCAATGGTTGTATAGGCGATATTTATTGCAAAATCGCCCAGGCCGTATGCCATCTTCTCCCGTACCGGTACAACATATCCTTCTTTCATCCTTTTCCCCCTTCGCCCTGCCTGTTTTTCTGTGACTTGATAAAATCCATGTACCAGAGCCCACTGTCCTTGATGGTTCTTTCCAGTGTTTCATAATTTACATACACAATGCCAAACCGTTTGGTAAATCCAACTGACCACTCAAAGTTATCCAGCAATGACCATACAAAATAGCCCCTCACATCGGACCCATCCTGCAGGGCCCGGGCAATCATGTGCAGGTATCCATTAATAAATTGTACCCGTTTCTCATCAGGAACCCTGCCATTAACCGGTGAAACATCGTCAAACGCAGCACCGTTCTCAGTGACCAGCACAGGCGGGTTCCCATACTCATTTTTCAGACGCATCAGAACATCATACATACCCCGGGGAAACACCTCCCACCCCATGCTGGTATATTGCCTTCCATTTTTCTCGTATTCTGTTTCCGCGATGTCTCCCCCTGTCATCCAGGTGTGCAGCAGGGGTATATACCAGACATGATAGGCAAATTCACGGGTGTAGTTATTCACACCAAGAAAATCTATTCCGGTTGTTATATAATCCCAATCCTGTTCTTCCACCTTCGGCTTAAACCATCGAAGTGTATGAAAGAGTTTTTCAGGGTAACTGCCCCTGAACAGGGGGTCAAGTGTTACCCGGTTCATGAACTGATCAGCAAGGCCGGCTGCATTCATATCCCTCTCAGATTCAGTCCGCGGATGCACCGGCATGAGATTCAGAGTTATCCCCACTTTACTCTCGGGACGAACTGCCTTTATGGACTGGACAGCCTTGCCATGTCCAAGAAGCAGATGATGCACTACCTTTAAGAATTCCCATACCCGCTTATGTCCCGGCGCGTGTTCGCCAAGAAAATGTCCATTGGAGGCATAATCCTGGGGTTCGTTAAGGGTTATCCAGTTACCTGCCCTGTCACCCAGTTCTTTTGCCACTATGGCAGCATAGTCTGCAAAATAATCACTGCACTGCCGGTTATAAAATCCACCGAATTTTTCCTGTAAATACAGCGGCAGGTCCCAGTGGAAAAGGGTCACATACGGGGTTATATCATGTTCAAGCAATGAATCCAATAGTTTTTTATAAAAATCAAGCCCCCTGTGGTTTATCCTTCCCTTACCCTCCGGTAACACCCGGGACCACGAAATCGAAAACCGGTAGGCGTCAAGATTCAGTGTTTTCATTATTGCAACATCTTCAGAATAACGATGATAATGGTCACAGGCAACATCACCGGTTGAACCATCACGAATGGTCCCCTTTTTATGGGCAAAACTGTCCCATATCGATTCCCCCCTGCCGTCCTCATTCCAGGCACCTTCCACCTGGTAGGCCGCCGTAGCAGCACCATAGATAAAATTCCCTGGTAAGTCCACTTTCATCATAACTGCCTCCATGGAAGTATCATACACGAGTGACTGATCAGTCATTTATAGCAAGAACACCTTTATATGTCAATACATTCTCACATGTGTATACAATAATTACCACTGAAGCATTCCCCGAATTACCGTCATTATTTTTTTCACTATTATTTTAGTTGGGATATCGCCGAAATGCATATACAGTTTTTCTTTTTCATGACTTGAAATATATGACTTCATCAACGTTCCCACGATGCCATCCACACAAAAGGCAGCGGCAGCAACATCAATTCGGTCACTTATACTTCCCTCTTCAATCCCCTGTTTTATCATATCCTTCCAGAATGTGATACCTTCTTTTTCCAGAACCAGCGTATCCTCTGAAAATCTGGCGTTATATTCGAAACTAAGTTCAAGCCATATTGAAATACTATCCGGATCCTTAACAGCAATTGAAAGAGAGGTGGATACAATTCTTTCAATGTTTTCAAACACATCCAGCGTTTTCTCCTCACTTCCTGAAAACGCATGTCTCTGAACCTGGTAACCTCTCTGTATGATTGTTCGTATGAGATCATCCTTTGAGGCAAAATACGTATACATGGAGCCATGTGATACCCCCGCCTTTTTGGCAATATCATCAATACGGGTATCTGAAAGTCCTTTTCGCCTGAACTCTTCAAGGGAAAGGCGCAGTATCCGTTCACTTTTCTCTCCCGGTATCTTTTCAAATGTTTCACTGTAATATTTTTTCATGTGTATCGATCCAATATTGTTTTATATCAAAATCATATATTGCACTGTGTATTGTTCTGCATCATTGAATGGCTGATATCAAGTAAAATATTACTTTAACTGGTTTACAAATATCTTGACAGTGTAGTGTTTCAGGGTAGATATTTTATACATGATACGGCATATTCTTACATCAGGGTGGAGTACGTTTTGCCTGGTAACCCTTCTTGCATGTCTATCACTCATACATTGCGGGAGGGGAACCCATCCCCCCGACAACCTGCCTCGTGGTACCATATGGCCGCTTGAACTGCCTCGCAGGCTATCCGGAACCCTGGGCGAGATACGGGGTACATCCATGCATTATGGCATAGATGTAAAGACAAACGGCAGAAACGGCTACCGGGTGAATGCCATTGCCGACGGGGAAATTCAGTCACTGATATCAAAACCATGGGGATACGGGAAAGGCATATACCTGCGACACAATGATGATTACATGTCAGTATATGGCCATCTTGATGCATTCGAAAACCAGTATCACAATCTCAATGACCTGGTTGCACTGCTGCATGTATTATACCTTGACGAGTCCGTGTTCTTTACACCGCAAAACCACCCCCTGCCTTTTAAAAAAGGTGACGCAATAGCCTATACCGGGGAAACAGGATCAGGATATCCCCATCTCCACCTGGAATTCAGGAAGGGAAAGGAGTATCTCAATCCTTCAGTCATGTTTCCAGCCGATGATGACATGGCACCCGTCATCACCGCGATCTTTTTATGCAGGGAAAGGAGCAACACCACGATTGAAGAAACCATGTTAAAATTAACAAGCAACACGCAAAAGAAAGGAGGTACGGTTATTACCGCCTCTCCCGCTACCCTGATACCAGGAGAGAAATATTTCTTCAAGCTTTCATGTTACGACAGGGTTAACGCCAGGAATCCGGTAGTACCTTACAAAATATCATACTCCATTCAAAGCAACCCCCGGTTCTCCATACAGTTTGACCGGTTGACAAAAAAAGATCTTTCTTACGGATCCATGATATACGATATTTCCCGGTCAACAATACACGGCAAGCCCTCTTACACCTATTTTTTATGCAGAAGGACAGGGAACAATGCCGCCTGCATCAACACATCAGACAAAAACGGTTATCTCGATGCAAATAATAGGGGTCAAACAGCCGAGTTTCGAGTTTCAGATCTCGGGGGCAATGTTACCATCGCACAAATTCCCATTACCAGGTCAAAAAAATCAAAGGCAGCAATTCCGGGTAAAAACTGGAAATGGATTTCACGCAATACATCAAAAAAAATAGTGACCAGTGATAGATCCTGTTCCGTTGAAATGCCCGCCTATGCCCTTCCCTCCTCTTCTTTCATTTCTCTAGAAAGGGTGCAAAGCAGCAAAACTCTTGCTTCGGTTAAGAAATCGGCACGGGGAACACGTCTTTTCAGTGTGTACAACCTGAAACCGCACGATGGACTTCTCCGCAAAAAAGCAACCATCATGATAAAAGCACCTGGTGGAATGAATCCCAGGGTGCTGAAAAAAATTACTATCTGCCAGTTCTATCCCGGAAAAAAACCGGGGAAACTGCGTACAACCTGGGATAAAAGTAATAACGTTTTCACTGCAAAGACACGTAGGACCGGTTACTTCGCCCTGCTGATGGATTATTCTCCACCATCCATCTATCTCCCCCCTGTTCACGAGATGGTCAACCAGGATAACGGGATAACACATGTGAGAATCCACGCGGTGGACAATCTAACCGGTATCAATACATACAGGCTTGCCTGTTTTTTAAACGGAGAAGCAGCCTCCTTCACTTACGATCATGACCGCAAGTGGATAGACATACTCGTCCCCCCCGGAAAAAGCCGGGTACATCACCTGCTCATCAAGTGTCCGGATTACGCCGGCAACTGGCGGGTATATCGAAACCTGGTGAATTTTTAATCACCCGTAATCTATTTCCTGTTACGCTTAAAAATATCCGGCAGGATAAAAGGGGTTTTCTGCTTGTACCGGGTATACTCTTCACCGAAACGTTTTTCGAGTTCCCTCTCTTCAATAATTTTGTCATACAGCAAATGTAATGCGGAGATCACCACAGCAATCACCAGTGCCGGTACCGACCACAGGGCAATTGCCGCTCCCAAAAGCATAAGAATTACACCCAGGGCCATTGGATTCCGGCAATACCTGTAGGGTCCCCTCACCACCAGCCTTACGGCAGGCAAGAGGGGGACGGGTGTGCCCTCCCCTATAGCATATTGTGCATAGATTGACCATAACGCTATCCAGATACCAGCAAGCAGGAAAAGCACTCCAGGGACCAACCGGTAAACATCATCCATTTCTGCGTATACACAGTATTCTGGATGGAAAAATAAAGTAGCACCAAGCATAACCAACGGCAACACCACTGCCCAGGCAATTATTCCAGTGGCAATTACACCCAGTTTTATGAATTTTTTTTCCATGTTCTATTATTTCTGTAAAAAAGAGTCCGGATCAAGAGTTTTTTCACCTTTCCGGATTTCAAAATGCAGATGGGGACCAGTTGCCCGACCGGTGGCACCAACGGTACCTATTACTTCCCCACGTGTAACCTTATTACCTTCTTTTGCGTATCGTTTATCCAGATGCCCATAATAGCTGACCAGGTTATCAGCATGCTGAATAACTACCAGGTTTCCATAACCATTATTATAGTAGGCCGATTTCCGCACTACACCTGATGCCGTTGCCTTTACCGGCGTTCCCCGTGGTGCTGCGATATCAATACCCTTATGAAATGAAGATTTATTTTTGGTAATTGGATCTACCCGATAACCATAATCGCTTGTACGTGTTCCACTTGCAGGTGAAATAAAATTTTTGGACTCCAGCTTATCAACGTCATCCACTCTTTCTGGTGATACGGGAGTAATCATCTTGCCTGGTATTGCCCCCCCCAGTCCGTCGTTTATTTCTTTCATGAATGCGTTAAGTTCTTCCAGTACTTTCTGTTTTCTTTCAAGATCAGAGTTATGCTGCTTTTCCACGCGATCCCTGTCCCCTGTCTTCTGATCTTTATACCTGTTGTCTCCATTCGCCGCGTAAGCAACCAGCAAAAAGATTAGACTTACGGTCCACATTTTTTTCATTCACGACTCCATGTAGCACATAATTAAATCATCAACCAAGAACCCTGTTCAGCACCTTGGTAATATCACTCAGTCTGAAAGGTTTTGTTATAACATCTTTAAAACCATACGCACGGTGATTTGCCATAATCGGATCATTCGAATACCCGCTGGAAACAATAGCATTTATATCCGGATCAATTTTCAAAAGTTCCCCAACGGCCTCTTTGCCTCCCATGCCTCCGGGAATAGTGAGATCCATTATCACTGCCCCGAAAGGATTATTTTCCTGCCGTGCTTTCTTATATTCATCGATGGCTTCTTCGCCAGTCTTAACACATTTTACTTCATATCCCAGGTACTCAAGCATATGGCTTGATACGTCACATATATATTCCTCATCATCCATGATAAGAACTCTTCCGCTTTGCTGCGTGCTTACCTGGTAAACATCGTCGCTCTTCTTAACATCCTGCGACGAAGCGCGAAGGTAAATCCTGAAAGTTGTACCTTCTCCTTCCTTTGATTCAACCTTTATGTGTCCTCCATGTCTTTTAATAATTGAATAACTGCTGGCAAGCCCCAGTCCTGTCCCGTAATTTTTAGTAGTAAAGTAAGGATCAAAAATTTTATTCAGTATCTTCTTTGGAATACCCGGACCTTCGTCTGCAATTGAGAAAGTGACATATTTACCTTCAGGCAAAGGGACGTCCAGTTTACCTTCATAATTCCTGGCAACAATGTATATCGTTCCCCCATCAGGCATAGCCTGCATCGCGTTAATTATTATATTATTCAACACCTGGCTAATCTGGCCTGTATCGATATCAACAGACCATAAACCGTCTTGTATATCAAACTCGCAATTGACACCCGATCCGGCAAGAATAAAACTTACCGTTTCCTTGATCAGGTCAACAATTGAAGTTATTTCTTTGATTGGCTCTCCTCCTTTCGCAAAAGCCAGCAACTGGCGTGTCAAGTCTACCGCCCGCTGGGCAGCCTGTTCAATTTTTTGAAGAATGGGGTATGGTTCTGAATCATCCGTCATCTTGATCTTGGCAAGGGAAAGATTCCCCAGGATGGCTGTTAAGAGGTTGTTAAAATCATGGGCGATCCCCCCCGCAAGTACGGATAATGACTCCAGTTTACTCATTTTCAATATTTCCTGCTCAAACTGATGCTTGTCAGTAACATCCCTGATTGCCAGCACAACACCGCTCATTTCCTCTTTCTCCATCCTGATAGGGGCACCGTTAATCTCAACGATCCGTTGATTGCCTGACATGGTAACAAGGGTCAGCGGTATTCCAATCATATCAAGCTCCCCGTAAGCCATCACCTGTGTTACGGGGTCAGGGTAATCTTCACTTGTGTTTAGATAACGCAGAAACAACACTTCACTCATTTTTTTACCTTCTGCGCTTTGTTGCGAAATACCGATCAATTCTTCTGCCACCCTGTTTATCAATAAAATTGTTCCCCGTATGTCCGTGGTTATAACCGCATCGCCTATAGATCGTAACATTGCACCAAGCTGTTCTTTTTCTCTTTCCGCTGTTTCGTTTGCTTCAATCAGTTCATTATGGGTACTTAACAATTCTTCATTAATAGCCTCAAGTTCTTCATACTGAGACTGTATCTCTGAATACTGCTGTTGTATTGTGGAATGGGCCTGTGTCAACTGGCTGATGTCGGTGATAATTGCCAGTGTACCCATACGTTCCCCAAGTGTAATTGGAACAGCTGAAATGTGCACCTGCTTAATATCTCCTTCAGATGTACACATCTGGGCCTCGTAATGTGTGGGAACATCCTTTTCACCTTTCATACGGGCCCTGTAATTTTCTAATACTACTCTACCCTGATCAGTATCAGGTACCAGGTCGCTAAGCGATTTCGTATAAAAATCATCCTCTGAATAATTCAGCATGGACAGCATGGCAGAATTTACAAAGGCAGGTTTTTCATCAATAACCACGATAATTCCGTCATGCGCGTTTTCTACCAGTGACCTGTATTTGGATTCGGATTCCTTTAACGCTGCGATTGCAAATTCTCGTTCTCTTCGAATAATATTGATCTTGTCCGCGATTCCCAGTGAAAACAGGAGTACCATTATTGACGACCCGATCTGGTAACCCCATTCAGTGAGAAATATGTCAGGAAGCACAGCATACACCCGCAGTGCCAACAAGAGTGCCCCCAGTATAAAACTTATCGACGCGATCATATAAAAAACAGCGGGGCGATGTTTCTTGAACAGCTGATGAAAACCGGTAACCAGCAAAAGAACAGCTGCTGCCATGGCATGCAGCACGGATGCCTGTGTGCCATAATAATACCCGATTACCAGCACAGCTCCCATTCCAATTATTCCCATGTATAACAGCAGCTTCAACAGCCTGTCCAGAAAGGGCTGCAGCGTGGATGTATTTAATAATGACCTGGTAAACAACGTAATACTTACCATAGCCAGGAATACCGAGAAAGGGTGGGCCTTGTTTGCCCACCAGGTATTACCTGGCCAGAGATACTTAAAGGCCAGGCCGTTGTTCACCATTGAAAAAATAAAAATACCGATTATAAAAAACACAAGATAAAGATAACTACGTTCACGTATGGAAAAAAAGATAAACAGGTTATAAAATAATAAGGCTGCCATAATGCCATAATACAACCAGAGAATTGGCAACTCCCTGAATTTACTTCGAAACAGTGCATCCCGGGACCATGCGGTTAGTGGTACCACCCGGGATCCCTGTGAACGTACACGAAGATAGTATGTCCTTTTTCCGGCAGGTTCAACGATAGGAAATACATAATTTCTGTACAGGGGCTCTGGCCTTGAGTAAAAATCGAAGGTATCACCGGTACGAATCTTATTAAAACCGGTTTTTTCGGGTATGAACAGGGTTATATCATCAATAATTGGATATCCAAACTCCAGGTGCCATTTAAGCGGTTTTCCGGTAATATTTTCAACAGTAAAACGGATCCAGAGATCCTCCTCGGAATAACCGAATGAAGGATGTGCAGCAGTACTATAGGCAAATTTATACAAGTCATCACGAGAAGATATTTCATTTATTGTTACTGAGGGATCTACACCGTCCACATATTCAATGTACCGATCCAGTTCGATTTCAGAAAGATCAGCATCCAGAACAACTGTGTGCTTATTTCCCGCGTGAAGATATTGATACGATGAAAGTATCAGTATTGTGGTGATCAATGATATTTTATACAAAAATCTCAAGGCCATTATGTAATTACTCATCACCATCAAATAGTATAATAATTCTAATTACCAGAAAATCAGCTTACTATATATATACCATTGATCACAATTTTACAACAAAAAATATATACTCTGATATTTCACACATACATGTAGATATCTTTTATAGGCCAATTAATGATTGACTATATCAACATAATATTCTTCCATAAAATATAATCAACTTCAAAGGGGCTGTAGCTCAGATGGGAGAGCGCTAGAATCGCACTCTAGAGGCCGTCGGTTCGAACCCGATCAGCTCCACGTTGAGTAATTGGACTTCCTGGAATTTTTATTGTTGCGGGTTTAGTACAAGCTCATTTTCGAAAACATTATTCTTCCCTGTATCATGCCACTGCCCAAACTCAAGAACTTCTTTAAGAAGTTCATAATGTGACGAAAAGGGATTGAGCGACATTCCCGTTCGAAGTGCGTGATGGGTAATACCATTCCAGATATAGGAGGACACCACGGTAGCGTCTGAAACAATCATAGATGCTGTATATTTCGTCCCACCCTTCATTATCGTATTATCCGAACCATGCAGTTCAACCGGGTCACCGTGGAAAAAATATGGATACAATGAAGAATCCTTTCCCACCAGCGGAATCTCCATCGAGGCATAATGTAATTTCCCCCAATTCCACTTATCCATGTAAGGCCCCAGTGATTCATTCATATCCCGTAATGAATGCAGGAATGCCCGGTCAAAAATCATATCACGTGTTTCAATTTTCCTCAGTGTGTTTGTGTCATCAAAAAAGACTGCTCTTTCATCTTCAAGCATCCTGAAAAAATCATCCTCAACCAGGTAAAAACATGATTGCAAATCATTTGCAAATACCGGCATCTCATCGCTGAATATCTCTTTTACTAATTGCGAAGAGATGCTGTGATAGATAGTAGCGGCCACTGAACCCTTATCCATTCGGTAATCCCAGTCATTAAAATACAACCGGGAGAGCCTGGCCGAGGTAACAGGCATTTTTTCAAGACGGGAAAGATAAAATGGTACGTACTTTTGAGCCACATTAGAGCTGTTATCCAAAAGAATTGCTTCTATCTCTTCGGGGACCCCATGCTGCATTGTATCAAGCAGTGTTTCCATCCTGTTGAATTGTCTGCCTGCGTGTACTACCGCTGACTGCCTGAACTGATAGGGAAAAGATTGCACATAATCCGAACCGGTAACTACCCTTCCCAGCGATGTAAAGCTGCTGATATAGAAGTCACGGTATCTTCCAGCAAAATATGAAATGGCACTATCCAGTATAACATCCTTACTGCCCCCTGACAGGAAAACCTTGCCTGTATGCACGGTATAATTCCCATCATCATTCTGGAAAAGAAACACCGACGGCATCATCCCTGACCCGCGAATTGCTTTCATAGCTTCACCAGTAGAACCCGCAAAAGGGATCTCAAATAACGCCGAAATACTTGCCGCATCCGGGTACAGGGCATTCAGAACGACCGCCTCGCTAAGCATACCTTTATCTGTATATCCGCATACCACAGGCCCCTGATCAGTGGAGAACTGCTGGAACAGTGTGGTGTTTGCTTCATCAGCATCTTTCCCCTTCTTGATTATATCCAGCCTGGATAAAAAATCATGCCACCTGCTGTTTTTCAAATACTGGTATTTATCATCAATTTTTCGAATACGTTCCCTGGAAAAAAACTGCGTATCAACCGCCAGCGAAAAGCTTACGTAAGAAAATTCACTATTTACACCTGAGTAAAAGAACGGCATGCCTGCATACGTATATCCCTGTATACGCTGATCTGCAACCTCCACTAACACCGGGTACCATGAAGGATAAAGCTTCATGGTATGTTCATAATTAAAGGCAAGCACCGGTACTTTATCCTGTGTAAGGGATGCAGGTATGGCAAATGCCAGGCCCCTCCTGCCAACCCCGAAAGGCCCCAGGATTTCCCTCAAAGAGTCTCTCACTTTTCTGAGATATGTCACGGCATCAATATCTTCCCTGTTATACACGAACAGCTGGCCATTCAGGAAGAAAGACCTGGACATCTCCGACCTAAACTCACCACGAACCGGAAACAGTATTTCCCTGTTGGAAAGAAATGAATTGCTCCATTCAAGAAAAAGCATGAGGGATACTATATCTGAGGATGTCCATGTATCATCAGGAACAGTACCTGAAATCACCAGTTCATTGAGCTTTTTATCCTTAAAATGGTTAATACCCCCTGCATACGCCTCCAGGTATTCACGGCTTTGTGCATCCAGTTTCTCAATAATGGCAGCTGCTTTATCAGGAAGACGCAATGAACGAAGAACCCTGTCCATATAAATCTTATCTTCAGCGGTATATTCACAGTAACGTCCCCTGGCAAGCAGACGAAGCATTTCCATTGACATTATCCGGTCTTGCGAGTGAACAAAGCCAAGCGCGTAATATGCATCACGCAGGCTGTTTGCCCGTATATACGGAATACCCGAGCCATCACGCTGAATTTTTACCGGGGCACTAACATCAGCAGATATTGTACCTTCATAGGAGGCAGAGTCCCAAATAAAGATTATTCCTACTATGGCCAGTATTATAATAACAAGCAATACTGCACCCGGAATAACAAGATATCTTCGTTTCACCCTGTCCCCTCCCCTGTCTGTTACATTTTTTCAGTATTAAAACGTAAACTTGAGTTTCCCCAGTCTTTCCTCAATTTCTTCAAGCACTCTTTTTTCATCATCCTCATCATCCGCTTCGAAAGTAGCTGAGAACCGGGCGAAATGACCCGCGTCGTCCCATGGGACCGATGAGATCAGGCATTCCTTTATCAGGAACTGGGAAAAATCTTCAGCAGTATTAAACGTTATGCCACTGCTTGTTCCAGCGGGCACCTCTACATACAGGTAAAATGTACCACCGGGTAGTTCAGCTGAAAATCCCAGGCGCTGGAATATTTCAACAAGTGCCTGCAGCCTGCGCCTGTACTTTTTCTTGATTTCCTCAGTAATTGCCGGGTTATCAAGGGCCACTATCCCGGCTTTCTGAATAGCCTTGAACTGCCCTGAATCGTTGTTATCCTTTACATTGGCAAATGCACTTACTACCAGCGGATTACCGGCAACAAATGCCATTCTCCATCCTGTCATATTAAACGCCTTGGATAAAGAATGTATTTCTATTCCTACTTCTTTCGCTCCTGGCACAGACAGGAATGAAAACGGTTTCGTTTCATAAGTAAGTGCCGCGTAGGCAGCATCCTGTATAACGATAACCTGGTTTTTCCTGGCAAAATCCACCACATCCCTGTAAAATGATTCTGTTGCGGTAGCACCCGTGGGATTGTTGGGATAATTGATTACCAGCACCTTTGCACGTTTAAGTATATCATCGGGTATGGCACCCAGGTCGGGAAGGAAGTTGTTCTCCTTGAGAAGAGGTATATTATATATCTCCCCTCCATACCATGCGGTATGGGTGCCGAATACAGGATAGCCGGGTACAGTCATCAACGCTACATCCCCTGGATTAATAAAGGCGGAGGGCAGCATGGCAAGAGCAGGCTTTGAGCCGATGGAATGCACCACTTCACTTACTGGATCGATTCCTTCTACCCCGAATACATCTTTCAAATATTTTGCCGCCGCATCCTTGAATTCGTCGATACCGTTATCAGAGTAGCCCCTGTTTTCAGGTTTCTCAGCTTCCATCTGCAGGGCTTGAATCACAATATCATAGGCCTTATCATCGGGTTCACCAACACCCAGGTCAATAATGGACATTCCCGGGTTTTTCTGAATAGCCTCCCGCTTTGCCCTCTTGATCTTCTCAAACTTGTAGATCTTATTCTCTTTACCATATTTTTCTCCGCCGATTCTGTCAGCAAACAGGTTCTGAATATACGACTCCATATTACTTATTTTTCCTCCCTTATTGAGATGTTCGCATTTAATATTTCAATCTTCGTGTAACTGTCATCAAGAAGTGTGAAGAATCTTCCAAAATCACCAACTACATCAATTTTTGATTTCCCAGGTATCAATTTAGCTATTGTCTTTACGTCTTCCTGATTATACCAGTCTTTTGCATACACGTAACATTCAACAGATTTACCATTGTATGGCACGGCAACCACTACGCTGAAATTATAATCGATATTCGTTGATCCCACAACATCTTTAACCAGTACATTCTCAAGCTTCACACGCTTTTTCTTTAATTCTTTCCTGATCAACTCAGCCCTTGCAGGATTCTTTGCCTGATCAATATTCTGCTTATATTCGATGGCTTTATTGACTTTCATGGTTTCCCTGAATAATCCACAACCACTAACAAAGAGAACGATCAAAAGAACTCCCGTTATTCGTTTTTTCATCTTATCCTCCGGTGCTATTTCAATTGCTGTATTTATTCATGGTACCTGCATATTTATTTGTCAAATAATCTTTTCAGAATCTTCACTTTTCAGTCTAAATGTCCTTTTTTTCTTGACAGTCATTCAACAATGCTTTTTCTTGTAGAATAATTGCTTCTCCTTACTCTACCATGTATATTACCTCATATCATCATCTATTCCGTGTCGGGAGGAAGAATGTATCATGATCCAGTTCACATTGTGGGATCTTTACTTGTTGTAGATGATGACCCGACCATATGTAAAATACTTACAAAGATCCTGACCGAAGATGGACATTCTGTTGATTTCGCCTACAATGGAAAAGACGCCATAGGGCTGATCAGCAAAAACGAATACGACATTATCGTATCCGACGTCAAGATGCCAGGTGATTTCGACGGCAAGAAACTTTTAAATGAAATTAGCCACATTAAACCGGACACTGACGTTATTGTTATTACAGGGTACGGTTCGATAAACGAGGCTGTGGAATTCATGAAATCAGGCGCCCTGGATTATATCGTCAAGCCGATAAATCATGACCACCTCCTTATAGTTATTCAAAAGGCGCTTGAACGAAAACGCCTTATCAAGGCCGCACGTGAACGTGATTACTACATGAAAATTTCCCTTACAGACGCCTTAACCGGCCTGTTTAACCGAAAATATTTTATGGATGCCCTTGAAAAGGAGATACAGCTATCCAGCAGAAAAGAACGTATTTGCAGCATAATGATGCTTGATATTGATGACTTCAAGAAGGTGAATGATACACACGGACATCAACTTGGTGACAGGGTATTGCGTGAATTTGCTAAAAGGGTGTTGAAGGCATGCAGACGTTATGACACGGTTGCGAGATATGGAGGTGAAGAATTTTCAATAATACTTCCCGGAACTCCCATACCCGATGCTGAAAAAGTCGCCTGTCGTATCGCATCCAACCTGGGGAATGTACCATTTGAAGGCATTGAAAAAGGAATTACCGCATCGATTGGCATTTCCAGTTATCCTTCTCATGCTGTTGGTGTTGAGGAAATGATTCGCGCGGCAGACAAGGCCCTGTACTGGAGCAAACAGCAGGGTAAAAACAGGTATTCGGTCTACTCTGGTCAGATTGAATCCATGTTTCATAATGTTTCAATCAACTGACATATCAATATCTTCTTCAACAGACTCAATACCTGCCTCCCCTTTTTTATTCGTATATGCGTCTATCAACCAGTACATTTCCCAGAAAGTAAAAAATAGTGTAAGCAGGATAGGTCCGATAATAACGCCGGCAAGCCCAAAAGCCTGGATACTCCCAATTAGTAGAAAAAAGAAAATAAGTGGGTGAAACTTCAATTGTTCACCAAACACAACTGGTTTCACCAGGTTTTCAAGTAGCAGGTACCAGGCAAGACACCAGATGGCCACAACTGCCGCATCACCGAAATGGCCCAGCGCAACCAGGTACAGCACTGCGGGAACCCACACAAAAGTAGTACCTATAACCGGGATCAGCGAGAATATTGCTGCAATACTCCCCCATAAAAGCGGCATACCTACTCCACCAATCATAAACCCGACACCTACCATTGATCCCTGAAGTACCATCATTAAAAGATTACCGGCAAGAAGTATCTTGATTACCTGGCGAAGCCGGTCAATTACATCCATCTCAATATCATCGGGGAAAGGAAGAATCCTGTAAAAGGGTTCTTCAAGTCGATACCCGTCCTTGAATAGAAAGAACAATATCAATAACATAAATAAGAAATCCAGGGCGAATTTTATAGAAAAGGAAAGCAGCCCTGTAAGATTTGAAAAGAAATTAAGTGACATTCTTTGCAGGTATGCCACTATTTTTTGCATTATTTCTGTTTCTGAAATATTAAAAAACCCGATCAGCTCTTGTGCTATGTCACTTTTATAAAGTAATTGCTGAAAAACAAGTGGATCAAATGATTGCTGTAGAAAAAGATAGAACGCGTATGTCTGGTTTGCAAGTGCCAGCAACAGGATAAATAACGGTATGAGAACAACAGCTATGAGGAAAATTATCAATACTGTTGAGCAAAGAAGCCTGTTTTTAAGATATTTTAAAATAAAATCAAGGAGTGGTTTTAAGCCCATATAGAATATAATGGCAAAAAGGAAAGGCCAGAAATAATAGCGGAAAATATACCCGAGACTGATAATAACAACTAAAAATAATATCAGGAATAGTATTTTTAGTCTTCGATTTTCAGAAACGGTAAAATATGATTCTCTTTGTTCCATAATGTTTAATTGTAATCGGCCTGAGCAAAGCTCAGGCCGATTCGCAATGGGTCTTATCAGCTAACCTCTACTGCGATTACTTGGTGAGATAGTGAGATAAATCAGTTGCAATTCTGTTAATGGCATGATCCAGGTATGCTTCATCAGATATCTTTTCCCGATATTCACTGACCTTTCCAGATATGCCTTCACCTGGTCTGTTTTTTATCTCACGATCATCCTTGTTCATGAGACGTTTCATATAGTTACCCCTTATTTCGGTCACCTGTCCCTCCTTGAACAGGTTAGCTGACCTGATTAATGGATCGGTAAAAGGGGGCTTGTTATTTAACGATTCTTATAAATAAGTGGAAAAATATACAAAGGATGGGGAAAAAGTACCAGGTTATCTCACAATATCCTGTATCCATTGCACAGTTCCCTCATTTATGGTGATAAGGTCGAATCTGCATGTTATTTCAGTTTTATCATACCGGGGATATTGTATAAGAAAATGCCTTGCCACGGTCCGGAGTGTCTTCTTTTTACGAGCAGATATGGCGTATTCTCCTCCACCAAAAGCATTCCCGCTTCTGGCCTTTACTTCCACGAATACTACCAGCGAATCCCGTACTGCAATAATGTCAAGCTCACCATACCTTCCATACCTGAAATTCCTGGCAATAATTGTAAATCCCTTCTCAACCAGGAAATGACATGCTGTTTCTTCACCAGCATTCCCATGAAGTATATTAGACAGGTTTGTTTTCGGGGGCATAGATTACAACACGTCAAACAGGTTAACGCCCACTTCTGATTCATCCATGGCACGTGTGATATACAAAGAAGACTCTTCAAGCAGATTGATTATGAGGGTCTCTTCAATAGGGTTTTTTTCGCTGTCAAAGATTAGTTTTACCAGTGGCCTGAGCGGCTTCTGCGGCACCGAACCAACAACAATACCTACACTATTATCATTAAGTTCCACTATAGACCCAATTGGGTATACAGACATCCTTGAAAGGAACACACGCAGAATAACAGGATCAAACCTGTTAATGCCACTTGAAAGTAGATTTTTCATGGCATGGTAAAAGAACAGCCGTTTTCTATAGCTTCTACTGGCAATCTGTGCCTCGTACGAATCAGAGATAGAGGCAATTCTTGCGTATTCGTCAATTTGTGTACCTTTAAGCCCCCTGGGATACCCCTTTCCATCGTATTGTTCGTGATGCTGCAGACAAATATTGGCACTTTTTTCAGGAACTTTTCCAAGCTGCCGAAGTGCCCTGTAACCCAGAAGTGGATGTGTTTTGATCTGGTTAAACTCATGATCAGTAAGGTTTGACTGCTTATGTATTATGTATGCCGGCATTTTTACCATCCCGGCATCGATCAGCATTGTTCCAAGGCCCAGTTCACGCAACTTTACCGGTGTGTATTTTAATGCCATCCCTATAAGAAGTGAATAAAAAGTAACATTCACGGAATGAACTACAAGATAATTTTTCCCTTCGTCAAGACCATACAGAAAAAGGAATATATTTTTATTCTCTTTCATAAGATCAATAATTTTTGAAAGTGAAACCTCTATCTGGTCCGTTGTAAATATTTCTTCAGCCTTAATTGAATTATACACATTTGTAATTGCATCACATGCTTCCTTGTGTATTTCAATAAGCGCTCTTCTCTTGGTAAGCAGAACATTATATTCTTCTAGAATCTTTCGTGCATCTTCACTTGACTGTCCTGATGATTTTACCGCGGCTGCCTGCAGCTCGTTGTCAGTTGAAAGCAGGCTTCCCGAAGTTTCAACCTCACTGATTCCCCACCGCATAAGCTTCTTGATATCATCTGTTTTGATACTGATATTGGCTGATACCAGCATATTGTTTTTATCAATATATACTGGCTTATCAAACCGCATACCCGGTTTCAATTCTTCAACTGGTATCTTCCTCATTTCCGCCATATTCTCCGGTTACCTGTTTACACTATTCAATCTTTTGCCTGAAACTTTCATTAATCCTGTAACAATAGGCAAGAACCTCGGCCATCGCAGTAAATAGATGTTCCGGGATTTCCGTGCCCGGTTCTAATTCAGCAAGGACCTCGGCAAGATCTTTATCATTATAAATTGTTATATTATGTTCATTGGCAACTTCTAATAATTTTTCTGCCAGGATTCCTTTCCCAGCAGCAATTATACTGGGAATAGTACCTTTCCCATCATATTCTATTGCTGCTGCTTTTTTTTCTTCCTTCATAATTACACTGTTATGTCAATACCACTAGTAAAAAGGAGGTTTTGATTAATTGCAATAATTTTTTGTTTTATTTCGTCCGGGCCGAAAAACCGGATTTCTATCTTTTTTTGCAGCCTGTGAGCCAGGGTTTGAGCAAGCTCTTCCTGCCGGCTCCGCAGCATATTCATGCCCTCATATTCATGACAATAAAAATTAACTTTAATCCTTTCATTAACAGAATTGATGATTACTTCCACGCGTCCTGTTGCCGACATGTCGACAGTCACCAGGATTGTATCTTCATTCAGTACAATCCTGGCAGGTATAAAGTTTTCATCATCAAATACCGGTAACTCCTTTAAAGCAGCACCATTGATTTCCGCTCCATCTCCTGCCAGCAGTTCAAATATCATGGAGACAAGAACCTTCGCATCAGGATCATTTTTCAGCATGTCAAATACCCGTCCCACAGCCTGTTCCATGCGATGGGAATCAAACTGCCACTGGCCCATTTCTTCCATATATTGCTTTTGAAAGAACTGCCTGAATAGTATATTCAAGACCACTGTAAGTATACTCATATTTTTCGTGAAAAGGAAAGAAAAAACAGCACAATCCAGTGAACTCACTCCCTTTTTAAGTAATATATTGAGTAAACTTGAAACAGAACTATTTGATACGTCTTTACCCGATATCAATTCATACAGCAACCTGTTCAAGATATACAGCGATTCAACCTTACCTGTCGAAGAATTAATCTTATCCCCGAGGGAATGAAGAAGTGAATCAGAGATAAGCTCCCTGTGAAACACGGATACATCAGCAATATATTCCCGCAGGGCTGATTTACCATCCCCATGTTCAATCCTGAACACGTACCTTTCGCCCTGAGCCTTTTCAAGAAGTAATTTCATCCTGTTCACATCGGGCACACCGTCTTTGAAGGTTGCATCAATTTTACTACCCCTGATATCCAGAAGCGCCCGGTGTGGCCCCTGTCTTCTGACCACTGAAGCCATAACCGTCTGTCCGACCTTCAACCGTGAAAGTGCCCGGCCGCCACCGGTTTCTGATTTATGTACATGTGATCCGGTTACTTTATTAATTTTCATTTTGGAAAAGGGTACAGGGATAACGGAGCATGCTGGCAAGAGGCTCATACGATCTACGGTGTTCCGGCGTAGGTCCCCTTTCCATCAATATCTGGCGATGTGCCAGGGTTCCATATCCCATGTGTTCTCCAAATTTATATCCAGGATACATATGTTCGAATCCGGCTACATGTGTATCCCGGGTCACTTTTGCAAGAATTGATGCTGAAGCTACACTCAGTGATTTTGAATCACCCTTCTTAACTGAAAGATACGGTAATGGAAGTGAAAAACGAAATGTACCGTCCAGGATTATAAAATCAAGGGCCACGGGAACCCGCCGTATCAGTTCATGTATACCGTATTCGGTAGCCCCGTTTATATTATACCTGTCAATAATATCAGGTGACACAAATACACAATCACACCACAGGGCATTACTTTTTACCAGTTCAAGAACACCGGCACGTTTTTTTTTAGCTACTTTTTTCGAATCGTTTATTTCGGCAAGATTCACAGGTGGGGAATTAAACAGGCTTTTATCATACATAACCATGGCCACAGCCAGCGGCCCTGCCAGGGCGCCGCGACCTGCTTCATCAATTCCTCCAATAAAACTGCGCCCATTATCACGGCATTGCAGCTCGATAGAGAAATCCGGCAGGCTTTGCGGCGAAATATTCACTGCATTGACTACTGTTATTCGGTTGAGGTATCTTCCACGTTTGCAGCCTGGGTAGTGGTATCTTCACCCGTCAACGTGGCAGCTTCACCTGGAACCTCAATGGGACCTGCGTCTTGTACTGGTGACGCTTTCTTCTTCACGCTTTCCTTTATGAAACGACGTTCTTTCAATTTTGCCGACTTTCCCCTTCTTTCCCTGAGGAAATACAGCTTGGCACGACGCTTCTTGCCTTTTCGCACCACTTCAATTTTATCAATCCTTGGTGAAAACAGTGGGAATATCCTCTCAACACCAATATCATAGGATATCCTTCTCACCGTAAAGGTGGTACTGATACCTTTATTATCTATCGCAATAACGATACCTTCGTAAACCTGTATTCGTTCCCTGTTTCCCTCTACTATCTTGTAATGCACCTTTATGGTATCACCAACTTCAAAATCTTTCTCTCTCTGCACCGGGGACATTTCATTTTTAAGCGAATCAATTACATTCATTTCTTTTCTCCTCTTCCTGTTCTCTTACGATACGTACTGTATATATCAGGTCTAACCTGTCTTGTCTTCTCAATACTTTTCTCAAGCCGCCATTGCCTTATCTTTTCATGATTACCACTCAGCAGCACATCCGGCACGTCCATACCTTCGAATTCGCTTGGCCTTGTATACTGCGGATACTCTAACAGGTGATCCTCAAAACTCTCTTCAACAATAGATTGAGGATTGGACATAAACCCGGGCACCTGCCTCCCTATTGCGTCTATTATTACTAACGCGGCATATTCTCCACCGGAAACAACATAGTCACCTATTGACAGCTCAATATCCACATACCGGTCAATAACGCGCTGATCAACACCCTCGTAATGGCCACAGATAATACAAATATCTTCAATTGCAGCCAGTTCTTTTACCATGTCCTGCGTAAGCAGTTTTCCACCTGGTGATGGATATATGACAGTGGCTCCCTTTGCATGATCTTCAATCGCCCTGCTGAGAGGACCCGGCATAAGCACCATTCCAGAACCGCCCCCATAAGGATAATCATCGCAATGACCATAGGCATCTTCAGCATAATCCCGCAACTGTATAAGATCAATGGAGAAAAGCCCTTTTTCAAGAGCTTTACCCATAAGCCCGGTCTGTATAGGACTTTCGAAGAACTCCGGGAATAGTGTTATTATTCGATATTTTCTCAATTACTCCTGTATTTCAAGCAGCCCTTCAACGGGCGAAATATCTATACGCGATTGCCTGATATTCGCAGTGTCAACCATATTTTCCACAAAAGGGATCATATATTCCCTGCCATCTTCACTAATGATAACAAGTACATCATTTGACGCTGCCTCAACAATCTCGTGAACAACTCCAAAATTATTCCCGTTAAGATATACCCTGCATCCAATAATATCATAATAAAAAAATGTATCACTATCCAGATTTTCTCTGGAATTTTCAGCATCCTGAACATCTATAAAGACTTCGCATCCAGTCAGCGACTGGGCCATCTCTTTTCCCTGCATTTCCCTGAAACGGAGTATACCGATCCTGTGCTTCGTGGGAATAAATTCATCTACATGAAATTTTTTTTTGTTCCCACGGATATTCACGTACACGGGTATCGTACCATTGAAACGACGCGGGTCATCTGTAATAATGTAGACTTTAAGCCGACCTTCAAGTCCGTGGGTACCCGTGATTTTCCCTATTCGTAAATATTCAACAGTGCTCAATCAAGAATTTCCAGTACAACCCTTTTACCAGATTTAGTTGCAGAGGCATTAATTATGGTTCGTATAGCACGGGCTATTCTACCGTGCTTACCAATAACCTTACCAATATCGTCCTTGGTTACCTTCAATTCGAGTATGGTTGACTTTTCACCTTCAATTTCACGTATTTCAACTTCATCAGGATAATCCACAAGCGACTTCACCATATATTCCACGAGATCCTTATAATTCATCTCTACCTCCGGGGCTGTGTATTATGCCTTTTTGAAATTTTTCCAGATACCCGATTTCTTTAGTAACTGAAGTATCGTGTCCGATGGTTGCGCGCCTTTATTCAGCCAGTCAAGAACCTTCTCTTCATTGACATTAAACTGATTGTCCGCAGCGATCGGCTGATACTGCCCCAGGGTGTCAATAACTACTCCGTCTCGTCTTTCACGTCCATCAACAGCTACCACTCTATAAAAGGGCTTCTTTTTCGTCCCTACTCGCTGTAATCGAATCTTAACCGCCACTGATACTACCTCCTGTCATAATTAGAGGATGATTATTAAATACCTGCTTTTTTTGTCAATATTAATAACTACAGCCTTTCGAAATTTGAAAGGCTTTCGGTTATTAGAATAGCACATGATTTACATTATATCACAGGAAAACCATGCAGGGCCGCGTCCTTTATGGCCTGTACATTAATGTTTACCGCGCCCCCCCTGAAGGCGGCGCTGCCGGCAACAATAATCCTGGCACCTGCTTTTACTATTTCTGATATATTATCAACAGTTATTCCACCATCAACCTGTATTACTGTATGTTCATTAAGACCGTTTTGTGTAATATATTCTTTTAATCGCATAATTTTCTTCAGTGACATTGGCATGAATTTCTGACCGTAGAAACCGGGGTCAACTGACATGATCAATACCATGTCAGCATATTCGAGTATATCAAACAATACATCAACCGGTGTTGACGGGTTGATACTGACACCCGCTAATATACCCGCAGAACGAATTTTCTGCAGAAGACGTACTGGGAAACGGGTACTCTCGTAATGTATAGTTATACATTCCGGGTTAATGTCAATATATGAATCTATTGAGTCTTCCGGCCGTTCTATCATAAGGTGTACATCAAGGGGTATAGGTGAATGGTCACGAACATTCTTAATATAAGCCGGACCAAAAGTAAGATTGGGGACAAAATGACCGTCCATCACATCCATGTGCAACCAGTCTACTATCTCCGGATCCATCTGTTCGATTTCACTACCAAGCGTGCACAGGTCAGCAGCGATAACAGATGGTGACACCATTATACTGTTATTCAAATTCTTCCACATTGACAGTGAACACCTTTACCTGTTTCTTATCCCTGAGAAGGGTTACCCGTGAATTACCGGTTCGATGGAATACAAAGGATATAACGCTACCGGGTTTCATGTTGCGCGAAAAACGCAGCCGTTTTGACTGGTTGTCCTCGACGTATGCTTCAAACAGCCCTACTTCTTCATCGGAAGGAATTGTATATTCAATTTTTTCAAATGCCCGGTAGGGATGATTTTTAAGAGGGTAATATAACACCTTCACTACTACTGTCTGTCCCTTGGTGATTGCTGTACCGGGACGGGGCGACTGGGATACAATAATGCCGCTTTTATCCTGCAGACCTGTTTTGACTATCTCCTCAGATATCTCCACGTTGTGGGCCATCAACAGGTCGTAGGCAAGATTTATGGACTGTCCCTGGCAGTCAGGCATCTTTGCGTCCACCCCTGTTTTCCCCGTTGAAACCAGCAGGTTAATTTTTCTTTCAGGGGTGATTCTCTGTCCCGGTTTAGGATCCTGGGCAATAATGATATTTCCTGCAGTTTTATCTGAAGGCAGGTAGGAGATAACCCCCGGGTTGATAGTTATCGTCTTGTCATGTATATGCATATTTTTAAGTTTATTCAGGGCAAAGGGAAGTTCAATCCCAACCAGGTTGGGGGCTTCCATCTTCAGGCTGCTTCTACTGACAAGAAGGCGAATTGTACTTCCATCAGATACGATATTACCACTTTCAGGGTATTGCTCAAGCACAAGACCATTGTCAATGTCATATACATCATAAAACCGTATCTCTGGCCTGAGGCCCTTTCGGCTTATGCTGTTATAGACGTCAATAAACTGCCTGCCCACCACGTTGGGCACACGCACCTGTTTCTCAGGCCTGGTCAACACAACTACTACTATGGCAGAGACAAGCATGTATAAGGAAAATCCCACGAAGAGTGCCAGGAGCACCTTGAACGGAACACCCTCTACCCAGCTTTTTTTGGTATCATCTGTGACATTATCAGTTTTCTTTTTGCTCATTTGCATTCTCACCTGAATATAACACTGTATCCCGGTTACTGAACAACCCACCCGGATCAACGTCAAGTACTAATTCTAGTTATATATATTGTTTTCCCTTATGGTATACACTCTAAAAAATGTCAATTTTAATGTCCCCCCATAATAAAAAATTGACAGTTGGGTTTTTCTTTTCTAGAATATTCTTTTAATGTGTAAAAGAATAAAAATAAAAAAAGTTACTGGTAATGGGAAAAAACATACCTGGCCTCTCTCCTGAAGAATTTGCCGAACTCATTGAAAACATACCAGACCTGATACTATCCATTGAATACCCATCAGGAGACATTAACTACATCAATACTGCTGCCCTGGCCGCCCTCGGTGTTCCTTCGGGCAGCATTACCAATATCAAGCAACTTGCGAAAAATATTCCCCTCGACTACAGGAAAAAGATTCTCTCAAAGTGGAGAGATGTTACCGACGACATTCTCTATCCATCAATCACATTCAAAATGGAAACTGCAGATGGTATAACACGCTGGATCGAAGATAAAAATATATACATAAAAGACAGGGATGGCAAAACTATTCGCATTCATGCCATTCTGCGTGATATTTCCGAAAGAAAACGGCTCGAAGAAGAGATGATGCAGTCATTTTATTTTTCTGAGAACCTCTTTCTTTATGCCCCGTATGCCATTATACATTTTACTACCGATGGTTCTATCAAGCGCTTCAATAAAGCCTTCAGGGGGATACTGGATTTCAATGATCACACTTTTAAAGAATACAATCTCTGGGAAGATCCCCAGTTAAAATCAGAAGGTATTGAAATACTTCTCCGGGAAGTGCTCAAGGGCAGGATAATGGAGATACCACCGTATCGCTATACCGCCACAAGAGACAGCAATACGGTTACCTTTACACTTTCCGGCAAGGCCTTTCCATACCTGGGTGACTCAGTGTCCCCCTCCGGCCTGGTACTCATGCTTGAAGACGTAACAGATAAACGAAAGAAAGAGCATGAATACATGGAAGCAAAAAAACTGGAAAGTATCGGAAGACTGGCCCGCGGGGTTGCACACGAATTCAACAACATCCTGGCCGGCATCTCGGGTTTTTCAGAGATATTACTTCGAAAGATCAGCCAGGATGACCCAAATTTTGGATTTGTCAAAAAAATTCACGACGCATCCATGAAAGCCGCCACCCTCACCAACCAGCTTCTTGGATTTGCCAGGGGACAGATTTACAATCCCTCGTATCTTGATATTCACAGTCCAATAATGTTTGCCCTGGGCGCCACTCCTGGTATACACAGAAATATCACCATTGAAAAGAACACAGAATCGTCAGGTTACTGGGTTTTTGCCGATGTAAACCAGATCAGGCAGGTGTTTATCGAGCTCTTTAGAAACGCGTCAGAAGCTATTATTGACAGTGGCACTATCAGAATTGATGTAAGCCATGTGGACTCATCAGAACTTCAGGATCAGCTTGTTGACTCAGCCGAAAATAAATTCATACAGGTAAGTATCACCGATACAGGCAATGGCATGGACCATGAAACTATCTCACATGCCTTCGAGCCTTATTTCACCACCAGGGAGTCCAGCAAACATGCCGGTATGGGACTTGCAATCGCCTATGGTCATTTGAAACGTCATGGCGGCAACCTTTCAATTCAAAGTTCTCCCGGCACTGGAACTACCGCCCTTGTTCTATTGCCCGAGGCAACTCCTCCCAGTGGGCACACCGAGAGCACAATACCTTACAATCGGGTACTGATCATTGATGACAGTGAAGAAACCACGTCTATGCTGAAAACATACCTGGAAGACAGGGGATGTTACGTGCAGAACACATCAAGCGGCAAGGCGGGTATCGAATTGATCAAGAATAACTACCTTACTTTTGATCTTATATTTCTAGACCTTGTTATACCGGATGTAAGTGGCAAAGAAGTTCTTCATACCATCAGGCACCATAAAATGGATATACCGGTGATACTTATTTCAGGAACCGATGCCCATTCCATACTGGAAGATTTTACTTCTGACAAGAATCTTCATGTGCTTTTAAAGCCATTCAGCCTTGAAGACCTCGAGGCAATGCTTGGATGATTTAAATCTGGTATTTATTCAGCTTATCATATAATACGCTGCGGCTGATTCCAAGCAGCCGGGAAGCTTCTGCCCTGTTATTCCCGGCGATCTTGAGAACCTTGAGGATGTGTTTTTTCTCAAATCCCGACATGGCAATGGAAAGCTGCAATGGAGAAGAGTTATCCGTTACCCCCTCCCTTCTTTCCGGTAAAACGTGCATTATAGTATCTACACCAATTACCGGTTTTGACTCAAGTATGAGGGCATGCTCGGTCATATGCGCAAGTTCACGAATGTTTCCCTTCCATTCCCTTTGCTTAAGTATCTCAAGCGCTTCTTTGTCCATGCAGCTTACAGTCTTGTTGAGGTCCCGCGAGAATATTTCTATAAAATGTTCTACCAGGAGGGGAATATCCTCAATTTTCTCACGAAGGGGGGAAACATTCATTTCAATCCCGGACAGCCGATAATACAGGTCTTCACGAAAATTACCATTTTCGATCTGTCCCCGAATATCCGCATTAGTGGCACTAATAACACGCACGTCAACTTTCAGGGGTTTGCTGGATCCAACAGGTTTAATCTCACGTTCCTGAAGAAATCTGAGCAGCTTACTTTGAACCTGCAGCGAGAGGTTACCAATCTCATCGAGGAAAATAGTGCCCATGTGGGCCTCTTCGAACATCCCCTTGCGTGTCCTGTCTGCGCCGGTAAAGGCACCCTTCAGATGACCAAAAAGCTCTGATTCAATAATTGATTCGGTCAGGGTGCTGCAGTCAATAGGGATAAAAGCCCTGTCGGAACGGTCACTTTCATTATGAATAGCCCTTGCGATAAGCTCTTTACCTGTTCCACTTTCACCAAGCACCATTATTGATGCATTAGTCGGGGCCACCTGTAAAATCTGGCGCTTCAACTGTTCCATGGGAGGACTGTCACCTATAAGAAGATTAATCCCCCTGTTGCTTTTTTTTGACGACTTCAGGTAGGCAAGTTCACGTTTTAAACGTACAGTCTCAAGGTTTTTCTCAACCTTGATAATAAACTCGTCCGCATTCAAAGGCTTGGTGATAAAATCACTGGCACCATGCCTGATAGCCTGCACGGCTTCTGGCACCCCTCCAACCCCGGTAATCATTATGATGGGAATCTCCAGGTCTTCAGAACGGACTTTTTGTATTAATTCCAGGCCATCTACAACCGGCATTGCCATGTCTGATATGATAAGATCAAAGGGTTCTTTCTGTAATTCTGCCAGTCCTTCCGCCCCATTTGATCCTTTTTTCACGGTATGGCCGGAAACAGTTAATACGTCCTCAATATATTCAAGAATTGCTGGACTATCATCGACAATAAGAATATGGCTCATAATATCTTTATTCTGATGGCAAAAGCCATTACACCCTGATTATTCAAGTATTAATTGACGGATAAGACAATCTATACAATCATGTAGGCGAATGCAACAATATTATTATGGATAATGAAAGCCGCAATCGGTACAACTGATATGATAAAAATACTATTAATGGCAGATTTACACCTGGGAGCTGTTTCTCCGGATACAGGAATTGATGACTCTGTACGCCTGGAAACGTTCAAAAAGATCGTATCCCTCGCACAAGAACATGATATTCTTATCATTGCAGGTGACCTTTTTGAAGGCCCTTTCGCAGACACCTATACCTTCATGCAAATGAACTCAGAGCTGCAGTCACTTATTGATGCTGGCATTGAAGTGATATTTACCGCGGGTGAAAGTGAATTCCGTGATATCCCCAATCTCAGCAACCTGCTTCATATTCCGGCAAGCCACACGTTTCTTAACAATCATCCCATGTCCCCGGTGCTTATAGAAAAGAACGGCACGAGCCTGTATATATACAGCAAGCCGGCACTTGATACACAGGATGTTGCCACCATACAAAAATGTGACAGCGAAGGGTTTCACCTGGGTGTTTTTCATATTGACTTTGACCCGGGAAATCCCACCGGTGAAAGTCTTGTATACAAGCTGCCACGAGAGGCGGTAAAATCCCTTAATCTTGATTTTTACGCCCTGGGGCATAATCACAATTTCAAGCTATACAAGTTTCAGAACAGGATAATTGGCGCCTACCCGGGCAGTCCGGAAGCCACATCATCCGAAGAAACCGGAGATCGATATGTATTGTCCATACATGTCTGCGGCTCTGACATCATGCAAATTAAAAGGCTTGCTGTAAATACATTGAGCCTTGAAGAATTGCATATAGATTGCGAAACTATCAACTCCCAGGTTGAACTGGTGAACACTATTAACGCATCAGCTTCTCCCCGAACTGTACTCAGGGTAACTATTTCAGGGAAAAGATCCTTCCCTATCGAGGGTATTTTTAACGCTCTTCAGGACAGGTGTGCTGACTTCAGGCTAATGGATAATTCGATACCCGATCTGCATCTTTTGATAATGCAGTACGCTTCTGAACATTCACTCAGGGGAACACTCATGACACGATTACAGAAATTAGTAAAAGAAGACGGGATTCCCGGGGAAATAGACAAGACTATCCTTGCTGAAATACTGCACAGGATAAATACATCAAAACAATTCACACCGGAGGAATTGCTGTGCGAATCAAGAAATGCATAGCAACATGTCCCGGTGTATTCCAGGACAAAATAATTGAACTGGGTAACGGTATTACCGTTGTGCGTGGAAAAAATAATGCCGGGAAAACTCTTCTTTCCCGGGCGCTGATTGATGCCATTTTTCCTTTCGCATCTACTAAACTACTTGAAGGGGAATCATGGAAAAACATTTCAATTGAAATCGATACCAGGTTTGATAACGCAACCTACAGGTTCATACGAAAAGACATGAATCATTATTCCATAAACACGGTCAACGACAGGGGAAGCGTTCTTCATTCTCATAAACTTAGCAATGCCAGTAACTCAACTTCTGACCTTGTGCTGGAATTACAATCTAAAAACGGGTTCGTCCGTCTGGCTGACTTTTACCGAAACATTGGATTCCAGGGATTCATTGCCGCCGGTTACCTGCCCTCTGCCGTTGACATTGACAACCTTCCCCCTGTCTCACGGGATGCCATTGATTTCCTGTTACTTCAGGATCGCAGTAACTATTACGCAACCTATACTGTAATCCGGGAATCATACAGCAACAGGGACATTTCCTCGAAGGTACACAATGAGCTAATGAACCAGATTTTCAAATTCGAACGTCTTCACAAGGACACGGTAAAAAAACTTGAACTAATGAAAATCAACGCATCGAAAAGAGAGAAGCAACAAGGCGAACTTGCCCGGTACAACGAGGAGATTAAATCCATATCCAGCAAAATTGATGCCTTTAGTATTCGCAAAAATCACATAGCCAGGATACTGGAGGCCTGTTCCCGAAAAAATAACCTTGTTCATGATATACAGGATATACAGAAAAAAATTAAGACTGGGATAGAGCAGGAAAAGGAAATCGCCGCAAGGGAAAAAGAACTGGATAAATTATACCCGCAATTTAGAAATTTCGACCAGGCAAAAAAGAATAACATCAAACACATGCAGGACAGGTACAGGGAGATAAGGGCTATTAATGAAAAAATTGAGAATGAACTGTTTAAACGGGAATCGAGTGTGAGGCATGTGGGCAGGGTACTTTCTGGAATAAACCTGCTGATATTAACAGCAGTAGTGTGGTTATTCCTGCAGACTTCAATTATGCTGAACCGTGACGAAAAGATGATTATTATCGGCAGCATGATTATTATGCAGCTTCTCAGCTATATTTCACATATAATATACAGGTATCGGCTTTTTCACTCATCGGTACTATATGACCTGGAGCAGGAAAAACAGGATCTTGAGCAGAAGCTTGAGAATATTTTACGGGAAAATGACATTGACATGCAGAATATTGACCTTGAAGAGATTTATGAATTTCTTCTCCAGTATTTTGAAGAGTACGGCGAATTCAATGAGAAACAACTGGATCTTTACATGTTAAAGAAGACCCATAACGAACAATATATCAATTCTAACCTGGAAGAGAAAAAAGAAGCGCTGAAAGCAGATCTGCAAAGCTTATCGGGAACCATACAGGAAATGGCCAACATGGCAGGAATTGATACAAAGATACTGAACAATGAAGAATTACTACTTACCATGATGGACGAAACCATTGAAAAAATCGACTCCCTGTCCAGCGAACTCACCGCGAAACAAAAAGTTGCCGACAGTATATCATTAAACCTCCAGAAAAGTCCGGATGCAACGTATGAACAGAAACATCTTGAACAGCAGCTTGACGAATACAATAAAATGTTAGATACTCTTACCAGAAGGCAAAAACATGTGAAATACCTGCTTGATCTTTTCGACGAATCGATACAGCATAGAATGCAAATACAAATGGAACAGCTTGTGCATACAACAGCATCCATATTCAGGGAATTAACCGGCTCCAGTTATTCCCAACCAATTGACATGAAGACCATAGTCAATGTAATGAAAAAAAAGCATACTGACAATACCGTCAATGCTTCTTTTTCTCATCTCCTTCAATTGGCAATAAAATGCGCCCTCCATGATTTTTTGGTTGATTCTGGTGTCTCAATTCCTTTAATTCTGGATGATCCCATTGTTTTTATAGATGAGGATAAAATTGATGCATTCAGGAAGATTATTGAAAAAACGGCACAATCGCGTCAGGTTGTAATATTCACTCACAGCAATGCGCTGAACAGCTGGTATACCCCGGTAGAATTGTAATAACATATGGACCAGGACGGACAGTTAACATTCAATGACGATCCTCTTCTGACGGGAAGTAACGAGGCATTCCGTCTTATTGAGGAAGGAAACTTTTTCGCTGCCGTGGAAAAGCTGGATAGACTTATGTCCAGTAACCCTGATTATCCCGGCCTGGCTGAAGGATACAGGGCCGCCAAGTTCTGGCAAAACCGCAAAAAAACTATCGAGGAGTTGAACCCGGGAAGGGATACCGCTGATTTTCTCATGAAACAATGGGAAGAATTCACCAGCTACGCGGAAGAGAAGGATCTTTCCGGTTCGACTGCCTACAATTCCGTTATGCGTTACATTTTCTTTGCCGCCTCCGAGCATTATAAAATAGCCTTCAATGACAGGGAAAACCCCACTGATAATTTCACCCTTCTTTTACAGCTGGGAACCTGTTTTCTGCGTCTTGGGGAATACGCCCATACCATAGAGGCCCTTGAATATGCCAGGAGTTCGTATCGAAGCAACGCATTTCTGCTTGCACTGCTGGGAGAGGCCTATTTTCACAAGAATGATATACCAAAATCCCTTCTCTATTTCAGGGAAGCATTTCTAGTAGACCCGTCAGAAATAGACCTTACCCTTATCAAGGCCCGGCCCATACATGATATTATTGCCATCATCAAGCAGGAAAATCCAGAAATCGAGGATGTACGGGAGTGGATACCGGTATACGGCTTTCTCCATGACATATTTTACGTTAAACGTCATCTCAATTCACAACAGGTCGAGCAATTAAAACGTGAGATTTACACACTGGAACAGAATTACCAGACCATGAGCAAAGACCGTATACGAACATCAAATATTGTCCCCAGGCTGATAAATAAATATCTCTGGATGCTTGATTATTTTGAATTCCAAAATTACGATTTTGAAAGTATCAATGACATTCGTTCCAGGCTGCTTTCCATTGATAAAGAAAAGTTTGAACCTTACTTCAAGAATAAACCTGGATTGCCATGATACCTGTTCTCAATTGTTTCATTAATAACCGGGGCATTCTCCTCCCCCAAAAATGAATTGACATCCCCTTTCACGACGGGTTATTGACTTTCACATACAATATATTGCGAGTACAGGAAACAGCCTTATGGAAATGCCTTCGTCATATGACCCCACATCAGTTGAAGAAAAATGGTATCACATATGGCAGAAAGAAAACCTCTTTCATGCTGATGATAATGATCCCAAAGAACCGTATTCCATCGTGATCCCGCCTCCCAATGTAACCGGCAACCTGCATATGGGGCATGCCCTCAATAATACGCTGCAGGACGTACTTATAAGATGGCAGCGAATGAGCGGAAAAGCAGCCCTGTGGATGCCGGGAATGGATCACGCGGGAATTGCCACCCAGAACGTGGTTGAACGTCTTCTGCAAAAAGAAGGCAAAACGAAACATGACCTGGGTCGTGAAAACTTTGTTACCCGTGTATGGGAATGGAAAGAACATTCAGGGGGGCAAATCCAGGGTCAGCTTCGCCGTCTTGGCTGCTCACTGGACTGGCAACGGGAACGTTTCACCCTCGATGAGGGCCTTTCCAGGGCAGTGCGAAAGGTATTCGTCACCCTGTACGAAGAAGGTCTTATTTACCAGGGATACCGTATTATAAACTGGTGTCCCCGATGTGAAACCGCATTATCTGATATCGAAACAGAATACCAGGATCTGCCCGGTAAGCTGTACCATATACGATACCCTGTGGCGGGTAGCGACGATTATATTACCGTTGCCACTACCAGACCTGAAACAATGCTTGGTGATACCGGCGTTGCCGTCAATCCCAATGATGAACGATATACCCATCTTGTGGGTAAAAATGTAATTCTACCATTGATGGGACGTGAAATTCCTGTTTTTGCCGACGATTATGTATCCAGCGAATTCGGTACGGGGCTGGTGAAAGTTACCCCTGCACACGATCCCAACGACTTTGAGATGGGTAAACGACACGATCTTGAAGAAATAAACATACTGGATAAAAACGGTTTCATAAACGAAAACGGTGGTAAATACCAGGGCCTGGGCAGGGATGAGGCAAGGCAAAAAGTACTGGAAGATCTCGGAAAAGAGGGCCTGCTGGTAAAAACAGAAGATCATGATCATTCGGTTGGTCACTGTTACCGTTGCCATACCGTGATCGAACCATATCTCTCAAAACAATGGTTTGTAAAGATTAAACCGCTGGCAGATGAAGCCATCGCAGCCGTCGAAGACGGACGTATCAACTTTGTACCGAAGAACTGGGAGAAAACCTACTTCGAGTGGATGTACAATATACGTGACTGGTGCATATCCCGCCAGTTGTGGTGGGGTCACCGAATCCCCGCCTTTCGCTGCAATGAATGTGATCACGTTACCGTTTCCATGGAAGATCCCGACAAGTGTGAGATATGTGGAACCGACAATATCACCCAGGATCCCGATGTCCTTGATACCTGGTTCTCATCCGCATTATGGCCCTTCTCAACCCTGGGATGGCCGGACAACACAAAAGCCCTTAAAAAGTTCTATCCAACCAGCGTACTTGTGACCGGGTTTGACATTATATTTTTCTGGGTTGCCCGAATGATAATGATGGGCTTGAAGTTTATGGATGATATTCCCTTCAAGGACGTATATATTCACGCCCTGGTTCGGGATGAGCAGGGGCACAAGATGAGCAAATCAAGGGGGAACGTAATCGACCCCCTCATCATGATGGACCAGTATGGAACAGACGCTTTCAGGTTTACCCTGGCCGCCTTTGCCGCACAGGGGCGTGATATCATCATGTCAGAAAAACGAATTGAAGGATACCGGGCTTTCTGTAACAAGATATGGAACGCCACCCGTTTTATCATGATGAACCTTGGCGATAATTTTACCCCGGCACCCCTGGATGCTGACAATCTCGAGCTTTTTGACAGGTGGATACTTCACCGTCTGAACAAGACTATTGATACGGTAACAGGTGCCCTTGAAGACTACAAGTTTAACGACGCCGCACATGAACTCTACGAATTCTGGTGGCATGAATTCTGCGACTGGTACCTTGAACTTACAAAGACAAGAATGTACGGGGGGGACGAAGAAAATTCTGTCTCCTCGCAAACGGCAAAACAGGTTTTATATCATGTGCTCACCTCCACGTTAAAGCTTCTCCATCCATTCATGCCTTTTATATCCGAAGAGATATGGGAGAAGGTGGCAGGCAACAGCGGCAGGCTCATCGTTGCTTCATGGCCAGAACACGATCCCCGGTTTGACTTTACGGAAGAAAGTGATAAAACCGAAACATTCAAAGAGATCGTCTACAGGATACGTAATATACGTGGTGAGATGAATATACCTCCTGATAAAAAGGCAAGTGTTGTATTGAAAACTGACAGCCAGATGGTAACCCAACTGGTAGAATCAGAAAAAGCCAATTTTCACTCACTGGCTAAACTGGACCATTCTGTTGTTGATCCTTCATATTCTCCCGATAAAACAGATGCCGCGGCAGTGATGCCGGATATAGAAATATATGTACCCCTCAAAGGGCTTATCGATATAGAAAAAGAAGCGGCCCGTCTTTCAAAGGAGATCGAGAAGATCAACGGTGAATTGAAAAGGGTGAAAGGAAAACTGTCAAACGAGAAGTTCCTTTCAAAGGCACCAGCCGACGTCGTGGCAAAAGAAAAAGCGAAACAGGAAGAGTTACAGGAGATAATGGAAAAAATCCAAACCAGTTTGAACAACTTATCATAATTTTACTATATACCATTATTCAAAAAATCACTTCTCATGAAGTGATTTTTTTTGCACAAATATTAGAAAAATTTTGTCCAATATGGTTAACATACTGCACTTATTGTAAATGAATATGCTGCAAATATCCGTTAATATTATTCAAATACAATACAGGTAAGTAAAATCATGAAAATAATTATTCACCTCGTGTACAATTTTATCGTCTTTTTTATCATGTGTTCGCTACTATCTTCCCCTCTTCATGCCGGCAACATATCAGTAGATATGATATCTTTTGACAATTATTCAGGCTACCTGCTTCTTCTGCTGTTAATGTTTCTACTGTGTATAAATATTGTTATTTGCCTGATATGGTATTCACTTTTTCAGAAAAAGATGCACCTGTACATGGCATTGCTTAGCGGGGTATGGATTATCCATACATTGTTACTGTGTCCCCAATGTAATCATTTTACTACAGAAACCATGAAAACCTGTATAGTTATCTGCATAACAATTACACCACCTCTCATCTACGTCATTCTACAGCATGTATACAGGATTTTTCTTCGGGGATTAAACAAGATAATGTGCACCTTCTACCTTTCACTTTTTTCAACCATGCTGATATTACAAATAACCGGATTACTATATACAATAAGGTTTGTCAGCTGTCTCAGTATAATGATTTCCGCAATCCTGGTGGCCGGATATTGTATATATGCCCTGCACCTTATCAAACCTGACAAAAAAATATTCATCATAATAATATATATCCTGATCCCATTTCTTTTTATAACCCAGGACATGATCTATTATCTTTTCTTAGCCCAAGATTTCACGGTAACGGTATTCTTTATGTTTCTGCCATTAATGCTGGGATTACATTTTTTGGCCTGTCATTCTATTTTTGAGAAAAAAGTAACTAGAAAGGTTCTGTACGTTAGAGACATCACTATTTATCCAAATGGCACCAGCACGATGGCAACTCATCATTGTCATCTAATGGAAACCGTAATCGAGTATATACGGAAAAATTATTCAAGTCCGCTTACCCGTGAAGACCTTGCCGACATTGTAGAGTTCAGCCCGGATTATCTCGGCCGTATGTTTCAGAAATATACCGGGAAGAAGATCAAAGAATATATCAATGAATATCGCATTACTGAATCTGCCAGACTGATTAGCGAAACCAGCCACAGTTTTATCCACATCGCCTATGAAGTGGGCTTCGAATGTGTTGCTACTTTTAACAGGTATTTTCAGAGAGTATATGGAATGGCACCCAGGGTTTATCGACATAAAATGTCATCAATGGTTAGTTCCGCAATGACAGCAGTGGAGCAGGAATCCTGCCACCCCGACGTATAAAAATCGAAGGGGATGACGCATGTGCCTCCATTACCGTTGCACTGCCCAGCAACCCCCCAAAAGCAACATTGTCTCCCTTTACCCCGCCGGGAACCGGGATAACCCTGACCGCTGTTGTTTTGTTATTGCAAACCCCAATGCTAACCTCATCAGCTATTATGGCAGAAATAACGTCAGCCGGGGTGTCTCCCGGGATTGCAATCATGTCAAGGCCCACTGAACACACCGATGTCATCGCTTCAAGTTTATCAATGGTTATATCTCCCGATTGTGCCCGTCTTGCCATGGTTGAATCTTCACTTACAGGAATAAAAGCTCCTGAAAGTCCACCCACGTAAGAAGAAGCAAAAACTCCCCCCTTCTTTACGGCATCATTCAGCATTGCCAGGGCCGCGGTTGTACCATGTCCCCCGCAACGTTCAATTCCCATGGCTTCTATAATGTCAGCAACACTGTCCCCAATAGCTGGCGTGGGCGCAAGGGAAAGGTCTAGAATACCAAATGGTACACCCAGCGCGCCGGCCACCTCGCGTCCCATCAGCTCACCCATCCTGGTAATCTTAAAAACGGTTTTCTTTATCTCTTCTGCCAGGGTGCCCATATCTGCATCATTTGCCAGGTTATGAACAACATGGTGAACTACACCCGGACCAGATATACCCACGTTCAGGGCCGCTTCGCCCTCACCAGTACCATGAATTGCCCCTGCCATGAATGGATTGTCATCCGGAATATTGCAGAAAACCACCAGGCGGGCACATCCTGCACCAGCACTGTCAGCTGTCATCTGTGCGGTATCACGCACAGTTTTTCCCATTAATTGCACCGCATCCATGTTAATACCCGCCCGTGTTGATGCTACATTTACTGATGAACACAAACGTGACGTGTCCGCCAGTGCTGCAGGTATTGACTTGATAAATATCCTTTCCCGGCCTGTCATTGCCTTGTGAACAAGGGCAGAATATCCACCGATAAAATCAACCCCGATGTCACCTGCTGCTTTATCCACCTCCTTTGCCAGGAGTACAAAATCATCTTCGTTTTGAAGTGGTGATGCCACAAGTGAAAGGGGTGTTAATGAAATCCGTTTATTTACAATTGACACCCCATACTTTCCTGAGACCTGTGTGCTTACTTTGACAAGATCATTGGCCCTGAACCTGATCCTGTCAGTAACCGCACTAATGAATGATTTCTTACCAGTTGCTGAAATGTCCAGAAGGCTGATACCCAGCGTAACGGTCCGCACATCCAGGTTCTGCAGAGATGTCATCTGAATCGCTTCAAGTATTTCTTCTACTTCGTAATGCATGCGTATTCCTTTTATATCCTGTTCATACTTTTAAAAATATTTTCATGTTGTATGTAAATTTTAAGTGCTTTTTTTTCAGCTACCTGGTCCATCCTGGCCTGCAATGCGTCAATATCAATATTCATCAAAGATATATCTATGGTAAGGATCAGGGCAAAGAAACCATGTAATACAGTCTGGTTCATCCCTTCGATATTAGCATTTGATTCTGCCAGCACCCTTGTCACCTCTGCCACTATGCCAACGGTATCTTTTCCAATAACCGATACAACCGCAACCTCTCTTTCCTGGTCTCTTTGTTCCATCAACGATCGAAGGGCTGCATCTATTGAATCCTGATCGGTTGTATCCTCACGACCCAGGTCATCAAGCATCTTTTCAATCAGGTGATCATCAATTTTTTTACCCTGATGTTCGTTCAATAAATCATGCAGCATTTTAATATGTTTTTTCATACATCACTTACCCGGTTCATATATTTTATATTTCAGTTGACATTACCCTTTGATTTTTCCAAAAATTGCAATAACTATTAATACGCAGGCAATAATTTAGCGGGGGTCACCAGTTATGATTTCGTATGACCTGGAATGTAAGAATGGACATCGTTTTGAAGGGATATTTTCTGACTATTCTTCATTCTGCGCGCAGAGGGATAAACGAATGATACAATGTCCAATATGTGATGACTCCCATATCAGGCAACTTTTCACCGGATGTTCCATCCAGGGAAAATCCTCCGTCAAAAAAAATCTGAGAAAAGAACACCCCACATTACTTGAATCATTAAAGATGATAGAACAATATGTTAAAGATAACTTCGAAAACGTGGGGAAAGACTTTCCAGACACCGCAAGGGCTATATATTACGGTATGGAAAAAGAAAGGAACATTTATGGTGAGACTACCCGTGACGAAATTAAAGACCTTGTGGAAGAAGGAATACCCGTGCTGCCTTTTCCCAAGAATGAGAAGATAGAAAACTGATACTTATTCCCTGTATATAACAAAAGAAACAGCTGCCACCAGGATATACACTGCTGGTACCGCTATATTCATATAATACCCAAAAGTAATATCATAAGGATCCGCTTTCGTTAATTCACCCGCCATTGGAAGGTATATCACCCAGAACAGGTAATACATATTAACCAGCACCCTGAGCACCAGTACCCAGAAATACCTGAAAAGTGTTCCAGCCACCATAAAGAACACAATCCCGATCATGTATACTGACAGGGGATTGTTTATGTAATACCACTCTTCAAATATATAATACCGGGCAACCGGCAATACTACGGCAAAAAATGCCGGGATGGAATTGATCACTATGATCTTTTCCGTTAACGGTATTTCCAGGAACTTTTCATAAAGAAACAGAATAAAATCATGCCCGTACCCCAGTATGGTCATGATGAGATCCGTTGCAAGTTTGAAAAGTTCGTAAAATAAATTTATTACAGAATCAAAAACGCGCATAATATTTTTCCCTTCAATGATGAAGCTGATATTCAACAATTGAATATACAACGTCAAGAAAATAATGAGATCATCTGTTCATTTTCGTCCATTCCGGTGATTATACAAACGCCTTAATTTTTTAATAGACACAATTTGATAAAAACCTATACTTGTATATAAAGGGTAGGATTTCATGGAAGCTGCCTCCTATTTTGATTAAAAAAGACCTTTTGATAGTATAATGTTTCGAAATGAGGTTTATTGTAATGGCACATTATAAGCTGGACGGAGCCAAATTCCCAACAATTGAAGAACTGAAAGATAGTCTCTGGCCATTATACCAGGATAAAATGTCCAGGGATGAATTTGATAAATATGTTGAAGAAAATGTCGAAAAATCAAAATAAATACTAATCGGTATTACACAATTTTCCAACAGCTTCGCTGAAACCTGCAGGCCCGCTGTCCCTGGTTCGCGTTAAAGGGAAATCGGTTTGCACGTCGTATCCATGCTGATTTTTTACCAGGTAGGGGGCATCAACAACCCTGAGCATTGGAAGATCGTTCATGCTGTCTCCTATGGCAGCCGTTTTTATTTTGCTATCCTTCAATACAACAACCATTCTCTCAGCCACTTCTTTTACCGCATCCCCCTTGTTGGCATTTCTTGATGAAAAATGATAAAATCTTCCACCCCTTGTGAGCATAAGATTTTCTTTCCCCAGAATACTATTCGCATTCTCCACGTCTTCCTGTGACAGTTTCTGCTTTTCGCCGATAATAAAAGGGAGTGATGCCTGTCGATTTAAGGCAAGCGCCGCCTTATCTTCTGGCAAACCGGTTATTCTGGCAACAGCCTCTACCGGCATATCCTTCAGCAATACTATTTCCCCGTCAATAGTTGAGCGTAACAGTGGAACATATTCTTCAAGTGTACCTGTGTCCATCCCGCGTAGTTGTACTGTATAGTCATTTTTATCGCCGGCGTCCGAAATCCACGCGATTCCACCCCCGTTTTCAAAAACAAAGGGATAAACAAGGGCAAGCTCATGATGCAGTATACGCATCTCCGGAAATGTTTTACTTGATACCAGCACAAGAGGATACCCTTTCTCTTTCAAAAGGGCTATCCCCGGTTTTGACAGTTGATAACTGTATGTGTAATGATCCAGCAAGGTTCCATCGATATCACTGAATACAATCACACGGTTGATCATACAAATTATTTCTGCCCCTGCTTGATCAACAGAAATTCAACCCTGCGGTTTCTTCTCCTGTTTTCAGAACTGGTATTCGGTAGAAATGGGGACGTTTCTCCCATGCCCCTGAAAGACAACCTGTCCTTATCTATACCGTTATCAACCAGGTATTCCATTACCGACTTTGCCCTTCGTTCAGAAAGTTTAAGGTTATATTTTTCTTCGCCGATGTCATCCGTGTGACCCTCAATGAGTACGTTGTAGCTTGAATATTTTTCAAGTATCTCGGCCACCCTGTCCAGGATGGGGAAAGCCCTGCCGGTCAACTTTGAACTGTCAAACTTGAACTCGATATTACTGATACGTATTTTCAAACCACGCTCGGTAACGATCACAAGCACATCGATAGGTAATTTCACTTTCTCGGTAGATATCCTGTTTCCGGCATTATCACCTGTTTCAAGCTGAATATGGTAATCGGCTGCTGATTCGACCAGCTCCCCATTTTCACCAGTACCGTCCCACTTGATCTGTGCGGGTGGTGTTTCCTTTCCACTGAAAGTCTTGAATACGTCTCCTGACGGTGCGTAAATACTAACCTTCCAGTCCTTCACGCCGAATTCATCTTTTGCCCCGGGATAAATGGTGAGTATATCATTCTCACCATCCCCGTCGGGTGAGAATCGTGAGGGTTCATACTCTATATCCACATCAGGGGGAGTGCTGTCTACGATGATTTTTTTATCAAAGGAGGATGGCTGATTCCCGCTTTCAAACTCCGCCATCAAGCTGTAATAATACACGCCGTCATCCAGTTTATCACCATCATCATCCCGGACATCCCAGCTGACCGTATCCGAAATCTGGTCTTTTCCCTGTATGTTTCGCACAGGTTTTTTCTTTTTATCAGTTATCGTGATTTCCCATCTAACAAGTCCTTTTTTATCAGAAAGATCCGTGTTGAACACAATGGGCCTGTTAGATGCGTACGAATAGTATTCCTCGGCTGAAGTAATATCCGCAACCTGGTATTTCCGGGTAAGTGATATTTCTTTCACAGTGGCTTTTGTGCTGTTTCCAGCCATATCGGTACAGGCAATGAAATAGGTATACAGCCCTTCAGGTACGTCCTGGCCGCTGTCATTTTTGCCATTCCATGTAACAGAACGAGGCACATTCTTTCCTTTCCAGCTGTATGATTTTACGATATTTCCCTCAGCATCCTCAAACCCTGCTTTCCATATATCTTCGGGCTCTGTTGTAATATCCTGTCGTATGGTGAGGGTGTCTTTACGGTTATCACCGTTGGGTGAGAAAAGGGTATATTCGGTAGACAGAGTGGCTTCCGGAGCAGTCTTATCGATATGTATAACACCGGTTTTCTCAGCAGAGATGTTGTCTTGCTCATCCCACACAATGAACGAATAGATATACGATCCGTCAGGTAGAGTCTTGCTTTCCTGGCTCGTACCGTCCCAGAAAAGTGTACCCGGGACCATCATCGATTCCTTCTTCGTCCATATTTTTTTTATAAAGCCAATGGGTGAAAGAGTTTCGTCGATATCCCTTTCGGATACACGATATTCCTTCACCACCTGGTTCTGCTCATTCTTGACCTGCATCTTCCAGCCTTTGATCCGGCTCTGATCTTGTACGTTTAACTTGAAATAGACGAAATCCTTGCTCCCGTCATAGTTTGGCGATATGTATTTCTGGCTGGCCTCAATGGACGTCACCGGGGGCTCCCTGTCCAGTTTCCCGTATTCACCACTGATACCTGCGTAATGTACGAAATCAGTATCCTTGTAGTGAACCAGTGAATAGCTGATCTCACCATCAAAGTCGCCGTAGCGCATCTTGTATCCTATCCCCATGGTCATGTCCCCGTATTCGTACGACTGTGGATACATACCGCCAATACGAAGGGCATACTTCTGCTGAAAAACAGATTCAAATCCAATCCTTACCGGCACTTCGCTGAATTCATCTGTTACGCTTATGTCGTTAAAAAGACTTATCTTCATCTTATCAGAACTATAAAATGGAAGATGATATCCAAGTGTCACCTGGTTAAGTTGAGACATGTCACTTTCACTACCCATGGGAATACCGGTTAGAAGGGCAAACGCAAGCGATGGATTAAATATACCAAAACCACTGCCCAGTTCTTTGTTATAACCAGTTGAATATATGCTTCCAATATTAAGACCGCCGAAATGAGCACTTTCGCCCTGGCCTGTTGCATACAGTCCGTTAAAAGAAGCACCAACTACCAGCTTCTCGGTAAACTCCTTGGCCCCACCCAGTCCAAACATGTACCCACGCTCAATATCGTAACTGTCGGGTATATCCAGCATTCGGAAATATCCTCCCAGCACACCATAGGATGTAGGAAAGGCCAGTGAAATATTTGGATTATGATACCTGAAGGGGAGACTACCATAGTTTAGTCCCATGCCCAGCCTTTCAAGCCTGCCGATTGCTGCCGGGTTATAGGGGAATATATCGGCACCGGTGTCAGCCACCCCTGCCCCGCCGCGTCCCAGCATACGTGTTGATTCACCCAATAGCAACAGGCTTGAACCACTGTCTGGTTCTGCCAGCACCATGGAATGTATAGAAAAACATGATATCATTACAAGAATTGATATTAGAATTAATCGTTTCATAATTACCGTACCAGTGATTAAAAAGTTATATGTTTGAATTCAGAATTATTAAGCAAATTTCTTTTTTTATTATACACGGGTTATCAAACCCTAATGCAAGTTATTTTTTATGATTCATATAACATATTGAGATCCCGTTTTTTTCAGAATTGAAAATGGTTCATGCTTCTCCTGTGAACAATTACAATCATCAGTTGACTTTCATCCTACTGTTACTTATTATACTGTATTATGTACACCAGAGTAAGAGGGGGAAATACATGACAACGAAAACAAACCTTCCTGAAAAAGAAAATATGGCTCCGGAATTCTGTCTTCCGGACAAGGATAGAAACACCGTATGCCTTAAAGATTTTCGATCCAAATGGGTAGTTCTTTATTTCTACCCGAAGGATAATACAAGCGGTTGTACACTTGAGGCTATTGACTTCACCAGGGAGCTTGATGATTTCAAATCACTTAATACTATAATACTCGGTGTAAGCCCTGATTCACCGGAAAGCCACTGCAGGTTCTATGACAAGCACAACTTGAAGGTCACCCTGCTTAGTGATACAGAAAAGGAAGTTCTGCAGCAATACGGGGCATGGGGCACAAAAAAGATGTACGGAAAGGAATATGAGGGTGTAATCAGGACCACCTGCCTGGTTGATCCCGATGGAAAAATTGCGAAGGTGTGGAACAACGTGAAAGTCAATGGCCATGTTAACGAGGTGATGGACACAGTAAAATCATTACAGGTTGAATGAACAGTACCCGAATATCTCTATTCACGCTTGAATATCTTTTCGATATCATCAGGGTTTTCAGCCTGTGGTGGATGTTGACTGTGTGTATGGGTACTCATCTCATGATCAAGTAGAAATTTCTTTATCTCAGCACCTGATGTATACATACCCAATGAACCATCACCCTTTATCACACGATGACAGGGTATAATGATTGGAAACCGGTTTTTTGCCATGGTATTCCCGACAAATCGGGCACCGCCGGGAATGCCTGAAAGTTGTGCCAGTTCACCATATGATACCGTAGTACCCGTAATAATTGAAAATAATTCCTGGTAGACTTTTTTTTCCATGATGGTATATCCATTGAGATCAAGAGGGGGAACCTCCACAGGGGCAAAAGGATCACTAAAGTATGATGAAAAATAATTCAAAGACTTCTCAAGGGGAGCAGTTATGTATGAATTACAATGGGGACGAATCATTTCAACCTGGATTGTCCTGTGACCATACACCACGCATTTCAAATTCTTTTCATCAGCTGCCAGGAATAGTTCACCACCATGAAAGGGAAACATCGCATAGAAAAGACTGGTATTAGTTCGAAGAATAAATTGCGCCTGTTTCTCATTCATCATGTCTTCCAGTATACTTTCACTAAGATCGAAGAATTTTCAAAGAGGTTTCCCTGTCCTTTTTCAGCTGTGTCATTAGATCATCTACAGAAGAAAACTTTATCTCGTCCCTGATCCTTTTAACGAACCTGGTAGAAATAACCTGTTTATAAATATCCTGGCTGAAATCAAGTATATGCACTTCAATACTTCGTTCAAGATTTGAAAACGTGGGATTGGTACCGATATTCAACATCCCATCATGGGTCTGTCCATCCTCCATATTTACCTTCACCGCGTATACCCCATCACGGGGGATTACCTTATCCTCATCATCAGGAACAATATTCGCGGTGGGGAACCCAATGGTTCTACCCCTCCCCACCCCTTCTACCACCATGCCCGATATAGAGTATTCACGCCCAAGGAGCCTGCCGGCCTCTTCAACGTTGCCATCTTCAATTTCTGTTCTGATCCATGAGGAGGACACGGGCTTTGACCCCATATCCATGGGATCAACCCTGGTCACGTCAAACCCCTCCCGCTGTGACGCCTGCATCAGAAACTCGAAATTTCCCTCCCGGTTATGGCCAAAGGCATGGTCATAACCTATTACAATATGTGATTTTCCAAAATTGTAAAATACAATATTATGAAGAAAGTCCTGCGCCGAAAGCTTAGCAAGTTCCCTGGTAAAGGGAAGCATTACAATATGGTCCATCCCGCAATTTTCGATGGCCCGTATCTTTTCCCTGGCCGTTGTTAGAATTCGAGGTGGGGTTTGCGGAGTTAGAATTTTTCTTGGATGCGTGGTAAAGGTAATAACAATAGCTTCACCATCCTTTTCCCTGGCAATTTCTGAAACTCGCGAAAATATTTTTCTATGGCCCAGGTGTACACCGTCAAAACTTCCGATGGTAACCACCGGGTTATTGAAATCAATCTCGTCGGGTTGCAGGTTATAGTACACCGTCATGACCCGCACCTTTCTCTTTAAATGATTGTATTTTATCCTGTATCATCAGTGCATCACAGCAGACCAGTGCAGCCATCGATTCAACAACGGGTATAATGCGGGGGACGATGCAGGGATCATGCCGGCCTTCAATTGCAATAGTACGATTGTTTCCCTGAATATCTATAGTCTGTTGTTCCCTGAAAATTGACGGTGTGGGACGAACGGCAAGCCGTACCAGTATATCCTCACCTGTTGATATCCCTCCCAGTATACCCCCGGCATTATTGCTGAGAAACTCACCGTTACGCATCTGGTCATTCTGTGTGCTGCCCTTCATTTTTGCTGATTGGAAACCGGTGCCAAACTCAACCCCCTTCACAGCTCCAATGGAAACCATGGCCATGGCAAGACGTGCATCCAGTTTATAGAAAACCGGGTCGCCGCATCCTGCGGGCATTCCTGTCACAACCAGTCGAACCATACCTCCAACTGAATCATGGTTTGTCCTGGCATCAATGATGGCTTTCTCCATAAGTGGGGCCATTTCCGGATCTGCCGCACGTACCGGGTTTTTTTCAATGTAGTCCACGTCAACCATCTCACCACGTATACCTGCTATTTCATCGGCATAGGCATACACGTGCACACCCCGGCTCATCAATAGCCGTTTGGCCACTGCCCCCGGGGCTACCCTGCCGATGGTTTCACGGCCAGACGACCGTCCCCCGCCCCTGTAATCACGTATATCAAATTTTTTCCAGAAGGTAAAATCCGCGTGCCCAGGCCTGAACACGTCCTTGATAGCCTCGTACTTGGATGAATCCTGGTCTTTATTATATACCACGAGGCAGACTGGTGTTCCCGTAGTCTTCCCTTCAAATATTCCGGATAATATCTCTACCCTGTCACTTTCATTTCGCGGAGTTGTCACGCGGCTCTGACCCGGACGTCGCCGGTCAAGCTCCTGCTGTATATCATCCGGAGAAAGCATCACCCCGGGAGGCACTCCGTCAAGTACTGCGCCAACAGCCTTACCATGGCTCTCTCCAAATGTTGTCACCCGAAGGATCTCACCGAAGGTGCTGGGTGAGAACATTTTCAATGAAATAACTGCAGCCAGGTGCCCGGCAATCACGTCCGCCGCCTCGGCCTGGTTTTTACCGGTAACCGTAAACACGATATCACTTCTGTGCTCTGTTGCCTGGTAGAGGGCATCTACCCGTTTTCTATATTCTGCCCGCGGGTTCTCGCCACTCAAGAAGGGAGGGAGTCCCGTTACCTGCATCCGCTCCCAGAGAAGATTATCATCTGCTTTCAGAAGAACCGTAACAGCATTACATGTCAGTTCCTCCCGGTAAGAGGGGTTACCCATGGTTCCGCCACCGGTCCCGATGATACACCAGTTCAGCCTGGCAGCTTTTTTTACGGCCTTTCCTTCCCATTCCCTGAAAACGGCTTCTCCCTCTTCCTGAACTATTTCCCTGCACGTCCTCGAAAGTCCGGTATGGTCACTGTATAATTCTTCAAGAATCTCATCTGTTTCCACAAAAGGAATAGTGAACTTTGCCGCTATAGCTTTCCCAATGGTGCTTTTGCCCGAGCCTTTTGGTCCTGTAATAATTATCTTCATATATTGATACGTATCCTTGTTATGCACATTTCATAAAATCCTTAACGTTCATCATGCATCAGTCAACTAAAAAAGCAAAGATGTTTTCATCAACTTTTTTTGGAACTTATGTATCTTGATGATATAATAATACAAATTAATATTGTTCATGAAACATTGATGCCTGACTTATAACATTTTGGAGGAATAAATATTCAGTTGACATTTTGAAATATTTATTGTATGTTAACTAAAGTCCTCTGACTATCAATATGCCAGCCAATCTAATAATATTTACGAATAGAAATAATTTACATTATACCGGGTAGATATGCTGATTTCTGCGAGATATCAATAGTATCACAAGGCAACACACATAACCATTTTACGAAAGGAGTACGTTATAATGAATAAGAAAGCCAAACAAATAGACATAACCATCAACCGAATAGAGAAAGCCCCGGATATTCCAAGCATGGTGGTAAACCAGATAGTTGAGCTCATTTCAACCGGCGTATTAAAGCCCGGCGACAAGCTTCCCTCTGAGCTTGAGATGACCAGGCGTTTCGGCATCAGCAGAATTTCACTCCGTGAAGCTATGAAACTGCTGGAAGCAAAGGGATATATTGAATCACACGGAAGAAAAGGGAAATATGTCAAGTCAGTAGTTGACAACGCCCTGCGATCACCAATTGAAGGGATGATTTCCATCGATCATAAAAAAATCTGGGAACTTCTTGAACTTCGACGCATTATTGATTCAGAAGCCGCGGCATTAGCAGCTGAGCGGGCCAACAAGGAACAGATAGCCAAACTTTATGGATTCAGAGAAGCACTTGATAAAATGGGTGTAGAAAACATGATCCACGAGCGCATGGGGGGAAAACTGTACGCACAGTTTTACAATAACCTTTACGAAGCCACCAATAACACAATTTTTACACATCTATTAACTTCAATCTCAACCATATTGAGGGAAGTACTTCCCTACAGCCGTGAAAAATTATCAAAGGTCAAGGGCACGTCTAAGTCAATATATGAACAGCACATTACAATACTAGAGGCAATAAACAACAGGAAACCTGACGAGGCCAGGCAGGCTGTCATTGATCACATTGACTACCTGTATAAAACCATGAGTAAGATACTGAAATAAATTTTACTAATAATAATTATGTTAAATACTCCTCCTGCAAGAGGAGTATTTTTTTGTGTCTGATCGATACCCAATAAAGTAATTATTAACCAGGAGATTTTGCCCCCGAATATACCAACCCTGACAATCCTATTTTTTGCAACTTGACTTCACATTAATTCCGCCTTACACTAATCAAGTCGAAGAAGATGAATACATTATATTAGAAATGGATGAGAACACGATGGAATTCAATATTAATCTCCCAGGCCTGGCCGAAGGTGAACATCGCGCCAATCCCCTGAATCCACATGAGATTTATGATGTGCTTATAATCGGTGGAGGCCCATCAGCACTTACAGCTGCCGTGTACTGCATGCGGAAGGGGGTACATACAGGACTGGTATCCGCAGATATTGGGGGACAGGTTGCAGACACCTCCAGTGTTGAAAACTACATGGGTTACATGCACATTGAAGGAATTCAGCTGGTGGATAAGTTTCGTGAACAGGTGCAGCAGTTCGAAATGGGTTTTTTACAGGGAGTTAAGGCCACTTCTGTAGAATATGGCACCATTAATAAGGTCACATGTGAAGATGGAAACGTATACCAGGGAAAAACCCTGATCCTTGCAACCGGCAACAGGTGGAAGACACTTGATGTTCCCGGTGAGAAAGAACTGAAAGGCAAAGGAGTGGCCTATTGCGCCATCTGTGACGCCCCGCTTTTTGCACAAAAAGATGTCATAGTAGTTGGTGGTGGAAATTCGGCAGTTGAAGCTGCCATTGACCTTGCAAAATCTGCCAGGACAGTAACCATGGTACAGTTTCTTGAAGAACTTACCGCCGACAAAATACTTGCAGAGAATCTTAATGATTACTCCAACATCTCCATCCTGTATTCTCACCAGGTTACTGAGATTATGGGCAACAATTCAGTTGAAGGGGTTACTGTTCAGAACAGGGCTGATGGTAGCAGCAGGAATATACAGGTACAGGGTGTTTTTATTGAGATAGGCCTGGCCCCCAATACTGATCCATTCAAAGGTTTGGTGGATCTGAACGAACATGGGGAAATCATGATAGACTGTAATTGCAGAACCAGCCGGCCAGGGATATTCGCCGCGGGTGATGTTACTTCAGTACCATACAAACAGATTATAATCGCTGCCGGAGAGGGAGCCAAGGCTGCACTTTCAGCATGTGATTTTGTATTAATGGAACAGAAATAATTTTATATGAATACCGGAGGTTACCATGCCAATTTTTGATGATAACGTAAAAAAACAGCTATCTGATCTTCTTTCAAATCTGAAAAACCCGGTCAAGGTGCTTTTTTTCACACAGGAATTCGAATGTCCAGCCTGCAGTGATAATCATGAATTCATTAATGAATTTTCTTCCTTGTCAGACAAGATAACCCTTGAAGTCTATGATTTTGTTAAGGACAGGGATACCGCCGATAAATACGGTATCGACAAGATCCCTGCCATGCTGGTTACTGATGACACCGGTACCGATACTGGAATTCGATTTTTTGGAGTTCCCGGGGGATATGAAATTAACTCATTTCTTACAGCCATTAACGATGTATCCGGCTCAGGAGAAGAATTACCCGGAGACATGGTCGAGAGAATCAAAAAGATCGACAAGGATGTACGAATAGAAGTGTTTATTACCCTCACCTGCCCATACTGCCCACAGGCGGTTGCGACAGCACACAGGATAGCCCTGGAAAATCCAAAGATCAAGGCTGACATGGTTGAAAGTTCAACTTTTCAGCACCTGGCAATAAAATATAATGTTTCTTCCGTACCAAAGATAGTTATTAACGAAACCCGTGAGTTCGTTGGTGCGCAACCCGTAAGTGCCTTTCTTGAGCAGATTGAGAAGTTGTAAATTTCAAAGGATAATTAATAAAAAAGGCAACCCCTAAGAGTTGCCTTTTTTTTGCCGCGAGAGGGATTTGAACCCTCACAGGCTAATGCCCACTAGACCCTGAACCTAGCGCGTCTACCAATTCCGCCATCGCGGCAAACGACTTCATAAACTATTTTGTGCAATCCCACTATTTGTCAAATAAAAAAAGAGATTTTTCTTAAATTACCTCGTGACGAATAATATCATCATAGGATTCCCGCCTTCGTATGAGACTGTATGAGCCATCGCCGTGAACCATAACCTCTGCCGGCATGGGATGTGAATTATACCGTGAAGCCATAACCATCCCGTACGCTCCGGCAGAGAGAACTGCCAGCAGGTCACCCTGTTGTGACAGGCTTATTTCCCTGTCCTTGGCAAAAAAATCACCCGATTCACATATAGGTCCTACAACGTCGACAACCTCGCTGCCCTCTCGAAGGAAGCAATTTCTAATATGCTGGAATGCGCCATACAGGGATGGCCTGATAAGGTGATGCATACCCGCATCAGTTATCAGGAATGTCTTCGTTTCACTTTTCTTCTTATATACGATTCTCGTGACAAGTGCCCCTGAATTCCCGGCAATATACCTGCCGGGTTCAATAATCAGTGTAAGACCTGATCCGGTAACACGTTTTTTCACGATGCTGGCCCAAGCGTTAACATCGAATAGTTCTTCATCATTATAACGAATACCAAATCCACCACCAAGATTTACCGTGGTGATTTCTGAAAAACCCTCGCCCTTAAGGTTTTCAATCAGAGACATCAGTCTGTCCAGGGCGTTCTCAAAAGGCTCAACTGTAACAATTTGCGATCCGATATGGGCATGTATTCCCTTGAGTGTCACATTCTTACACTTTTTCAGTATGTCAAGGTTATCCATTAGAAGTGGCACGGTAATGCCAAACTTGTTTTCTTTTTTTCCGGTTGTAATGTAATGATGGGTATTGGCATCCACATCGGGATTTACCCGTATGGCAATACTGGCATTTTTGTCCAGTTGCCCGGCCACGCCATCTATGGTCTCAATTTCCTGAAATGATTCACAGTTGAACATTCTAATTCCTGAAGCCAGGGCATACTCGATTTCCTCGACAGTTTTTCCCACACCGGCATAGACGATCTTCTCCGGATCAATGCCAACCTTGATTGCCCTGAATAGTTCACCACCAGACACCACATCCATACCGGCACCCATATCTTTCATGAGTTCCAGCACAGACAGGTTGGAATTTGACTTAACCGAGTAGCATATTACATGCGGCACATCACCAAGAGCTGAATCAATCTCAGTATATCTTTCTTTCAGCCCTTTTTCGCTGTACACGTACAGTGGGGTATTAAACTCATCAGCTAACCTGGCAAGTGATACATCATCACAATATAATTCATTATCCCGATAATTAAAAAACGCATCAAATGTGTTCATCATGCTCATTTCTCTATTGAAATAATTTTTAATTTACGTACCTCGTCACCGATTTTCATGTCGATCTCCTCCCCCTTCTTCTTACCCAGCAGCTCCTGGGCAATTGGCGAACGGTAGGAAAGTATCTTTTTTTCAAAATCGGCATCCCATGGACCCAGTATTGTATACTGATCTTCCGTGGTATCATCAAGGTTTTTAACCTTCACCCTGGTCCCAATGTCTACTTTATCAGTTGAAACCGATTCGGGATCAAGTATTTCAGCTTTTTTTATCTCGTTTTCCAACTTGTTAATGGACATTTTCAAAATTGTCTGCTTTTCCATTAACGTATTGTATTCAACGTTTTCCCGTACATCACCTGACACATCAGAAACTTTGGCAAGGTCCTTTGTAAGGTTGGCAAGTTCTACACTGACCATATGTTTAAGCTCTTCCTGCTTACGCTCAAATCCTTTGCGGGTAACAATCAATTTCTCAGTATCCACAGCCCACTCTTCGTCTTCTTCGGTTTTGGGCAGTGCCTGGAAATCCGGATATTGTGCAATAATAAGACCATGGAATTTTTCCACCTGTGATTCTTCAACATATGGAACAACTGTAAACAATTCATACACCCTGCGTATGAACGCTACATCGTTGTGTTGGATGATGTCTTTGAGAACAGCTTCCTCGTTGTCGAAAAGTATATCAAGGGCCATGTTTTTCAACCTGTTTCCCCTGGTCTCAATCTTTTTCAATTCATTAAGCAGCCTGAAATGTGTAAGGATAAGTTCCTGGCGGGAGTAATCAAGCCAGTCATAGTCCCATGCCCTTGTAAGAAGGTTTTTAGATACCCATAAAAATATTTCAGGATACTGTTTGGCACCGGTAATTGATCTTTCAATAAACTGGTTGATCACCCCGAATTCCTGCGCCCGTATCAGGTTGTTGATAATATACCGGTGAATTCGAACAGGTGTTTCAAAAAGAATATCATACACCACCTGCGGCCAGTCTTCCCGTGATTCTTCTATAAGGTTAACAAAGTCCTTTTTATAATCATATGAGCCTATTTTTCTTGATATGGATGTAAGATCATCGTTATTTTCTATAAACTGAATTACATTTTTATACGCGGTATCAAGTTTCATTTTTTTAGCATCCGCGTAACGGGTAAAACTTTTCAGTATAAAATACGAAAGAATAAGCTTTGTTGATGACTCACCTTTCAGGTTATCCATGAAGTAATCAATAAAGAAATGAGCTATTGGTGCTCCTTCTTCTTCGTCAATATTATTCACGAATTCAAGCGCTGTATCCAGCTTCTCACTGAACGAATCTGCTTTTATGAAACTGTCAAGAAGCTCATCCGCAAAAGTAATAGGTTTATCACGCATGAAAATCAGGTCTTTCTTCACAGGGGAGATGCCAAAAAGCGGATCCTTGCGAATTTCAGTTCTTTTCTTGTTCCACCATTTTGACCAGCTTTTCTGGCTAACATAATCAGGGATAAGTTCTTTCTTGATTTGCGCAAGGGTAATCTCACCACCGTATGACCTTATCAATACCTCAAAGAAGCTCATAAAATCTTCTTTAAACATTCTTTTCATTTCTTCAGGTTCCTGGTTTTGCCGAACATACAGGTGATCAGGGGACAATGGGTTAAGCGCCTGCAATGCCATCTGTATTGACATCCGATGATCCTGTTTCTCATCAAAATTAATAACAATAGCATCGGCATCTATATCCGATATATCCCCAACGCCCCAGCTCCTATGATAAGCGTAGTTTCCCTTGTCAAAGATGATACTGTTTTCAAAATCTTCTATGGCATGCTTTACCGGATGCCTGAAATTATTCAGGTTAGACAGCTTAAGAAACTGTTCATATTGAGAATGATCACCATATTTTTTTTCGTACAGCTTAATGAGATCCCTCCGTGCAGAATTGTCTTCCGGAGTATATTCAAGAATTTTTTTTAGAAGTTCAATAGACTGATCGGGGTTCTCTTCGTCTTTATATTTGTGAAGCAACGACTTTAAAAGGTTCGCAGCCAGTTCCTGCTGCCTTGACTCAACTAGCATACGCTCAATTCTTTCAAAAAACTGTATATCCTCCCATGAAACCGCAACAAGCTTGTTCCACAGTTCGATTATTTCTCCATAATCTCCATTCTTGATGAATCCCTCGATTGACAACTTCATGTACTGAATACTCTTTTCAGGGTCATCTTCAATTATGGCAAAGGCAAGCTTTTTTGCCACGTCTGCATCGAACCTGTCAATCTTAAGCAGGTCTTCCCATACCGGGATAGCTTCACGACTGCGCCCCAGTCTTTCCAAACTTGTGGCAAGGGCTTTCAATGCAACACTGTTTTCACCATATTCCAGTACCTTTTCCGCTATCACCTCCACCACTGCCCATTTGTGGTAACGCATATACAGATCTATAAGCTTACGAAGCTGTATCTTATCTTCCATTCTGTCGGTATGATATCCCAGCAATCCCATCAGGTACTGGGCGGTTACAGAATCGGAGTGTTCTTCAAGATGCTTATGGCATAATTCACGGGCATCCTGTATCATTCCCTGGCTTACTATATTATTGAACAGGTCATCCAGTATCCTGAACTTTGAAATACCAATATCCTTGGGGTCAAGCCTCCCCCATAATTCTTCCTTGAAAAGTGAATTCAGTTTTTCAACCAATTTATCTTTATCCATTTAAAACTCCTTTAGTCGGGTTCGAGTTAACAAGCATGTACAAATATTACTATTTGTACACTTATTTACAAAAAAATATCCATCACTGAATATACAGAACCCCCCAGCATCAACTCGATTCTTTTTGCAATCATGTTGTATAGCGAAAGGTGTATTAGTAGTGAGGGAAGAAAAAAATGCAGAATCGCTCAATTCAACATTTCAGATACAATATACAAATAGCGGGACAAATATGCAAGTATTTTTGTGCTTTTTATACATCATGAACCCATCGTTGATATCGATGGGTTCATAACTGTTGACAATATTTCAATAAAAAACTTATTGCTGTCCCTTATTATTTCCACCTTCAAAGGCCTTGTGCAGATTCTGTCCGTCAAAGTTTACTTCAAATGTATCCGTAAGCACTTTCAACTGATCGAAAAAGAAATATACATCCTCAACAATGGCCTCCGGATCAGAACGGATCACGAATCGCATAATCTTTGTAACCTTGGTCTGTGGATATGAATTCACTTCCTGTGGGATATACTCTGGAACTTCTGCCTTCATCGGCCTCCAGCCAACAAAATTCAGTGACCCCATAGGCAGTATATGCACGTCACCCTGGAAATCCTTCACCCAGACCTCAAGTGTATAGGCATTCCCCCTTCCATGTGTCCATATGGAAATAGCCTTGGCACGTCCCGGAAGCTGCAGGGCCCGTTCCTGAACCTCTTTTTGCAGACCTGAATCGAAGGTTGTAACGGCCTTAGTTGGATCGTCCCAGCGCACTTCCGGTGGAGGAAGCAGATGAACCGAGTTATTTCCCGGATATTTAAACCTGAAATGCATACCAAGGCATTGCTTGGCTTCCATCCCTTTTTTATCAGGCGACCACTTTTCTGGTTCCAGGGCCGAGGGTGCACCGGTGATATATTTCATCTCAAGAACTGGAACAGGATTCTTTTTGGGATCGGGATTTTGCTTCGGGTTCGATTCCAGTTTCCAGTCTTTCTGCTGTTCAAAATCTTCAACAACCCTGGCAATCAATTCCTTCTCGCTGATATCCTGGGGAACATTGGTCACAATCTTGGAGTGAACCTGTTGTGTTGCAGCCCCGGCAACGAGCACAACAGCTACCATGATTGCCAGTACGGAATGTGAACGTCTATGTTTCATAATAAAGCCTCCATTCTTTTCCTGCATGGCATGAATTTTACCAAGTATCCTTTATGGTTGTATCACCGGTAAATTCAGACAGGTCGGTGACTACCCTGAAATTATCAAGATAGAAATAGAACGTACCCGGGACTTCATAGATATCACTTTCGACAAAAAAGGATACGAAGTGCAGGTTCTTGTCCAGCATCGCATAACTGGCTGACTGCGGAAGCCAGCCCGGTATAATAACTGAAAGCTCCTTCCAGCCCCAGAAATCAAGTCTTCCTACTTTAATCTTATGAATCCTGCCCTTGTAATCTCTCAGCTTAACGAAAAGGGTATGACGAAACTTACGCCCCAGTGCCCATACCTTCATTTCTTTCGCCTTGCCGCGAATAATATATTCATTGGGAGGAAATACTTCAACCCTGTCAAATCCCCTGTCAAGAAAATACGTCTTAACACCCAGTACATACTGATTCTCATGGGTAATACCGTTGTCATCAGTTATCGTATCAGGAAAGTCGATGACATTCCCGTCTTCCCCCAGAGGCCTGGGTTTTCCTGGTATTTTACGAATCTTGGTTTCTCCAAGGGGGCACGTGGGAACTGCCCTCCAGTCCTCACTGGCTTCAAAATCATTGAGCCAGTCAACTACCAGACCATCTTGCTTTTTCTTCTCCTGGGGCTGCGCTTCCTGCGCCTGTAACATTATATTGCCCTCACCGACAAGAAGAATAAGACCGCCAATGAGCAGCGACAATATAACAGTCTTGACCTCCCTTTTCATTGTCGACTCCTTTTACAGTTATTTTGCTGACAGAATAATCCGTTATTTAAGATAACATTCCTTTGCAATTGCATCCCCCAGTGGAGGTTTAATGTGATACTACGTTTCTACTATATTCGGACATTAAAGTAAAGAAATTTAATATAAAATAAAACTATCCGTTTTTCATTTTAAAAAATGATTTCATATAATGTCACAACTGTCAAGAAATTTATAAAAGCTTTATAGAAAGGTTATCGGATCAACATGACGGGACAACAGGGAAAAGAAAGGATGCCCCGTCATTATGTACCATTAAAATACCAGCGTTACACCACCCATGGCGAATGTTCTGTTGTCAGCACTGTCCGGGAATGCATCACCTGGAAGAAATATGGCGTATCCGCCAAAGATGGAAAAATCATACAACACCTTCCACCTGAGGATCACATCTCCTCCATGCCCCACGAAACGTTCAGGCTCTGATGCCTCACCGCTATTAATGGCACCCGCGGCCCGGTGTTTCATGTAATAGCTGTATTTCGCGGTCAAAGACAATCGCTGCAGCCACAGCTGATCAAGTTCTGAAAAGGGAGTAAATGATCCCCCGCCACGTATTACGTGCAGGTTGGCAAGCTGCGGCCTGAGGGCATATCCCCCCACAAAGGTTCCAAAACCAAGAAAGCCAGTATCATTACCCCGCACATTTCCCCGTGGGTCCATGTAGTTTGTCTTGTCTTCATCGCCAGACCCGAAGGCGTACTGAATTATAAGTGAGGGATTCATCTGGTATGGCAGAAACCAGTTCACCCCCGCCTGCGCCGCGAAGGCCTGTATATCTGATTCCTCGTTACCTGTAGTATAACTGGTGCCCATCTCATACACGCCTTCCGCGTAATAATCCAGCGAATCAGATATTACGCCCTTGAAACCCAGCCCGTAATACTGTGACTGGTAACGGCTCTTTCGGTCGCTCTCCTGGTCACCCATGTCCACCTGTGCCACACCAAGAACGTAGAGCTCCTGGTTGCCAATACCCCGTGACATGGTTCCACCCGCGAATACCCGTTTTGCACCGTCAGAATAATCCCTGGTGCTCAGATTGTATGGATTGGCGTCCTCCTGGAACAAACCCGTGTACGCACCAAACAACTTAAGGTTCACTATGGATGAATACAGTTTCACCTCGGCCCCGTCGGCCCGGTCATTCATCACCAGTCCTGTTCCCACGAGAAAATATTTTCTTCCGAGAAACAGCTGCAGGGTACTGTCATCACTTTTGAATCCAATATATCCCAGGTCAAGGTCCACTGAGTTATCATTCTCGATATCACGGTATTCCTGGTAAACTTCAGCCAGGTATATATCCCTTCCCCTGACATACATGTATACGTTTTCAGAAAAAGACATCTGCAGCCATAGCCGAACCTGGGTGAGGGAGGTGGTCAGGGTTGTGCCCTCTTGACGTTCGTCAAGAACCGTAGAGGTAATCCATCCCCCGTATTGAGGTATGAATGGCTGCACGGCAGGCTTCAGCTTCTGCATGTCCTCGTCAACCTGGAATTCAGGGAAGAGTTCTTCACCCGGCGTGCCAACCTCTTCCTGCCCCCATGAGGCCCCAGCTATAAAGGTGAACACAAACAGCATCAGCATGTATAAAAACAACCGTTTCATTCTTCACCTCCCCCGGCCAGCACCGACACCTTGGACATGATCTCAATAAGTTCTCCGCCACTTAAGAGATTCCACTCACCCCCATCATGGGCCATGATGTTATTGGCCACACAGGCCCTGAAGGCATACCTGTTTGAGGGGATAAGAAAATACATGAGGGAATCATTCAAATCGAGGTATCTTGCGATCATGCGGGCCAGCTGCCCCTGTCGGATGGGATCATTCTCTGAGAGTTTTTCATCTTTTACAATATTTCTTTTTGTAAGCGTGGCCACATTCGCGTCAAACCCCCGGTTACGTTCATCAAGGATGAGCACGAACATGCTCACTGCATCACCCGTATTAACCACCGGTTTATCGGCTATCTGGTTTATGAGGGTAACGTTGGCTGCTCCCTGGGCGAAAAGAATTGCCGGGAACAGGAGTATCACCAGTAATATCTGTACCTTCCTCATGTCCTCCCCCTAGTTTATCCATTCAATTATCAGGTTAACCGACGCCATCCCTTCAAGCTGCTGATCCAGTACATCACCGGGATTTTGTGGTTCTGCACCAAGGTCGCCGCCGAAGTTACCAAAAAAATCTTTCTCGGCATCAGTAAGGTTATCTGGATAGATGGGTATCCATGATTTATCCTGCAGCCACCATAACAACGGACGTGGTGCACCCTTTCCCGCAGGCAGGTTGAACTTTCTGTTACCAGTTAGCCGGGTGAACACACCCTTATTATTGCCGGCCCAGACAGTACCGCTTGGCGCATGCACCAGCATTCCTGTTCGTACCCCGTAAAAGATATTTTCTTCGGTTCCCCGGACACTTGATGTGGCAACCGGCGTACTTACCTTAAATTTCGTTTTTAATTTCCCTACACGCTTGATACGTGCATTTATTGACCCGTATTTAATACCCACATGCGTATTAGAGCCCTTTTTGGTTATCTTGTGAGCATATACTTTCATGGTGGTCAATTGTTTCACCCGCAGCATGCTTTTATCAACGGCCAGAACCGCACGAGAACCTGCGCCGGTACTTATCAGTGTCCCGTCACCCAGTTTCTGTCCTTTTCGCAAGTCAAGCCATCTCCCCGACTTTTTATATGCCGCGTCACCTTTTACTGAAATAACACGAATTTCCGCAAATGCCATGCCGGCTATAAACAAAACAGCAATGACAACCCCCGTAATACTGATAAGGTGTTTCATGCCATCCTCCTTTTCACACTTTTTTCCTTCGCGAAACATCAGAAATCCACTTTTAATCAGAAAACATACTGAAAATCTGGCGCAGGAACAAATTTTTTTACATGTATATTACAAGGTAGATATTATTAACGATGGGTATTTGACTATAGTAGTATTGTATGTTCTATTTGTAAAACAAAAAAAATACCGAAAAAATTATATTGCAATTACCGGCTTATTTTCATTACATGCTATACAAATACTATTCTGGTTAAAACAATATATGGACATCGCAAAAAAATATCAACAGGAACAGGTCATTTCATTCGAGGTCTTTCCCCCAAAAACAGTAAAGGGGATGCAGAATCTCATATCGGCCCTTACTGACCTTAAAAAATACAACCCGGGTTTTATATCCGTCACCTACGGGGCGGGCGGATCAACCCGTGAGAAAACCCTTGAAATCGCCCTGATTATACAGGACCAGCTGAAAATGATGCCGCTTGTACATTTCACCTGCGTTGGTTCAGGCCGCGAAGAGATCCGTGAATACCTGGAACACGTAAAAAAACTGGGCATCAGTAATATTATGGCCCTTCGCGGCGATCCCCCATCAGGTGAAGTCTCGTTTACACCACACCCGGACGGCTTTTCCTATGCCAGTGAACTTGTTCAATACATTCGTGATATCGACGGTTTCACCATCGGTGTGGCGGGATATCCCGAGGGGCATATTGAAGCCCCTGATATCCATACTGACATCGCCAACCTCAAGAGAAAGGTTGATGCCGGCTCTGATTTTATTATTACCCAGCTCTTTTTCGACAACGATGATTTTTTCCGCTTCGTTGACAGGGCACGGGCAGCAGGTATTGACGTTCCCATTGTTCCCGGAATAATGCCGGTTACTAATTTCAACCAGATAGAGAAAGTAACCCGGATGTGCGCGCCGAAAATACCCGGCACACTTACCCGTGCCCTTGAAGAGTGTAATTCACGGGATGACATGTGCCAGGCCGGTATCCAGTACACTATTGCCCAGTGCCGCCAGTTAAAGGAGCATGGGGTACCTGGTTTTCATTTCTACACGCTGAACAGGTCCGGGATAGTAAGTGCCATCCTGGATGCACTGTAATCCATTCGACGGTCATTCACTGTTGCATATATGGTCATTATCCTGTATATTAATATATACAAAAGGAGGAAGTCATGGGTCACAGGCGCATTCCATTATATTTATATGCTGGTATAGTACTCATAGTTTTTATGCAGGCATGCCTTATCTTCCAGGTTGACAGTATCACAAGGTGGGCAACGCCTGTACTGTGGACAGGACTCATCCTCGCCTTCGATGCAATACTGCGGGGCGCACGGGGATATTCATATCTTACCACCAGGGCAATCTTCCCCCTTGCCCTCATCTCGGTGATCAGCTGGTGGATGTTTGAATGGTTCAACATCTTTCTTTCTAACTGGCACTATATACACCTCACCCGGCCCCTATCACTTCGGTACCTGGGCTATGCCTGGTCTTTTGCCACCATCATTCCCGGTGTGCTTTTAACATACGGCATCATTCGAATTATAATGAAAAGTATACACTGGAAGCCATTGAAGGTCAGCCGGGGGCTGCTGGTTACCCTCTTCGTGACTGGCTTTTTCTTCCTGGCCATACCCGTTATCCCCTTTTCAATGTATTTCAGCGGGAGGGCAGCCGACCCCGACCTCTTCTTCTGGCTGGAATGGGCACGCAATACTCACCTGGCAGAATATACTGCCGCATTCGTCTGGACAGGACTGGTGATGATACTTGAGCCCATGAATTATCTGCTTGGAGGACCTTCACTGCTCAGGTCAATGCAGAAAGGTAACTATACATCCCTGGTGGGCCTGGCCCTGGCAGGCCTGGCCTGCGGCTACCTCTGGGAATTCTGGAATTTCTGGGCCCATACAAAGTGGTATTACACCGTTCCCATATTAGGACATGTCAAGTTGTTTGAGATGCCGGTGCTTGGATACGGCGGGTTTATAACATTCGCGTGGGAGCTCTATGCCCTTGTATCATTGCTGTACCCCAAAGCAATTTTCATAGTTGAGGGGCCTGAACAATAAAATTGCGGGGGACAAAATGAGTACCATCATTGTAACCGGTCACAAAAATCCTGATACCGATTCTGTGTGTTCGGCATACTGTTATGCCGGTCTTAAAAACACCATTGACGGTAAAAACAACTACCTGGCAGCCAGGTGCGGCCATCTTAACCGGCAGACGAAATATATCTTTGACCGTCTTGAAATAACTCCACCTGAATTCGTCAGGGATATCTACCCCAGGGTTCGTGACGCAATGACCCAGTCTGTTATCTCTGTACATGAGAACGAACCCGTATTCAAGGTACTGCAATATATAGAAGAGATGCGTATACGCCTGGTACCTGTTATCAGCGATAAAACTATTTTCAGGGGAATAGTCAGCCTTTACGAACTAACCGTCACCGAACTTTTAGGCTCAGAGGATATAACCAAAAAACCGGAATACCTTATCCGTCCTGAAAACTTTCCCGGGGTTGTTCCAGGACACTTCCTTACCCGCGGCACCTCAGAAGAATTCAGGGCTGAGATCATTATCGGGGCCATGCATTTTGAACGTTCCATCGAGCTTTTGAAACAGCTGAAGCCTGAAAAATCAATCCTGGTTGTGGGCAACCGTACAGGCATTATCCAGTTTGCCATAGAAAAGCAGTTTCCAGCCATAATAATCACCGGGGTAAAACACAAAAATGAAATAGAAGCCGATTTTTCCGGCTACAATGGGTGGGTATATCTTTCACAGGTAGACACCGCCGATACACACAGGCGGCTTAACCTGAGCATCCCGGTGAAATCAATTATGACAACGGATCTTCCATCAGTAACTGAAAATGATTACCTTGACTACGCCCGCGAGATGCTGATGCAGGTTGATTACAAGGGACTGCCGGTGCTGGACGGAGAAAAGCTTGTGGGTATCATCACCAGGTCTGACATCATACAGCGAAAGTCCCGCAAACTTATTCTCACCGACCACAACGAGATGTCGCAGGCCATTGATGGAGCTGAAAGCGCCGAGATCGTTGAGATTATCGATCATCATCGCCTGGGCACCATACGCACCCGTACACCCATTTACGTGTACGCCAAACCTGTGGGAAGCACCTGCACACTGGTATACCAGCTTTACCGGTTCAACGAACAGCACATACCCCCGGCAACGGCCGGCCTGCTCATGTCAGGGATCCTTTCAGATACGGCCATACTTAAATCACCAACCACAACGGGGGAGGACGTTGCCGCTATCAGGGAACTTGCCGAAATCGCCGGAATCGATTACCAGAAACTGGGCTATGATATGTTCGCTTCCACCGACTCCCTGAAAACCATGGACCCGCAGAAAGTGGTATCATCTGACTTCAAGGAATATGCCGAGTTCGGCATAAAAGTGGGAATCGGGCAGGTAGAGGTGGTAACCCTGTCCGACCTTGATGAAGTTCGCGAGGGGCTTTTTCACGCCCTTGAAGAAATCCGCCGGGACAGGCAACTCGACTGGACCATGCTGATGGTAACCAATATATTAAAAGAAGACAGCATACTTTTAACAACCAACATGCCAAAGGCGGAAAAAAAGCTGAGTTATCCGCAAATTGAAAAGAACATCTTCGACCTTCCCGGCGTACTCTCACGGAAAAAACAGCTGCTGCCTGAAATTCTTCGTGTACTGGAAGAAATGAACAGGGAACGCACGTAAAAATAATTTTCAGCTTATCACTGCAGTTCATATTCCACCACGGCCTTCAAAAATTCTTTCGGGGGAACACCTACCATCCGGGAACCGTTTATAAACAGTGTGGGAGTGGAGTTGATTGACAATCCGGCAGCGGTCATTGCGTCCCTTCGGATACGCCTTTTTGTCCCCCCCCTTTCTGCATCGCTTTTAAGTTTCTCTGCCATCTCTCTTGATATTCCCATGACCCTGTATATTTCATCATAGCCTGCATCCGACCCGTACATTTCTTCCATTTTATGATGATTGGTATAATGGGCAAGCAGTACGTCCTTGAATTTACCCGCTGCAGCGGCAGCCTGCAGTGTAGCCGAAACCCTGCATGACCCCCTGTACATGGTTACATTTACATCAGGATTGCATTCCTTATCAAGGGGATAATGGTAATACCGAAAGACCACCTGGTCGCCGAAGATGGACAGCAGGTATCGCTCAACCCTGAAAAACTGGTAGCATGCCGAGCAAAGAAAATCTGTAAACACCACCACTTCAACCTTCGCGCCGGGATCTCCGATAACCAGTCTGCTTTGTGGCAGGTCCAATTTTTCACGGGGGGTTTCTTTGTACTGCTTCATGTACGACTCTATAACCCGGGGGGGCGGCACCTCGTCTCCATAATATTCCACAAGCAGCAACGAGGAAACTGAACCCAGAAGGATGATACTGACCGAGAACATTGCGAAGATGCTGCCGGCAAAGCGCAGGTGCTGCCTGGTGATAATATCTCGAATATCACGCAGAAACAACTTCGGAATATCAGCATACGCTGCACCTTCAGCCCTGAGCCACAAAAAGAAGATACCCAGAAGTGCCCCGTTTACCACGTAGGTTGCCACGCACAGTTCACACACAGTCCCCATGCTGGCCATCACCCCGGCCAGAAAAACGTCAACCAGCAATGCGAGGAGGGTCACCATCAGCATAATCCTGGACGTTCGCTGCTGCCATTCCCGGTCACCAGCCATCCCCACAAGAGCAACCAGGAAAATCCATGCAAAAAAGACCCCCCCCAGCGCGGCCACCGGCACACCGGCGATTTTCGAATACTTACTTGCAGTCACCTCCAGGCATGTGCTCTGCCAGCCGTTGCCGCACACGGTTTGATTTATCAATGCCGGATCGTTGAACTGTTCAACCAGCAGCAGCATGGAAAGCGATAACCCGGCAAGTGAAAGCAGCATGGTAATGACAGCATATCGTTTCATTATTAACTCAACAATTTGATTTTTTTAAATTCGACGTAATTTGTGTTTGAAATTAATTCCCATTTAATTCATCATATTTACCGTATCGGTTCAACAATTATTTACCATGATGGAGGATCATCCATGAAAAAATACTCATGTTTCATTCTTGCCCTGCTTTTCCTGGCAGCATCAGTCACGCCGGTTATTTCCAAGTGCATGTATGGCAGGGACTGGGAAAAGAACGGGAAGAAGATTGTTGTATGCGTGCAGGGCGACAGCTTCGCCGATAGAAAAAGGGGAAAAGAAGTATGTGAAAAAGTTAAGGGCAGCAGCTGTGACACACCAAGCACTTTTTCATCATCATGCGGAAATGGCACATGCTACGATGCTGACGGGAAAAATCACTATTCACTTTCAGGCTATTGATTTATTTTTTTGTAAACAACACTTATACTATCTCCAAAAGTCCTCCCGTAAAAAGGGAGGTCTTTTTTTACTTGCACTCTCAAGATTCTCCTGCTTCACTGTAGTAGAAATATCTTAACAGGAGCTCTTGTTATGAGGCTGAAAAAGCTATCCTTCGTGTTTGCAATTATGGTATTACTTACTTCCGGAATTTTTACCACCTGTGCCACTACCCCCCATTACCAGCTGTCCAGGTTTATCGACCCGGTAACATGCGGTGGGTGTCATGATACTATTTATCAGCAATGGCAGAATTCCATGCACAACCTGGCCCAGAAAGACCCGGTATACCTTGAATTCGCACGCTATTACCTGAAGCAACTGAAAGATGAAGCCAGTACAGATCCTGATGAACTGGCAGAAGCCGAGATATGCGTGAAATGCCACGTTCCCGTTGGGTACCTCAGCGGTTTCCCGAAAACGGTGACACAGGAGCTTGAAGAAGAAGACCGCCTGCCCGATATCGCCAGGGAAGGCATCCAATGTGATTATTGTCATTCCATCATCGGTGCCCGGAAACTCTATAACGCCCAGTTCAAATACGACCCTGGCAACGGTGATACCGATCCCGGTATCAAGCGTGGTCCCTTCAAGGATTCTGAGTCAAGTTACCACCAGTCAGCATACTCGAAATTTCACACTGAATCAAAGATTTGCGGCACATGCCATGATGTCCGTCATGTAAGATTCGGAACAAAACTTGAAACAACGTACGAAGAGTGGCTTGCAAGCCCCTATAACACCGCCAACCAGGATACACACGTGCCATGCCAGGGATGCCATATGTACCACCGTCCGGATATTCCCGCCACCGGATCAACCCCCCGCCCCAAAAATCCCGGCACCGCCGCATTCGGGGCGCCTGAGCGGGAGCATATTTTCACCCATTATTTCGTGGGGGGTAACAGCGTGGTCCCTGCCGGTTTCGGTGACGACGAAAAATCCGCCATGGCAGTATCACGCCTGCAAAACGCGGCCAGGCTGGAACTTGATACAACTGACATTAAAAAATATTATTTCGAAATTAAAATCACCAATAACGGTGCAGGACACAAGCTCCCCACCGGGCTTACCGATGTTCGCCAGATGTGGCTTGAAATCATTGTCACCACCGAAAAAGGGAAGGTGGTCTATGCGAGCGGTAAGGCAGACCCGAAAGGATACCTGCCCGAAAATACCATCATGTACCACACGGTATTCGGTGACGGCAAAGGAAATGCCATTGAGAATATAGCAAAAGCCAGGGAAATACTGGCTGATAACAGGATAAAACCAGGTGAAACCGCCGTTGAAAAGATAATGCTGCCAGAGGGCACCTCTGGAAAGCTAACTATTTCAGTCAGGCTTTTATACCGCATTGCTTCACAGAAGAATGTTGACATGGTAATGAAAGAAAAGCGTATCAAGCTGCCCGTTATTGAAATGGAAGCAGAAAAAACAAGCGTCTCCCTGTAGAGTTGTATCAAGCTATGGGGAAACTAGTATACCAGGTAACCGCTGAAAATATTGGCAAACGATTCGGGGAAGTTATTCTCTTTCGCAATATACACTTTTCCCTGGTAACCGGCCAGTCCATGGCCATCACCGGTCCCAACGGCTCCGGGAAATCAACCCTGCTCTCTATCACGGCGAAACTGGCAGCACCCGACAGGGGCGAGGTGGTGTACCTGCGTGATCAGAAAAAAATTGGCCGCCGGGATCTCTTTTCACATATCGGGATGGTCTCCCCCGCTGTTATTCCATACCGTGAACTGACAGCCATTGAGAACATCCGTTTTGCCTTCAACACGTTAACGCCGGCTGAAGATCATATTCATGACAGGATGGAAGTTCTCGGCCTTTATTCTCACAGGCATAAACCTGTAGCCCAGTATTCAACCGGCATGCTGCAGCGGCTGAAGCTCCTGATTGCAACCCTTGGTAAACCGGGTATACTCTTCCTTGATGAACCCGGATCAAACCTGGATACAACTGGAAAGGATATTATATACACCTATCTTAACGAGGTACGCCCTGATATCATACTGTGCATGGCCACCAACGAATCCAGTGAAGCAGGACTGTGTGAAAGGAGCATCTATCTTGGTACAGACTATTCTTAGCAGCATAGGCAAAGATTTCCGCGTGGAATTTCGAGGCCGCTATGCAATAAATGTGTCCGTGGCTTTTGCCTTTATTACCACGCTTTCCATCAGTTTTGCCACGGGTGGAACTGCCATCAGGCCGGCCATACAGGCAATATTTCTCTGGGTAATCCTGTTTTTTTCGGCCATGAATTCACTGTCACATGTATTCACCCGTGAAGAAGAAGAATCCACTGCATTGTTTCTCAGGCTCCATTCATCAGCCGATACAGTATTTCTTTCCAAGCTTCTGTATAACATGGCTGTATTCATGTTCCTTGAAATTTTAATCGTGCCCCTCTGTGTTTTCTTTTTCTCAATCACGGTTATTCAGCCATTACAATTTAGTATCACAATGCTGGCGGGAGGAATTGCCATCACATCGGCAACCACCATCATTGCTGCCATCGTATCACAGTCGGGGGGCCGGGGGTCTCTTTTTACCATCCTGTCCTTTCCCGTCACACTTCCCGTATTATGGGTAACCATTAATGCAACCACCAGGAGTATCACCAGCGGGCTGATTTTTTCGTGGAACAGCGTGCTCTTCCTTGCGGCTTTTTCCATAGCATTGCTGATGGTTTCATACCTGCTGTTCCCCATTATATGGGATGAAGGGTAGCATAATTTTTTTCATATTTTTAGCTTTACAGAGAATACTGTAACCAAATAAGCTTACCCACTATCAAAGGGTTATCTTTATACGGATACCTTAAAAAACAGGTTATATACATGGTGTATACATTACTTATGAGCATTTTCTACCTGCTGATGCCCGTTTCAATTGTGCTGGCCTTTCTCTGGGCGCCACCTGCTGAAATTCTCGGTGAGACCAGCCGTATACTGTATTTCCACGTACCGGTTGCATGGGTGGCGGTCCTTGCCTTCGTGATGTCAGGTATTTCAGCACTTCTATACCTGTGGGACCGCAACAACAGGTTTTTCTCCATGGAACTGAAGGCCTATCACGCCGCCCTCATGGGCCTGGTATTCTGCGTAATTACTGTTGTAACCGGCTCAATTTGGGCAAAAGCCAGCTGGGGCAGCTATTGGAACTGGGATCCCCGGCAGACTTCCATAATGGTGCTTTTCCTGATATATATTGCCTATTTCAGCCTCTATTCCGCCATGCGGGACAATTCCAGGCGGGACATTCTGGCCTCCGCCTACCTTGTTTTTGCCATGGTTACCGTACCCTTCCTGGTATTCGTAATTCCGCGGATATACCCGTCCCTGCATCCGGATCCCATTGTCAACGCCCAGCACAGGATCAATATGGATCCTTCCATGCAGATCACATTGATATTCTCTATGATATCATTTACCCTGTTCTTTCTATACCTTTACACACTACAGCTGAGAGCAGCAATATTGCAGAGAAAAATCGAGGAGCGACAACATGAAAAATTATAGGTATATAATAATCCCGGCACTGCTGACATTCATTTTCTTTCTTTCTCCGGTAACGGCAACGGAACCCTCCCATGATACACCATCTGTAACATCCGGGATGGAAATGGTTTCTCCTGTATTAGAACATAATGCGGCATCACAGGAAAGTGCCCTGTACACCGTACTGGCTGTGGTGATGGTTATTTGGCTTGGCATTGCTGCTTACGTGTTCTATCTGCACATGAAAATATCAAGACTGGAGAAGAAATTCGATGAAAGCTAAACATATTCTGCTCACCATACTCATCCTATTCTTCGGGGGTGTTGCATTTTATTCTATGAGTGATATGATGACCCCCTACGTATCATTTGACCAGGCCAGAAATTCCGGCCAGTACGTACAGGTAATCGGCACACTGGTAAAGTCCAAACCGGTGCAGCACAATGAAGGAACATTTTCCTTTTTTATGGAAGATGAACAGGGAAGCCGGTTAAAGGTTGTGCACACCGGCACCAAGCCCCTGAATTTCGACCACGCCACCCAGGTGGTTGCGCTGGGCAATTATAACAGCAGCACACAAACATTTGACGCGGACCGACTGCTGGTAAAGTGCCCGTCAAAATACACCAAGGAGAATAAATGATGAATACTGGAACACTGCTGATACTGCTATCACTTGGAATATCCGTACTCACCCTGATTTTTCTTGCCAGGAGTGCCGGCGGTAATCGCATGGCCATGGTTACTTCTCATCGCCTCTTCTACCTATCCGGGTCGTTTCTTTCCTTCGCGGCTATCATGCTGTTTGCTGCCTTTCTCACCAACAGCTTTCAGTACCAGTATGTATTCAACTATTCATCCAAAGACCTCCACATCCTGTATAAGATAGCCGCCTTCTGGGGTGGCCAGGAAGGCTCATTTCTTCTCTGGGCATGGCTTCTTTCCATCATCGGGGTGATCATTATACGCATGCGTGACCGTTACGAAAATATATTACTTTTTGTAATTACCATTACCCAGATGTTTATTCTCATTCTCATGGTTATGAAAAGCCCCTTCGCATACATTGCGGGTTTTCAGTCTGAAGGATTTATCCCCGCTGACGGCAGCGGTCTGAATCCCCTTTTACAGGATCCATGGATGATACTTCACCCCCCCGTACTTTTCCTTGGATACGCGGCGGCAACGGTGCCATTCGGCTATGCCCTTGCGGGTATAATGCATTCAGATTTCACCAACTGGCTCAGAAGTGCCCACCGGTGGGTTGCCTTTACCGTTCTCACACTTGGTATCGGTATATTCATGGGAGGATACTGGGCATACAAGGTACTGGGCTGGGGAGGATACTGGGGTTGGGACCCGGTTGAGAACTCATCACTCATTCCATGGCTTGTACTTGTTGTACTGCTGCACGGGTTGATCATTCAGCGCCGCAAGGGTGCCCTTGTACGAACCAACCTGCTTTTGGCTATTTCTTCTTTTATACTGGTTCTGCTCAGCACCTTTCTTACCAGAAGCGGTGTGCTGTCAAATTTCTCGGTGCATTCATTCGGTGATGTTGGCTATTCCATGCACATCATTTTTTTCATACTTTTTTATATGATCATAAGTATCTTTCTTTTTATAAGCCGATGGTCGGCCATGAAAGGAAACCCTCTTTCAGAATCACTTTTGTCATATGACAACCTGATTGTCTACGGCATGCTTACCATGCTTTTTTATACCCTTTTCATCCTTATTGGCACAACCATGCCCGTGCTAAGCGGGATTTTTTCAGAACAACCCTTTTCAGTGCAGCCGGGATATTATAACACCCTCTCAATACCCATGGGTATACTCATTCTTGGCCTGCTGGTTACGGTCACACTGGTGCTCACGGGAAAATTAAAATCGAAGATATACCTGGGTACAGTGGGCCTGGCAGCAATCCTAATGGGTATACTTTTTAACATACAGCACACGGGGAAGGTGGTTGCCTATATCTTTACCATACTTGCCATATTTCACATAGTACAAAATATCAGCAACCTGGTAACCGGGAATACGCAGGTAATAACCGCCTCACGGGTGGCCCACATGGGGGTTGCACTGCTTGTTATCGGGATCATTGCCTCAAACCTGCATTCACATTCGGTACAAAAAGAACTGGTGCAAAACAGGGAGGCAGAGATAGACTCCATCCTGCTTACCTTCAAGGGAATAACCAATGAAAAAAAATCAAGTCTCCGGTTCACCTACAAGCATGGAAGAAACGTAGACGAGATTACCACACCCTACTACATCGACGAGAAGATGAACTCATTGTACCGGGAACCATATATTGACTACGGTTTTTTCAAAGACGTGTACATAGCCCCAGTACAATACGTGCCGGGCAGGGAAAAGCTGACAACGGTAGTACTTTCACAGGCAGAAAGTGCCCGGATACAGGATGTAGAGATACAATTTCTCGGGTTTGATGTTGACAGGATGGAGATGATGAAGGGACAGGTGAAGGTGTTTGCCAAACTGAAGGTAACCCGGGATGACAACACCTACATGCTTTCACCAGGAATATCCTTTCTCAAGGATCATGGGCGTCACAAAATAAACACCACCCTGCCAGGGACAAAAAGGACACTCTCCCTCGAAGATTTCAATGTCTCAGACAGGGTTGTACAGCTATACCTCGACCCGGCCAAAGATACACTTATCCCTCCAGACAGCGCCCTGGTTGAAATATCTTTTAAGCGCCTTATCTGGTTTGTGTGGTTAAGCACTATACTCATCGCAGCGGGAAGCTATATTGCCATGCGAAGGGATTAAAAAAAAGGTGCTCCACGAATGGAGCACCTCTAAGCAGTGAGTTTTTTATATTTATATTACATTATTAAAGAGAGTATGCAGAATGGAAGACCGTTTCATGGATGTTGCAAAAAATAAAAAAGCCCGTTTCGAGTATGAAATACTCGAAACCATCGAGGCCGGCATTGTGCTTAAGGGTACCGAGGTAAAGTCAATACGGCAAAAAAAAGTGAGCATACAGGAATCCTACGCCCGTATAAAAGACGGTGAAGCGTATATTATCGGCATGACCATCTCACCATACGAGATGGGCAATCAGTTCAACCATGAACCCGCACGTGAGCGGAAATTGCTGCTGCATCGCCAGGAATTAAAGCGCCTTACTGGAAAGCTAAAGGAAAAAGGGCTCACCCTTGTCCCCCTGAAAATATATTTCAAAAACGGAAAGGTAAAAATTCTACTTGGTCTTGGAAAAGGAAAAACAACCTACGATAAGCGAAAAACTATTCAAAAACGCGAAGCTGACCGCGAGCTCCAGCGGGCAGTAAAGCGGGATTTAAAATAACCCGGCATCCACCTGGTGATACCGGGTTTACGGGTTTTCACACGTATACGTTTTCCTTTTCAATCTTCTTCGCGATCTTAAGAAAATTTGCCGATATGGTTTTCGTGTCCTTCCCGGTTTTCAATTCTCGTGCTGCTGCTATTTTCATGGCCTTTACTATCTCTTCAAAACCGGGTTTATCATAATTATCACCATTAATCAGAAATAATTCACGTAGTATTTCTTCAGCCTCTACCAGGCGCATTTCTCTGTTCGTATTTGACAACATCCCGCTATGATCAGCAAGGCACTCTTTAACTTCTTCACGAAAGGCAATGGATTTATCCAGTTTCTGTGACATTCTTCTATTTACTCCCTGTATTTTAAAAAATAAAATCGTCATTCAGTATTATAGTATATATTAAAATAATCATGATGTCAACCCCTGCTCCAATTTTTTTAGAAACCCACTCGCTGCAAAAAATCACGTTGACAAAATTCGCAGCCTGGATGAAGTATTATATTACAGAACATATGTATGGTATACGAAAGTTGACATGAATATACAGCAACTCATAGAGTATCTCAAAAATCAGAACTCCTTTATGGAGAACGTTTCACGATGGTGGACGGTTGACCCGGTGGATGCGAAATTCGCCCCATTCCCCCCCGGGGCAGATTCGCGAATCGTTGATGTATACAGAAATCGTGGCATTGAGCAGCTATACTCCCATCAGCGTGAAGCATATGACGCGGTAATGCGCAATGAAGATGTGATCGTCGTCACACCAACGGCGTCGGGAAAAACCCTTGCATACAATCTCCCGGTGCTGCAGCAAATGATCAGGGATCCCCAGGCCAGGGCATTGTACCTGTTTCCCACCAAGGCCCTGTCACAGGACCAGCTGTCAGAACTGCAGGAACTTATCGACGCCGCCGAATGCCAGATCAAAACCTATACTTTTGACGGTGACACCCCCCAATCTGCCAGGAAGGCCATACGGTCTGCGGGAAATATCGTCATTACCAATCCCGACATGCTGCATGCGGGTATACTTCCTCATCATACCATATGGGTGAAACTTTTTGAAAACCTGAAATTCATCGTCATAGATGAGATTCACAGTTACAAGGGTGTGTTTGGCAGTCACTTCGCCAACCTCATCAGGCGCCTTAAGCGCATATGCGCTTTTTACGGCAGCAATCCCCAGTTCATATGTTGCTCTGCCACCATCCATAATCCGAAAGAACATGCCGAGCAGCTGGTGAACCGCAATTTTACCCTTATCGACAATAATGGCGCTCCCCGGGGAGAAAAACATTACGTAATATACAATCCACCTGTTGTAAACTCGCAGCTTGGCATCAGGGCATCCGCGGTTAAGGAAGCGGCAAAGGTGGGAGCCCTGATACTTAATAATAAAATTCCAACAATTGTATTTGCACGAAGCAGGCTCAGGGTAGAGATTATAGCCACCTACCTGAAAAAGCAGTGCCCGGGGAAAAAAGTTGCCGCCTACAGGGGAGGATTTCTTCCCAGTGAGAGAAGAAACATCGAGAAAGGCCTGCGTAACAGCACTATACAGGGAGTAGTTTCCACCAATGCCCTTGAGCTTGGTATTGACATCGGTATGCTTGACGCAGCAGTTACCGTGGGCTACCCCGGTTCAATTTCATCCCTGCATCAGCAGTTTGGAAGAGCCGGAAGGCGTGGCACCGCCTCACTGTCTGTCATGATTTCCACCAGTTCTCCCCTTGATCAGTACATCGCAGCCAACCCGGAGTTTGTTCTCTCCTCTAACCCCGAATCAGCAACTATAAATCCTGATAACATCCTGATCTTGATGGACCACATAAAATGCGCTGCCTTTGAGCTCCCATTTTCTTACGACGAACGTTTCGCGGATCACCTCAGCACAACCAGGGAAATGCTTGAATACCTTGAAGAGATGGGTATTCTTAAAAGTGCCGAAGGGAAATATCACTGGATGAGCGACATCTATCCCGCAAACGAGATATCACTTCGCACCGCGTCACAGGAAAACTTCGTTATAGTAGACAAACATGACCATGCAACCGTGATAGGGGAGGTGGACTATACTTCCGCTCCCACCCTGATACATGAAGACGCCATCTATATTCACCAGGGACGCCAATACTACATCGACAAACTTGACTGGGAACGACATACGGGCTTCTGCCACGAGATTGAATCGGATTACTACACCGACGCCGAGGAGAAAACCGATCTTCATGTACTGGAACAGCATCAGTATCGAAATGTGGGCAATGCTGTAATTTCACTTGGTGAGCTTAATGTCAGAACAAAGGCAATCATGTTCAAAAAGATAAAGTTCAATTCCCATGAAAACCTTGGATGGGGAAAAATATTTCTACCCGAACTCGAGATGCATACCTCGTCGGTATGGATCGATTTTGATAACTCATTTCTCGAACAGGCAGCAGGCAGGGAACGTGCCGGCGAGATACTTTATTCTATCGCCTATATACTGCGAAACATCGCCCCGCTTTTTACATTAAGCGACATCTCGGATATTCATGTACAGCATCAGACCCGGTCAGGCTTCAGTGGAGAACCCGCAATATATATTTATGATTCTACTCCCGGGGGAGTTGGTATTTCCGAAAGAATTTATCATATTATAGATACTATCATCAATGAATCAATAACTGTTATAGCCGGATGCACCTGTGAAAACGGATGTCCCGGCTGCATCGGACCAATACCCCATGACAGCGGAAACGCAAAATCCATGGTTATACAGGTACTCAGGACACTGATACATGAACCTGAAAGACAAGCTCAAAATATACAGCTCCACTGAAACAACCGCTCAAAGCTCTGATCCGGTATCATTTCTAGAGTCTCTTGGCGGCACCCGAAAAACTGACGGCAATTCGGTTTTCTGGAAATTTGCCGAGGTATATCCCCTCAATAGCATTATCCCTGAATATTCAGACATATCAGGTACTACACAATTGAGAGGATATTCCGCTTTTCAGGGTAAGGGTGAGATGTTTGATCTTGCTTCACTGCTTTTTTTCGATCTTGAAACCACCTCCCTGTCCACCGGTACGGGTAACTACCCCTTTCTAACCGGGATCGGATATGTCAGTGATGAAAATTTTATTGTTGAACAGTTCTTTATGCAGGATTATTCATCAGAACCGGCCATTTTGCGAGACCTGCTGCAGTACTTCCATTCATTTCCTGCACTTGTTACGTTTAATGGCAAAAGCTTTGATGTTCCCCTTTTGAAAAGCCGTTACAGGCTCAATCGAGTTCCAGGATTTCCTGTGCACATGCACAATGTAGACCTGTTGCATCCCTGCCGTGCAATGTTTAGATCTGTATATGACAGTTGCTCCCTCAAAACCATGGAAGAACGATCACTGGGTATTTACAGGGAAGATGACATTCCCGGCTGGCTTATCCCCGACGTTTTCTTCACCTTCCAGAAAGAAGGCTCTGACCCCAGGCTGGAAAATGTTATCCGGCACAACAAGATAGATATAACCTCCATGGCTACCCTTTTACTTTTCATTGATGGAATGTACCAGGTGGTTAGGGATGGTGATTACCACAAGCTACCTGACATGACACATCTTAATATTGCCCGGCATCTATATCGCCGTGACATCGACCTGTTTATCGATATCGTTAATTTCTGCGGACATTCCATACTCAATGACCACTCACTATTCAAAAAATACAGTACCGCCCTTAAACGGAAAGGAATGCGTGATCAGGCCATCGCATTCTGGAAGAAAGACATGTCACTTTTTTCTCTTGAAGAACTGGCAAAACACAGTGAACATATCGACAGGGACTATTTCAAGGCATCAACATATTGCCAAACAGCATTTGACCTGATCGATCGTGACATTTCTTCCATCAAAGGCACTCCACTTGATAACGCAAGAAAAGACATGCTGCATAATCGCTTCAGCAGGAGAAACGACCGTCTTCAGAAAAAAATGGAGAATAACCGTTGACGTGGAAGGCATGCGATGTAAAAACACCTTCATGAAACCATATACAGACCTGGCTCCGGCATATGACTCAATGCTCAGGCATGTAGATTATGAGAAGTGGTACCAGTATCTCAAATCCATCATGCACAATTTTATTCTTGAACCCAGCCTTCTGCTTGAACTTGGATGTGGTACCGGCAGGTTTGGTGCAAAGTTTTCAAGGGATGATTACAATATATACGGAATGGACCGATCTATTGAAATGTTACGCGTTGCCAGGGCAAGAGCCTTTAAGAATTTTCATATTTTTTGTGGTGACATTACTCAATACTCCCTGAAACAAAAGTTCGACTTTATTTTTTCAGTACACGATACCATGAACTACCTTACCTCGATAGACGATATCAGAAAGGTGCTGCAACATACCCGCGAAGTAATGAACAGGTACAGTATCTTCATGTTTGATATGACCTCCGAATATAACATCTTAAATAATTTTGACGGGAAAACTACAAGGTACACTTCTGGCGGCACCCGCATTCTCTGGGACAACGAATATGATGAAAAAAACAAACTGGTATATTCATACCTGACATTTAAAAAACCTGATGGCACATCTACAATGGAAACACACGTTCAGAGAATCTACGAAATTGATGAAATAGAACCAATTATCAGGGAAGAAAAGCTTGAACTTATCGATGTCTTCAGTGATTACACTTTCGCTCCCGTGTATGATAAAACTGTTATGTCTAATTTTGTATTACGGAAACGATAAAAGGGTATTATATGGAATACTTTCTTTATTTCATTGGCTTCGTTGCCGGTGTTGCTATATTTCTTTATCTTTTCTCCCTGGTTGAAGACAGCCGGGAGAAGTTTCAGAAAAGAGGTACAACCCCTGTCAGTACCACAAAAAAACCAGCGCAGCAACCTGAAAATGATGAAACATCTGTCAGGACTTATACCTTTCCACGAGAACGCATTTGTCCTCTCTGTGGTGCCAGTCTGACTAAGTACGAGGCACTGTATGCCTCACAGGTAAAAGAGGGAGAAAACAAAAAAATTCTTATATACGGCTGCAAGTATTGTTACAAGCCCGATGAAGATTCCCAGCAGAGAAAGGTCACCAATATTACTGATAAGTAATATTGTAACCCGTATATGATAGAGTACATTTACACTCATTCATCCATATTAAACCTGTTAATATCAAGACCGAAGGGACCTATGGCCAGTGGGAACTCACAGAACTCGTAGAAGTTAGTGGGATACGGTGTACCACTGTTTTCATCATCAGCATTACTCATTACAGCAATCTGCTGCCTGTATGCCGGTCCCATGGGGAATACCATCTTTCCCCCTGGGCTCAGGTGAGCCATTAAGGGTATTGGACGTTTCTGACAGGCTGCGCAAATAATAATGGCATCAAACCGTCCGAGCTCATCCTCCAGGTAAAAACCGTCTCCGGCAAACAACCGTACATTTGAAATATCAACATTATTCATCTTAACCCGGGCTTCACGTGCAAAATTTTCCTGGTACTCAATACTAAACACATCTTTAGCCATAAATGATAATAACGCGGTTGAATACCCGGAGCCAGTTCCAATCTCCAATACCCTCGAAGTATTTTTTAGATCAAGGTAATGCAGCATCCTGGCAAGTGCGACAGGGGGGTCACTCACATGGCCAGATCCGATGGGTACCGGTTGATCTGTGTATAACTTCTTTGAGAATGCTTCATCAAAAAAATCAAGCTGGTTTATCTGCTCATATGCATCTATAACTTTTTTTCTAACTTTATTTTTGCGTAATAACTTTATAAATTCTTCTTTTTTCTTTTTCATTACAACCTTCATTTGACTATATGGTAAACCACGATAATTCAACGTACATTTTATAATCTAATGTATTCATACTTTTATTATGACAACAGGGAATAACCGGTTATTCTATCAGCTGCATCAAATAAGTTAAAAAGTAATCTGAAATAAGAATGGCCATCGACGACTTAACAACAGCCTGTATTGTGGACTTTCCCACCCCTTCGGCCCCACCCCTGGTTGCAAACCCCTGGTAACATGATATGATTGCAATTTCAATTCCAAAAAACACCGATTTAAAAAGTCCAGTAAGAAAATCAGCCAGGGTAAGATATTGAAAAACATTTTGCACATATTTTGTAAAAGTAATACCAAGTCCGAATTGTGCGATAAAAGCCCCGCCAAGAGAGCCCACAACGTCTGTAATAATTGTAAGCGTTGGTACCATCACAAGACATGCCAGGAATCGCGGAACTGAAAGGTAATGTACGGGATTGGCATCAAGTGTTACCAGGGCATCTATCTGTTCTGTCACCTTCATGGTACCAATCTCTGCGGCAATTGCAGATCCAACCCGTCCTGCCAAAAGCAGGGCTGTAAGCACCGGGCACAGTTCCCTGAACATGGATATGGTGACTGCACTGCCAATAAAAATTGAAGATCCGGACATCAGCTTATCCATGGCTTTGCCAATCTGAAGAGCCATTACCATACCGGTAAAAAATAGGGTAATGGTGGTTACCGGCAGCGACCGGTAACCTATCTCCAGCATCTGCTGCATTATGTTCTTGTAATCAAAGGGACGGCGAAAAGTCCATTGAACTGTTTCCTTGAGAAAGATCAGGTGACCGCCCAGTTCTTCGAAAATACTTATGATACGGTTCGCTGTCTTATCAGAATTCATAAAAACCCCAGGTAAATACCGGTGTTATTGGACGGGATGTGACTTCTCCAGTGAGCCGAACTTGGTAAACTTCTCCCAGAACCTTAGTTCTATTGTACCAATAGGACCGTTTCGCTGTTTTGCCACAATAATATCGGCAATGCCTTTGCGTTCGGTATCTTTTTTGACCCGTTCTTCACGGTATATAAACATTACAACGTCAGCATCCTGCTCTATGGCACCTGATTCCCGAAGGTCAGAAAGCTGGGGTATCTGATCAGTACGAGACTCAACTGCACGTGACAACTGGGAAAGCGCAATAACCGGAACATCAAGTTCACGGGCAAGCTGCTTCAGTGCGTTTGATATCTCGGCAATCTGCTGATGTCTTTCCATACGGGATGTAGAAGCGATCAGCTGAAGGTAGTCCACAATAACAAGACCCACTTTTTCACGCTGCGCTATCCTGCGTGCCCTGGCCCTGAGATCGAAAATATTAAGACCGGGGGTATCATCAATAAATATCGGAGTTTTCTCCAGTCTTCCTGCCGCCTGCACCAGTTTTTTTAATTCTTCCGCGCTTATAGACCCTGTTCGCACTTTCTGTGAGTCAATCATGGCCTCTATACAAAGCATCCTGGTTGCAAGTTGTGTTGCCGGCATTTCAAGTGAAAAGAAAAGTACAGGCTGTTTATCTTTTAATCCCACGTGATTGGCAATATTTAACGCTAGGGCTGTCTTCCCCATTGAGGGACGGGCAGCCATGATAATCAATTCTGACTCGTGGAATCCTGTCAGCATTGTATCCATATCTATGTATCCGCTTGAAAGACCTGTCACCGGCTTTTTGGTTTCGTACATATACCCGATGTTCTCCATGGTTTCACGAAGAACATCCGCTATACCCATAAGTTCGGATGTTATCCTTCGCTGGGTAACCTTGAAGATATCTCTTTCGACTTCATCCAGAAGGGTTTTTGTGTCACGCGAGGTGTCATATGATTTTTCGATAATTTCTGATGAAACCTGTATTAATTTCCGCCTCAGGCTCAATTCTTTTACCCTGTTCGCGTAAAACTCCGCATTGGCGGATGTGGATACAGTTCTGTATAGATCCACCAGGGCAGTATCACCACCTATCTTATCGAATACCTTCTCGTCTATCAGCCGCTGCTTTACCGTAATAAGGTCGATCGGCATCCCTTTCTTTTCCAGTTCGCCGATGGCTGAATACACCGTTCTGTGTACATCAAGATAAAAATCCTCCGGCTGGAGGATTTCTAATACCTTGAGCAGCGCTTCCTTGCTGAGAAGTATTGAAGCAAGACAAGAAGCCTCTGTTTCTACATCCTGTGGCGGCAATGTCTCGATTGCCATTAAAAACTCCTGATTATTCTTTATCCACTATCACCTTGATGGTGGCAGTAACACCCTCATCAAGCTTAACCGGAACCTCGTATTCGCCCTTTTTCTTGATAGGTTCATCAAGCTGAATCTTTCGTTTATCCACCTGGTATCCTTTTTCGGCCAGGTGTTTGGCAATATCCATTGAGGTAACGGATCCAAACAGCTTATCTTCTTCTCCAACCTGTGCGATTATCTTTATCTCCATGTTGGCAACAGATTCGGCCATTTTTTCACTCTGGCTTCTTCGCTTATCTTTTTTGAAATTGATAAGTTTTTTCTGATGACGTATTGCACGTTCGCTTGATTCATTGTACTGAATCACGAGCCTTTTAGGAAGCAGAAAGTTGCGTGCATATCCGTCAGCTACTTCCTTCACATCTCCCGCGTCACCCAGATTTGGAATATCTTTCTGTAATATAACCTTCATAACACTTACTCCAGTATATTGATTGTGTTCAATTCTTTACTATTGTTCGTTATCATCTGATATTGATGAGATCTTCCTGAAATCCATCCAGAAATCAACAGACCCGAGCCCCAAAAGTAACATAAGTACAAAGAGGATAACTGCGGGTCCCAGCAATAAGGAAACCAGGAATATAATGGGGAGAATAAAAGACGGCCAACCCCTGGACATAAAGATAAACTTCAATATGCCCGTTCCCTGGATAATATAAAATACAGACATCATCAGCGCAATATTCAATGCCGGCAGGTATACATATGAATATTGCTGTGATGGAACCAGCAGTACAATAAGCCAGCCGGCGATTAGAATGAAAATACTGTAATCATTCAGTTTAAAGCGTTCCACACCTGACACTTCCAGCATCTTAATAAATCCCATTCGGGTAAAAAGATACCTGAGAAGAGCAAAACTGATCATTACAAAAACCAGCACATTTAAAAAATACGAAAAAGGAACCATTTTCCTGATGATGGGCATGGACTGGTTCACACGTTCCATAACTTCCTGTTTTTCCCCGGAATTCATTTCTGAACTTTCCAGCATATTCTCAAACTGTACCCGGGATTGCTGCATAAGGTCAACTCCCTTTACCGTTTTTAACATGTAAAAATTCAGGGTAAAGAAAATTGTCAGCATAATCGTCGAAAGCAAAAGAAAGAATTGGTAACTTCGCCCGTTTTTAAACGTAAACCCCGCACACCCACCGGCAATTACCGGTGCGAGAATGTATGAGAAGGTTTCACCCTTGATGAGCATAATTATCATCGCAGCCACCAATACCGGGATAATAAATACCATTACTTTCCACTGGTACTGGTATACCATGATGGCAGTTCCTGCCACCAGGGCAAATCCAATTACTGCTGCAATTATCAGCTCAATCACAACTACTTAACAACAAATGGCAGCAGTGCGATGGTACGAGACTGCTTTATAGCCGTAGCCAGCTGACGCTGATGCCGGGCACAAGTACCAGTGATTCTCCTCGGTAATATTTTGCCACGCTCGGTAATAAAACGCTCCAGGAGATCAGGATTCTTGTAATCAATTTTTATCTCCGGGTTCTCACAAAAACGGCATACCTTCTTTCTAAACCTGGGAAACCTCTGTGCAGATCCTCGTGAATCCCCACGCTGGCCCCTGTTCTGGCTGTCATCACGTCTTCTTGTATCAGGCGTTCTGGAATCAGGTGTCCTGGTTCTCGTTTCTGACTCTGGTTTTTCTTTGCTTGTATCAGCTTCATCTGTACTGGATTCAGCAGTAGCAGCTGGTTCACTACTCTCCGCAGGAGCTGTTGTTTCAGCATCCTCCGCAGGTGCAGCTTTTTCAGTACTTTCAGCAGTTTCCGCGGTTACTTCTTCAGTTTTTTCTTCCACGGTTTCCTGAATTTCTTCATTATTCTTATTTTCTTCGCTCATCTATATACTCCTTGAATCTTCTTCAATTATCACTAGAATGGGATGTCATCATCTGAAAATGGATTTGTCTCCATTTCAGGTGCATTATTACTGCTATATCCGGAATCTGCGGGAGAACTATCACTTGATGTGTCTTCTTCTCCTCCACCTGAACGACCACCCGACAGGAACTGAAAATTATCAACTACTACTTCAACAGTTGATCTTTTATTCCCATCCTTGTCATCCCATGACCGTTGCTGCAGTCTGCCATCAATCCCTATTCGCTGTCCCTTCTTGCAGTACTGTACAATGGTTTCAGCTGCCCGGGCCCACACAACACAGTTAAAAAAGGATACCATCTCCTTTTTCTCACCGGAAACAGAGTATACCCTGTTATTCGCGATGGAAAAGGTAGCCATCGCAGTTCCGTTTTGCGTGTACCGCATTTCAGGGTCCCTGGTAAGTCTGCCTATTAGTACAACCTTGTTTATATCGCCAGCCATATATATATCCTTTTATTTTTCTACGCGCTCTTCTTTTGTGTTTTCACAAAAAGATGCCGCAAGATACTGGCATTTAACCTGAAACTGCTGATTATAGACTGGATGGAGTCGGGGGCTGCTTCGATAATCATGAAGTCATAATAGCCCTCATTTTGCCGTTTTATGGGATAGGCAAGGGCTCTAACACCCCATGGGTCCTCTGATACAATGGTTGCCTTGTTCTTTTCAAGAATTTCCCGAACTTTTTCCCTGGCACCATCGTTTGCGTCTGAAGGTCGCAGTATTACTGTCAACTCATACGTATTCATCTATGTTCCTCCCTGTGGAATAATGCTGCCATGCTGCCTTTAGATGCGCATGGCAGAAAGGATTTCCAATACTTACAAATAGTCATATTAATGCAACTATTATTTTTTTCAAGTTTTTATTACTGCTATTCGCAATGAAACAATTTGACAAAATAGTATATTTGTATCAATCTAGTTTTCCAAAATAAAAATAACAATAATAATTGAAGGCATTAATGAAAAAAATCAATTCAACCAGGGAAATAAAGGAAAATACTCTTATTCGTGTGTACAAGAAAGGATTTGGATATTCATTACTTACCACTGTTGAGAATACAGAGTTCATACTCATTTGCAGATGCGACAAAATATTTACTGATGTATTACAGAAAGGGGACACCCTGGAATGCTATCTCTGGCTGCACCAGATTTCATCTTATGAATTTACAACCAGTGTAGTTGGCACCATGGTGAACGATATCCCCCTTGTAATGCTTGCACATACCGATAATGTGATCAGAAACCCTGAACGACGATGTCTGAAGGCAGAGGTAGATATCCCGCTAACCTTTTTTACCTTTTCTGTTGAAGATTCTGAGAAAAACTTCTACACCGAAGAAACTACCCTGGTAAATGGCACCATAAGGGAACTGAGCGACCGTGAAGCTGTTATTACATGTAATTTTGATCCCGGCCAGGACTACATGCTAAAAGGACATATGATACTTGATGAAACACGTATAGATATTATTTGTAAAATTGAATCTATTAATAGAGATAACAATATAACAAGGCTGATTGTTTCATTCGTGGGATTAAACGATGATGAACGTAACCGTATAATGAATTACGTATTCAGTACCTACAGGGAATAACCTTATTGCACCACAAGAGCTCCATCTTCAAGTAGAACATCAAAAATATAGGCATCCATTTTGGAATTGATGGGGGTTTCAATTACAAATTGCCCGGTGAATTCGAAAATATCTCCCTTCTGCAATACTTCACCAAAATCTTTTTCATCTGTATATATATAAAATCGTACATTGATTATTTCAGACTCATTGTCAATCACCACGATTCTATACTTTCGACGGTACCGTGTATACTGCTCAAATGATTCAACGAAACCCCTTGCAAGTATAACCTTATCACGCAGCCCTTCCAACCGAGACTGCCGGGCAACCGGGTTCATGTTCGCCAGTTCAGAAAAAAAACTCTTATCAAGCTCCACGTCAACTTTTGATTTTGAGTATACCAGCTCTGCGCTTGAGGCGAAGAACACCACCAGTATAATAACAAATATCGTTATAGCTTTTTTATGCAATCGAATCATATTCCAGAACACGAATTTTCACTTCCAATTCATTATGTATATGCTTTACCGGGACGCATCTTATTCAATTTCGATGACAACTTCCCGTTTATTCCTTAGAACACTTATCTCGCGTATCCGATGATGGCTTATTTTATAGATTCGTATTGCATCATCAAGTGCACGAACCCTTTTCCCATTCATGCTTATAATAACATCTCCCCGGTGCAGCCCTGCCAGATACCCTGGTCCCATGGGAGAGAGGTAAGAGACTACTACATCACCACTTGCCGCGTTTTCATCAAGTTCAATACCATAACGGCCCAATATATATTTTAATACACGCTGCATCGCCTGGTACTGTTCTTTTTCCTGTAGCAGCATCCTGAAGCGGTATAATTTACCGTTTCGCCCAACAACTATATCCACTGTAGATCCTATTGGCTTACTGCCGATTATCTTTACCACTTCTCCCAGTGAATTCACCTGCTGGCCGTCAACTTCACGTATGATATCATTCTTTTTGATACCAGCCCGGTCGGCAGGTGAATTTTTTATAACTGATATCACCTGGACCTGGTATTTTTCATCATGAGTGGATCTTTTGTCCTGACGCACTAGAAAGCCAAGCCATCCCCTTCGAACCCTTCCGTATTTTACCAGCTCAGTACATACTGTTTTAACAGTATTTGAGGGAATAGCGAAACTGATTCCCTGGTACCCCCCCGTAATTGTACGAATGGCGGTGTTGATACCCACAAGCCTGCCCTCAAGGTTTATCAGGGGACCGCCTGAATTTCCCGGATTGATGGCCACATCGGTCTGTATAAAATCCTCAATATCTGCAAAACCTATATCGTTTCTTCCTTTGGAGGATACGATACCGCTGCTGACAGATTGATGGAGACCATATGGATTCCCAATAGCAAGCACCCATTCTCCCTCCATCAATTCTTGTGAATCCCCAAAATCTACCGATATAACCCCGTATTCTTCGGGTATGGCGATTCGCATAAGTGCAATGTCTGTTTTCGCATCAAACAGGTACTTTTTTTCCCTGATGGGTATCAGCTCACACTCTGTACCATCATAAAGGGTAATTCTATAATAATCCCCTTTACTTACCACGTGATAATTGGTTGCCACGTACCCGGCAGGTGAAATAATTGTTCCGGATGCATATCCCGTCCTTGTGTATGATTTTTTTCGCGCGTCCTTTTTTGAACGGTATATGCTGATATTCACCACGGATTTTTTAGCCTTCTGGGCAGCATTGACGAACATGTCATTATAATCATGCATAGTCGCCGCAGCTGTTCTCTGCTCCACGCAACAGCAGCAAATAGAGATGCAGGCAATCCAGTAGATTAATGTTGTATATTTAATTTCTTTCATTTCGCTGTAACTGATTGAAAATAGTCAATTTCATTTGTTATCCTGTACTTTTCGAGGTCAATCCTTTTTCCATCCGGCACCTGCCGCACCTTTCTCTCACGTGGTTTGATTCCTGCAAAAAGAGAATATATTCCAACCGCGATTCCCTCGGCGATTTCATCAGTTCGTGACCGCAACAGATATCGCGTGTGAGACCTGTTGAGATATCCAATTTCCAGAAAAGCGGTAATAGCATTTACATGCAGTGGCAGTGACCAGATGGAAATATACGGGGGTGCAACCCTGTGATCATGATGACGGACACCCCGCATTTCAAGAGAATACAAAATATACCGTATCAGTTCATTAGACGCATAGAGATTGTCACCCCCATACCCTTCGGAACCCTTTCCACGCCTGTAAGCCTCATATTTCGATTTCTCCCGCTCCCAGAAGGCACCTTCAGACTTGAACCCTTTATAAGTATCGGCATACCTGCTATTGTGCTTATGAAACTTTGCTGCCAGGGCCCACCCCGCACCATCTGCATAATTCCATTTCACCATGTTATACCTGTAACCCCTGAAAGCCCTGGTATCAATCACCTCTGACGGTTTTGTTCGAAATCCCGTGAAATACATGGACACATCATTTTTGAACCAGGAAAATCCTGATCGTCTAACAGATTCTACGAACCAGTCCCTGTATGGCTGGTTAAAAAAGAAAGACGTGGATATTCGATCACCTCTCAGGTACTCAAGACCCTTGTGCATGAATTCATACGGAGGTACAATCACCGCATTCAATCCACGATAATACCGTGGCGCCCAACCTCCAAGATGCAATGAAACTACCAGGTGAGGGCTAAACTTGTTAATGCGTGATATCCTTCCCTGACGCATCTTTCCGTTATCATCCGGATAATCAAAAAGCCTGAATTCCGCATTAGGATCATTCCTGTTCTTTATGGCATCCCTGTCACGGGAATCATCCCTGCTCAGCATATGACTGATATATACACGTGCCGGTTCTTCATCCGTGTATTTCTTTAATATACGATAGAACTTCGCGTAATCACCACCAGGCGCACAACAGGCAAGGAGTTCGTCTACCTTGCTCGCCACTTCATACATGTATTCATGTTCATGATATCCACGGTATGACGCCCCCTCCCTGAATATATCCAGGTATGTTCCTGAAAGCAAATCAAACCTGTCTCCGTGTTTATCCCTGGGATACATGGCAAAACCACCATGCCCCGGATCAACAACTACCCTGTAGAGGTTAAATTCGTATTTAACAGTTTTTTGAGGGATAAAGAGTACAAGCAGAATGAAACAAGAAAGGAATACTACCACGTACCCGTCAGGCCTGCAGATCTGCATCATTCGATGGTTCCTTCCCCGAGAAATTCATAAAAAAGGGGGAATGGATGTTCCCCCTTTTTGTGAAAAATATAAATATCTTTTATATACTACTGTGCTGATTCTTCAGCTTTGGGATTAAGTATCCTGTTCAGGTTGTCAGCTTTATGTACATCGTATTTTCCCTTTGCGTCTTCGGGATTCAACTGCTCCAGGATCTTTATGGCATATGTCTTGGATACCCTGTAATGAAGCACCGCAGTCTGATACCTGTGCTCCATAATCGCCTTATCTGCATCATCATACTGTCCATAAGCGATTCTTAATCTTGACATATTTCTGTTTAACACGTTGCTTCTATCCGGATTTGACCGGGCCCTTTCATCAAGTGAAAGGTTTAGAATCATATTAGCGCACTGGTTCAGCATACCCTGTGTTTGCTCTTTATACTTTTCAGCAACCTTTTTGTACATCTCGCCGATATTTTTCTTGTTATCTTCCAGTTCGACCCTGGCATAAATAATATCACGTTTATAATAATAATCCATGCCCTGTTTGTATTCTTTATAGACACTTTCGTATCCTTCATTCCATCCCTGGTCACTGAAGTTGGACACAATAACTTTCAGCATGTAGATTTGCTCAAGATTGGATCTCATCAAATCGTATACTCGATCCAGCGCGTGAAACCTGGCCAGATAATTCTCTTCGGGACGTTCAGCTGGAGAATACTTTTTTTTCTCATCTTTTGTCTCTGCAGCTTCCTGTGCAAACGTATTTACCGAAAAGGAAACCGAAAGAACCATAATCATCAAAAAGATGGTAATAGCGCCATGTTTGCCTTTCATACTCAACACTCCTTTAATAATTTTCCGGAAAAATAAATATACGCATCCCTGCCTATATTAATAAGTTCTGCAAAATCTTACTGCATATAAGTAATATTAGCAACATTTTTTTTATTTTTTTGTTTTTTTATTATCCCTGTAAAGCATTATACGAACATCCATAACGTTGGTATTGGTTGGTCCCGTTTTCACAAGGTCATCCAGAGTTTCGAAATAATGATAAGAATCATTACTCTCCATGCAATCAGTTATGGAAAGGTCTTTCCCTATCCCACGTTGTACTGTTGTTTCATCTGCAATGGCTCCCGCGGCATCTGTCGGTCCATCGGTTCCGTCCGTACCCACGCTGGCTACCATAACACCTTCAAGGTTATGAATTCGTTCTGCCATCTGTAACGCAAATTCCATATTACGTCCTCCCAGTCCCCCCCCGGTAACTCTAACCGTGGTTTCACCTCCACTGATTATACATGCAGGCGGCCCGACCGGATGTGAAGAAAACACACTCTCCCTGAGAATGGCAGCATGCCATGCGGCGGCATCGGTTGTATCTCCTTCTATCATGGATGAAAGTATCACGGTGTTATACCCCAGTGCGCTGGCCTCATTCTCTGCTGCCACCAGGGCGATAATATTGGATGCGGCTATCATGTTGGTAACACGGGAAAACACCCTGTCATCTTTTTTTGGTGTTTCACTAATCTTTCCTTCCGCGCCCTTTTCCAGGTGCTCTTTAACATTAACTGGAATTTCATCACGGAGAGAATAGACATCCAGTATACCCAGTGCATCTTCGTAAGTGGAACTGTCCGGAACAAAAGGGCCGGATGCGATCACATCCATATTGTCACCTACCACGTCGGATATCATAAGGTTTAGAACTGTTGCCGGGTATGCGGCCCGTGCCAGGTTTCCCCCTTTCACCGCGGAGATATGCTTTCGTACCGCGTTCATTTCGTGAATAGACGCGCCGCTTTTCAAAAGAAGACTGGTCACCTCCTGCTTTTCTTCCAGCGAGATATCTCCCGCAGGCAGGGCAAGCAAGGCGGAACCTCCCCCGGAGATGAGTGATATGACCAGTGTATTCTCATCGGCTTCTTCAAGCATTGAACGGATTTTCGTTGCACCTTCCAGCCCCTTTTCATCAGGCACCGGGTGGGCAGCCTCCATCATGATGATCTTTGCAAGGCTTTCGGTATACCCGTACTTCACCACAACGGCCCCTTCAGTTACCCGGTTTCCCAGTATGTCCTCTACCGCCCGGGCCATGGGAGCGGTAGCCTTGCCCGCGCCAACCACCAGTATGCGGCTGAAGTCAGGGAGGTTGAAGGTGACAACATTCCCGTCCCCCCCCTTCGCCGTGAGGGCGTTATTCTCAAGTGTAAGGTGCCGGTGTATGGCTTCTTGCGGATTTACGGCGGTAATTGCCGCCCGGTATATTTGTTCAATGTCTTCCCGCATCGAATTCATTTTTCTTCCCCCATAATGTAACTGAATTCACCGCATACAGGTAATTCACATGCTACCAGTACTATCATCACTTTGATGAATTGAAAAGAATATTTTTCTTGATATAATGATTGATCCTGTAATACTGCGGGTAGTAATGAACAAAAAAATATGAATTAGAAACGGTACTGTTGTGGGAGGCTTGTATGAATTCTGTAATGTTAATACTGCTGGCTGTTGCGGCCTTCGTAGTGGCATATATTTTTTACGGAAAGTTCATCGCCGTAAAACTTGGCATTGATCCTTCACGTAAAACACCCGCCCATACCATGAATGACGGGGTAGACTACGTTCCAGCGAAGGCTCCCGTACTGCTTGGTCACCATTTCGCTTCCATCGCCGGGGCAGCTCCAATCATCGGGCCCATCGTGGCGGCAATTTTCGGCTGGATCCCTGTTGCAATATGGATACTCATCGGCGGGATTTTCATGGGAGCGGTTCATGATTTCTCAGCCCTTGTGGCATCGGTTCGGCATGAAGGACGATCCATAGGCGAGGTTATCGAGGAACAGATCGGAAGGAGGGGGAAGCTGCTGTTTCTTATTTTCTCATGGTCTACCCTTATCCTGGTGGTGGCGGTTTTTATAATAGTAGTTTCCCGCACCTTTGAAGAGATCCCCGCGGCGGCAAGTGCGTCATCACTGTTTATCCTGATCGCCCTTGTGTTCGGTCTTTTCCTTTACAGGATGAACCTCTCCCTGCCGGTTGCCACCGTGTTCGGGGTTCTTCTTCTTGTGGGTGCATTGTACCTGGGGTACATGTATCCCCTGCAGCTTTCAGCCCTCACCTGGACCTATATTCTCATGGGCTACATATTCGTCGCCTCTGTTACACCTGTGTGGATATTGCTGCAGCCCCGGGATTACCTGAATTCATTTATTCTCTACGCACTCCTGGCGCTTGGTATCACCGGCATTGTGGTTGTAAACCCTGAATTGAAGATACCCGCCTACACCAGCTTTCACGTGAAAGAACTGGGATACCTTTTCCCCATCCTTTTTGTCACGGTTGCCTGCGGGGCCATATCCGGTTTTCACTCACTGGTGGCATCTGGAACAAGTGCCAAGCAGCTGAACAACGAAAATGACGCCCGCACGGTGGGCTACGGTGCCATGCTGATCGAGTCGGTTCTGGCAATAGTTGCCCTCATCACCGCTGCCATGCTGGTAAAAGAAAATTACATGGATATGCGGTCAAACCCGGTGGCCGTGTTTGCTCACAGTCTTGGCAGCATCATGACAAGTTTTGGTATACCCTATGACGCCGGCAAAACATTTTCTTCGCTGGCAGTATCCGCTTTCGCCCTGACATCACTTGACACCGCAACCCGACTGGCGCGATTTGCCCTGCAGGAATTTTTTCATGACCGGGACAAGCCCGATGAAAAACAGTCACTGCTTTTCAAAAATCGCTACGTGGCCACCCTTATTGGTGTGCTTGTTGCAGGAGCGCTGGTGATCAGTGGACAGGGTTTGAAAATATGGCCCATATTCGGCGCGGCCAACCAGCTCCTGGCTGCCCTGGCCCTGCTTGCGGTTACCGTTTGGCTTACCAGGCTGAAACGGGCAACATGGTTCGTGAAGATACCCATGGTGCTTATGTTTATCATTACCCTGAGTGCCCTTGCCGTCATGGTGATCCATGATATAACAACAGGAAACTTTCTGCTTGCGGCAGTTGCCGCTGTGCTTTTTTTGCTGGCGGTATTTCTCGCATACGAAGCGAATCGAAGTCTCAAGGAATCGGGTAAGCAAACGGGATAATTTTTTTCACAGGTACAGGTTAATTATTTTCTATCTTGCCCCCCGGATGTTTCCCTGTTATAATCTGGTAAAAGAAATTCAGGGAGAACAATATGAAACTTGATCCGTTGCTGCAGCCCGAATCGCTGGCCGTTGTGGGGATTTCCCTTTCAAATCCCTTCAACCCGGCCAACGTTATTTACCATAAAAACAACCTCCGTTATGATGCACGAACCTACTGTGTGAATCCCCGGGGGGGAACACTTTTTGGCGACCCGGTTTACAAAAGCATCAGCCAGGTACCCGGCAAAATTGACTGCGCGGTGCTGAGCATACGGGCAGACCTCGTGCCTGCTGCTATTGAAGAGTGCATTGAGAACGAGGTGGGTGGGGCCATCATCATATCCGGCGGATTCGCCGAGACCGGCCGCATCGATTTGCAAAACCAGGTAGCCGCACTGGCCCATGAGCACAACTTTCCGGTAATTGGCCCCAACTGCCTGGGTATATTCTCTCCCCCCTCCATCGATACTTTTTTTCTTCCATCTGAACGATTGGTCACCCCACGGAAAGGCAACGTGGCCCTGTTAAGCCAGAGCGGAGGCATACTGGTTGACATGATGATCAAGCTCACCCAGGAGGGGGTGGGCATTTCGCGTACCGTCAGCATCGGCAACAAGGCGGTGATCGATGAAATAGACCTGCTCTTCTACCTTGACAGCGACCCCAAAACCAGCGTGATCGGTCTTTACCTCGAAGGATTTTCGGAAGGACGTGGACGTGACTTTGTCACCTTCATGGAACAGGCGTCACGGCCGGTTGTCCTTCTGAAGGCTGGCAAGACACCCGGCGGTTCACGGGCTGTCAGTTCACACACAGCGTCTATTGCCGGTGATTACCCGGTATTTCGTGAGGTTATCCGCCAGAGCGGTGCCCTCGAGGCACAGAACGAAGCCGAGTTTGTCTCTTACTGCGAGTCCCTCTCATGCTGCAAGGAAACAACAGCTGAAAGGGTATGCATCATCACCGCCAGCGGGGGCCATGGTGCCATGGCCTCAGACGGGTGCTTCAACGCGGGCATAGAAGTGGCACAGATCCCAGAAGATGATATCCAGGAGTTACAGCCACAACTGTCCAAGAGCGTGCAGGCCATCGCCTCGTTGAACAATCCCATAGACCTCACCGGCAGCGCCGGTGACAATGACTTCTACACCGCAACCCGTTTTTTCCTGGAAAAAGACTACGTGGACGCGGTAATCCTGCTTCTGCTGCCATACCTCCCGGCCATCAGCACCGACATCGGCGCCCGCATCGCCTCGGTGGCCATGCAATACAATAAGCCGGTTATCACCTACATGCCCCACGTGGACAGGTATGTAATGTTCATCGAGGGCTTCGAGTCAAACGGGCTGGCAGTGGCCCATTCGGTGGAAGGTGCGGTGCACATGGTGCGGGCCATGAACAGGAGGAGATCATGAAGAAGCGAATACAAGAACTGCTGGAAAGGGCCCGAAATGTGGGATGGATGATGGAACCCGACGCGCGTGAACTTTTAAAGCTCTACAACCTGCCCGTTACAATGTTTCACTGGGTGCATACAAGGGAGGACGCCCTGAAAGCCGCTGCCGATATCGGGTATCCGGTTGTTACCAAGATTGTGTCTCCGAAAATAATGCACAAGTCGGATGCCGGCGGCGTTCGGGTTGGAATCAGTAATGATGAAGAACTCTCACGGGCTTACGATGATCTCTCCAGACTTGTGGGGTTTGACGGTATAATCGTTGACCAGATGGCCCGTGGCACCGAGCTCATTGTAGGAGCAAAACACGATCCGCAATTTGGCATGGTAGTTCTCACCGGCATCGGTGGTACCGCTGTGGAAATATACAAGGACGTGGCCATACGAATGGCCCCCTTTTCAAATGATACCGCCCGGGAGGCATTATCCTCACTCACCGGAAGTTCCCTGCTTACCGGGTATCGGGGAGGGGAAGCCGTGAACATGGAGAAACTGGTACACCTGATGGTACATTTTTCAGAACTTGCGGTAGATCTTGAAAAAAACATTGAATCTATCGACCTTAATCCTGTAATGTGTAACGCGAAAGATGCACTTATCGCCGATGCAAGAATTTTACTTAAAGAGGTACAGCATACATGATTTCATACAACGGCTACGAGGACACCATCACCCGTGTCTATGATAATAACCAGGAACACGTATTCAAGTTCTGGGATGAACTTACGGACGCAGAAAAGAAGTCACTGCTTGAGGAGTTGTCTGATATCGATTTTCAGCATCTCATGTCTCTCTATGAAAAGACCAGGGAGGACGAACCTCTTCCGATGGATTTTCAACCGGCTCCCTACATGCCTGTTCCAGTGACAGATGAGCAGAAAAAAGAATATACCCGGGCATATGATGCGGGTACTGAATTCATTAAGCATGGCAAAGTTGCAGCATTCGTTGTAGCGGGAGGACAGGGAAGCCGTCTTGGTTTTGACGGGCCCAAGGGTGCCTTCCCGGTGGGACCGGTTAGTGACAAGACCCTCTTTCAAATACACGCCGAAAAAATAAAAAAATACTCTGAAAAATACGGGGTGATTGTGCCGTGGCTTATCATGACCTCTCCTGCCAATCACCAGGATACCGTTGACTTTTTGAAACAACACAACTGGTTCGGGCTTCACGAAGAAAGTGTGCACCTCTTTCCCCAGAAAATGATCCCATCACTAGACCCCGACGGGAAACTTGTGCTTGCTGACAAACACAGCATTTTCAAGAATCCCGACGGGCACGGGGGAAGCCTCACCGCCCTTCGGCAGTCCGGGGTTCTCGAGAAGATGCTTGACCAGGGTATCGAGATCATCTCCTATTTCCAGGTTGACAATCCCCTGGTCAATATCGTTGACCCATATTTCATTGGCTTTCATGTATTACAGGAAGCCCGCATATCAAGCAAGGCCCTCATGAAGGCCTATCCCGAAGAGAAGGTGGGGGTATTCGTAGAATTCGAGAACGGCAAAATCGGGGTGGTTGAATACTCAGACCTGCCGGAAGAAAAGCAGTACGAGAAGGACGAAAAGGGCACCCTCCGCTACGCCGCGGGAAGTATTGCCATACATCTTTTCAGCTGCCGGTTCCTTATGGACATCACCGGCGGCGGCAGTTTGTCCCTACCTTACCATATCGCCAAAAAGAAAATCGAAGAATACACCCGTGAGGGAGAAAAAGAAATACAGGGCTTTAAATTCGAAAAATTCGTCTTCGATGCGTTACCACTTACCGATAACAATTTCATCATGGAGACAACCAGGGAAGAGGAATTTGCTCCCGTGAAAAACAAAAGCGGCGTAGACTCGGTGGAGAGTGCCCGTGAACTGATGTCAAACCTTGCCATGAACTGGCTGAAACAGCAGGGTATACCCATCCCTCCGGAAGTAAAGATAATAGAAATATCACCACTGCAGGCGGTAGAACCGGAAGATGTGGATACCAATATAAACATTCCCGCCCGGGAGAAGGTATACATACAATGAAAAAGTACATGGACAAGGTCAACACCCTCACCGAGTCATTTCCCTACATACGTGAATTCTACGGGAAGACAATAGTTATCAAGTACGGGGGCCATGCCATGAGCGAAGATTCTCTTCGGAAGTCTTTTGCCCTGGACATGGTACTGCTGAAATACGTGGGGATAAATCCAGTCATCGTGCACGGCGGGGGCCCGCAAATCGGTACACTGCTGAAACAGGTGGGCAAGGAAAGCTCCTTCGCGGGAGGCATGCGGGTAACCGACACGGAAACCATGGACATAGTCGAGATGGTGCTGGTGGGCAAGGTAAACAAGGAAATCGTGCACAACATCAACATGGTGGGCGGCAACGCCGTAGGACTTTCCGGAAAGGACGGGGGCCTGCTTACCGCCGAGAAGATATATCACCAGTTTGAAGGTGAAGAGGTTGACATCGGCCAGGTTGGAACAGTTAAAACAGTGAATGCCCGAATCATTGAAACCCTTGATAAGGAAAAGTTTATCCCCGTCATCGCCCCCGTTGGATTCGATGAAAAAGGTCTCACCTACAACATAAATGCAGATATCGCCGCGGGAAAGATAGCCGAGGCCCTGAATGCAGAAAAGTTGATTCTGCTCACCGACGTTGAAGGTGTAAAGGTGGCGGGCAAGCTGGTTTCTTCATTAAAGAGGGGGGACGTGGCTGATTTCATCCAGCAGGAAGAGATTACCGGAGGCATGATCCCCAAGGTAAACTGCTGTCTCAACGCTATTGCCAATGGTGTGCATAAAACTCATATCATCGATGGCCGGGTTGAGCATGCCGTACTGCTTGAAATTTTCACCGACGCAGGTATCGGAACAGAAATCGTGTAGACTCCACCCGGGTATTTCAGGGTTATGCTCATGCCAGAAGATCAGATCAGGAACAGGGATTTTAGCAGCGAATTTCAGTTCCAGGCGTCCCGCAGCGGAGGACCCGGCGGTCAGCATGTAAATACAAGCAGCACAAAGGTTGAACTGCGGTTTGATGTTGATGGTTCCTCATTGCTGACTGACGATGAAAAAGAACGCATCAAGAACAAATTACCCAATCGAATTAATAACGAGAATATTCTTATAATTTCCTCACAACAAAGCCGCTCACAGCATGCAAACAGGGAACGAACTGTTGAGAAATTTTACAAGCTCATAAACGCAGCCCTGCAGCCCGAGAAAAAACGAAAGCCCACCAGGCCTTCAAAAGCCGCAAAAGAGAAAAGACTCCAGAAGAAGAAAAAAATTTCTGACAAGAAAGAGGCGAGAAAAAAGCCTGGTGCGGGGTAGTATTCTTTTTAAAACCCTAATCTCCGATTTAAATGAAACCTTGATCCCGCGGGAATCTGCATGTATATTTCTCATACCCGGTACAATAAAAATATACCGGGAATAAAAACAACGGAGAGATATTCATGAAACAAAATATGGGAACAATCGACAGGCTGGTACGCACGCTGTTAGCGGTGCTTATTGTGATATTGTATTTTACCGGACAGATAACCGGAACAGCAGCCATATTACTTGGAATAGTGGCCATTCTTTTTCTTGTGACAAGCTTCCTGGGATTCTGTCCTGCATATTTGCCACTGAAAATTAACACAAAAAAGTCAGAGTAGCTCTACCACCACAACGGTGACGTTATCATCGCCACCCGCCTCAAGGGCATCCTTGATCAGAGCATCTGTTATTACATCAGGCTCTGACCCCGGTTCACCTTCCTTATGCCTTCCACACCTTTCAAAGTGTGCAGCAATCATCCAATCTTCCAGCAGACCGGTAAGTCCATCGGTACAGAGAAGAAACACGTCCCCCACCATGCTCTGACCCCGCACGGTTTCAACCTCGATCTCCTGTTCTACACCTGCGGCCCTGTTAACCATGTTACGCCGTGGATGAACCCTGGCTTCTTTCTCTGATATCTCTCCCGAGTCAACCAGCTGCTGTACGTATGAATGATCACGGGTAAGTCTTTCCATGTGACCATCACGAATAAGATATGCCCTGCTGTCCCCCACCCATGATATGAAATACCGGTCGTCTGCAAATGCCATGAGAACCGCGGTAGTTCCCATTATGCGACCACTTTCACGATTTTTTGAATACGTATATATTTTCTGGCTGGCATTTTGTATCGCTTCTTCAAGCAACATAGAAATTTCTGCGGCGGGTATGTCGTTGTTAATCTTGCCTTTCAGAAAACTCTTCGCTTCTTTAATAAGCATTTTGCTGGCAACGTCACCTGCCTCATGACCACCCATGCCGTCTGCAACAATAAACAGATTGATCTTTTTATCAACCAGCAGGGCATCTTCATTAACGGGTCGTACCGTTCCCCTGTCTGTTTTACCGGCTGCCCTGACATCCATCAGTTCAGGTAACCACTTTCAACTCGGTTTTGCCGATCATAACGGTGTCGCCGCTTTTTATCTTTACCTTCTTGCCTGCAGAAACCGGATTTCTGTTTACATAGGTCCCGTTGGTGCTTCCCTTGTCCTCGAGGTACAGTGTATCACCGTCTTTCTCGATAATGGCATGTTTTCGGGACACAAGGGGATCGTTCTGAATGACAATATCATTCACCGGGTCCCTGCCAATCTTTATCACCTTTTTTACATCAATGTCCCTGTCCTGAAAGCGAATTTTCGTACCCTTGCCTGTGGCGGCTGAAACGGCTTCTTTCGCTTTTTTGTCCCGCTTGTAAATTGTTTCATCAGCCATGATATGCATCCATCCTGAATTATTATTGTATTCTCATCAGACTACCACGTGCAACTTTTCATCCTGCTTCTGGTAAAAATAATCATTATAATCAATGAAATCCCTTTCTCGTCACAATAATAAAGTAAATCAAAAAAACAATATGGTCAACCAGATTATGTTTTCATTGTTCTTGACCATTGTCATCATATAACGGTATACTCCCTTCATATTATCCAGGGAGATACCGTATGGCAAAATCCATAAAGGATTACAAAATTGTTGAAGAAATCGCTGCCGGCGGAATGGGCAGGGTATACAAGGCAGTTCATCCCGATCTGAAAACCCACGTGATCCTTAAGGAACTCAGCAAATCCAGCAGGGATTTATCACAACGCTTTAAGCGTGAAGCAACAATAATGACCTCGCTTCGCCATGACAACATTGCCGCTTTCAATGATTATTTCAGCTGGGAAGGGAACATGTATATCGTGATGGAATATGTCGACGGTATATCTCTTTCCGAGCTTCTTCAGAAGAGAAATAAAATTGATCCCCATATCGTTCTTCTCATTATGCACGAAGTATCACGGGGACTGGAATACGCCCATAGTAAAGGTGTACTGCACCGTGACCTGAAACCCCAGAACATCCTCATTTCAAAGCGGGGTGCGGTTAAAATTATCGATTTTGGCATAGCCAGCTTTCGGGAACAGGAAGAAGAAAGCGATGCCACAAAGATTGAACTTACCCAAACCGGTATGGTAATGGGCACACCGGCCTACATGTCCCCTGAACATCTCAGTGACATGAAAAAAGTTACTGAACGCTCTGATATCTATTCACTTGGTATTATCATGTACGAGATGCTTACCGGTGAACGTCCTTACGACGACACCTTCAGCACCCGGGCTTTCACCGCCCGGATGAAACAGCAGTATATTACCCCGGGAAATATAAGCAAAGACATCCCCGCATTTTTCAACAGGATAATCAGGCATTGCCTGCGGGCCAATGCAGCACGACGATACCGGAATGTGGGGGTGTTGCGTAAAAAACTTGAAAAATATATCAGGCGATTACGCGGCGAGCAGTTGAACCGTTGCATCTCCGAGTACGTATTCTATAAGAGGATGCCTGAAGAGATACAGCGAATGCGCCCCCTGTATTCATCATTTGCCGCAAGCTTCAGGGAATCACAAACCCGGAAAAGGCTGCTTATCACGTTGACATCTACAATGTGTATCCTGGCGGCTGTATACATCCTCTTTGTTTCCGACATGTACTACCATGTGTTTTCCCGTGCTGATACCGGAATGATGGAAATCCAGTACACCCTGCCCCTGCCTGGCATTCGTGACCTGCCCGACGCAAAAGAATACCCCGGTGTATACGCAGAAAAAAAAGAAGCAGCAGAAAAGAGATTATACGGTTTCATCGACCGCTGGTACAGGGACATGCTGATGAATTTTCAGATACGGGCATGGCTCATCCGGCTGAATAATAAGCACAGGCAGGCAGGGGTTGAAGAGGTCCTCCTCACCCCGGGAAACGTTATTGCCTTGACCCCTGATGATTTTAAAATAGAACTTGGCGACGAACGTTCCATTCCGAACGACTTGATTTTTACCAGTAATAAGATGTATCGGGAAAAAGGCAACTACGCCGTAAAAATACAATTCAACAGCAAGGCATACTGGACACACTTCACCCTGAACCCAATAAATGAACAGAACACAACCCGGGTTATAACCACTCCATTCTCGGCAACGCCTCGCAGCAGGATATCCTTCGAGTTTAATTTTATTGACCTGGTTTCAGAAAAACAAATACCCAATGTGGATATCTACATGCTTCGAAAATACAGGGGAAGATATATATGGGTGAACTGGGAAAAACTATCCAACAATACACAATTTCTCGAAAATCTTTATAACGGGGAGTCCTATTACTTCAAGTTCAACCATCCTGATTACAAAACCGGTAAGAGTATAAAGATATATGCCAGCAAGGATGATCGTGTTGTGAATGTCAGGATGAAATTTGAACCAAAATCGCAAAAAACAGATTGATACTGTTACGAGAAAGCAGCTCCTTTTAACTTACTTGTAATACAAATTACATTTATGCTTGACATGATGATACGGGTAACGCATATTGATTTCAAAAACTGGACGTCCGTCCAAACGGGTGCTATTATGAAACGGTACATTAAATATTTCCTTGTATCATTTGACAACCTTTCTCCCATCATGTTCAGAAAGGCCTACCTGCTGGTTCTCATGAATATGATAATCATTGCGGTTATTCTGCCTGTACCTCTACTGGTGCAGCTGATTCGCGGAGATTCCATGCGCCCGTTAGCTATTGCACTCCCCGCCCTTGCAGGGTGTATGATCAGCCTGGTACTGCTTCGCAGGGGCTATTACTATGCTGCAGCTAATACGACCTCCCTTGCGACTTCACTATCAATTTGTGTTGGAATAACATTACAACACGTTTTCACACCAGGTATTGGTTATTCATCCATGGTATACATGGTTCTTGCGGGAATTATTTTCAGTTCAATGTTTTGCACCCGCGCATGGACAACCATTATCACGTTACTGTTTATCAGCGGAAACACCGTGTTTTATTTCACCCTGCGTTCCACTGGACAATTGCAGCCAGAAGTAGTAACAACCGGTTTTATCGACAGTCTCCTGGGAATTATTTTTACCTATGCACTTGCCATTCTCATTATCAGGACCAACAAGCAGTCACTTGATGACATTAAGGCAGAATCCGAAAAGAACAAGAAGCAATACGGGACCATTCGCGAGCTCCTGGGCTCATCATCAAGTTTATCACATACACTTTCACAGAGTTCGGATGACCTTTCCATTACTGCCGGCCTATTCTCGGACAAGACACAGGCACAGGCCGCCTCAATTGAAGAGATATCTTCTTCAATTGAGGAGATAACCGCAAGCATGGACCTGGTGGTTGCAAATATCCATGAACAGTTTTCAAGCATGGAAATACTTACCAGCAGCATCCAGGGACTCTCAGATGAAGTAGTATCCATGGAAGAATTGATACTTGAAGGTACAAAAATATCAGAGATTACCACCAGTGATTCACAAAAAGGTGAACAAAGCATACAGGTAATGAATCAGACAATGTCAGCAATTCGCCACACATCCTCACAGATGAACCAGGCTCTATCAGTCATACAGCAGATATCTGAACAGATAAACCTTCTATCACTTAACGCCGCAATTGAGGCTGCCAGGGCAGGAGACTCGGGGAGAGGCTTTGCGGTTGTTTCCGATGAGATATCAAAGCTGTCAGACCAGACTGCTCAAAGTCTTAAAGAAATTCAATCACACATTACCAGTACCGAAGGTGAAGTAAAAAGCGGGGCAGAAAACCTGGAAGAGATGGTACTTGTCATGAATCGTATTATCAGCAACATCGTTTCCCTCTCTGAAATGGTCCAGAAAATTAGAGATGTTACCGGGAAACAGGTAACCGTCAATGCAACTGTTCAGGACCAAACCCACACGGTAAAACATAAATCCGGGGAAATACGCTCATCTGTAGAACAGCAGAAATCGGCCATATACGAGGTTTCCCGCTCTATCGCTGACATGAATGAAACCACCCAGGTACTTGCTACTGGCAGCATGCAAATGGCAGAAAATGTCAGGGGGCTTTCTACCATGGCTGACAACCTCAAAAGACAGATCAGCATCACGGAAAATGAATAGTTAACATTCTATCAGATCTTTTTTATATTGACTTATACAAAATACCATCCTAATAATCATTGCATCAATTCTTTCCAAGGATTAATCCGGTATGAAAATAAACGCGAACCTCAGACGCCTTACCGCGCGGGCACTTTCCGAGTCAATGGACGTAAATACCATGGTAACCGTCACCCGTAAGCTGGTTCCGGGTTACAACATATTTAAACGGACGGGATTCCCTGAAAGTATACCCATTCCCAACAGGGACGCCGCAGCCCAGATAGTCAGGGATATTGCGGATGATGACCTGTTCCCCCACTTTGTAAACCTGCTCATGCAGGTGCACCAGGTGGGCCTTATGGGACGTGCATATCCCATCTCGTATCTGCACGAAATTGTACAGGGAATAATTGAACATGGGTATGTATACGACAGGGAGAACAAGCTTTTTATCGAGGACGGCAGAACCCGTAAAACCGTTAACTGGAGTGTACTTCGCGAAAGAGACGAATACATATTTGCCTTTATGCGGCTTGATATCGTGGGCAATAGCGTGTTGGTAAGAAACTATTCAGAGGATATCATCCAGAAAACCTACGGAGACTTGAAGAAAATTGTAGAAAACTCCATAGACAGCAGAAACGGCAGAATATGGAACTGGGAAGGGGACGGGGGACTTGTCGCCTTCTTCTTTTCCAATAAATCGATGATGGCAACATTAAGCGCCATGGAAATAATTCATGAACTCTTCATTTTCAACCAGGTACACTGTTTGCTTGATAAACCACTTGCTGTGCGTATCGCAATTCATTGCGGCAGCTGCCAGTTCAGTTTTGATCCTGACGAGATTGCCAAGCAGGATGTCATCAAGGAAATTGTCCGTATCGAATCGAAACATACAGGGCCCAATTCAATTACGGTAAGCAACGTGGTATTTCCTGCCCTGAATGAATTACTATTGATGCAATTTTCACCCCTTAAGACAGGGGATGGGCAGGCACTGTATAACTATGAATTAACATGGGAGAAATAGATGCAAATACTAGTTTTTTCTGACAACAGGGGAATAAATAAACCATTTGCAAAGCTGATCAAATCAAAAGACATAACGGTACATTTTTTTTCTCCCTCTGAAATAAAAAAAACACTAAAAAACACTGAACATGGATCTATTCTGTACGTAGATGTTTCAGACATGTCCACGGGCGAACGCACTAAAACAATGAAATACCTGGCAAAGCTTGAAAATTACAGGTACGGCATTATAGACAGGAAAAATGTAATTCATGACATTGCCGAACTATTCCATAATAACGCTTGTGACTATATGGGCAAAGAGCTTTTAAAAGAAGAAATCGCCCCAAAACGTATTAAAACCATCGAAACCTACAGGGAGATACTGCTCCCGGAAGAAGAACAGAACCCGGCAATATCAAACTACATACTTTCAGGCAACAACTGGAATGCCATCAAAACAGGACAGGAATATACCTTCTGCATGATGTTTATCGAGCTTGATAATCAAAAAGGATTAATGAAAAGTATGGGAGCATCTCATATCCAACAGACAATTGCTTCATTCCGTAAATACCTTGAAAAATATTTCTCTCCTTTACAGGGACAGATATGGATGTGGATGGACTTCGGTGGACTTATTCTCTTCCCCTTTGATGCAGAAAAATGCGATGCCATTCTTGCCTCTTTTCGAATGATACTAAACCGTCATATTATCTGCATTGAAGAAATCGACATTAACACCGAACTTTCTTTCAAAATTGCCCTCAATATCGGCAATACGGTGTACAGAAAAAGAGGCGATACCGGTAATATTATTTCTGATTCAATTAACTCGATTTTTCATCTTGGACAAAAATACACCCCCCCTGGAAATTTCTACTTAACCCGTGAAGTCTTTGAATATGCGCCCGCCGGCCTCAAGAAAATGTTCCTGGACGCAGGTGAATACGAAGGAAGAGAAATCCTGCGAATGCGTCTACCGGAATAACTCAAATTTCTCCTTGCATTGACCCCGAAATCATCATATAATATATGAACATTATGCATATTATTATCAGTTTTCAAACATCCTTTGAATAATACTAAATTCCAGTAAATTTCTAAAAGGAGGATCTAAAGGAGGATCCATTGATAGTTTCGATAGGAGAAATACTATTTGACCAGTTTCCGGACTACCGCCGTATCGGCGGCGCTCCATTTAACTTTGCGGTTCACATGATTGCGCTGGGTTTTGAAACCGCATTTATAAGCAGGGTGGGCAACGATGAAAACGGTTCACTTCTTATTGATGAGGTTTCGCGGCGTAAACTGGATCCTGAATATATCCAGGTAGACAACTCGCATCCTACCGGAGAAGTGCTCATACAGCTTGACGAGAATAGAAATGCCGCCTTTACCATACGGGAAAATGTTGCCTATGATTTTATTGAAATGACACCGTCAGTAGTATCTGTACTCGATAAAACGGATTTCATATATTTTGGCACATTGATTCAACGTACTTCACAGGGATTTTCTTCGGTACAGGATATGCTTACCTTAAAAAAACCAGGTACCGTTTGTATGTATGATATAAACCTTCGTCCCGGCTGTTACAACAGGGAAATCATCAATGCGTCACTGACCCACACAGATATCCTGAAGTTAAACAGTGACGAGTTAAAAGAGTTGGGAATCATGCTCTATGACAACGAGAACACTGATGAATGCATAAGTTCTTTGTTTAATGACTTCAATATTCGAATGATTTCGCTGACCGGTGGTTCAAGCGGTAGTTCGATAGTAACACGTGATGGCAGGTTTTTTGCAGAACCGGATCATTCCATTACTGTGAAAGATACCGTAGGAGCAGGAGATGCCTATTCGGCAATAGTTGCCGCCGGATTCATACGCGGATGGGAGCCCCAGCGTATACTTGATATCGCAACACGTTTTTCAACACTAGTATGTACAATCGAGGGCGCCATCCCCCGGGAATTGTCATTCTATTCAAAGTTCAGGAAATTATTTCAGGAGAGCCAATAATGAAGAAAGACAATCTATATATTATGATGTTCAGCATTCACGGATTGCTTCGATCAGAAAACATGGAAATGGGCAGGGATGCTGATACTGGAGGCCAGATCAAGTACGTGGTTGAACTTGCCCGTGCCCTGGGAGAGAATCCAAATGTACGGAAGGTGGACCTTTTTACCCGTCTTATAAATGATAAAACAGTATCAGAGGACTACTCCCGGCCCTTAGAAGAGATCGGTGAAAACTCAAGGATTGTGAGAATTCAGTGCGGCGGAAGAAAATATATGCGCAAAGAATTACTCTGGCCTTACCTGGAAGAATACATCGATAAGACACTGAAATACATCAAGAAAGAGAATGATATACCCGACCTGGTGCATGGACATTATGCTGACGCTGGATACGTGGCATCAGAGATTGCCAAGGTATTTGGTATACCCTTTGTCTTCACCGGGCATTCGCTGGGAAGGTCGAAGCTTGGAAAGCTGCTGGACGATGGCATGAAGAAAGAAGACATCATTAAGAAATACAAGATTGATCACCGGATAGATGTTGAAGAACAGGTGCTTAAAGATGCAGAGCTGGTTATTACCAGCACCAACCAGGAAGTAAAAACGCAATACGGGCAGTACAACAATACAAACATGGCTCGATACGCGGTTATACCACCCGGTATAGACCTGGACAAGTTTTACCCATACCACCGGGACATGATGCCAGACTCCAATAAGGATGAACGTGAGCTCCTGGCCCAGGCCTCAATCCGTGACGAGATGAACAGGTTTTTCATGAATCCCGACAGGCCGGTGGTTCTTGCCTTATGCCGTCCAGACCAGAGAAAAAACATCTCCGGACTCATTAAGGCATATGGAGAGGACATGGAACTGCAGGCAATGGCTAACCTTGCAATTTTTGCCGGAATACGAAAAGACATAAGCGACAAAGAGGAAAACGAGCGTGCGGTTCTCACGGATATGCTGTTATTAATGGACAAGTATGACCTCTACGGAAAGATGGCTATTCCGAAGAAACATGACTTCGAATGGGAAGTTCCGGAATTATACAGGATTGCAGCCGAGAAAAGAGGGGTCTTTGCCAACGTGGCTTTTACCGAACCATTCGGACTAACCCTCATAGAAGCCTCAGGTACAGGTCTCCCCATAGTGGCAACCGATGATGGTGGGCCACGGGATATCATGTCAAACTGTAAGAACGGAATCCTTGTGGATGTCACCGATACAAAAAGCATAAGCGAGGCAATAAAAGAAATTATTGTTAATCCCGAGAAATGGAAAGAGTACTCACAAAACGGTATACTGAACGTTCGTGAATATTATTCATGGGATTCACACGTGGAATCTTACCTCAAAGAACTCAGCAAACTCCCTACCGAAGACGTAAAGAAGAATTTCTCCACGAAGGGTATGCAGCAATCCATAGGTAAACGTCTAACTTCGTTGAGCTATCTCCTGGTAACCGATATTGATTATACTCTAATCGGGGGAGACAACGAATACCTGGATGAATTAAAACAACTACTTGATGAGAATAGTGAATACATTGGATTCGGTGTTGCCACCGGACGAACTATTGAGTCGGCCATGGAAATATTAAAGGAACACGAGATATCCCAACCTGACCTGATTATATCTTCGGTGGGCACAGAAATATATTATGGCGCAAGTCTCAAGTACGACCAGGGATATGATGCCCATATATCAAAAAGATGGAACCGTGAAAAAATACGCTCAATTCTTGAGAAATTCGACTTCCTCACATACCAGGAAGAAGATACCCAGCGCAAATTTAAGGTCAGCTATTACATGGAACCACGAAAAGACAGTCTTGCCAAAGTACACGATGCGCTGATGAAAAACAAGATACGATACAACCTGATTTATTCACACGACCAGTTTCTCGATATATTACCATCTGCAGCATCCAAGGGTAAAGCTATACGATACCTCAGTTACAAGTGGGAGATACCCCAGGATCACATGGTGGTTAGTGGTGATTCAGGGAACGATGAAGAGATGCTTCGGGGAGATCCACTTGGAGTTGTTGTAGGTAATTACAGCAGCGAGCTTGAACGGCTGAAAGGTATGAACCGGGTATATTTTGCTGAAAGAGAGTTCGCGGGTGGTATTATTGAAGGTATACGGTATTATAAAATTATGGAAAAAGCAAAAGGAGAGGTATAACAATTGTCCGCACAAAACATGATACATAGAATAATCAACGAACAGGAACAACATGAATTCAAAGAATTCGTTGCCAGTATTGCCGAACACGAGGGTAAGTTTCTGCTTCGCAATGATATACTTCTCATATTCAAAGAATACTGCGAAACATATAACAAGAACCAGGAATTCCTGGAAAAATCATCAATTGCATTATTTTTGCGAAAGATACAGGAAGTAATCGTTCGAAGTCAATTCATGGTATTGATGCACCGCTACGGTATAGCACGATACAGGTTTTACATGCTGAGAATGGACGGAGAATATCTTGAAGAGATATCCGTCAGCGAATATCTTGATATCAAGGATACACAGGTGATGCCTGCCCAGGATGATCAATCACACCTTCACATTGATTTTATGCCTTTTTACGATTTTTCTCCATCCATCAAGGATACAAGATCTGTGGGAAATGGTATTCGATATCTTAACCGGTATCTCAGCAGTAAAATATTTCAAAATCCAGTTGAATGGAATCAGAAATTATTCAACTTTATTCGAATGCACAGTTACGAAGGGCAGCAGCTGCTTGTGAACAGTTCGATTATATCTGACCATAACACCTTCTACGACGAACTTGGCAGCATGATTGACATGCTCTCCGGTTTGCCTCATGATGATCCGTATTCATCAGTTGAGCGCACCATGAAACAATCCGGATTTGAACCAGGATGGGGCAACACCGTCGGCCGTATAATAAACTCCATGCAATTGTTGTACGATCTTATCAACGAACCCGATGATTCACTGCTGGAAGAATTCATATCAATGGTTCCCATGCCACTGGTCTCAAAGATTGCCATACTTTCGCCTCATGGATGGTTCGGCCAGGAGAACGTACTGGGAAAGCCTGACACTGGCGGGCAGGTAATATATATTCTTGACCAGGTTCGGGCACTGGAGAAGCATCTTAAAGAAAGCATACGTCTTACCGGTCTTGATGTAATGCCGCAGATTATCGTGGTAACCAGGCTCATTCCTGAAGCGGATGACACCACGTGCAACCAGCAGCATGAAAAAATACATCAGACAGAAAACGGCTGGATCCTTCGCATACCATTCCGGGACAATAATTACAACACCATACCTCACTGGATTTCCCGTTTCCATGTATGGCCATACCTCGAACGTTTTGCCAAAGACGCTACTTCAGCCATTTTGAGTGAATTTCAGGGCCGCCCGGATCTAATCATCGGAAACTACTCCGACGGCAACCTGGTGGCTACTCTGATGTCCAACAAGCTTGACGTTATTCAATGCACCATAGCTCATGCACTGGAAAAAACGAAGTACCTGTTCTCAGACCTGTACTGGCAGGACATGGAAGAACACTACAATTTTTCACTGCAGTATACCGCGGATATGCTTTCCATGAACAAATCTGATTTTATTATAGCCAGTACCTACCAGGAAATAGCGGGGACCGAATTTGAAATGGGACAGTATGAATCATACCAGTACTATACAATGCCGGGCCTTTTCCAGGTACATAACGGGGTAAACCTGTTCGCGCCCAAGTTTAACGTAATACCTCCCGGTGTTGATGAAAACCTTTACGGGCCTTATCATGAAGAAGAAAACAGGGTTCTCCAGAAAATAAACCACTGGAAAGAACGACTCTTCGGAGAAGAGATCGAAGGGATATTCGGCACACTGGATTTTCCGGATAAGCCCCCCATTTTTACCATGGCGCGTTTTGATAAGATCAAGAACATAACAGGCCTTATCGAGGCGTTCGGCATGAGCAAAAAGCTGCAGGAATCATGCAACCTGATATTTTCCGCTGCGTCCATTCGTATCGAAGATTCACGGGACGAAGAAGAAAAAGAACAGATCCGCCTTGCGTATGAATTAATTGACAAATATGATCTGCATGGAAAAATCCGCTGGCTTCCCAGTATCAACAAGCTTGATACCGGTGAAGTATACAGGATAATAGCCGACTACAGGGGTATCTTCGTTCAGCCGGCACTTTTTGAAGCCTTCGGTCTGACAATACTGGAAGCCATGCTTTCTGGTCTGCCAACCTTCGGCCCGAAGTTCGGTGGACCCATCGAAATAATTCAGCATGAATTCAGTGGCTTTCTTATGAATACCAGTCATCCTGAACTGATCGCCGAAAGCCTGGAAAATTTTGTTATTGAATGCGAGAAAGATGCATCATACTGGAATAATATTTCAGAAAATGGCATCAACAGGGTGCGGCAGCATTTCACCTGGAAACGCTACAGCAACAGGCTTATCAACCTGGCCAAGCTGTACGGGTTCTGGAGATTTTCAGAATCCGCCGAAGGTAAGAAGAAAATGGATCGCTATGCTGATATGATGTACCACTTCCTGTTCAGAGAAAGGGCTGGGCGGCTTATCCAATAAATGCCGGATAAAAGAATGCTATTATCCGGCAACCGCCCTTTCATACTGCCGTTTGTCAATCTCGGCATGGGGGCGGTACACGATAAGAACATTACCGATCAACCCCACCATTATGCTTTTTGTCTGCTGCACAATTGACCTGGACAGGTCTTTCTTTTCTTCCTTGCAGTCAATGAACTTTATCTTTATGAGTTCATGGCTGTCCAGTACATCATCGATGGCCCCGATTACCCCTGCGGAAAGTCCGTTCTTTCCGATAAGCACGACGGGTTTCATCGAATGGGCACACCCCTTCAGGTATTGAATGGTGTTGCGGGAAAGACTTTTCATGCTCCTCTACCCCCGTATGAATATACAAAATAAGGTCATACTAATCCCTGAAGGACATAACCGGATAAAATGAAATAATAGCGAATATTATTGTTGTGTACATGTTCCAGAATGGCCTATAATCTTCAAGCATAAAAATACAATTTTTTATCTTTGGGAAAGCATTGAAATATCTACCACAATACCTTAAGAACGAAAGGAGTACAAATCATGTCAGATGAGAACATACTGAGTTCAACACAGGGATTCGATTATCATGAAGAGGCACCCGGGATTAACGCGGAAGAGTTTCAGAAAGTTATCGATTCACGCCGCTCAGTTCGCGTCTATACCGACGAAAAGATTCCTGATAAAATAATCACTACCTGCATGAATAACGCCCTCCTGGCACCTAACTCGTCAAACCTGCAGCCATGGGAAATTTACTGTGTGCAGTCACCTGAGAAACGAAAAGAACTGAATTACGCGTGCCTGTCCCAGGTTGCCGCCAAAAGTGCCGCCACCCTTTTCGTACTTGTGGCACGAACCGCAACATGGAGAGAGCATGCCAGGGAGATGCTTACCCTTTTTAGCAAACAGCCGGAGAAGGTACCAAAAGCCGCCTTCAGCTATTATAAAAAAATAGTACCATTTGTATATACACAGGGGCCGCTGGGAATAATTGGTTTTTTCAAGCGTATACTGTATTTTTTTCGCGGACTTTCGGCACCCATAATCCGTGAGCCGGTCACCCGCAAGGACATGAAACTCTGGGCCTCCAAGACAACAGCCCTTGCAGCAGAAAATCTCATGCTGTCACTGCGGGCCTATGGATATGATTCATGTCCAATGGAAGGATATGACGCGAAGCGAATTAAGAAAATTCTCTCACTTCCCCGGGATGCCGCGGTAGTCATGGTAGTTTCTGCCGGGAAAAGGGCCCCCGGGGGGATATATGGAAAGAGGATTCGATATAACCCGGAGAGATTTATTAAGTATGTGTAAGAATTAAAATGAATTATTGTTGCATTTTTCAAAGCAGGGTGCAATACTTCACGCAACAGTCGTGACATCTTATACTTGCTACTAATACCGCCAGAAAACTGCATCGTCTCTCATATCACTTCAACCACTGGCACGACTGAACATACTAATTAGAACATCCTGGAGGTGCTACGATGCGACGTGTCATTACATTTGCAACAACACTGCTGGTTTCAATAGGACTTGTCTCAGCAACAACCAGCCTGCAGGCTGAAAACTGGAAACCCGGCAAGGTGAAAACAAAAAAACAATCTACAAAGCTCGACGATGATAAGCTCAAAGCCGGACAGGACATCAAGGGCAAGCAGACAAAACAGCAGTTGCAGGTTGATCCCAACAAGGTAAAACTGAATAAAGAAAGAAAGGTCATCAAGCGCCAGGGACCCGGCCCGGTAGCCTGAAACACGGCAGACGTTACCGGCTTTTAATGTACTTCGAAGTTACACCCACAGATAGCGGGTTCTCCCTGCAAACAAGGGGGAAGTGGCAGGCTGATGTATGCGCCATGCGGTTTCCAGGAGCAGTGTGGAAATCATTTAAGGGAAAAGAGTCCCTGGTAAGGGAACTGGCATATGTCACAACCCTGGCAACCCCCCTTATTCTCAAACATAACCATGTGCATTACAACACTCCCCGGCCAGAATATCTTGAAACATACAACAGGTGTTTTGAAAAATCCATTCCCAATCTCACCGAGCCAATACCTGGTGAAACCGCCCATGATATACTACAGCGCTTCAGAGAAGTTTCACTGCATTTCAATGGAAAAAGTATACACAACTCATTTGATTTTCCAAACACCACTGGTGAAAAACGGGTAATACTGCCATTCAGTTTCGGAAAAGACAGCCTGCTCACACTGGCACTCTTGCGTTCCATGGATTATACCGTCATTCCGGTTATCATCGACGAGCGGGTTCTTCCCCGCGGGTTCGCTATGAAGACCCTGCTGTGCCGGCAATTAGAAAAGAACACCGGTATACAATGCCATCAGGTAATTAATGAAATACAACTACTCTCCGATTACCAGGTATTAGAGCAAAACCCCACACGCCTGTACCAGGTTCAGGTGTATTTCATCTACCTGCTTGCCATGCTGCCATTCTGCGCGTATTACAGGGCCCCCATGATCGCCGTCAACAATGAATACGCCAACACCCTGAAAACCATCCATAAAAATAACATCCTGGCCGAGAAAAGAGTAATGCAGGGCAAAGAAGTAACCCGCATGCTTTCCACAATGATAAAAAAAATTGGCGGGGGACGGGTTCGCCTCACCAACCTCATTGGTGGCCTTGGAGATTTTGCCATCCACAGGCTGTTACACGAAACATACCACGAATTAAGCCCCTACAGGATAAGCTGTCACATGGAGATGACCGGGCATACACGATGGTGTCATGAATGCGACAGGTGCGCCCGCGCCTACCTGTTTTCTGTGGCGATGGGGTATGATACCCGGGAGATGGGATTTGAACACTCCATGCTTGAAGAAGAACACGCCCACTATTTCAGTTTTTTCCAGGAACCCTCCCCCGGCGACAGGTACCGGGAATGGACATCAATGGAAGAGGCCCTGGCCTTTTACATGGCCGCATTGCGGGGCGCCACCCACCAACTGGTAGCAAGGGCAGCCTCAATACTGGGAAAGAAAAACATCGATTTCAACAAATATTACAAAAAGGTTTTTTCCATACAATCATCACCTGCACCCACGCCGCATAATCTAAAAATACAGATGCAAATTAATAAAAATCTTGGCAGGCTGCATAACCCTCTGCCGGGGTAAACCAAACAGGAGCGGGATGAAACGGACCTGTCAGTCGCGTGCCATATCTGTCTTCCAGACTTCCCAGACCTTTCCAACAAGATCAGGTCCGGGTTTCAACGTAAGCTTGCCCGGTTTCCAACCTGAAGGAAGGGCTTCTGAACCCTTACTGTTGCGTACATGCTGAAAAGCCTGCACCTGGCGTATTGACTCATTTACATTTCGTCCTACCGGAGGCGTAAGAACCTCGTATCCCTGCACGTTACCGTCCGGATCGATTATAAACCGTCCCCTTGTTTCAACACCAGCATCCTCATCGTAAATACCATATACGGTTCCCACTTTCCCACCGCCATCTGACATCATGGGGAAAGGAATTCCACCTTTAACCATCTTTGACAATTCATGTTCATCCCACATTTTATGAACAAACACACTATCCACACTCATGGATAAAACTTCAACTCCCAGATCCTGAAACTCGCTATACCTGTCGGCAACTGCCGACACCTCTGTTGCTCAAACGAAGGTAAAATCACCAGGATAAAAGCAAAGCACCACCCATTTTCCAAGGTAATCTGAAAGTGTTACGTTTATAAACTTTCCCCTGTGATATGCCGGAGCAGTAAAATCAGGGGCCTTCTTGCCCACCATTATCATACTCTTGTTTCCTCCTTTCATGGATTCGTCCTGTAAAGAAATCACAGCGTCTTCTTTCACAGGTTCACTCCCTACCGGTCCGCCAGTTGGCCTGGCACATCCCGGTTTGAATTCTTCTGCCATACTATCACCTCCTGAAACATGATACATAAGGTTTACGTTTCATCCCGCTTGTTTGAATAAATGTAGCATAAGACATTTTGTAATGCAAGCATTATTGTAATGATTTCATAATTTCTATCAATACCAACCACCCCACCACTTCCATCGTGGTTTACCACGAACCGGTGAATACCGATCCGAAAGAATATCTTCACCGGGTACATCAACTTCTTTTTCAGAATGGTACTGCTCCCCCAGCTTATACAATCTTTCCAGCCTTTTTTCAGTATGTGGATGTGATCTTAGAAGAGACGGATCAGGATTTTTACGACCGGGCATGATCAGCAGGTCGATAAGTTTCTTCTGGTACACTTCCAGTTTTTGTAATGCTGACGCCAGACCCCCGGGATCTCCTGTTATCTGAAGAGCACCAAGGTCGGCGTCATATTCCCTTGTTCGTGACAATGCCATTTGCAACAGCATACTTACCAGGGGGGCAACGATGAGAAACAAAATAATCAACCAGGGAACACTTGTACCCGCTGCAAAATAAAATGGTAGAAATAACAAAAGCATCACCTGCCCCACCATTGACATTGAATGGGTAATCCTGCTCATGTTATCAGCCATTTGCATTATCCACAGGTCATTGTGGCGTATATGGTTCAACTCGTGGGCCAGTATTCCCGCGATCTCCCGCCTGGACATTGAACGAAGAAGGCCATCGCTCAGGGCGATAGCGGCATTATCCCGGCTGCCTACACTAAAGGCGTTCATCACCCTGCTTGGTATATAATACATATCAGGCACATATTTCAACCCCGCCTTTCTGGACAAAGCTTCAACTAAATGACAAAGGCCTGGAAGCTCATCCTCCTGTATGGGGCTGGCATTATACATACGCAGTACTACCCCGGGGGTAATCTTCGGGGTAAAGATGAACAATATCATGCCAATCACGGCAGTCCACAAGAGACCCGTCATGCCGCCGATAAGCCAACCGATACCACCCAGTATAGCTGCCATAAGAATCAGTATACTTGTTGATTGCAGAATATTTCGCCAGCGCGATCTCTGTTCCGATGCTAAACCCATGACCAGCTCCATCTATCCATAAATATACCCAGAATGAACCTACCACTAAGAAACAGTGTATAGTATGTTATTGCCTTCATACTGCAGTCTGTTTTTGCGTGATGATATTTTACTATACATGTGCTGCATTGAGTATATCATGAACTATCAACACATGTAAAGACGTGGAGGATCCGAATGACTGTGAAAACTGAGACACGTGATTCAATATTGCTTGTAACTATTCAACGGCCACAGGTCAGAAACGCCGTTGATGGTCCAACCGCCAGAGAGCTGTTCAGGGTGTTTACCGAATTCAGCTCTGACCCCGCACTCTCGGTTGCCATTCTCACCGGTGAAGGGGAGCATTTCTGCGCGGGTGCCGATCTGAAAGCATTATCTGAAGATCAACAACGCGCCAACCCCTTAAATCCCGATATGAGCCAGGCTGCCCCCATGGGACCCACACGGCTTATGGCGGGAAAGCCGGTTATTGCTGCTATATCCGGCTACGCGGTAGCCGGCGGGCTGGAACTTGCCTGCTGGTGTGACCTCCGAATTGCGGATCACAGTGCCAGGTTTGGGGTATTCAGCCGTCGTTTCGGGGTTCCTTTCATAGATGGGGGCACACAGCGTCTGCCACGCCTGATCGGATTGAGCAGGTCGCTTGATCTCATGCTCACGGGTAGAGAGCTCAACGCGAAAGAAGCACTTCACTTTGGACTGGTAAACAGGCTTACAGACGGTGATGTACTTACTGCCGCCATGGAAACTGCAGAGAGAATTACATCATTCCCGCAGGAATGCCTGCGAAATGACCGGCAAGCCATTTACAACGGGTTGTCCATGCCCCTTGAAGATGGGATCAAAATGGAATTTGAAATGGGACGTAAAACAATTGAAAGCGGTGAAACCCAGCAGGGGGCAAAGCGTTTTAACAGTGGGGCGGGTAAACACGGCAGCTTTAATTAAGCTGCCGTGCCGTTACAATTCGCCTGGTTATTTCTCATTCACAAGAATCCCGTTAACAAACTTTCCTGTTACAGTTCTTCCGTCAGGATAGGTCAACTCTCCCTGTCCTTCCATACGGTTATCTGAAAACTCACCCTCATACCTTGTACCATCGGGCCAGGTCAATACTCCCTCACCGTTCGCCTGGCCTTTCTCGAATTCGCCTTTGTAAATTTTACCATCGAAATAAATGAAAGTTCCTTCACCTTTTATCTGGTCGTCTCTGAATTCTCCTTTATACTTATTACCGTTTGGCCAGTCCATTACCCCGTAGCCATGGCGTTTTCCAAGCACAAAAGACCCCACATACATGCGGCCATCACCCCATATATATTTCCCCTGTCCGTGAAACTTCCCGTCCTTAAAATTTCCCACGTACTTTGAGCCGTCTTCCCATTGATAGGTTCCATACCCGTCCTTACAGTTCCCTTCAATACATCCGGTGGTTTTGGGGGTTGTCGCGCATGAAACTGTAACCATGGCAGCAACACTTACCAATAATATTAAAAATGATCGCATACATTCCTCCATATTTATTTGAAATGATAATGTTTACGGATAGGCTTTTTAACCTTCCAGGTGCAGGAAACTCCCTCGGGAAAGGTTACAAAGTCACCCTCGCTAAAGGATACCGTTTCACCATTATCCAGCGCCACTTCCACATCTCCCTCTATCACGTAAAATTCTTCTGTTGAATCGTAATGCCATTCAAACTCTGATGCTTCTTTTTCCCAGACAGGCCATGATGTAACATTCATCTTCTTCAATGTATCATCATCCATTTTTTCTACTTTTACCTTCAAAATGCCTCCACGTATTTTTTTTAAAATTTTCCATATATGTACCTGAAATGGTAAAGTTGTTTCATGTCCCAGTCAAATATTAATTTCATCTTCTTAATTTTAAAGAATTACCGCAAAGGCACAGAGATCGCAGAGAAACGCAAAGAAGAATAATATAGAACAAAGGGTTTAAGCCCCTTGTTCTTCATTAATATTACCCCTTTGCGCTCTTTGCGTCCCTGGCGCCTCTGCGGTAATTTTTTAAACAAATGGGTTGACGTTTGTTAAGTATTTTAGTATTTTATTCATAACAAAATAACTACTGAACTATCAGGAGGAATATACATGGCAGTAACTACTACACTTGTTGAATTGACAGAAACCAATTTCGAGCAGGAAGTATTGAACGCAGAAGGAAAAGTACTGGTTGATTTCTGGGCCCCGTGGTGCGGACCCTGCAGAATGCAGACTCCCATTCTTGAACGCCTTGCACAGAATGGTGTGAATGCGAAGATAGCAAAACTTAACACAGACCAGGTTCAATCAATTGCGAGAAAATATGGAATAACATCTATACCAACAATGATCATTTTTGAAAACGGCCGGGAAGCAGACAGGATGATTGGAGTACAACCCGAAGAAACACTTAAATCGAAACTGCAGTAACGCACTACACTGTTCTGATTTTCAAAATTATCAGCGAGCCGGTTGGGTAACCCACCGGCTTCTTATATTAATAATCACGTCACTGGCTCATTCCCCTGTACAGGGAAAAATATCTACCCTCTTCTTTTAGTAATTGCATTCTATACCCCAGGGCATCCTTGAGTATATGCTCCTGCAACACCTGCTCTTTTGTATCTTTACCAGCAATACGGCCCTGTCTCAAAAGAAGAACATGGGTAACAAAAGGCATGATCTCGTCAACATGATGAGTGACATACACAATATGTTTTCCCCCTGATGCCAGGTCAGAAAGGGTTTGAAGAAAATATTCCCTTGAAGGGATATCAAGTCCATTGCAGGGTTCATCAAGAATTAACAGTTGGGGATTAAACACAAGGGCACGGGCAATTAACACCCGCTTCTGCTCACCGTGTGACAGGTACCGGTAGGGCCTCTGGTGAAGATGCTCAATATTCAACTCTGAAAGAACTTCCAGTCCTCTCTTTTGCATCCATTCTTCAACTTCCCGGTAAAGACCCACACTTGAATAGAAACCGGAACATACCACCTCAAGAACATTCACGTCACCAGTATATTCAGCCTGCAGCCTGTCACTGACAACACCGATATGAGACCGCAGCTCCCATACATTAACCTTCCCGAGCTCCTTCCCGAACACGCGAACCTTTCCACCTGAGGGGTGAAGGGAAGAAGACAATATACTCATGAGGAAGGATTTTCCCGACCCGTTTGCGCCAAGCACCACCCATTGTTCACCACTGTTTATTGTCCAGTCAACACCATCAAGAATAAGGGTTTCTCCCCTGAACACATGCACATCCCGCAATGAAATGAGGGCACCGTCTGAATTATTCACGTGGGAAGTCTCCGGCAAAGGCATCAGCCTGAATTTTTGAAAATGTTTCGTCCCTTATTATGAATAATCCCATCAGTGTAAATGTTATTGCCACTACCGGCATAACTAGATTAAAAAACGCGTAGGGCAAATATGCGAGGGTGGGTACCCCCAGTGCGGCGCTCATAAACGCGCCGCACGAATTCCATGGCACAAGCGGGGATGTCACGGTACCCCCGTCCTCCAGTGAACGTGAAAGCATCCTGGGTGCCAGGCGTTTGTTTTCGAATGCGTCCCTGTAAATTCTACCCGTTACGACGATGGAAAGATACTGCTCGGCCATCAACACATTTGACAGCATTGCCGTGATCACAGTAGTAATCACAAGTCCTTTTTCACTTTTAATTCTCTGTAAAAGGTTATCGTGTAATGATCTTATAAAACCACCGCTTTCCCATATACCACTCAACCCCGTGGCACAGAGTATTATAAGAATGGTTTCCATAAAACTTAAAATTCCACCCCTGTTCAGCAGCTTGTCAAGTACCTCGTTTCCTGATTGAATTGAAAACCCTGAATACGACGCCTGCAGGGTATCAATAATACCTGCACCCTGTAACGACAAGGCGCAAAGTATCCCGGCAATCCAGCCGGCTATCAGTATCACCACGGCGGGAAATTTCATTGCGGCAAGAATGATCACTACCAGCAGGGGAATAAGCACAAAGGGGGTAATTGAGAATGAAGACCCAATAGCTTTTTGCAAACCTTCAACCTGCACCGGATCAAAGGATCCATCCCTGATCACCCCATATCCGAAAAATATAAAAATACCCATTGTGATAATCCACGCGGGGATGGTTGTTATCAGCATTGTCCTGATATGAAGAAACAGGTCTGTACCGGCAACACCCGGGGCAAGATTGGTAGTATCAGAAAGGGGGGAAAGTTTATCCCCGAAATAGGCGCCCGAAATCACCGATCCGGCACACAGGGCCGGGTTAATGCCCAGTGCCACCCCGATACCCACCAGCGCGATGCCAACAGTTGCGGCCGTCGTCCATGAACTGCCTATTGAAACTCCAACGATACTGCATATCATGAAAGTAGCGATCAGGTACCATTGGGGGGATATCAGTTCAAGGCCATAATATATCAGGGCTGGTATGGTGCCTGATGCTATCCAGCTGCCGGAAAGTGTTCCCACCATGAGAAGAATCATAACCGCCGGCAGTGTTCCGGCGATCCCTTTTACGATACCAGTCTCGATTTCTGACCATGAATGCCCCAGCCGCCATGTTTTGATACCGGCTATCACCGCCGCACCGATAAGCAGAATAGTTATCGGCAGCTTCAATACAACAGTGCCGGTAAAGAGCAAGAGTATGGTGATGCTGAAAAGAAGGGCACAATCTTTTAATGTAGGTATTCTAATTGCCATATCCGGTTTCCTGATCGCCACAGGTTATTAATACCATCAAAACCGGTCAAGATATATAATGTAAAAAATCCGCAAATATCCCTGATTATTTTCATGAACGTGATACCATATACAATATCACCATGCATGCGTATACTTCCAGGTCACCCGGGAAGATATCCGATAGAGAACAATTATTCGAAATTTTTTATAACTCTTCAATGATGGAGCCGTATATATGATAACAAGAGATGATACCAAGATTGATGTACTGGGCGAAGGAAAATATGACAGTCCCCTTCGCACATCTGGTTTCGTCGATGAGAACAAAAGGGTTCTTGTGGAGATAGAACGTGATATTATACTAGAACAGATGAAATCCATTGATGATGTGCTGTCTTTTGAAAACGCGGGTCCCCGAAAAAAACTATTCTTCGATCCGGGCAGTACAAGCGCGGCTATCGTCACCTGCGGTGGACTATGCCCGGGTATAAATAATGTCATACAGGGTATCGCCAGGATGCTTCAGTTTCAATACGGGGTAAAACGGGTACTTGGAGTTCGGTATGGCTTTGAAGGACTCATACCTGAATACCGGCACGATTTCGTGGAACTAACCCTTGACTATGTACAAGACCTGCATGAAAAAGGTGGAACTGTTCTCGGATCATCCCGGGGATACCAGGATGAAAAAATTATCGTAGACACCCTGGTGCGTGAAAAAATTGATATACTTTTCGTCATAGGGGGGGACGGGTCACTGAGGGGAGCCCATGATATATACAGGGAAATCACTAAACGAGAACTCCCGATATCTATAGTAGGGGTTCCCAAAACTATTGATAATGATATCTGGTTTATGGATAAGACTTTCGGTTTCTCCACGGCAGTATCAACAGCTACCCAGTCTATCTATGCCGCCCACACCGAGGCTATCGGCGCGAAAAACGGTATCGGCCTTGTAAAGGTTATGGGACGGGATTCCGGTTTTATCGCATCTTACGTAACACTGGCATCAAATGATGTGAATTACGTATTCATACCCGAAGTTCCGTTCAAGCTGCATGAAAAGGGCGGTTTTCTTGAAAATCTCCACTATCGTTTAAAACGCAGGGGGCATGCGGTCATCGTGGTTGCAGAAGGGGCCGGCCAGGAATATTTTGACGGCCCTGAAGGCAAAGACGCTTCTGGAAATCCAAAGTACAGGGATATCGGCCAGTTCATGAAAGAAACAATAAAAGAATACTTTGCACCGATGAATATACCCGTAACGATAAAATACATAGACAACAGCTATACCATACGAAGTGTTCCCGCCTTACCCGATGACGCCGTATACTGCATGATGCTTGCACAGAACGCCGTACATGGTGCCATGGCGGGAAAAACCGGATTCGTGGTGGGAAGCTGGCACTCCTACTTCACATACATTCCCTTACCGCTGGTAACCCGTAAACGCAAACAGATGAATCCAGAGGGATATCTCTGGTCCATGGTAAAGCAAAGCACCTGCCAGCCAGAATTCTGTTGATTGCACCGGTAATTTTTAACTACAATGCAAAGAAAAGAGGAAGGGTATATTCACCACTTCCTCTTTTATCATTTCTGTATCAGCTTTATTCTACATAAACCTTGTTCTTACCACCACGAGTTGACAAGCACCTTGTGATCTTCATACCATTTCTTAGCCGCTGTTACAGGATCGTCTCCTTCTTTTACCGCTCCCATGAGGTCATACAGCTGTGTTTCTTTCAGGTTGAAATTGCTCATAAATTCAGCAGCTTTTGGAAACTCATCTTTAAATCCCTTACGTGCAAGAATTGCCATAACATCCTTGGGATAGATACCTTTGGGATCTTCAAGGTATTTCAGATCATATCGTGCCCACATAAAATGCGGCTTCCAGCCGGTAATAACAACAGGGTTTTTCCTGTCATATGCCTTTTTAAGGCTGGCCATCATTGCAGGACCACTTGAAGTTATCTGCTTCATGGGCAGGCCGTATTCCTTTATAGCCTTTTCGGTGTTACCATGTATCCCGGCACCACTGCCAATGCCAATGATCTTTTTGTCGAATTTTTTTGCAACTTCCACGTCTTTTAGATCTTCTATTGAATCAATATCAACATACTGTGGCACCACAAGGCCGGTAGTTCCATTACTGAAAGATTCACCGAGCTTAACGATGTCATCTCCAAACTTTTTCCAGTAATCAGCATGCGTATGAGGAAGCCACGCGTCCAGAAACAATTCAGCATCACCTTTTGCAAGTGAGGCATAGATGGGGCCAGGTTCAATGGGCTTAACAGTTACATCATATCCCTTGTCGGTAAGGGCAGCAAGTGCCAGGTGAGTAACCGCAATGCCTTCTGCCCAGTTTGGATAGAGTATTGTCATTTTACCCTTCTCCTCGGGCTGATCTCCTTCATCTGCTTTTTTGCACCCTATGGCTGTCAATGAAACTGCCAGAACCAGTACAAAAAGCACTAACATAGTTCTTTTAAACATTATATACCTCCTGATATTTTTATATGTTCACTAAATACATGCATCTTTAGTCTTATGTAGTAATCATATACACGCGGGAATCTTCAGTAGAACCTGGCTTCATTTTACCAGGTAATCCAAGCCCCGTCAAGACTTCTCATTTGACTTTACCCGGCAGCATGCTATTCACTGCCTGCAATTTTATGTTCAGTCTGTCCGAATGACTGTGTAATACGGTCAAGAAAGATGGCGATGATAACGATACCCAGGCCGGCCTCAAATCCCAGGCCTATCTTTGCCTGCAGGATACCCATGTACACCTTCTGACCAAGTCCCGCCGCACCAACCATTGACGCGATAACAACCATCGACAATGACAGCATAATCACCTGGTTCATGCCTGCCATTATGGTGGGCATTGCCAGTGGAATCTGTACCTTGTACAGCAACTGTTTGTCGGTACATCCGAAAGCGTGCGAAGCTTCAACAACGTCTTTGGGTACTTCACGTATACCAAGGTTGGTAAGCCGTACACCGGGAGGAAGGGCAAACACAACGGTAGCAACAACCCCCGGAACGTTCCCCACCTGGAAGAAAAGAATGGCGGGGATCAGGTACACAAAGGCCGGCATGGTCTGCATAAAGTCAAGAACAGGACGAATCATCTGTTCAAACCTGTCACTTCTTGAGGCGTATATCCCCATGGGCACACCAAGCAGAAGTGCTATTATTGCCGAGGTTATAACCAGTGCCAGGGTTTCCATCGTCTCCTGCCAGAATCCCATGCCATATAGAAGGAAAAGGCCAAGCACCGTAAAAATGAGCATTCCCCTTCCTACGCGCCACCCTTCAATGGAAAAACTGCCATATTTACGTGATATAATCCAGTACGCGAAAACAGCAAGCAAACCCATCATGATGAAGGGATGTAAATACAAAAGCACATCTTGAAATGCTGTCACCACCGCGTCGATCCCAATGGTAACAGCATCGAAAAACGGTTCAAACTTATAGGCTATCCAGTCAATACCTATTTCAACGTATTCCCCAACCGGTATATCAATCATTGCTACCTCCTCTTTCGGTTAATCCTGCAAGAATTGAACCACGGACAATCATGCCCAGAAATTTATCATTTTCATCCACTACGGCTATTGGAAACCTGATATCCACCATCTTCGGCATTACTTCCTGCAATGGAGTATCAGGTGGTATTTTATACTCATTGTATCTCTGCATGATATCATCAAGACTGGTTTCTCCCCGCCTTACCGCCGCCTCCGCATCATCGGCCATTACTATGCCTTCAAGCTTCCTTGACTTATCCACGACGAAAATACTGGATATACCGATATCCTTCATCATGTGAAGGGCCGTTCGCGGGCCGTCTTTTGGATATGTAATTGAATGCGCCTTTACCATCACGTCACCGGCAGTGAGTATCTTGGTCATGTCAACGTTCTCAACAAAGCGCTCAACGTATTCGGTTGCCGGCTCCCTGAGTATCTCTTCAGGAGTACCGATCTGTACAATCCGTGCGTCTTTCATCATTACAATTCGGTCACCCAGTTTTAAGGCCTCGTCCAGGTCGTGGGTAATAAATAGAATGGTTTTTTTTACTTCATGCTCCAGCGCCAGCAATTCATCCTGCATCTCGGCCCGAATAAGCGGGTCCAGGGCGCTGAATGCTTCGTCCATCAGCAGGATATCCGTTTCAACCGCAAGAGCCCGTGCAAGACCCACGCGCTGCTGCATACCACCGCTCAGCTGACCCGGGAAGCTGTTTTCCCAACCTTTAAGTCCAACCTGGTCAAGGGCCCGCATCGATTTTTCATTTCGCTCTCTCTCGCTTAACCCCTGCAGCTCAAGCCCAAAGGCCGCATTTTGAAGAACCGTTTTGTGGGGAAGAAGGGCGAATCGTTGAAACACCATGCCGAAATTTTTCTGCCTAAAACTCCTGAGGTCATCTTTCTTTAACGCGGTAACATCAACGCCATCGATATACACCTTACCCTGCGTTGGTTCGTGCAGCCTGTTGATACAGCGCAGCAGTGTGGATTTACCGCTTCCGGAGAGTCCCATAACCACCAGGGTCTCACCTTCATACACCTCGAAAGAGGCATCGTGAACACCAATGGCGCATCCCGTTTTTTCCAGGATTTCGTTTTTCGGCATCCCTTCTTTCAGGTGCTTACGGGCCTCTACCACATTCTCACCAAATATCTTTTCTATATTCTCAACTCTGATCTTGGCCATCGTATACCTTCCTGTTTCTTTCGTGTATTTGAATAATTCATAATAAATCAATAAGTACAATTACAGAAGACGGAGCGTCATTATTTGCATATGATCCAGGCATGTATACGTTGAAAATGCTCCATCACGAATCACCACACACTCTCTACTTTATATTGCTGCATCACTTTCTTTCACAAATCAATTTACGAAAAAACAGTGCCGGGCGGACGTTACCATCCGCCACGGCTACTGTTTGATACCCAACTAATTACATTCACACAATAACCTGATTATATTGAATACGATACAGCAAAGGTTGTCCAGTGATGATACTGGTCTTTATAAGCATTTGCTGTATATATATCGTGATCAGGTGTATATGCAAAATTATAAGAAGCAGAAAAGCTAACACCTGAATCGCCAGAAACCGAAATTTTACCGGTTGCACCAACGTCACTGAAACCTCTCCTTGCCTTTCCATGTCCTACATAGTTTCTTTCACCAGTTGGATATGAGGCATACCAGAAATACGATCCCCATGCTCCAAGATAGAATGTTGACTTTTCAGTTACATTGAACGAATGGCCCAGTGAAAGTTGGTAATAAAAGTCCTTGGCATTCTGCTGATCATAATCATCATAACCTTCATAAGTTTGCTTATCCGGGCGATAATACCAGGAAACCAAAAATTTGGGTGACAATGGCAGCTTGCTAAATGTAATCGAAGGAGATACCTCGGCGAAGTCATTAAAGTCACCATTACCTATTTCACGTGATCTTGGATAATAAAAGTAAGACAGTTTCAATCCAAGATTAATATTGTCATTGATTATTCCCTTTGAATAAGTAAGAATGAAATCAACACCTTCCCATTCCCGTTCGAGATCGGTTGCATCATCACCGGCCATGAGAGATTCTGCAATTTCTCCACCTATATAGAGATAAAAATCACTGAATCCATAGCCAACCCATGGAAAAAATACACCACGAGTTGCATCACTTTTTGCTGCATCCTCGGTGTATCCATAAAATGAAAATCCTCTCCAGAAATAGTCACTGTTATACTGAATTCCAAAATCTACTCCCAGTGGTTCAGCCTGTGCGGCCATTGGCATAAAGCATGCCACCGCCAAAAGAATTACAAGCGTACCTTTCAGTAGCTTCATCTAAAACCTCCTAATATATTGATTAAATGTTGTGGGCGAAAGTAGTTAATTGCCCCATTCGGGGCGGACGGGTGTATATGATATGTATTCATTTTTTGATAGCATACCACTATCCACCTTGTTAAAGTTACATCAGTCAAGTATATTTTTTTATAATTTTTTATTTGACCATCATTATGTATAAATATGTTGTAATACATTAAAATCGACATGATATTATCGCAATATTTACTCATATTTTGAAAAATTTTGTTCATAATAATTGATCTGGTCATAATAATAAAATTTAATGTAACATCATTTGGCTCAATGGCTACCTTGTTCATTATTCCATGGCTTAGAGCCTGTGAATGAAGATCTTGACGTTTTAGAGATTAACGTAATGACGAAGTTGAACAGGCAACTCATATAGCAGCATTATTCATTATATTAATTGTATACTGCTTTGAGGATGAAGTCCACCAAAAACTTATAAATTTTTTTACTGCAGTGTATCTCATCGACTATCATCACATATTTCACCTGCCTTGAACAAAGCTTGTCATAATATTAAAATTTTTTTGTTTGACAGAAGTTCGGCTTTCTTTACATTTGCTCTCGGAGGGTTGTCTGAGCGGTCGATAGAGGCGGTCTTGAAAACCGTTGGGTTAATAGCCCCGAGGGTTCGAATCCCTCACCCTCCGCATTTTTTCAGGAGAGATGCCCGAGTGGCCGAAGGGGGCTGCCTGCTAAGCAGTTGTGCCAATTACGGTACCGAGGGTTCGAATCCCTCTCTCTCCGAAGCTTCAATGATTATTACAGGTGGTTAACCTCCTTGAAATCATACAACACGATTGTTGAAAAACTTAAAGGTATTGAGATACAGGATACCTGGTATTATTATGCCGCCTACATCCCGTTCATAGGCTGGCTAATCCCCCTCTTTACAAGGGAAGATAACCCTGATGCCCAGTATCACGGGAAAACGGGTTTAATTCTTTCAGTCGTATGTATCTTATCAGTGCTATTTCTATTTTTGCTGAATTTCATTACCCCAATAGACTGGCGAATTTTCAGGTTCATACTGGTGGTGCTGATCTACTGCCTCTACGCCCTGTATGCAGGAACACTTGTGGCGGGAATAGTTTCCGTGTATCGAAATACAAAGGTGCAGTGGGATTTTCTGCAAAAAATTATTGATATAATGCCCATATAAGGTATTCTATATGAAAAATGCGTCCATAGCTCAGTTGGATAGAGCGTCGGACTACGAATCCGAAGGCCAGAGGTTCGAATCCTCTTGGACGCACATTACTTCTTACCGCTAAAACCCCAGAGAAATATCCAGGATAAAGATGAGTTCCCATGAAACATTTATGCGTGCAGCACTAAAACTGGCACAAGATGCAGCAAGTCATGGTGAAATCCCCGTGGGTGCGGTTATAGTGCGCGACGGGGTTATCATCGGCTCCGGCATGAACTGTAACCGTAAACTGCAGAACCCCACCCGTCACGCCGAGATGACAGCCATCGAAGAGGCATGTAGTGCAACCGGCAACGAAAGGCTAAACGGATGCAGCATCTACGTGACCAAAGAACCATGCGCCATGTGTGCGGGCGCCATCATCCATGCCCGTATTGATGAAGTGTATATCGCTGCCCAAGACCATCGTTTTGGTGCATGTGGTACCGCCCTGCAGGTATGCGGAAATCCGCAGTTGAACCATGTCCCCCTCATACATTTTGGATTGCTTCGCGAAGAAGCATCATCCCTGCTCTCATCGTTTTTTCAAAATATCCGGGAAAAAAGAAAATAAGTATTTTATTTGCGTCCTGCACACTTCAGGTGTATCATCTAACAATAAGTCGAAAAAAAGATGAACTCGAAATCCGGGAGGACTGATGATACTGAAGGTACTTATTACCATAATTGGATGCACCCTGCTCACTGCCGGATGCTGGGGGTCCCGTCCATCATCACCTGGTGTTGAGAAGGGGAAATTCAAGAAGTGCCCGGATACCCCCAATTGCGTATCATCCCAGGAAGATGGCAGTCATTTCATTGAGCCTATTAAATACAGTGGCACCCTGGAAGACGCCCAACGTGCCCTGCTTGACATTCTGAGGAACATGAAACGGACAGAGGTAACAACCAGCGAAGAAAAGTATATACATGCCGAAAGCACTTCTTTGCTATTCCGTTTCGTTGACGACGTGGAATTCTACCTGGACGACAGCGCCAAACTCATCCACGTACGGTCTGCATCACGGGTTGGGCATTCAGATTTTGGGGTCAACAGGAAGCGGGTTGAAGAGATACGGGAGAATTTTAAAACCATGCAGGGGGCAGGTACTCCCTGACCTTACATTTTCACTCAGGGGCTTTTTCCACCCTCCTGGTCAATACTTCTTGTCCCAGCACAGAACCACCGTGGCCGCACCATTCACCTTCAAGGCGTCGTCCGTCGTCAACTATCCTGTATGTCACGATGCCAAACCACCCCCCTTCACTGTCGGTATATGCCACTGAAAAACAATCATTATTCACGATCCCGGTTCCAACATAGCGGGTCCCAACTTTCCAGGCCATCCTGTAAGAATCACCATTTCTCTCAATCATAGCCGTACCCGCATAAGAACCTTTCCCTCCGGGATTGCTTCCGGTGACATCATAGGTACCGGAAAGATCAGCCCCAAAAAGGGTGCCCGCGTTGAGCAGTCCAAACATCACTACTGCATATAACAGCCTCATCACATCACCTCCGTGATTATACCATTACAACCCTGTCTTTTTTTAATGATGTTATCTCTCCAATAATAACCGGTGACTCTCCATATTTTGAAAGTGTATCAAGTGCGGCATCAGCATCTTCACTGGTGAACACCATCATAAGCCCTATTCCCATGTTAAAGGTTGTAAACATTTCTTCCTCTTCAACCTCCCCTTCTTTCTGCAACAGGTTGAATATGGCAGGTGTGTTAAAAGAAGATCGCTTGATAGCAGCAGCGCAGGTTTTGGGCAGTATACGGGGAACATTTTCATAAAATCCGCCTCCGGTTATATGCACGATTCCGCGGGGAACAACTCCGTTGTCCAGGCATGACAATACCGCCTGCACGTATATCTTTGTGGGCTCAAGAAGAACTGGTCCCAGCGCCCCGCCCAGGTCGTCAACTTTAGTGTCAACAGTATATTTTTTCACGTTAAACAGTATCTTACGTACCATGGAAAAACCGTTTGAATGTACCCCGGAAGAAGGAAGACCAATTATAACGTCACCCGGTTTTATTTCGCTTCCGTTTATTATTGCGGCCCTGTCCACAACTCCTACCGAGAAACCCGCAATATCATAATCATCAGGATCCATCACGTCAGGGTGTTCAGCAGTTTCACCGCCAATAAGTGAACATCCCGCCTGCCTGCAGCCTTTGGCCAGGCCGCGAACCACGTCCACCATCACATCTTCCCTGAGTTTTCCACAGGCTATATAATCAAGGAAAAACATGGGACGGGCCCCCGACACCACGATATCATTCACGCACATGGCAACCGCATCAATCCCGATGGTATCATGCCTGTTCATCATCCGGGCCACCTGCAGCTTGGTTCCCACCCCGTCCGTACCAGACACCAGCACGGGATCTTTCATCTCGGGGAATGATCCGGAAAAAAGCGCGCCAAATCCCCCTATATCGGTTATCACCCGTTCATTGAAGGTTGACTTGACTATATCTCCGATACGCTTGACAAACCTGTTCCCGCCATCTATATCAACACCGGAATCCCTGTATGTTATACCCATAATAATAGCTCCTGTTTCAATCGTTAGGTACTCTATTATGCACCACGCCGGTTTATGCAACAGTATTTTACTTGCATCTTCCAAACATGCAAATTATTTTTAACCCTCATTGCAAATTTGAAAATGAAAAATTTTTATTTATAATAATGTACAAAATTGCAATTTACATAATTTTTTAAAACCGCAGATAAACGCAGATGAACACGGATTATTAGTGAATAGTGCAAACTATAAAACTTAAGACTCTTCATCAATACCCAATTAGTATCACGCGGAGGCGCAGAGACGCTGAGAAAGGCACGGAACTCTCCGCGTTCCCCGCGCCTCCGCGTGATATCAGTTTAGTAAAGATGAAGATTAATGAGTTATATGATATTAATTATCAAATATTCACGATAATCGGCGTTAATCCGCTTTTATCGAGCGAAGCGGGCGGTTTCATGTATTTATATTTATATTATAAGCTCCTGTTTGGATGATTAATAATGTATAGTCATATAATTTAATACCAGTAGCTGATTCTTAATACTACAGAAATAATGGAGACACAATGCCCCTGTCTGATAAAGAAACAGAAAGCCTTATAGAAAAAATTCGCGCGAAGTACGACCAGTATGCCGCCAAACACAATCCACGATGGTTCGACCGGGATGCCTTTGAAGAACGATTGCAGATTGCCCTGCGAAACAGGATGGATATTGAAGGATTTATCCTGGCAGAAATAGCAAATTTCGAAAAGATAAAAGAAAGCTATGAGAAAAAGAAAAATAATCAGAGTTTTTCACAACAGGTAGACAGGATAATCGAAGAACACACAGAGATGATACGGGAGTACCCCGACATTGAATTTCATCCAAAAGCCGGGTTTGAAATCCGTCACATGTATGGGGCCCTTACCCGGCTTCTACGGGTTTACCTGCCCATACTTTGGTCATTACTGAAGGAACGTGAACACAGGGACACCCTGTACTCCCTTATACAGAAGCTTGAACAATACGGAGGCACCCGGGGCCGCCGTCATGCTCTTCGCATTGAAGATCATATATCCCTTCTGCACAGGCCGGGAGTACAACCCCTTGAGATCGAAAACCATAAAAACGCCTACCTCAGGGAATCAGCATTCATTCTTCACGACATCTCAGATTTTTGCAAACAACTTCTGGAATGGAAAGAACCGGAATGGGAAACCCCGCTGCAGTTTAATAGCATACATATTGAAGGCGCAGCGAAGAAAGAGGTGATCAGCAACTTTCACCAGTGCACAGGATATGGTGCCCTACTGCGAATTCTTGAATACAGCGCTGGTATTATTGAAAATTTCAGGCTGCAGGCATTCAGGCATAAATAAATCATGTTTTCTTTATGCATATTATTGTAAGATCATCCTCCTGCCACGAGTAACTGGTATACTCGTAAAATGAACCTACTATCGAATGAACAATATCGATGGATGATTCATTCACATATTGAAGAAAATTTTGACGCAACCTGTCCTCTCCATACATCTCCCGCGAATTTTCGGCCATTGCCTCTACCAGCCCGTCGGTATACATGAAAAGGCAGTCTCCTTCGTGCATTGTAAAGCTGATATTCTTATATGCAACACTGTCAAATATACCCACCAGGGGACCGGTATTACCAAGATCCCTGCATTTACCTGTAGTTTTTTCATACAGCAAAGCGGGTGGATGACCGCCAGAGGCAAAGGTGACATGTCCCGTAGAAACCTGTATTCTCACCAGCAGAATAGTACCGAAATAATATAGCCCCCTGGCGTCTGCCACCATCCTCGCGTTTACCTCATGCAGCACCTTTGCCGGATCGTTTTCACTGGTTGAGTAAGATCGTAGAAGTGTTCTGAATGCATTACCCACGTAAGATGAGGCAACACCATGCCCGGATATATCACAAAGTACAACCTGGTACACGTCCTCATCGACAAAAAACCCGTCAAAGAAATCACCAGAGAGGTCGTCAGCTGGAAGAAATGCCGATGCCATATCAAACCCCTGCAGATCACTGAAACGGGGCAGGAGTGACACCTGCACGGTTCGTACCTTTGATATTTCATCTCTATACCGGGAATTCTGCTCTTCTACCTGCGCCTGTATATTAATTCTTTCATTCATTATACCGAAAAAATCACCGAACAAAGAAAGGATATTCTTCTCATCATTGCTGAATTTTCTTTCTCTCTCAAGAAGAATATATCCAGTTGTTTTACCTCCCACATGATATGGCACGATAGCACATTGCAATGGGTCGCCGCTTCCTGGTTGCAGTTGCAGATACGAAGGTTGTGTTCTGGATATTTTACCAGCAAGGTTTGAATATATTTTCAAAAATGGTATTATTTTTTCAGAATTCCCGTTGTCCCGGGAAAGAACAGTCTTAAACTCATCTGAATCCGGCAATGTGACAACCTCAAGATACCTGGATGGTATCACGCTCAATATCTGTTCAATTTCAGTATACAGGTTGGCTGAATCTGAAACCTGTATACTGTTTTTAACCAGCCGGTTCAGATTAAAGAGCCGCTTTTTAAGCGTGGATTGTTGCTTCAGAGAGCGGGTAAGCTCATCATGTGACCGCATCAGCCTGCTGCACTGGGCTATCTTTGACTTGAGTTCAAGCATGTTAAATGGCTTAATGAGGTAGTCATTTGCACCCGCCCTGTAGGCTCTTTCAATGGATGATTCATCACGGTTTGCGGTCAGAATATAGATAAACAGGTTATTGTCACCTCTTTCCCTGCGCAATTCACTGCAAATCTCAATTCCATCACCATCGGGCAGCAGAAGATCAACAAGGGCAATGTCCGGTGTAAATTTGAGTAGTTTCTCCCTGAACTCTCTATACGTTGCGGCTTGTTGTATTTCGTAATCAACCGAAAGCATCTTGTCAATCATTGCACGCACAACCGCATCATCATCAAGTACAATTATTTTCAGTGTATACGTGCTGGCTGTTCCGATATCATTCATATATTTTTTTATGCCACATCATGTTTTTTTCACAGATCACTTCAACAGTATATACTACCATGCCAACATTTCCAGCATTAATTGCACTGATGTGACAATACAGGTTTTCATTTCTTCACCATAATAAATCTATTGACTTATACTCTAAAATATGCACTTTTTCCTATTGTTACTCCTGATTATTATTCCCTCAAAAAGGTACATGTTCCATGAAAAAATTGATCGCCTTCTTCTCTGGTAACTCATTATTTGTAAATCTTCTGGCAATCGGTGTATTGATAGCCGGCATTATATACCTGCAGACCGAGAACAGGGAAGCGTTTCCAAAAATCGACTTCGATTTTGTACTGGTCAATACAATATACCCGGGAGCAACCCCCAGTGATGTAGAGAAACATGTAACTATTGAAATTGAAGAACAGCTGCGCGAAGTGGACGGTATCGAAGAACTGTCTTCAAGCTCCCTTGAGTCCAGGTCTGTCGTGGTTGTACAACTTGATCCCGACCTGGAAAATAAAGATAAAACGATTAATGACATCAAGAATGCCATAGACAGAATAAAGGATTTCCCCGAGGACGTTGAAGATCCCGAGGTCACCGAGTTGAATACCGACCAGCAACCGGTACTTGACATTTCAATTATCAACAAGAACGGCATTCACAACGATGCGGATGAATTCAAGATGCGCAAGTATGCGTCAATACTTGAAGACCGCCTGATCACCACAACCGGGGTAGCCAGGATAGAAAAAAAGGGATACCGCGACCACGAAATGATCGTGGAGGTGGATCCATCACTCCTTGATACCTATCATGTGGCGATCAATGAAGTAATACTGGCCCTGTCCCGCAAGAATATTGATTTTCCAGGGGGCTCAGTAAAGAGCAGCAGGGAAGAGATACTGATAAGAACCATAGGCGAGGTCAATACTCCCCGGGAGATCAGCAATGTATTGATACGTGCAAATGATATGGGCAACTGGGTACGGATTGGAGATGTTGCCCGAGTTAAGGATTCCTTTGAAGAAGTAAAAATCATAAATAAAACAGAGGGACAACAATCCATAGCATTAATAATACAGAAGAAAAGTAACGCGGATATTATCGACGTGGTGGATGAGATCAGCCGGGAAATTGAAACATTTAAAAAAATACTTCCCGATAACTATGAAATAATTCTAAACAATGATCTTTCATATTTTGTAAAAAGGCGACTGGATGTGCTCATCAATAACGGACTGGTGGGATTGGTACTTGTTGTCCTTTCACTCTTCATAACCCTTGGCTGGCGAATCGCACTGGTCACATCTCTCGGCGTCCCCCTTGCTTTCTCAGGTACTTTTATCTGGATGGGCATTCAGGGAGTCACCATCAACCTCATGTCGATGTTCGGACTTATCATGGTGCTGGGTATGGTGGTGGATGACGCCATAATTGTTGCTGAAAACATATACAGGCATATCGAGGACGGTGAAGATGTAAAAGGTGCGGTCATAAATGGAACAGCCGAGGTCATAATACCGGTTGCCGGCACCATCATGACAACGATAGCGGCATTTGCACCGCTGATGTTCATGTCAGGTATCATGGGAAAGTTTATCTGGACCCTGCCCGCCGTAGTTTCTGTTTCCCTTATCGCTTCATGGATTGAATCAATGTTCATTCTTCCCTCACATGTATACGATGTTGAAAAGAACCGCACTGTCAGACAGGGTGTAACCGATGGTGAATCTCTGGTTGATAAAACACATTTTTTTGAAAAGATATGGGCCGTGTACAGGGGTGCATTATCAGGGGCTTTACATCACCGGTATATATTCAGCATACTCATTTTCATACTTTTCGCGGGTTCGATCGCTTTCGGTGTAATGAAGGTTAAATTTATACTATTCCCCCAGGGGAATATCGAAACACTTACCATCAAGGCCGAGGCCCCCACGGGTACCACCGTGCAGAAAATGAGCGAAATGATGTCCATGATAGAGAAGAGGGTGGCCCAACTCCCCGAACATGAACTCGACAGCTATACCACCAGGGCCGGTATTATACAGGAATCGCCAACCGATCCATTTACCAAGCGGGGGTCAAATTACGGTATCATAATGGTATACCTCACCCCCATGCAGAGCAGGGAGCGCGATGCTGAGGAAATCACCGTAGAACTGCGAAAAAAATGTGCCCCTGTTGAAAACAACTTCGAAAAACTTGAATTCGGTAAAATCAGGACAGGCCCTCCACAGGGAGAACCCGTGAGCGTTACCATCAAGGGAGATGATTTCGATGTCCTTCGAAAAATCGCCGCGGAATACAAGGACTACCTTAAAACTATAGATGGAGTATTTGACGTAAAGGACACCTATGAAGAAGGGAAAACTGAACTTCTCATTCACCCCATACCACAAAAAGCTGCCCTAACCGGCATAACGGTGTATGATATCGCCAATACGGTGCGCTCCTGCTACGAGGGGACCGTGGCTACCAGCATAAAAAAGACCGACGAGGAAATAGATATCCGTGTTATCTTTCCCGACCATCTACGTAAAACCACCGCAAGCATCAGCAGGATAAAGATCGCCAATAAAATGGGCAACCTGGTACCACTTGCGTCAATCTCTTACGTAACATATGGGAAAGGCATATCGGTTATAAACCGTGAAGACTGGAAACGTTCCATTTCAGTTACGGCGGATATCGAGGAAGAAGCCGAAGGTGTCTCATCTGTTACGGTAAACCGCAAGCTCATTGATAAATTTGCTGACATCGAAGACCGTTACCAGGAATATAACGTAGACTACGAGGGTGAGTTCAAGGATACGCAGGAATCAGTAGAAAACCTCGTTCGATCATTTCTAATCGCTGCCCTTGTTATTTACATTATCCTGGTAGCGCTTTTTCGTTCGCTAATCCATCCCATTGTAATAATGGGTGTTATTCCACTTACCATGGTTGGTGTTATCTGGGCGTTCTATTTTCACGGACTCCCCCTTTCATTTCTGGGGCTGATGGGTGTGGTAGGTTTAACCGGGGTTATTGTTAATGACTCCATTGTTCTTGTTTCTTTCATCAACAACAACCGTAAAAAACACATGGACCTTATGGATGCCTGCATTGATGCCGGTGTAAAGCGTCTCCGACCGGTATTTCTTACAACCATCACTACAGTATTCGGATTACTCCCCACCGCCTATGGCTGGGGAGGGTATGATCCTTTCCTGGTACCCATGGCAGTTTCCATGTCATGGGGACTGCTGTTCGGATCTTCTATTACCCTGTTTGGCACCCCTATCCTTTACATGGTATTTTCTGATATCCGCCGCCTGTTCGTTAAAAGGGATGATTACGCGGAAAAGGCAAGAAATGTGCTGGTAAACAATAATTCAGAAGAAGCATTTCCTGAATCAGGTGATTCTGATGGCACCAACATTCCCAGGCCTTCCGCGTTGAAAAAAAACAGTAAAAAGGAGCAGAGATGATTTATTCATCTCCCCCCAGAAGTCCTGCCCTGATCAGAAAGTAAAGCAGGGTCATAACTGCAGAAGCTGCTGCCGCTACGTAAGTCATGGCTGCAGCAGAAAGTACATTATTTACCCCTTTCAGTTCTGTTGCACTTACTATACCATATGTAGACAGCACGGCTTTTGCCCGTGTGGAGGCGTTGAATTCAACCGGCAGTGTTATCAACTGAAATGCTACCACCACGCTGAAAAGAATTATGCCAACCTTCACAAGACCCAGAGCCCCAATAATAAAACCCGCGAATATGATGATCCATGAAAGGTTAGAACCGATTGAAGCCATGGGAGCCATCATGTTTCGAAGCACCAGCGGCTTGTATTCTTTGGAGTGCTGCAGGGCATGCCCTGTCTCGTGAGCAGCCACACCGATAGAGGCAATAGAACTGCTCCTGTACACATCAGGTGAAAGACGCACTACCTTTTTTACCGGATCATAGTGATCAGAAAGGAATCCCTTCGTCTCCACAACCGGAATATTACCTAGACCATTCTGCTGCAGAATCATTTCCGCTACCCTGGCACCGGTGTATCCGGATCTTGTTGCAATTTTCGAATATTTTTTAAATGTACTCTTTACCTTCATCGATGCCCATAAAGAAAGAAGGAGTACCGGCAACATCATTATCCAGTAAAGTGGGTCAATTCCCAGAAACATTATTGTAACCTCCTGTGGTCATAACATGTTGATGGCTGTATCAGGCTGCGTATCCACGCACCCTGTTTAATTCAACAATTAATACTTCTTATACTACAAATATCATACGTATACAATTTATCCATAAAGTTACGACGAAAACACTCATTTTTTCGTAACACCTCAATGATATTTACGCACTAACTACTCCAGTAGTACCCTGACACTTTACTTTTGATTTGACAATACCCGGTGCTGAAAGTATTGTTACATTAACCTTTTGAACTGGATTAACTGATGAAAAGAATATACTGGATTTTAATAGCTGTAACCCTGACAGCATGCAACACTTCTCAGGAAAAACAAGAACCATTACAACCTTTACGCGAAGTTTCCGTTGAACAGGTACAAACGCCTGAAACTGAATGGACCATGTACAGTAAAGCCCTGATGCACATTAACAGGGGACAGAAACTTCTGCAAACCCAGAAATCTGCCGACCTTGAATTCAAAAAGGCACTATCACTTCTTCTTCAAATGGAAAAAACAGATGAAGCACCTGAAAGGATCAACTACCATATCGCCCAGTGTTATTACTACCTGTATGTTTTCAATGATGCTATAAAGTACGCAAAACGTGCTATATCATACGCCCCTGAATATGAAGACCCTTACATGCTGATATATCGCGTATATGTCAATCTTCGTAATTACGATGAGGCGGCTGATATTCTGGAAAAACTTATAAAAGAACGGCCAGACCTGGTACAGGTCCGATTAAATCTCGCGACGTTGTACTATTCTCAGATCAAAGACACTGAAAAGGCAAAAGAACACTATCTCAACATCCTTGAATATGAAAAACATGAATCAGTGCATTCATATTATGTAGAACAATCCCATTATTATCTTGGTCATATTTATTATAAAGATGATGATCTTCAGGCTTCGGAGTATCATTTCACTGAAGCGTTCAAAACTAATCCTGAAAACAATTCCACATTATATATTCTTGCCGCATTAAACATGGAAACCTATGACCTTAACGATGCCAGGCGATATCTCAAGTTATACCACACGAAATACCCGGACAATATCAAGGTCAACTCTTACCTGGGAAGGGTATTATATATGCTGGACGACCCATCCGACCTGGTGTATTTAAGAACAGCCGGCAAGAGTAAAACAATGGAAGGATACATCGCGAAAGCATTATACCTTGAACGTTTGAAACAAGACAAAGAATCACTGCCTCTTTTAAAAAATGTTATGAAGCGTGACCCGTCTTTGATTACACCCCATATAGCCACCGGTAGAATCGCTCTCAGAAATGGCCATAAAAAAACAGCACTTACCAATTTTTTCACCGCCGGGGTATTATTCAACAGGGTTGGGCTAAATCAACTTGCACAAAGGTATTTACGCAAGGCACTTTCCATTGATGACACCATACCTGAAATATTTTTTTACCTCGGGAAATCATACGAGGAAAACCAGCAATATTCCATGGCAATAATAAATTACAAGAAAACATACGAGATGAAACCCAGTAATGATCTTTTGCTCCACATAGGTTACCTGTACAGCCTGGATAAAAATTATACAGCTGCCATCCAACATATAGACATGGCCATATCAAAAGATCCTGACAACCCGCAGCATTATTTCTTCAAGGGACTAATCTATTCTGATAAGAAAGAATATGAAACAGCAGAAAAGATGTTACTACGGGCAATAGAACTTAATGGTAAAAATGAATCTTATTATTTTTACCTGGCCACTGTTCAGGATCAGCAGAAAAAACTGGAAAAAACCATAGATTCCCTTAAAAAGGCCATCAAGTATAATCCAAAGAGTGCAAGGGCGTATAACTATCTTGGATACCTCTATGCCGACAACAACATGAAACTTGAAGAATCTATTGATCTCATAAATAAGGCCCTTGATATTGAACCCGCAAACGGTGCGTACCTTGATTCACTTGGATGGGCCTATTACAGGCAGGGCAAGTATAAAGATTCACTTGATAAGCTGTTAAAAGCTGAAATACAACTTAAAAAGGACAACGAGGAAGATCCCGTAGTTCTTGACCATATTGGAGATGTATACCAGAAACTTGGTAATACACAAAAGGCCATTGAATACTGGGAAAGAGCAATAAAACTCAAGGATAGCCCTGAAATACGGCAAAAAATTAAGGAACTAAAAAAATAATCTACGGAGACCTGTTGTTTATGAAAAAAATTGTCCTGTCATATCTCATTCCCATTATAGTAATCACCGCATGTGCCACACCTGAGATTACCCCGGACAGGCCATTTACCCAGGCTGACAGGGAACAAGTTAATAAAATCCTTGATACAATACAAAAAGTTAATGCAAATGCACCACATTCTGTCGATGCCGCTTTTCGCCTGGACGGGCTACTGGGCAAAAAAAAGTTTAAAGCATCAGGATATTTCCTTTATAATAAATCCCCGGAAAAAGCACGAATAACATTTGTCGATTCCGTTTTCAAAAGCCCGTTAACAACACTGGTGCAGGATGGCAACATCATCAAGATACATTTTCCTGTTGAAAACACCCTGATAATCGACAATGAGAATACCATCAACCTTGAAGACTATATCTCTGTACCTGCCAACTATAATTTTCTCAAAAATATGATCACTTCTCACATACCACTTTTACCTGAATACAACATTAACAGGGGGCTGCTCCCGGTTAAGGATGACGGGGGAAGCACCGGTGAGATGTATCTTATCCTTGAAAATGATAATTACTATGAAACCATTTCTTTTAAAAACAGCATACCCACCCGTATTCTGCTTGTAACCAGGAAATCCAGGAAAAAATTCGAGTTTTATTTTTTAGAGCCGTCAGTTAGGGGTGGAGAATTCCATTTTAAGGGAATAGAAATGATAGAACCAGGTACGGGAAATAAAGTTACTATTACCTTTACAAAATACAAGACCGGGCGAAAAATATCCACTTCCAGAATAACAAGGCTCAACTTGAAGAATAATGTGAAAATATTCCGTAAATGATGCCTGCCACGTGAAACAGGGCTGCAGGTGAAATCATGTTTTTTCTGATATGGTTTTTTCAAACACCGTGATCATCCGGGCAGCCGCGTCATCCCAGTTAAACATCTCAACAACCCGCGCTCTTCCTTCGTTTCCCATTCGTTGCAATGTATCCCTGTCATTGAAAGCGGTGTCTATGGCCCGGGCCATCTCTTTTTCATCCCTTGAGGGGACAACTATCCCGGCATTGCCAACAACCTCGGGCAAGGCACCACCGTCACTCGCGATCACCGGCACCCCGCATGCCATAGCTTCAGCTGCAGGAAACCCGAACCCCTCGTATACTGATGGCACAATGGCCAGTTCTGATTCACGATAATGCTGGATGAGACCATCTGTATCAACCTTCCCCGCGAATTCAACCCTGTTCTCAATACCCAGAAACTGAATCATCTGCGCGGTCAACTTTCGGTGAGGCGCACCTCCATCAATAACGGTGAGAAATGCGTCGCTTTTAATATGTTTCAATGCCCGCAGCAGGTAGACAAAACCTTTTTTCCCGTCTTCTACATTTCCCACAAAGATCATTTTCCCTTTTTTCTTCCGGACATCTTTCCCGGGGCTGAAAAGCGATGTATCCAGGCCATTATATACAACCGTCTGTCGTTCACGAGGCACACCAAAGGCATAGTGTATTTTCTCTTTTGAATCTTCAGACACGGTGATCACATGATCAAGCCTTTTGGATACAATTTTCTGCATCACGGTAGGATAAAACATTACACCCTTTATCTTGTTAGTAAATGATGAGGCACGTTCAATAACATTCTCAAGGTCGATAGTCAATGGATGGTGAATGGTAGCTACTACAGGAATACCAAGGCTCTTCATCAGCAATAACCCGTATCCAAGGCATTGATTATCATGAATTACATCAAATTGTTCACTGCGATGGAGTTCCCGAATTTTCAAGAAGGCCCTGTAACTGAAGCCGCTGATCTCCGGGAATGTTGAGAACCTGCTGTTAAAATACTGGTAAAAGTTTAGCGGGTTAAAAATATCAAAAGGCGCATGAGGATTTATAACATCTTTTTTCTTTTTTACATAATATTCGTTGTTAGGTACCTGGTGAACCACAACCCCTTCCATGTGTTCCGGAAAAGGGGGGCCTACCACGGCATGAACCTTGTGTCCCTGCCTGGCAAAAGCTTCTGCAACATATTTCAGGTATATACCCTGTCCCCCGCAAAAAGGATTGGCCCGGTAGCAAAGCATGCATATCTTCAAAACTTTGGCCTCCCCATTCTTTCATACAATTTACTCATGGTAACAACCTTGTCCGGATCAAGCTTGCGCACTACCCTTGCAGGATTACCTGAAACCACCACGTTGGCGGGAACATCCCTTCGTACCACGGCACCGGCACCAATAACCGAATTTTCTCCTATGGTTACACCCTTGCAGACAATTGCCGAGTCTCCGATCCAGACACCTCTTTTCAGTATTATGGGTGCTGTTTTCCCAACCGGTTCAGTTCTGTCATGAAGATCATGCCAGTCAGCATCAGTGAGGTAACAGAAGTTGGCCAGCATACAATCATCACCTATCTCGATTCGTGTTGCACTGCTGAGACGAACTCCATTCATCACCAGTACATTATCACCTATCTCGATTTGTCCCTCATGCCTGCCAAGTTTAATTGTTGTAAGCCGTGACCGGGAACCCTTTGCAGCAACAAACACAACGTTATTACCAATATGTATATTGGGCCCATATACATCAATATTCCATATCCCCCATGCAACTGGCATACTGCGGATTGTCGCAAATTTTTTCTTGAAGAAAAGATGATAATACGATTTCGTTCGAATTGTAAAAATGAACCGTTTCATAAAAGAGGATTTAAAATATTCATCCATATCTGCCACATCTCGCTAAGAATAAATTCGATTGATAATCACCCGTGTTAACCCGTCAACATAATTTTTAACTATGACCAGTATCATTAATTTTTACTATTTTTGATACAAAGTATATAAAAACTTTGTTGAGTAAAATATCAAGTATATATATTATATAAGTCTTGTGCGACAAGACTTATTCGCGTGAATATTTATTTTGTGACGGGCGGTATATATGTGCGACACGATTGTAGCTACCGGCAAAGCCACCATTGACGGGTCTGTTATTTTCGCCAAGAACAGCGACAGGGAGGCAAATGAATCTCAACTACTGAAACATATTCTAAAGAAAAACTATGGAAGCGATGACAATCTGAAATGCACGTATATAACAATCCCCCAGGCGCAAAAAACCAATGAAGTACTTCTTTCCAAGCCATTCTGGATGTGGGGCTGCGAGATGGGTGCCAATGAGCATGGCCTGGCCATCGGTAACGAAGCAGTCTTTACCCGTGAACCATATGAAAAAGAAGGCCTTCTTGGCATGGACCTGATAAGGCTGGCCCTTGAACGTTGCATCAGCGCATATGACGCCCTGGTTCTTATTACCGAACTCATCGAAAGATACGGACAAGGTGGAAATGCCGGGTTCGAACACAAGCTGTATTATCACAATTCATATATTCTTGCTGACAAAAAAGAAGCATGGGTTCTGGAAACCGCGAACAGGCACTGGGCGGCCGTAAAGGTTGATGGGATACGAAGCATCTCTAACGGATTAACTATTGGAGAAGAATATCACCGGGCATCAACCGGTATAGAAGACTACGCCCGCAGAAAGGGATACCTGAAGAAAGGCGAAACTTTCAATTTCGCAAAAGCTTTTTCTGACAGGTTGTATACACATTTCAGCAGGTGCAAAGTACGCCAGGCCCGTAGCATGGAACTGGGTTCGCGAAGAAGTCAATCTATAGATACCGCCTGTATGATGCAGATTCTACGTGACCACGGTTCAGACAAGCAATATCCTGCTCCCCATAACACATCAATGGGGAATGTATGCATGCATGCATCATTCGGCCCATTACGACCGAGCCAGTCAACGGCAGCCATGATCGCCCACCTCAGGGATACTGTACCGGTATACTGGCTAACTGGTACGTCCGGTACCTGTACCAGCATGTTTAAACCTTTTTATATTACAGGCAAAGAGATTGATTTTTTTCCTGGTAGCGAAACAAGCACTTTTTCCTACCAGTCTGCGTGGTGGGAACATGAACTGCTTCACAGGCAGGCAATAATGAAATACGGTTTTTTCCAGGAAAACATTGCCCCTGAACGTGACCAGATGGAGAAAACCTTTTTAGAAAATGAACGTGATCTAATTTCATCACAGGTGAAGAACAAAAAGGTTAACCCTGATAAATTATACCATTTCTCACGTGAATGCGTAGAGCAGGATTCTGAACGAAGAAACCTGTGGACACAGCGACTGGCGGCCACTGCCATGGAAAAAAAAGTTCCACTACTTTTCAGGATGTTCTGGAAACACCAGAGCAAAAAAGCTCGGATCCCTGATGTGAAAACTGCCATTGATTAAAGTAGTTTTTATATAATCATGGAAAATATATACTTCTCAATGAGATCAAAATTTTTCTTCACGTTATCTTTGCCCTGGATCATGTCCATATGTCCGGGAAGTATATACTCAATATCCAGTTCTGCCATACGCCGTATACTTTCCTTGAGTTTTTCCCCACTTCCACCCGGAAAGTCTGTCCGTCCTACGCTTTCCTTGAAAATCAGGTCACCACATACCAGTGCTTTTTTCTCAGGCCAGTAGAGACATACAGACCCCGGAGAATGTCCCGGTGTTTTATATACCTGGAGTTCTACACCATTTACTTCCCACGTCCCTTCTTCAAGCTCAACATCAAAACTAAACCGGGGAAACTGCATTCCCATCATGGCAAAAAACTGGGGACCAACCTCGTTAAGAAAGGCAATCTCTTCTTTATGCATTACAACTTTTATATCAGAATCCATAAAATTCTGGGATCCTTCAAAATGATCCGGATGTGAATGCGTATTCACTACATACTGTATCGTATCAGTGTTTATTCCATCCTTCTTCATGTCCTCCAGGCGCACGTCTACGTATTTTTTCAGGCCCGGATCAATAAACATGTTTAAAGGTTCACCAAGATAAAAGGTGTTACAATTATTCTCAAACATCCCTTTCCAGATATATGCGTAAATACCATCGCATACCTTCATATAAAATCCTCCTGCATCTACTCAATAAATCTATTCTGAAATTTCAGAAAAATCTATGAGACTATTGAAATTTTCCAGGATTGAATCAAGCAGGCCCAGCCTGTTATCTCTCAACCTGGTGTCATCTACCATTACCATAACCTTATCAAAAAAATAGTCTACAACAGACTTTCCTTCAATCAAGAGCATGAAAAGTTGCTGGTAATCATTTGTTTCCAGGTATTTTTCCAGGTCTTCCTTTCTTTTATTAAAAAAATCGAACAGGTCTTTCTCTTCTTTCTCTTTGAGAAGACCTGGATCGAAATGCAGTGAATACCCGGGATTTTTCTTTTGAAAAGCTGAAACTATATTGTTCATTCGTTTAAAAGCAAGAAGCATCTCTCCAAATCGTTCATCCTTTCTAAAATCATGCACGCTTTCAGCCCTGCGCTGAAGCTCAAAATAATCATAGATACCAACAGCAAGGCACGCGTTTATCTCGTCATATGAGAATCCCTGTTGGGTATAATACGTCTTTGCACGGGTATTTATGAAATCCAGTATGGTTTTTTTCAAGTCCTCTCCGCTTCGATATTGCGAAGCAATTCTATCAAACAAGCGGTCAAGTGAAAGGTGGAGCTTATTCTGGATGAGCATTTCAACGATTGCTGCAGCCTGTCTTCTAAGTGCATAGGGATCCTGCGATCCCTTGGGAATATTGCCAACTGAAAATGATCCAAAAAGGTTATCCACCTTTTCTGCCAGCGACACAATTATGCTCACCATTGAAACGGGAAGCTCATCTCCCTGGGACCTTGGCCTGTAATGTTCATCAATGGCGGCAGCCACTTCTCCATCTTCACCATCAAGTGTTGCGTAGATTTTTCCCATTTCACCCTGTAATGATGTAAACTCGAATACCATTGAGGTGTTCAGATCAGCCTTAGAGAGCAACACTGCCCGGTCGATTTTCTCCCTTGTCTCAACGGGAAGATCAAGAATATCCGATGCTTCATCCGATATAGTTTTCATTCGCTGTACTTTATCGTATATGCTCCCAAGGTCTTTATGAAAAAGCACATCCTTAAGCTGATCCACCTTCTCTGCCAGTGAAGTTTTTCTGTCTTCACCGAAGAAAAACCGTGCATCGCTGAACCTTGCTGCAATAACCCTTTCATTGCCCTGCTTGATATTATCGTTCGGCGGATTATTAGAAACCACCAGAAATTTCGGCATCAGCCCTCCTGATGTGGTATTCACCGCAAAATATTTCTGATGCTCCTTCATCTCGGTAATGAGTACAACATCAGGAATCTGAAGAAAATCCGTATCAAAATCACACACCACAACATATGGCCATTCAGTAAGAAAAGTAACAGTATCCAGAAGCTCCTCGTCTTCAATCAGCACACCCTCAATACTTGCGGCAGCATCTTTCAACTGCTGACGAATTATCTGCTTTCGCCTTTCCTGTTCAACTATAACCCCATGTGCATCAAGAATTTCAACATATCTGGACGAATCAGTTATTTCCGCCATGATATTATTTTGAATATAATGGCCTCGGACACTGTTCCCGAAGGGGATTCCTTCTATCTGATGATCTATTAACGAATTGTTCAACAATACACAGAAATAGTTTATTGGCCGGGGGAAGGCAATTTTCTTATCCCCCCATCGCATTCTCTTTGGGAAAGGAAGGGCCCCCAGCATTTTTTCAATTATACCTGGAATTATACCTGTTGCGGGCAGGGCTTCTCTTGTACGTTTCGCAAATATATACTCCCCTTTCCCGGTATCCTTTGTATATATATCATCAATCTTAACATTATTACCATGCATAAAACCCTGTAATGGTTTAGCTGGATTCCCATTTTCGTCGTATGCTGCTTTAAGCGAAGGTCCCTTAATCTCTTCTTCGTCTGCCGATTGCATATCCGCCATATCAGATACAAGAATGGCTAATCGCCTGGGTGTGGCATATACATAAACTTCTGTAAATGACAGGCGTTCCTGCTTCAGGGTTTTTTCCATGAATTCCCTGGCTGCATTCGCCGCGGGGGGAATATACCCCGCGGGAATTTCCTCTGTTCCTATCTCGCATAAAAAATTAACATTTTCAGCCATATGGTGTCCCCATTTATTTATAAATGCTATATCATCTCCATTAATGTTCCGGGTTGATGATTTTTTAAATTGCTTCTGATTAGTACTGCAGGGAGTTGTGTATAGGCAAGAACTTTTTTATCTGATCAACGACGGTTCAGGTGGTGGTAGGGATTAACATGCCTTCCATTCTTCAGAAGTTCGAAATGAAGATGCGGACCTGAAGAATACCCGGTATTCCCGCTTCGAGCCACGATCTGGCCCTGTTTCACATACTGCCCCCGTCTAACAACGATTCTTGACAGGTGGCCATACAGGGATTTCCATCCACCCGGATGCGCGATGACTACTGCTCTGCCATATCCTCCAAGCCAACCGGTAAATGTTACCTTGCCATATTTTGTTGATCGAACCCATTGATACTTGGAACGTATATCAATACCATGGTGAAACTGTCTGCGCCTGTTTATGGGATGCCTTCTCCAACCATAACCGCTGGTGATGTAGGTGTTGGCCGCAGGCCACAAAAATCCGGGAATTATATTCAACGGTTTAGCATCAGGAACAAACACATCATAACCACTTGAAATAAAATCGGGATTGGCAAGTTCATTCTCACTGATAATTTTTTTTATGGAAACCCTGTATTTTTTCGCGATTGACGGCAGGTTCTGGCCCTTTTTCATGGTATGCAGAATCCCATCCTTATTGGGTATACGAAGAATGGCACCAACTCGAATGATATCATATGAAACCAGGTTGTTGCAACCACACACAGTATCCATCGATACACCATACTGTTTTGCTATCTCACTCAGTGTTTCACCCTGTTGTACCTTGTGATACCTGATCTGCAGTGTTTCGGATTTTTCAGGAGTGGTGAAATCAGTTTCGGATGATAGCAAAATCTCTTCTTTCTGTAAATCATCAAGGGATTCTTTATCATCATACCTGTCGCCAAAAGGTAGAAACATAACCAGGCATAGCAGCATAAACAGGAAAGATGTGGCGTATAGCAACTGTCTTCTTGGAGAAAACCAGTGCCGTGGTACCTTTCTGAGAGACACATTTTTTCTGCCCCTGTAGATGAAAATGATCTCATCTGAGAGAAAGGAAATACTCAGTTTCCCGATTTTATATGTTCTGGTAAACCACTGTTTCATGATATTTTGGGTCGGTACAAATGTATATTATTGTTATCGGACACTGTCCCCTGCTTATGAAGTTTTTTCAGAATTCTTTCGTGAGGCCGAATTATATGAATCGTCTATCATTTTTTTCACATCTTTCTTCTGTCCACCGGTTATAGTAACTGATCCCTGTGAAACAACCCCTCTTTGTATGGTTAGAACCGGTGTCTCGATATCACCCAGCACACGTGCGGTCTCAAGAAGTTTAACCTCTTCATCAGCTGTTATGTTACCGATAACAGTACCTGCTACGACTACGTTTTTCGCGTGTATATTTGTCTTAACCTTGCCGTTTTCACCAACTACCAGTTCCTCGTCTGTCTTAATATCACCTTCAAATTTGCCATCAATTCTGAGTGAACCACTGATATAAAATTTACCTTCGAAAATTGAACCTTCTCCAATCGTACTATTCATCCATTCATTCTTAGCTGCCATATGGCACTCCTGTCATTTTCCGGTATCTACTTTAATTAAGATTTTTTCATTGTACCGATATATACTTGTAATGTGTGCTGTATTATTTCAAGAATTTTTTCATTGTAGAGTATAATTACCTGGCAATTTTCCCAAAAATAAGGGTTTACAATTATATTATATGTCCTTATCAAAGAAGAAAAGAACTATTCCATGAAATTACGCATAAAAGAGATATTCTATTCCATACAGGGTGAAACCACATACAATGGTTTTACATCACTTTTCATCCGTACAACCGGTTGCAACCTGAATTGTGCATATTGCGACACGGCGTATGCCCGGGAAGGTGGGGAATATCATTCTATACCTCACCTCGTTAAAATAGTAACCGGATACGAATACATCCATCATATAACAATAACCGGAGGTGAGCCTCTTTTACAATCTGCCACTATCCCTATGATCACTGCATTGCTTGAAAAAAAGTATACCGTGCAGCTGGAAACAAATGGCAGTTTGAGCATATACGAGGTACCACCCCCTGTTCGTAAGATACTGGATGTAAAAACTCCCTCCAGCGGTGAAGAAGGTTCCTTTTTAATAAAAAACCTTGATTACCTGGGACCGGATGATGAGATTAAGTTCGTAATAGCTGATGACACTGATTACGAATTTGCATGTAATTTTATCAAAAAATATATTGCAAATTCTTCAGCAATAGTAAACTTTTCACCAGAACGGTCAACCATGCAACCCGAACAACTGGCGGGTAAAATTCTGGAAGACAGGCTGCCTGTACGCCTGAACCTGCAGCTTCACCGTTGTATATGGGGTGACCACGAGCCAGGTACCAATACCTGCTGATATAAGGAGGAATTATGGATTATGTAGGACATGTAATACGCCCCCCCAGCGAAGCATACAGCATGATAATACAGGTGACAGTTGGTTGTTCTCACAATCAATGTACATTCTGTGGAACATACAAGGAACAAAAATTTTACATTAAAAATCTTGACCAGGTCAAGCGAGATATTGACGAGGCATCATCATATTACAGGTACAAGAAGGCCTTTCTTGCAGATGGTGACGTACTTATTCTTCCAACGGCTACAATTCTTGAAATTATGAATTACATAAAGAAAAAAAATCCTCAGGTTGAGAGAATTGGAGTTTATGGAAACGCCAAAGCAATATTAAAGAAAACACCAGAAGAGCTCAGGCAACTGAGGGACAACGGCCTGGGGATAGTCTACCAGGGTGTTGAAAGTGGAAATGTTCAGATATTGCGAAAGATCAAGAAAGGAGCACTTCCAGAACATCAGATAAAGGCAGCAGAAAAAGTGAAAAACGCTGGTATTCTGCTCTCGCAAACCGTGTTGCTGGGACTTGGTGGAATTGACATGAGCATACCCCATGCCATTGACACTGGCAAACATCTTGGGAACATGTCCCCGGATTATGCATCCGCCCTCACAGTGATGCTGCTTCCCAACACAGAACTGTACAGGGATTTCCAGAAAGGAAATTTCACTCTCCCTGACAAGTTCAGCCTTTTGCGGGAACTGAAGCTGATCATAGAACACATGGATGTGCGCAGCAAATGCATGTTCACTTCCAATCACGCGTCAAATTATTTACCCATAAAGGCTACCCTGCCTGATGAAAAAAACGATGTACTTGAACTTATAAACAGGGTGATCGAATCAGGTGATGAGAATCTATTGAAACCTGAACACTTGAGGGCATTGTAAAGGAAGGAGGTTAATCATGACCAATGAAATAATGCAGGAAGTCATAAGGTTTATCAGCGGAGAGATCAAGAGTAATCCTGATATAGACAGGTCAAAACTGGTAAACGATGCCAGCCAGAAATTCGATCTGAATCCCATGCAGACAGAATACCTGCTCAGCACGTACCTGCACAGCAATAATAAAACAACAGGGTAATCGTAAAAAAAACCGGCCCTTTCCAGGTGCCGGTTTTTTATGCTGACAGCTTACTCTCAGAGTTCTGTTCCTGTCTCCAGGTCAAGTTTCTTCTTACCCGATGGTGAATGCACAACCAGCGCTTCATCGGAAATTTCCAGTTCACCATTGTTTTCGATCTTTTTTCTCCATAGCACCGGCCCTTCAAGTGAGGCGCAATATACGTATTCACCAGATGCAATATACAGCTTGTCTTCAGTTTTTACAGGTGGCTCAATGACTTTTCCTTCCCACTGAACCTGCCCATTCTTTATGAAATATACTTCATACCTGGTAACCAGCAGCTGGCCTTCAGGCACAGGTTTTTCCTTTTCTTTTTTCACTATCCGGGTTATCTTCTTTATAACCTCTTTAGGCTTTTCTTCTACAGCAATAAGCTCCTGCTGTTCTTCCTTGAAATCTTCTACCTGGAATTTCTTGATTTCCTTTTTTGATACAATGACATCATTCTTTACATCCTGTACAATCCTGACAACAGCAACTTCTGCTGATTCCTCAGCAGATTTTGATTTCATCATTGTCTCAATCTTTTTTTCGATGCCCTGTACTTCTTTCTCGGTAATTACAACCTTCTGGTTGTTTTCAAGTGGTGGCGCCTCATCCATAACATTCTCTATCTGATCTTCTATCGAAGTAACACGCCTGGCAACCTTTACTTTACCGTCATACACCTTGATCCGTGTTGTTTTTTTCGCGTCCGCCTCAACAGTAAACCTGGTTCCCCGAACACCGGCCACGGCAGTTGGGGTTTTTACGAGAAATTTTTCGTTTTTTAATAATTTCTTCGGTTTGCAGAGCATTTTCCCCACATCCAGTCCAAGTACTGTATTTTCCAGGTCCTGTGATCTCATCAGCTGTGATACCAGCAGTTTTGAGTTTTCTTTTATTCTTACCATTGAATCACCAATTCTTATATCACATGATGAAAGCTCATCTGTTTTAACAATATCATTCTCTTTAAGCAAATCACCGATGTTAATAGATATATCATTTTTTGTTACATTACCAACAGCAAATGTAACCATGGCATATTCATCTGTTTTGCTGGTACAACCAATACCAACAGCAAACACCGCTATCAATGCCAGTATAATTATTCTTTTCATGAAATCCTCCCCGTTGCCTTACTTCCGTATACCTTATAAGGGTACCTGTACTTATATTACTGTACGTAGTTTTGAAAATGCAACTTTTTTCTTTGCAATATCATATATTCACTTCGTTCATGTTGCAGTTCTTAATAATATAATTTGAGATTTTATACTTTTCAAATAACATCCCAACCGTCTAGTATGTATTTATGATGTCTTGTACACTGGCTTAACCGGGGTGAAAAAAATGCGCAACGATCTCCAGGATATATTACTTGGCTCAATAACAGGTGACGCGCTGGGAGCACCCCTGGATGGTATGGGTGAAGCACATATTCGTTCTGTTTTTAAATCAGTAGAAGAATATATTGATCCCATGCCTGCGTTAAAAGGGAAACCCGATCGCTGGAAGAAGCCGGGATTATATACATCCACCACCCAGATGCTGGTCTCACTCTCTGTAGCATTAAATGGTGAGAAAATTTGCCGTTCTCACATGCTGGAAAACCTTTTTACTACAATCTCAGGGTCCGGAGAAACACTTACCGGTCATCTTCGTCATCCCACCAGCACCATAATCCAGGCCTTCAGAAGAATAGAAAATGCGGAAAACCAGTCTACTTCACATTTCACAACTGGTGATATATTACCGCTTTTACCGGCATTACTTGTCTTGAAAAAAACTGGCGAAGAAACTTTTATTACTTCCGTAACTTCCTTTGTCGCGTTTTTCAGTCATAATCCATGGGTTCTTGCCTCCAGCCTTATTACCAGCTCTCTGTATTTCAGCATCTATTCATCCACTGGTTCAGGTAAGTTGAACACCGTAGTAACTGATGCCATTGAATCAGCCAACAGGGCTGAAAACCTTTCAGAGACATTCAGCCACCTGATTTTTGATTCCGGTTGGAACCCGGATACAGTGATTGACTGCATACGCCAGATTCACGACCTGCTGGTTCGCATTCAAGAAAGCACACACATTGAACAGGCAGCACAATACATTGTACAGAGCATCAACGCCAACCAGAAAACACCTGTTACCCGTCCAACCGTTAATAACCCCATATCAGTGTTGTGCTGGCCCTGCGCGTATGCACTGCACATCGACAGTATCCAGGAATACATGTTTCGTATTGCTGAAACTGGTGGTTCAACCGGTATATTTGTCCCGGTTGCGGGGGCCATTTTCGGCATGTACTGTGGAAGCAGTATGATACCATCACACTTGATAGAGAACCTTATAAATCGAAAACGAATTCTTGCCCTTGTTGAATCTATCAATACCATGAAGGTTACAAGTGCTGAACTGGACGCATTCTTGCAGAATGAGTCCGCTCTCACAAGAAAAGAAGAGGAAGAACGGGGCAGCCGTTTCAGGAGAACACCGGAAAAGAAACCACGAAAAAGAACTAAAAAAGAGAATATGGACGAGCTTTCCCGGCATGTAGTAGAAAGCTGGACCAAGTATGACAAAGCTAAATGGAAAAAACAAAAGAAGAAGATTGACTCAGAGTAATACTACGATTTTTCATCAAACCCAATCACCTCATCTGAACCCAGAAGGTAGCGAACCATTTTTTCCCTGTATCCCGGGAGTGTGAGCCATTTACCAAGCGCATACCCCGCAAGTTCAAGGGAATCACCATTTTTAATGAAAACTGCTCCTGATGCATATACTACCTTACGGTGTGATGATCCCGATATTTTCGTACACATTCCTGAAACCACGAAACGGTCATTTTTGTTTACCGGTCTGAATAAATTAACATCAAGAAGAACCGTAACACCACCCTGCCAGGCACTGAGAAAGCCAGCCCAGCCCATGGTTTCATCAAGAAGAGTAATCAACACGCCGGGATGAACCTGGTTTTCCCGCAATGTATTAAAAATTGTACCTGGATTATTCTCGTCATGATTCGATTGACAGTATAGTGTGTTATATCCGGTGCTGAACTCATTAAAAGAAAATTCACGCATATGAATATCATGCTGCGCGCGGGGATTGAATAAAAGTCTGAATGACATATCCGGGATTTTCAGGGTATACCTGGCATAACGTATACCTGCTTTCATCTGGTTCGCTGCCTGCTCAATTTCATCCCTTGATTGCAGCATACCACTTGTCATGGATGCTCTTAAATAAGGCAACACTGACTTGCTGGTTGACATTACTCCCCGGTATTGATCTTCATTCTTCTCAACTTTCAATTGTACAATATCTCCAACAGAAATCCGCTCACCCCCGAATCTGAATGAATACAAAAGTGGATAGCCGGATTTCCCTTCATCCAGTATATCAACAAGCTCAATGAAGGCGGTCATACCGATCCCACCATGAGGGATTCCCGGCCATCCTTCATGTTTTTGTTCAATATTTATTCGGGTGTCGATACTGCCATCCTTAATGGAATAATCATGAAAAAGGTATCCCCCCCGTGTGCAATAATAACAATTTTCATGGTTTACCATAATATCCTGCCAGTCATATGTATCACTTTACAATAACTATTGTTGCTCCCATTTATGACATTAGTATAGCACATGTGTCCATATATCATTCAAATCAAAGACTTTTATCAAATCTTACTGAATTGTTTGGAGACAATACTCATTAATCTCAAATGAAGATAGTTCCTCGTCAGAATTAATGAATAATTAAGGTATACATAAAATATTTGACAAATAGTTAACCTGCAACTATAGTTTAGAAATCGCTATATTTTGGGTTATACGAAAAGGAAATTCGTAAACGGTTTAATAGCTATATTACCTGAACAGGGAGGTACCTGTATGCAGTTCACGCGATTTCAAAGACTTTCTCTAATTGCGATTATTATTATATTATTTTCCGCATCAATTTTAGCAAGCAATTTTGATTTCAAGCCTGTTGTAATAGAGAAAATATCTCGTTACAATGAAGATCGAATAGCCTACCAGCATATTCAAAATGATTTTGGTGAAAAAACTGATGATTCTATTGCCACTCTCCTGATAATCAATGAAAAGCAGATATACCTCCTGAAAGACGGGTATGACGACCCTGAAAAAGTAAGAGAGAAAAGATTAATATTATCAATGGAAAACCAGCTAATTCCCGACCTCTGGAAGAACAAGATTAACGAAAAACCAGACTTCATACGTATTACCAGCAGGCGAATTGAACGAATGAAAAATTTCGATGAAGATTTCGTATCAAAGAGTTTTGGCACTTTCTATCAGAATGTCCGAAATGCCTTTCTAAACAAGCATGTAGAAATATTCAAACAGCTCATGATAGACAGAAAAGACTCCGGCCTGATTGTGGACCGTACACCGTTACCAAAGCCCACATATATAAATGCCCCCGAGACAGAAACAAAATACAAGATCACTGTTTCAGCAAAAACTATTGATGAGAAGTTATATTACGCGGAAGATGCCGATGGTGACGGAGTTACAGAAACGTTCACAGTGAGCATTCCCGATGGATTCAACTGGGGATATAAATCAGGTCCAAATATAATATTTATCTATAATAACAAGATAGAAGCTGTTAAGAATATTATTGGAAATCTCTCCAAGTGGGCCTACTATGGTACTCCGGAAGAGGAAGAAAAAATAATGAAAACCTTCCCCAAAGACAGCCAGATTATCGATCAGTTTGGTCTTGAAAAAGTTGCAGGACAGCAAAGCCAGTAATTTAAAATTTTTTACTGCAGTATTTAAAAGTCACCCCTTATCACCGGGTGGCTTTTTTATTATATTCTTTTATTTTTTCAAGCAGATCATATGTATTATCTTCGATACCCCCAAGTTTTACCTTGGGCTTGACTACCGGCCCATGATAATCTGATCCTGCAGATACCAGGAGATCATGTTCCCACGCGTATTTTTTGTAATACTCCACCTGTTCTTTTGAATGGTATGTTGATACAGCCTCGAGTCCGGCAATTCCCATCTCTACCATTGCATCAAGATACTCTTCTTTCTTCGCGAAAACCGGGTGGGCCAGCACCGGCACTCCGCCAGCTGCCCGTATTACATTCAGACCTTCTTCAACATCAATTGACCTGAATGGCACATACGCTTCACCATTTTCGGAAAGATATTCCCTATAGAAATGTGGTAACTGGTTTTCTTTCTTGCTGCCCTCGAAATAATCAAACAGCCTTGGGTCATTCCTGTTCTCATTATTACCAAGTACACCCTTCATTATTGAAGCAGCAGTAGGAGCCCTCCCTGCTGCCATTTCCCACACGCCCTTTTCATCTATTGAAAATCCAGCATCTTTAAGGGCTTTCATTCTTTCTTGTGCGATTTCAACTCTGAACCTGGATACTTTTTCTAAAGCCAGCAACAGTTGAGAATTACTATCATCAACGTAATAACCCAGGATATGCTGCTGTGAGCCATCTGCCGGCAATATGGTTGTGACTTCTACACCAGGAACATGCTCAATGTTATATTCAGGTGCTGTATCCCGTGCCACAGGAATTGATTCCACAGAATCATGATCGGTTATAGCTATAGCACTAATGTCACTCTGCACGGCAAGTTCACATATTTCTCTGACGGTTAATTCACCGTCTTCACTGAAATTTGAATGTATATGAAGATCAATTAATGGGATCATACTGTATACTATCTGTATTGCCTGTAAAAAACCCGGATCAATATAAACGCCCGGGATGGCGTATCTCCAGGTTGCTTTTTTCCGGAAGAAAATCAAGTGGGTTAAGGGGAATATTCTCACATCTAATTTCAAAATGCAGGTGATTACCTGTTGAGTGGCCTGTACTCCCCACAAGGGCCAACACCTGGCCTTTCTGAACGTAATCACCTTTTTTCACAAGTAGAACCGAATTATGGGCATACTTTGAAATATAACCATTTCGGTGTTCAAGGGTGATCATCCGGCCATATCCACCGGCAAACCCGCAAAAAATCACCTTCCCCTCCATGGAAGCCCTGATGATGGTGCCCCGCGACGACGGTATATCAACACCTGGATGAAGTTTACCCCATCGTCGTCCAAGCCCGGAGGTGATCAGCTCTGTATTGCTTATTGGCCAGATAAATTGATCACTTTCTGATATCATCGAGACAAAATCGATCTGCTTTTTTTTAAGTTCAGCTACATACGAATTCGAAAAGGGTATAAAAATATACGAACCCGGTATATTTCTGCTGGATACATTGTTTATCCTGCAAACAGTATTAACGTCAGTTCCACATTTGTGAATAAAAGCGGAAGCCTGACCATACGAACCGAAATACATCCACTTCCCAGTGTTACCCCTGTATCGTTGAATATGCTCAGTATCCAGCAAAACAGTTTCGCCACCAATTAAGCCAGCAGGAACAGCTGTTAGAATAAATAGTATAACAAAAATACAATTCAATTTTTTCATCATAAATACCGGTTCTTCATTTAGTGTGTGCGAACCTTGTTAAGATTTTATCTGTCGCACATTTATGTAGAATAATAAAAAGGAGGTTCATAGTTATTGCGTCACAAAACAGATAATCGACAACTTTTAAAAATGTGTCAAGAATTTTTTATACCACCTCAACGTGCAATTGATTCAATGGTTTTAAGAGAATATGTTCTTTTCACGTGATGTCTTCTCAGACAATAATTCGTCCTTGTTATCACATTTGACCCATAGTCTGTTGAAAACACCCTCTTATATCCGGCATACCTGCATAATTCTATCAGTTTGATATCATACCTGCCATAGGGGAAGGCATAATATGAAATTGTTTTTCCCATGTATTGTTCCATTATCCGCTTTGCAAGGTATATTTCCTCGTATATTCGGTAACGGGACTCAACGGTATCTTCTTTTCTTAGAGCAGTAAGATCAGGATGGCTTATGGAATGGCATTGCACATCTATGCCATTTTCATCCATTTCTCTCAGGTTTTTCCATGTAATGCTTGCGCTTGCGTTATGGTACACGTTATCCAGATACACAAAAAGTGTGATGGGATATCCAAACTTCTTTGCCAGTGGAAGAAGCTTGGTGTACATCGAATAATATCCATCATCAAATGTAATACACAAACTTCGTTTATTGAATTTCACGCCGGTTACTGTTCTTTTTTCAAGTTCGTTAAGTGATATAACATCTATGTTACTGCTTTTGAAAAGTTCGAAATGTTTTTTTAAAACATCAAGCGGCAGCGAATACACCCCTTTGCCGTCAATATTGTGGTAAAGAATAATCGGCACCTCTTCAAGCCTGCTGAAATCATAACTTCTTTTTTTTTCCCATGTATCATCTTTTACCAGTATGGTCCTATAGCCGGTGGATGCAGTAAACACGAACACGTACATGGCAATAATCACAATCATCAGGGAAATAAGTGTGACAATGATCAAATCTTTTTTCATTTCTTTCCAGTTTACAATTTTTTCATGCTTCTATTGAAAAGTTTTAATATTCCTATTCACTATATCGGCATGTGGATGACAACTGTAAAATTACCTTAATAAAGATTTCTTGACAATTCTTACGTCCACATCCATATTTCTTTTACTTACATTACAATAATTAACGGAGCCTCCACATGATCCCATTTACTAAAATGCATGGTATCGGAAATGACTACATATATATAGATACCCATACACATCAGGTTAAAGACCCTTCAAAACTTGCTGTTGAAATGAGTGACCGCAATTTTGGTATCGGTGCGGATGGTCTCATTCTAATAATGCCTTCAAGCGAAGCTGATTTTCGAATGCGTATGTTCAACGCTGACGGCAGCGAAGCAGAAATGTGCGGCAATGGTATACGCTGTTTTGCCAAATATGTGTTTGACCACGGATTGACTAAAAGCAAAAATATTTCAGTCGAAACACTGGCTGGTATAAAGCATCTGGATCTGACAGTAAAAAACAAAAAAGTGCATACGGTTACCGTGAACATGGGTGAACCGATAATTCTACGTGAACGCATCCCCATGACCGGTGAACCTGGCACGGTAATAGATGAACCGCTTCAGGTTGACGGTGTAAAATTTAATATTACCGCCGTATCCATGGGAAATCCCCATGTAATTATTTACGTTGAAGACGTTGAGCAGTTTCCACTTGAAAAATATGGCCCCATGATAGAGCTTCACGAATTCTTCCCCAACAGGACAAACGTAGAATTTGTACAGATTATTAACGAGAGAGAAGTGATCCAGAGAACATGGGAACGGGGAAGTGGTGAAACCCTGGCATGCGGTACAGGTGCTTCTGCAGTTACCATTGCGGGGGTAATGAACCGTAAAACCAACCGCTCAATTCTTATACACCTGCGGGGGGGTGATCTCAATACCGAATGGAATGAAGAAGATAATAATGTGTATCTTACTGGACCGGCTGTTGAAGTATTTCAGGGCACATGGCCTAAATAGTACTGCTTTCAGAGATAGGCAGATTCAGATAATTCCCATAATCGTTTACCGGGGATGCCATTCTCCAGCAATATAACCCTGGATATACTTTCAATATTTTCTTTAATCGTTTTACTGATCGCTTCACGGAATGCCTTTTCTGATCCCTCAATAATAGTAGCGTTCCCGGCTATTTTCAGCAACCCGATATCTACTGCACAGGTATCACCTTCAATCCATACCTTTCTCACAAGCAAATCAACAGGCACAAGGATAGCAGTATTTTCATATTTAGATCCCCGTGCAACTATTTTTACCAGCTCACGAACCTGGATATGGATATCATCAGAACGGGTTATCATTCTATTTTCTTTCATCATTGTACTGGCTTGAAGATCTGGAAGATAGACAACTATCTCGTCCCGGGTATCAAGAACGGGCAATGATGGAAAAACATCAAATATATTCTTGTCAGCAAGGTAGCTCAAGGCCAGGTAGTCAACAATACATACAACCGAAATAAAAAGAAGCAGTTTACGGTTTCGTTCTTTTCTGTCGGCAGGCGGATTTTGTACAACAAAAACCAGGTTTCTGAATCTTTCCTTTATTTTGTCAATAAATGACTTCATTACTAAAGCCCCTGTATAATATATTATTTCACGCGGGCAATACTATCATGCTCGCTACACCACATACAATAGTATATACCACTCTTACAAGAAAAAAATTACTATGATTAATTTTCTTTAATTATTTCCCTGTTATAAGTATCAATAAAATTTACTATCCCCTGGGCGATACCCCGTGCAATCTTTTTCTGGTAGGATGATTTGAGAAGATACGTCCGCTCCTTGTGATGCGTGACATACCCGGCTTCAACAAGCACCGATGGCATCAATGCCCCCCGTAACACGAAAAAGTCCGCCTTTTTCACACCCCTGGATTTAAATTCCCAAACAAGATTATCCATATGTTTCTGTATCGATTCAGCCAGCATGGAACTTTCTTTCTGAATTTGCGTGGTAATCATAAGTGCCTCTATAAAATCAGCATCTTTATATTGTTTTCTTCTGTTTTCGTCTTCAAGTATCACCACGTTATTCTCAAGGGCCGCCGTAGCACGGGCTTCTTCGTTTGTTGGATTCTGGGACAAGAAATACGTCTCAAAGCCTGATATTTTATGAGAAACTGAGGCGTTTACGTGTATACTCACAAAAACACCATTCACACCGTTTTTTAGCTGCCTGTTCGCAATTTCCGTTCTCTTGCCCAGCTCAATAAATTTGTCACTGTTCCTGGTCATTATGATCCGTGTCCCCTTAAGCCTGCGACCCAGTTCGTTTCTGACCATCCTGGCCAATTTCAAATTTATAACCTTTTCCCTGACATTCCCCTTCCCTATGGCCCCCGGATCTTTACCACCATGACCGGCATCAATAATAATAAACTTAATGGCATCCTTTGATGTATGACGGGGTATTTCTCTTTTCTTCTCAAAAGGATCTCGCTGTTCCTGTTGTGTTTTCACCATGGAAAGGAATGGAAATTTCATACTAACCCGGTACTCGGGATAAAACCTTGACAGCACATTCCCTGATAGTTGAAGCGGTAGCAGCACCTCTCCCTTCACACGCTGAACAGGATAATCCATGCGTATAAGCATCCCATTGATAACAGCAATTGACAATCCAGGCTGGTATACCACGTAAGAGTTTCCATGATATATCTTCCCACGCTGCAGAATAAAATCATACGTTGATTCAAGAGAAGTGGTCCGTTGCAAATCATGAAGAGAAATATAGTGTTTCCCCTTATATTTTTGTATGGGGATTTTCAAATGAGGAGAATCGGCATAAACATTGAGTGTATACATCCATGCTGCGATTACCAGGCATGAAAGCAGGAGAGTGAAAAGAGGATAAATGAAGATAGTATAACGGTTTAACACGATCAATATCAGCGTTGCCTGTCAAAATACAGGTATGAATAAGTTCTCCAATAATCAACAGTAGATAATACTGATAACACCAGAACCAATGCAACGACAGTATCCTGAAGTGTCACTCCATAAAGATTATACTGTGGCGAGATAATAAAAACAAGGGCTGCCACCCCCAGTATTCCAACGAGGATCTTGCCAAGCAGGTTGGGACGAACCTGTATATCCATTTTATAAAACAATACAAAGCCACCGTAAATATTATAAATATCCCTTGCCAGCAAAACAAAAATCAACCACAGGGGAAAATCTCTGAAATGATAAAGAACTAAGGCCATTCCAATTGTTGCTATTTTATCTGCCAGGGGATCTAAAAATTGTCCCAGCCGTGAAACCTGGTTCAGCAGTCGAGCAAAATATCCATCGAAGATATCGGTAATAACCATAACAAAAAGTATAATAATAGCCATTTTCCTGTAAGAAACATCTCCCATAACATTTTCCATGTAGAGGGCATATCCCGCCAGTGGAAACAGCAAAACCCTTAACAAAGAGAGAAAATTTGAAAAGGTCCATATCCTGCCGTCTAAAAGGTCCCGTGCTTTCATAATTAATTATATGATGATTTTCCTGAATTTAGCGTATCTTTAATACTACAGTAACCTGCAGTCAAGACAAATTCCATAAGAAAAAGTACCTGCAATCGTGTTAAAAGTTAATTGACGTACCGGTTCTCTTTATCCATTACGTTACTTGCGATGAGAGAACTATTTTTGAGGTATACCATGAAAACAAAATGCCGGAATAAAGAAGGAAAATTCCTGACTGTCAGCATACTAGCTGTTCTGTTGTTATGTACCGGATGCGGAAAGGACACTGACGATGCACCTGCCCCGACTTCAAAGAAGCAAACCATGGGCATTGTGGTCATGAATAATGCTTCTTTACGAGTCGATCCCTACCTGTATTCTTCACGGCTTCTTCTCCTGAACAAGGGAGATATTGTTAAAATCAAGGATCAATCAAAGGTTCGACAATGGATCGGGAAAAAACATGATTACTGGTATAATATCGAGATGAAAAACGGTATATCTGGATGGATGTTCGGATCAACCCTTGATATTGTTGATTCCAGCAATTCAGATGCCGTGAAATCCTATCTTGATCAATTCTGGATGGAACAATCTGATTCAATAAGAAAAGAAATTGCCGGCAAATGGTGGAGCCTGAACAATCAGGGCGATTTTACCAATCACGGCATTGAGCTTACCACCGATGGCAAATATGTATCATACAGAAGAGGCGGTAAAAATATTGAAGGTACTTACAGTTTAAACTTCCACGAAAATGAAATCATTTTTCTTGATGGCACATCTTTCGGTAAAAATTTGTATTTCATCAGGCGCGGGCAGTCATACGTGCTGGCAGACGACAGGGAAAACGCATCTCTTCGTTTCAAAAAAATCAGCGAATTCGATACAAATAATTCACAGGAAGATGAAAAAGCAGATGGAGAATGATACACCAAGACTCAATAAATATCTTGTGCTTTGTGGACTTGGTTCAAGACGCAGCGTGGAAAATTTCATACTTAACGGGGACATCCGGGTAAATGGGAAAACAGTAAAAGACCTGTCCACCAAAATTGATCCGGATAATGATTCTGTTACATTTAAGGGACAGATTCTCAAGCCCCTGGAGAAATATGAATACCTCCTGCTTAATAAGCCACGGGGATATATTACTTCACGTTCTGATGAAATGAACAGGCCCATAGTTATGAACCTCCTTCCCGAACGATATGAACAGGAAGGGGTCGTTCCAGTAGGACGGCTGGACCGCGACACGGAAGGATTGCTTATCTTAACCAATGACGGCCAACTTACTTACAGGCTTACCCACCCCCGCTTCAAGGTAGAAAAAACATACCTTGTTACCCTCGATTCCCCTCTTCTTGATGAGCATAAACGCAGGATTGAAAAGGGCATCAACCTGTATGGGAAAAAAACTGAACCCGCGGTCATCAACTACACCCAGAATGCGAAAAACATGTTTTCTATGACCATTACAGAAGGCCGAAAACGGCATATCCGCTTATCCTTTAAAATTTTTGGTTATAAGGTAACCAGCCTGAAAAGGATACAGTATGGTCCCTTGTCTCTGGGCCGTTTGCCTTCAGGTTCTTACCGTACATTAAAACCCGCCGAAGTTAAAAGATTAAAAAAATTATTTACTAATTCATAAACTTTCTCCGGTCGAACTTCTAATTAAGGTATTCAACAGCAGGAAACACCTATTACAACATGGGACAGGCATATCATGCAGAACATAGATTTCTACAGTGGGAATAACATGCGTCAGGCAGGAAATCAGTTTAATACCGCTGATCCTGAATATTTCAATAATGTTGCTGAATTTCACAACAGGCATGAAGAAAAATATCGCAGGAAAGCCAATCGAATGCTTTCATTTATAATTGCCCTGTGCATAATATCATTCACTACCGGCCTTGCTGTGGGCATAAAATTTACCTCTGGTTCTGAAAGAGAGATGGTTGATCCGGGAACCCGAAAGGCAATGTCTGATATCAGTAAAAAAGTAACCGGCATGGTGAAAAAAGCAGGGGCAGAACACACTGTATCCACGGCCCAGATGTTTCCCCGAAACACTTACCCGTATATAATAAAAATCGGCAGAGAATTTCAGAAACAGGACGCAGAGAGAATTGCCACTCGTCTCAGTACTGATGGTTATCGTATTATTCTTTCCCAGAAGGATTCCGGTTATAGAATGTATGCCGGCCCCTTTAAAAGTGTCTCCGACGCGAAAAAATCCTTGAAAAAAATACTTCAGTACTCTGAGAATGGTCTCTTTTCAAATGCTACCGTTTTGAAAAGATGATATGAAACATACTATTAGACCTGCATTAAAGGATGATATCCCCAGTATACTGGATGTCCTTCAACCCTTTGCCAGTGAAGGGATAATACTTCCAAGAACTTCAGAAGAGATACTTGACTACCTTCAATATTTTTTTGTGGCTAAAAAGGCTGACAAAATTTGTGGAGTGGTATCCTATCATGACTACGGACCGAAACTGAAAGAGATACGTTCACTCGCCGTACTGCAGGGAGAAACAGGGAAGGGTCTGGGTTCTGCCCTGGTGCAATGGGTATCAGAATATCTTATACAACGACACCCGGACAGTAAGATATTTGTACTTACATACTCTCCGGATTTTTTTAAAAAACTATCGTTTGAAGAAGTTGATAAAGACTTACTTCCAGAAAAAATATGGAAAGACTGTCAAAATTGTCCCAATCGTGATCATTGTACCGAAACAGCACTCATATTACACAGGTAACAGGCAAAACAGTGTCATCACAGCGAGACAAAAGAGATACACAAAGGCTTAAAACACAAAACCTCTTCATGGAATACAGGCATAACGGCGGTGAAGGTACCTATTCAGGAGAGGTAATCAACCTGAGTGCCGGAGGTCTTTGTTTTCTTCGACAGGGTTTAATTGATAAAGGCACAACCATAAAGATCCGTTTTCCCCTTATCGAAAAGAAAATAATTCTTACTGGAGTAGTAGTCAGGATTGATGGCAGGGAAACTTCTGTACGATTCACCACCTCGGAAAAAGAAATAGAGAAATTTATATCAGAATTTAACCGTTTTTACGCTATCAACAAGAAAGAATAGCAGTATGCACTCCCGGGTAAGTAGAACCACAGAGTTACATTGAAAGAGACTGTATAATATTCTGAATTTCATCTCTATAAACACTGAACCTGGATTCTGGAAGAATACACCTTATGAAACACCCCCTGTTTCCCTTGATGCGATATCCTTCCATCCCGGCAAATTCACCCATTTTATCAACAAAGCTGTATAGAATAAATTCATCATCCCTGCGAAGGGCCGTTCTTTTGAAAGTATCACTGCCGATTATTCGTTTCCAGTGCTTTTCAAATGCACCAGATGAACGAAGCTTAGAAGGAAATATTTCAGACTCTATGCCAACCAGCATATCATAGACAACCGGATCCCCTACTTTTCCGGTTGCATCCCTTTTGATTACAATTCCAAGGCGAACACCGGAATATACGTACCCATTATGATCACTGCGAACATTTTTTTTTAATAGAAATATGGATCCGGGGAATGTAAGCCTGTATCCTGTCATTTCATTAACAAGATGACTTCCCCCGTTATCCCCCTGGTACAGCAGGATATGCGCCATCCTGTCTATTCTGCTATACCGTAATCCTTCTCTCCGCTTCATACGATCGATGTACGCGGAAGCTTCCTTCTGCATCTGGTAGACATTCTGATTCTTTACCGGTAGAGCCAGTGCTGATTTAAGCAGGGCAAGTCCTCTCGCTCGGTGATTATTTTCCCACAGGGCAATACCCTTGTTTACAAAATATTCTATGCTCTTTACGGTGACCATCTTATGATATTCTGACGGTGTATCCGATGTATATATCTTCCCCTGCCTGTCCATGTAATAACGGTTGCCCTCCAGGTCTTTCATCAACACCCAATCAGGCATCTGACCGATAAACACAAAAAGTATAACCGGGACAAGTGATAGATAAAAATTTCTGTTTTTTTTAAGTATCATTAAAACTGGAATATTTTTTTAAAATTATTTAAAAAACTTATTGAAGATTTCAATTGTTATTATTTACTTGTTGTTAAAATTGTTATTAAATTTTCACTATTAAATTCTAATATATTATTTTTGTAATCTATATCATTATATCGAAACTACTTTTTCACAGGAGTTTCTCATGGACGCAAGCACAGTAAAAAACAGTTCAATTTCGAAAAAGGGGAGAAAAAAATCCGTTAAAATTCCTGACGATTATAAAACCCTTCAGGAAGTCATCGAATCAGTTGAAAAAGAGCATATTGCACGTACTCTTGAGTTAACAAACTGGAATCTTCAGAAAACCAGCAGGGTTCTTGATATCGCGAGAAATACACTGAAATCGAAAATCAGGAAGTATGAAATTTAATTATTATATCAGTGCCATAATAATCACAAGGGCAATGACAACAAGACCGAGAAGCATCGCAACGTAGAGTATTAACCTGCTCTCAGTGGCACTTTCTGCCGGCTTTTTTTCAACTTTTTCCATTTCAATCTTGACGTTTTCTTCTTCGATAATCTTTACAAGGACATTTTTTGCCACCAGCCCGTAAAGTATATATCCCCCCCCTTCCATTGGTATCTTTGCTTTAAGGCGCGCTTTTATTGGAAGGTATTCTCTTTCATCGGTGAGGGCATTAAACATTTTTGCGACTTTTATCGATACAGAATCTTTATCAGTCAAGACCACGCTTATTTTCTCACCAATTTTTATGTCATTTACATATTTGCCTTTTACGGGTGACACGATAACATTCCCGTTTATCACGTACTCAGCCTGAGATTCTACCTCGTTCATTTTCTGATCAAGCTCACCAAGGGGCATCTCGGCTGCGGGCTCTTCTTTAACCCTTGACGCTTGCGGAGTCTCTATGGGTATATTTTCAAGTTCAACGGCAAGTGAACTTGCCCGGTCAATGGCAATCTGTATCTGTACGCTGTTATTATTAAAATATTTTGCTACAATTTCCCTGATTACCTCTGATGCATCTTCAAGATTATCTTCTTCAATATCTTCAAAAATATTATATCCTTCAAGTGAACTTGCGAAATGATTGGTAAACTCATATGAGCCGATTGAGCTTTCACCCTGCTGTTGCACCATTTTGCCAAAGTCACGGTAAAAGTTTTTCCAGTTATTAAATATTGGTGCCTTTTCATATATACTTGACAACTCAGAAAGCAGGGAATTCACATTCATGAGATATCGACCAACCTGGTTCAGGAAAATAAAAAATACCCCATATGTTTCAATAGGCTCCATGGCAAGTCTTCCCTTAATAACCGCCACATCATTGTATTGGCCGGACACCATCAACCGGGCCTTATCCATGTCCCCGTTTGTGTATTTCAGAGCAATATTTATTAACCTGGTTTGCTCGTTTAGTGAATCAAAATTTGATGCTTCGTCATTCATTTACCGGTATCCTTATGTATTCTCTGCAAGACATTTCTCTATTATTTCATATTTTTTCTGCGGCGTCAGTGATACCATTCTCTTTACTGCCTGTTTCATATTTTCAAGATATTGTATTGGAGCTTCAAGGATAAAATATCCATCTCCATCAAGATTATTCGTTACATTGGCCTTTTGTGCAGGTATCTTTGTTCCAAGCAGGGGACCCAAATTCTGCACCAAAAAATCCGGAATAAGATATTTAATGAAAAGCTTTTGAACTCCAATATCAATTCTTTTTTTTTCATCGTATGTTTCGTATTTTTCATCAGGAATTTTTGCCCAGTTGCCGGGATTATTGGTCAATTGCAATACGGCCTTTTCTTCTTCTTCGGAAACCAGCAACCTGATATATGTATTATACGCTTTATACATTGACAACAGCCCAAAAAGGCTGTCGTCTTCTTTTGTTCCATCTTTTCCTTTTTTATGAGGATTTTTCATATAGTTGATCAGTACCTGGATAGTTTTTTGGATTTGAATTGCCTACATCACGGTTTCATCATAGAAAAAATGAAATAATAAATCAAGTACAATAATCAGCTATACAGGGCTGTAATAATAAGTCTCGTTTTCCCTGCTTCTTCTTATAAGGCGCATTGTATAAAGGGATTGCAGTATTTTTTCTGCTTTCTCCACATCAAAACCGGTATACGATGCTATTTCTCTGGCGGATACGTGTTTATTTATCATCAGGAAATCAACTATATCCTTCTCCCCTTCTGAAAGTGCCCCAATATAATTTCCCTGGCTTCTTCCCATCCTGTCAAGGGTGACGGCTATTTTTTCATTATTCATGGAAAAGTAAGACTTGATAACAAATTCGATATTGGATTCCATACTATCTGAAACATTTTCTAATCTCACATAAAATGGCAGGTCTTCCCGTTGGGACTCCTTTAAAAGATTGATTATACATTCATCTATGAAAGATGTATCAAGAACCTTTATACCACTGAAATCAAGAACAACCACTTCACCAGTATGAACATTCTCCAGTTTCTTCATAATTCGATTATAAAATATTCTACCAGTAGGTCTCGTAATCAAATCAGGAGAGGAAATTTTAACACTTTTGGCCATTTTTTTTATTTCAATTATCATTATTGCGTACCGGATTGTTTTCCTGTTTCATTGTAGTATAATCAGCTGCCAAGAGAAATTGATATATGCGTCCCCGGAAACCGGGGCAGCTCATTTTTTAAAAATGAGTAGGTACTTCCTCCCTTCTTCCTGTGATGGATGATAGAGATGGAGGCATCTTGTGAACGTATAAATACACTTCCCCGAAGCTCTTCCATAATAGCGTTCACCTGGCAAAGCCCATAGCCAAAACGCCGTTTGCTTGACAAGGGGGTAGTCAGAACCTTCTCAATAAGTTGCGCACTACTTTCAAATGAAACATCTTTTTTGTTTTGAAAACTTTCCCTGATTCCTATTCCCGAATCACAAATGGCAATGCGAAATGTATGGTCTGCCCCAATGGAGTAGGTTTGAATGGCAATAAACCCTGAATCAAGACTATGCTCAAATATATTCTGACATAGTTCAGAAATCACCGTGACAAAATAATCTATAATATTGGGTGCAAACCAGTATTTCAGTATATTCCTTGACCGTTTCCTGAATGTTGTTATTACCCTGCTGATTACCTTTACACTCTCCCGTTCTTTTCCGGGTATTTCTGTTATCTCCAGCAACCTGCTGCTCTGACTGCTTCGTTTTAGATAAAGTTTTTCATCAAGACCTTCTTTTATATCAAATACACCATGCTCAAAGAAATCCATCCTGGCAAGGTATTGATGGATATGAATGGGAATATTGACCATTAGAAGTTTCTCACCAGTCTGCCTTAAATAATTTCGCCCCAGAAGCAAAAGGCTTACCAGCGAGTAGGGTTCAATAAATGTAATCCGGGATACATCAATACCCCGCAATCGTTCAGATACTATCCGGTCCTGTTGCTTAATAATTGACTCAAAGCTATAGGGATCCTTCATGGAATCATTAAGTACAAGTATATCATCTGTGGGATTGACCACGATACTCTTCTCCGGGAAAACAAAATGTACACTTTTGTAAATATCGGCAGGTTTTATCCAGGGGTTAAGGGTAAAAAAAATCCCGGAAACCGGGATTTAAAAAACTTGATATTTGTTCTTGACAAGTCATCGACAAAATTTTCTTTGGTACTATACTTTCCTCCAATTAATAATTGGCGAACCTCCAAATTCTTTTATTAGAGGGGAGAAAGCTCCCCTCTATATTTTTTTTCGCCATAGAGGAATTCTAGTAGAATCCCTGGTATTCGTTTCGGGATATTTTGTATTTTTTTCTATAGTACTTCACAATTGTGGGCTTGATCATCAGGTAATTCGCGATAATTTTATCCGGCCACCCATACCCAAGAAGCTTAAGAATGGACTTTCTCATGTCTCCTCCTTGATTTGTGCATAGTACTCCGTTAGTATTATGATACAACGTTATGTGAATTATGCAAGAACTTTTTGCCTTGCATAAAAAAATTAATAATTTTGCGGTTTTATTCATCTCCCTTTATAAAAAAAGTGGATATTGGTATTTCGAGTAATTTTTCTCTTGCAAAACTATACCGGTACACATAGTGTGAATGCTCGTATAGTACCTCAGAAATAATCTGCAACTGGCAGTAACTGGATAATAATACTAACATTTAATACAGGAAATCATGGCAAGGGTAAACAAACTTACGGCAGAAGATAACATAGTCAACAGCATCATTGGAGAGGGCTCAGAGTTCAAAGGTGAATTTAACATTAACGGTCTTTTACGAATTGATGGGAAATTCAAAGGAACAATTGAAACTGACGGGAAGGTATTAATTGGACAGTCAGGGGAAGCCGTTACCGATATTAAGGCCAGGGTAGTCGTTGTGGGTGGATCGGTGAGAGGCAATATCTTTGCCACTGAAAGGATCATCATGCTCTCATCCGGAAAAATTAACGGCAATATAATTACCCCCAGTCTTATTATGGAAGATGGTGTGCAATTCGAAGGAAACTGCACAATAAACAGACGCCAGGATAGTGCATAATGGAAATTAAGCCTTTATCCACAAAAAAAAACGAACAGAAATCTATTCGCAATAAGAAAACCGGCGAGACCACCCAGGCTGAAAAAAATTTTCAGGCTGAGCTTGAAAGTACAATTTCCACTGAATACCATGGTACAATTGAGAACATGATGAATGATCTGGCTGAGCAGGAAAAGCGTTTCATTGAAGAACAGTCTATGTACCAGATGAACAAGTATAAATCAATGGTCAGAGCAATCCTGAAGATGCTGCTTGATTCAGATACTTCAGTTGAAACCCTTCAACGTCGCCGCAGGGACAGGGCTGACTTTGTTATTATAGATAAAATCAATGACAGGCTTGACCGGATAGCCAGCACAATAAGTCAGAAAAACAACAAGGCATTCAACCTCCTGAAAACTATTGAAGAGATACGTGGCCTGTTGATTGACCTCAGGCATTGATTTTTATATGGATTTTAACGGTATTACAGGACATTCTCTGCAACGGAGTATACTGGACAGGCTGTCCCGTACAGGACTTCATCATCACACCATGCTTTTTACCGGCCAGGCAGGTATTGGCAAGATGCGTATCGCCCGGCGATTTCTCATGTCACTATTCTGTTCAGCTGAAAACCCACCATGCGGGATATGTAATTCATGCCATCAGGTAGAGGCCGGATCACATCCTGACTTCATCACCATTATTCCCGGCGAAAAGGGTAACATACCCGTTGGAAACGAAACTAAAAAAGAAGAAGGTTCCATACGCTGGCTTATAGACAGGCTCGCCATGGCTCCAGTTACCGGCCGAAGGGCAGTTCTTATTGATGATGCCCATTGTATGAATAACCAGGCACAGAATTCATTTCTCAAAACAATGGAAGAGCCGTCACCTTCAACCATAATTATTCTTATTTCCTCACAGAAATCCCGGCTGCTGCCCACCGTCAAGTCAAGATGCAGTGAACTCCGGTTTACCCGTCTTTCCGATAAAGAATTACGAGACATCCTTTCCGCCAGGGACTATAACGCCGAGACTATCGATCGCACTTTACCGGTAGCCGGAGGCTCAGTTGAGAATGCCGAAATCCTGGCTGATCAAACACTCTTTTCCTCACTTATCCAGTACTACCACTCCCTGTGTGAATTCCTTCTTGTTGAGTCTGTATTTACTGCCAATTATAAAGATATCACCAAAACAATATCTGAAGACCGTATGATAGATTTCCTCACACACATGTTCAGGGTCCACCTGCTTCATGTGGTTACAGGCAGTGTGCCCCATGTACCCTGGATAAGAAATGAATTGACGGATATTCACAAATTGAAAGGAATGATTAAAATACTTCTTGCCTTGAAAAAGGGCCAATCTCATAATTTAAATATTAGAATGGCCATCAAAGGTATGCTATATTCTTTATGCTTTGAAAAGGGGAGTGATCTCCCATTAACAGACCTTTCTTATATGACAGGATAAAAAACAAATGGAAGCAACAGGCGTCAAACTCAGAAACAGCCAGCAGATATATTATATTGATACCAACAATGTGTTCGTCAAACGAAACGCTCTTTGCGTTGTTGAAACAGAACATGGGGTTGATATCGGCAGGGTTTTCAAAAAAATCACCTGCGGATGCAGTAAAAGCCAGGTAGGCGGTAAACTCCTTCGACTGGCGTCAGAAAATGACCTGGAAGCCCTTCCTGACATCGAAGCACTTGAAACAAAAGCATTTAAGATATGCAGGGAAAAAGCAAAAGAAAAAAAACTCGACATGAAGCTGGTCATGGTCAAATGCCTTTTTGACAAGACCAAGATAATTTTTTACTTCGTGGCAGAAAACCGTATAGATTTCAGGGAACTGGTACGTGATCTTGCATCAGTTTTTCGCACCCGCATCGAGATGCGTCAGATTGGCGTCCGCGATGAAGCCCGCATGTCGGGTGGATTCGGCCCCTGTGGTCGTCAGCTTTGTTGTGTAAATTTAAAAGAAGAATTCGAACCCGTGTCAATTAAAATGGCCAAAGAACAAAACCTGAATCTTCACTCTTTAAAAATATCTGGGATGTGCGGCAGGCTACTCTGCTGCCTGGGCTACGAATATGACGTATATCGTTCATTGAACAGTTCACTGCCCCGCTCGGGCAAAGAATTCAGCATCAACGGCAGACATTTTTGTATAGAATCTGTTGACACCCTTAAAGAATTAATCAGTATACGAAGCAACAATCATAGTATACTGCTGCATAAAAATGAATTCAAAGTTGAAAATGGAAATATAGTATTAAACAGGGAAACGCGGGAGAAAATCCTCCATTCCTTTGACGCTGACAACAGCGACGAATAAGCCCTGCATCTGATTCTTTTCTTACGAGGTACACCATGGAAAACAGGTTTTATGTAACAACACCCATCTATTACGTGAACGCAGAACCACATATAGGACATGCCTACACTACCATACTGGCTGACTTCCTGAAACGATTCTATACCATGACAGGTTACGATACATTTTTTCTTACAGGCACCGATGAACATGGTGATAAAATCATGAAAGCCGCGCATGACAACAACGCCACACCCCAGGAATACACCGACATAATAAGCGGGAAATTTCGCAGTGCCTGGGATGCCATACATATTCAATACGACGAGTTTATCAGAACCACCGAGCAGCGGCACAAGAAGGTGGTTCAACAGGTATTACAGAAAGTATACGACAAGGGTGATATCTATTTCGGAAGCTATGGCGGTCATTACTGCGTAGGGTGTGAGCGTTTCTTAACGGAAAAGGAGATGGAGGACGGGAAATGCCCGGAACACAATGTGACACCGGACTACATTGAAGAAAGCAACTATTTTTTCAAGATGCGCAAATACCAGGGGTGGCTTATTGATCACATCAAAGGTAATCCGGATTTTATCAGGCCAGAGCGATATAAAAACGAGGTTCTCTCCCTGCTTGAGAGTGACACACTGGAAGACCTCTGTATATCACGACCTAAATCAAGATTGAGCTGGGGTATCCCACTTCCTTTCGATGAAGACTATGTTACCTATGTCTGGTTCGACGCACTTATTAACTATATCAGCGCTATCGGTTATCCTGATCATGAAAATTTTACTAAATTCTGGCCCGTGGTTGACCATATTATCGCCAAGGATATTCTTAAGCCCCATGGCATATTCTGGCCCACAATGTTGAAGGCCGCGGACATCCCCCCATACCGGCACCTTAACGTACACGGTTACTGGAACATGGAAAAGTCAAAAATGTCAAAAAGCCTTGGAAACGTGATACGCCCCGAAGACCTTATAGTAAAATTCGGGAACGACCAGGTACGTTATTTTTTCCTCCGTGAAATGACCTTCGGGCTGGATGCCACTTTTTCTGAAGACGCTATCGTGGGACGGATAAACTATGACCTGGCCAACGATCTTGGAAATCTTATTAAGCGTACCTTCAACATGGTACAGAAATATTTTGACGGAAATATTCCATCTTTTAATCCGTCGACACCTGCTGACCGTGACGAATTGCAGTCCAATATGAGGAATGCTATTAAAGGCTATATAAAAGGGGTGAATGATTTTCAATTCAGCGTTGGTATCGAAAAGCTCTGGGAATTCATTCGTTCATGTAACAAGTACATAGATGATTACAAGCCATGGCAGCTTGCAAAGGAAGAAGATACCACCTTACTGCCTTCCATGATGCGCAACCTCCTGGAATCAATATATGGTATTACGGTACTCATCTCGCCAATATGTTTTGAAAAGGCAGAGGTGATATTTGACAATCTTGGCACCCGTCCATCAAATGGTGATATTGAAGGTCTTGCAGATTTCAATAACCTGGCCGATGGGCACCCGATAGGCAAGGTTGGCATCCTTTTCCCCCGCCTTGAGAAAGATGAAGAGATAGAAAAACCGGGAACCAGGAACGATAAAGAAAAAAAGAAAAAACAGGATTCAACCGTTGACCAGGATAACCTGGTTGACATTAAGGATTTTGCCAGGCTGGATCTCAGGGTTTCGCGGGTTCTTGAAGCTGAAAACATCGAGGGTTCAGAAAAACTTTTAAAGCTTACAATCGATACGGGCACAGATACGAGACAACTGGTGGCGGGTCTTGCTCCTCATTATGCACCCGGCGATCTGATCGGGAAAAATATCCTGGTGGTGGCAAACCTGAAACCGGCTACCATATTCAATCACACATCTTACGGCATGCTGCTGGCTGCCAAAAAAGGTAAAAAGGATATACCAAAATTGATAGAAATTGATCAGAATATACCGGTAGGTTCAACACTGGGCTGATCACCCATACAGGTAACCAATGAAGATAGGGCTTATTTCAGACACCCATAACGACATCGAGATGATTGAACATGCCATAGAGGTGTTCAAAGAGCGTAATGTCGACATGGTAATTCACGCTGGTGATCTGACCTCGGCCAGCCTTATCCCTCTGTTTAAAGATATCAACTGCAAGTTCGTTCTTGGTAATTGCGACATAGATGTTGATCAAATCAATTCCGTTGCCAGTGAATGTGGATTCGGATGTGTTGAGTCGTACTGCGAATTCACGGCTGATGATAAAAAGTTTATCGTATTTCACGGGAATGACGTCCCACTTTTTAGAAAAGCTGTCAGTTCGGGAAAGTATGATTACATCATCAAGGGACATACCCATATGTTCGAGAATTACACTTCTGATAAAACCCGTGTAATCAATCCCGGTTCACTCTACCGGGGTGAAGAACATACTGTTGCCATTCTTGACACCGGAAAAGACAAGGTTGAGAAAATTCGTATCGAGATTGAATAAAAGCCGGGAGTTTAGCAGTTACTCCTCTTTGAGAAGCCCCGTTATCCGGTCAAAATCATCTAGTGAATAATAATGAATTTCAATTCTTCCCTTTGATCCCTGATGACGAATTTCCACCTTTGTTCCAAGCAGGGAAACCAGCATCTCTTCCATTTTTCTGATGTGGGGATCTTTTCGTTGTGCTTTTAACGATGATTCTTCTCCGGTATGATCACCGAAATCTTCAATTTTCTTTTCAAGCGCCCGCACCGACAACCCTTCTGAAAGCACCTCGTTGAACAATTGCTCCTGTCTCTGTCCACTGAGGGACAGCAGCAGTTTCGCGTGACCGGAAGATATGGATCCTGCCGAAAGGGCCTCCTGCATGTGCTCTGGAAGATTTAACAGGCGAATCACATTGGAAACTGAGGCCCGATCCTTTCCTACTCTTTCTGCGATTTCAGCCTGCTTCAGTTTGAAGCGGTTTGACAGCATCTTGTACGCTTTCGCCTCTTCAATTGGATCCAGGTCAGTTCTTTGCAGATTTTCAATAAGTGCCAGGGATAAATTCATTTCTTCCCCGGCTTCCATAATAATGGCCTTTATCTTCTGAAGACCGGCCTTTTTACACGCCCGCCAGCGTCGTTCACCCGCGATAATGTAGTAGTTATTCTGATCCTGGCGCACGATGATGGGCTGAATTAGGCCCACCTGCTTTATGGATTCTGCAAGCCCCTGTATCTCGCTTTCGTCAAAATGCAGGCGGGGCTGATGGGGATTGGGCATTATGTGCCTGATATCCAGTTCTCTCACCCTGTCGGTGTTCTCAGTGAACCCCCTTTCCAGGTCTTCCACCGGCTGTGACGAGGTTGATATGATGGCACCTAGTCCTTTACCAAGCGCTTTTTTAGCCATTCTTTATTACCTCTTCAGCAAGTTTCTCGTAGCTTTCGCTACCGGTTGAATGCCTGTCATACATGTTGATGGGTCTGCCAAATGATGGTGATTCTGACAGCTTTACATTCCTTGGTATTATGGCATCAAATACTTTTTCTTTAAAAAATTCCTGCACGTCAGATACCACCTGCTGTGACAGGTTGGTACGTGAATCATACATGGTCAACACAACCCCTTCTATCTGCAGCTGCGGGTTCAGTGAATCCTGTACCATCGATATAATTTTCAGCAGCTGGCTTAACCCTTCAAGTGCGTAATACTCGCATTGCAGCGGAATGAGCACCGTGTCTGACGCCACCATGCTGTTTAACGTCAAAAGACCAAGGGATGGGGGACAATCGATTAATATATAATCAAAATCATTCTTTATCTCATTGATTGCCTTTTTCAGCATAAATTCCCTTCCTTCAAGACTGAGAAGGTCTACCTGGGCCCCCGAAAGATGAATATTTGAAGGGATAATATAGAGGTTTGCAATACTTGATTCAAAAATTGCCTCCCGTATGGGTAGTTCTCCGATCATGACTTCGTACACGGTAGTGTTCATCTCTTCAACGTTTATACCGATACCATAACCGGCATTGGCCTGTGGATCGATATCCACTATTAGAACCCTCTTTCCTTTTTCAGCCAGGAATGATGCAAGGTTCACCGTTGTGGTTGTCTTGCCCACCCCTCCTTTCTGGTTGGAAACTGATATAACTCTACCCATATACCTACTCCAGGATTTCAGATTATTAAAATTTCCGCCGACTTATGTCATATCCGGACTGGATATGCTGATCACCAATCTGCTGATTTGTCAAAGATTAATCAATATATTTTTTCCGGGTTGAAGAAATATCACCACAGAGTCTGCTATTTTGGATATCCAATTTCTTGACAAAATAACCTGGTAAATCTAATAATTCAGATAGCATTGGGAATCCCATCGTCGTTGTAATGATTTTTTAGTGGTGAAATTTTCATACAACTGATGGGATTTCTTATGCAATTACATTTTTAGACAGTCTTTCCCAATCATCCGGAAAGACCCTATTTTTATAATGTCATTCCCGCGAAGATCGGAATAACAACACTGGCCTGTGAAAACCATATCAAAAACTAAACCGATTCATATAAAATATCTCTGTGACTCTGAGCCTCCGTGGTTGCCGTTATTATAAAGCATCAGCCCAGCTTCTGGCCGCTACCGCGCTGTGTACATAGTTGATCATGGTGACGTAATCAAATACCGGTAGACCCACCGCTTCCTGCACAGCAGCAGCGTATGGGGGGAGGACGCTGCATTCCAGCAATATGGCTCCCGTTTCGGGATGATCCTTTACCATCAAGCGGGCTTTTTCAACCACCTCCTCACGGATCACTTTCGAATCGAAAGATCCCTTTTCCCGTATAATGCCATCGGCGAAGGCGGGTCCGTCCTGCATACCCCTTACTATTACATTAGAGGGATCGTTTATCCCCGCCACCTCAAGCATACGGGGTACAAACTGAGTATCATCAGCACAAATAATTCCGGGCTTTTTACCTGGAGGCAGTATGGTAGAAATAAATGGAAGCTGTAACAGGCTGGAAAGAAAGACCGGCACCTCTACGCTTTGTGCCACTTCTTTTTGATGTATCACCAGGTACCCGCAATCGGTGGTAATGGCTTTTACTCCCTGGGCAGCAAGTTCAGTTGCGGCGTCGATAATTTTCTGCACCATTTTCGTATCTTTGCTCAGCGCCATTTCAACGGTAAGCCCTTTTACTGCCTGGTAGCGCACGGGAAAATCGAATGTTTTGGCGTTTCCCACGTCCCCCTGAATAAAGGGTGTATATGAATCAAGCATTATTATGCCTATATCTTCACCGTAACTTACCTGTCCCCTGCGTGCGTGAAAAATCATTTCTGAATTTCCCTCCAGTATCGTTCTTTGCCGGTAAACTTTTGCGGTTTCCAGCTTTTCCATAGTATTATGACAGCAATCATCACTAAAAGTACAATAGCACCTCTTTTGATAAAATGCAAATACGGGAATATTTGTTTCCCCCCTGCAATCCCAAGAATATACTTCCGATGTATCATTTTCCCTGATGGATACACCGAAAGAATAATCTTATCCCCTTCACTCCCGCGCAGCACTATTTCATTTCCCGGCATCACCGGGTCATACGAAGCGATAAGGTTTTTTTCGGCATCGTAAATGTCCAGTTGAAAACGGCTGTCCTTATCACTGTCGATATAAAGTGTAGCATTGTCAGCGGGCATGGGCATGGAATATGTACGGTAGTATTCCCCTGGAATAAAAGAATCGATCACAGTTGTCTCAATTTCATGTCCCCATGTGGCGGCCCTTTCCTTTATTCCCTGCAAGAGGCTGTATCCCCCAAGCCTGTAAACGAAGAACCGCATATACTCCCTCTCCCACCTGCTGGAATGAAAGCTGGTATAGTAGGCCGTGCCATCCCCGATCCCAATGCGAACACATATGGGCCCTTCCTTTTGTCCTGAGGGTGTATGAAATTTCCCTGTTGCCAGCACTTCCCCCTTCGCGTGTTTCAGGGCTACCCAGCCATTATGGTTCATCACGAATCGAATACTGGTCTCGTTAAAAAACGCGGCAAGGTCTCCATTAATATGCACATCGGCAGCCCCGATCATTCCTGAGTGAGGGAACTCCCTGAAAAACTCAAATGGAGAGGCGATTTCCTGCAGGTACCGGTACGAAAAATCAGAGAAATACGCTGTTTTCCCTGTCCGAAGAAAGCGTTCAATATTTTCATTGATCCTTTCATAATCTATTTCCCTGTACTCATCAGAGAGTGTCACCCCCTGTATTCGATATCGTCGGGCAACAACGCTGATACTGGATTCAATAGCCGGCTCAACCCCGCAGGGCAGGCACAACACGTCCAGATTCTCAAGATTTTCATATTTTTCACAATCCCGAATGGATAAGGAGGTATAGGGTATGTTAAATTTGTCAAAGAGGTGAGCGATATCATCAAACCGGGCGGAAACCACCCCAACCCGGGGAGCTGCGAATAATGGGCTCATTAATATATAAAGAAAGACCTGCAACAATATGAGAATACACGTATTTTTCATGCTGCCCTACCCCGAGATGTCCCGTATTTCCCGGAGTATGCGGTTCCTTTCATCCAGGTCTGAATAGATTCCGTCATTCAAGCACTCGTAGGCCATCTGCATACAGAATGATGCCATCTGCACGAAAATTCCACCATAGAGTGAATTGTCAAGAATGGGTTTGCGGATAAGGCTTTTTGACAGGGGACGGACTTTCTGAAAACCAATAATAACACAATCGTAAAAGGGTATTGGCCGTCCGGTGCCGGTGTCCTGTACCGCCAGTTCAGTCATATCCAGCGGTTCACGTATGCTGGCAGCATCTTTCATGGGACTGCCGTTTAGCACCCACCGTCTGTGCAGCCCATACAGCCTGTGCAGCTTGTTTCCTACCTGGTAAAAGAGATCACCGGTTATTGTCATGAAATGCTCAAGGGGGTTTACCGATCTCTTTCTCTGTTTCAATGAATTAATAAGCTCTTCCCTGTTCATGCTGAAAGTGGGGTTGTTGGTTCTGTACACATGCATATCCCGAAGCAGGGCATCAAGATTCTTCATTTCATTTGAAAAACTTTCCGGTTCAAATAACATTCCTTCGTGCTGACTGCTGGAATGAGATTCAAAGAAAACCATGGTTCCGTCAAGTAACGGGGCATAACTGTTGTTAAAAAAATTGCTGCACACATCCAGAACAGAAAGGAAGTCACGATTATACGTTTCATTATAGTCAGCCTGGCGCTTGTCCACCATGTACCGCTGTGCCTCGAAACCATATGCCAGCATGGATCTACCTTCGTTCTCATAATGCAGAAGCTGGTAAATCTCCTCGTATGGCTCCACGTCGGTCTTCAACGAACGGATATACTGCTGTTTTCTTGACTCAAGATCTTTCCCCATTTCTTTCAACACGTCGGGGCTGTAATCCCACTCCTCTGCACTTACCCTCGGCGGTGCGGCACGGAAATACTCTACCGCCTGATCGTAAGTAACGTTTTTCTGAAAAACCAGGGTTTCCAGCATAATCATTAAAAGCTGCCCGGGTGTAGCGATGCCGTAATTAGATGCCAGGTGTTTAGAGAGGGCTGTACTCTCCTCAGACGTGGAAGGTAAAAAAGATCGCACTGTGCCTATGTAGTCATATACGTACTTCTCAACTTCGAGATTTTTTTTGCCGGAAATTTTTTTCATGTCATCACTTTCCCGAAGTTTCTGCTCAAGAAGCTGTATCATCCGCTCCCGGGTTTCCACGTCAAGCAGTTGAAATGAAAAGTAATTTCTGCAATAGGGTTCGAGGGCTTCCTCAAAAAGGCGCCGGTCTATCCACTTCATGGAATCATAGCTGTACCCTGAAAATGGGGACAGATCCATCCATCGTGAAAACACCCGCAGGTAGTTGAAGTACACCGGGTCCTTGATATTTTCATCGCGGACTATATCGTGCAGCAGGGATGGCAGCCGCTTTACTATCCTTGCCTGAAATGACTCAATGTCCTGAAACAGGCGAAACAGCCTCCTGGTTGGTATGAGCCGCTTCTTTATGCCGATACCAAAACGGTTACTTGAATGTATGAGATATCGTTTACGAAAAAGCTTCAGGTGGCGGTATTTTCTGTACAGCATGTTCACGTTAATTGGTGAAAGCTCCGGTCCAAATTGCTCTGCCATACCAGCGTCAAACATGACCCCTGTCCCTGATGCTGCATCTTTGCGTACCCCCACTTTCCCATGCGGCCGGTCAGAGGTTTTTTTCTCGGGATACTGTTGTATGAGATCTATTATGGCGCTGTATTTTTCTCCTGCCTCCACCGTATCATTGTTCAGGAGCGCCCGCACCACCTTCATCTTTCCGGCAGGTATCTCCCTGGAAAGCAGCATGGCCTTTGCACGGCGCTCAAGTGATTTTATTTCGTTTTGATCCATGTATTCAGTATGCCTTTTTATTTCGTTCTTAGCAATATGTTTTTCGTTTGGAATTGTCAAGATTAAAAGCGGGTTTACCACAGCGGCGCAGAGAAACAGAGGAAGGATTGTTTAAAGGATCACCGCGAAGGCGCCAAGGACGCGAAGAGCGTAGAGAGAAAAGAGGTATTTATAAGGGATAGTCAAAAACATGACAGCAACAAGCTCTATCCTAAAAAGCCCCCTTTACTTCACAAAGGGGGCGACGCGGCGCGTAGGGGATTTCGTTCAGCATCATGTTCAGATAAACGTTATAATGTCTCACCAAGGAGGCACAAAGGCGCAGAGAGAATAAAAATAACCCCGCTGGTTGAGCGGGGTTATGGTGAGTTCTGGTTTATAATTGTATCTTAATACAGTTTCATCACGTAATTTAGTGTAAACTGGGCGTAATGATTCCTGTCTTTCAACTTGTAGTCATCGTCTACAATATAGTTGGTTTCATAGATATACTGTGTTGAAAGGGAGATGAAGGGGGTAAACTTGAATACGAAACCGGTATACAGCCTGTTCTTGTTGAAACTTTCCTGGGCATAGAAAGGTTCACCAACAAGCTTGAATGGTGCCGCATTATCATCAGCATCATTTGTCCCGTCATCTTCTACCAGTCCATAGAAAACCTCATCAGCAATGGTGAATACGATGGATTCTGTTAAAGGATAATTTATTCTTAAAAGCTGTCGCAACAACAGTGAGTAGCCTTTCTTATCTTTAGCTTCGTCATAAAATTTGTTATGTGAATACACCTTGTTGTGAAATATTGTTCTACTCACCAGGGTTGCCTTGCCAAGCTTGTATTCGAATATTGGAAGTACCTCAATGTTGTGAGAGTAAAGATATCCAAAATCATCAGTTCCCAAAGCAAGGTTACTAAAATCAAAACCCATGTAGTAGTACCATACCGGCAGCTTGAAGGTCAGCTTGTCAAACTTCTTGATGTAGACCGGTCCAACGAAAAGTTCATACATGAATGTTTGAAGGGTATGCTCACCATCTTTGATTTTACTCTTATCATGCCTGTAATACTCGTACCGGTGTCCCGGCATAACCACGAATGCCCAGTTTGGTGAGAGCAGGGCGGTAAAGTTTACGTATTCCCAGGTTCTCCCGGTATACTGTTTCTTTTCTGCAAATGCGTTTCCGGCAAATACGCCACTCACCATAACGGCAAGCAGCAATACAATAGTTAGTTTACATAGCTTCTTGAACATACAAAAGTCCTCCATTTTTTTATTCTTGGGCCGGGAAATAACATTCCCGCTAAAGTTTGATGCAAATAAAATTGCGAAAAAAATTTCACATTGTGTACTTGACATTCAATATGCTGTCAACGTTTTTCTTCCATTGTACAACAAAAAAACTGATCACCCTTCACTCTTCACTTCTCACTGTATCACTTCTCACTCAACCAAACATAACACTGTAATTTTTTATTGATAAATTATTCACACCATCACATACTGACCGTGATTTTATTCCATGAAAATACAGGAGCATACCATGAGTGAATACACGTATTATCTTGTTGAGAAGAAACCGCCCGTCGCGTGGGTGTACCTGAACAGGCCTGAAAAAAAGAATGCCATGAACCCTCCCGCATGGTGGGAAGCACCGTCGGTGTTTGAAGAACTTGATAAAGATGATGACATCAGGGTTATCATCCTGGCAGGGAAAGGCCCCGCATTTTCAACAGGCATTGACCTGGTTGAGATGGCAGGTGAGATAAAGGAACTTGCCGATCCCAACCAGAAGGGTGGCATCAAGCGAAGCCTCTTGCAGAAAATATACAAGATGCAGGAAACCATGACCTGCATAGAAAAATGCAGAAAACCGGTGATCGCCGCGGTGCACGGGTATTGCGTGGGTGCGGGGCTTGACATGATCACCGCCTGCGATATCAGGCTGTGCAGCAGCGATGCCCAGTTCACCCTTCGTGAAGCTGCAGTTGGATTTGTGGCAGACGTCGGGGTGCTGCAGCGAATCACGTATATCGTGGGACAGGGTATTTCACGTGAACTGGCCTATACCGCAAAATATATCGACGCGAAGAGAGCCAAAGAGGTGCTGCTGGTAAACGAGGTATTTGACGACCAGGAAGCCCTGATGAAGGGGGCTCTTGAGATGGCAACCGAGATAGCAGAAAACTCACCACTGGCTGTACAGGCATCAAAGGACGTGTTGAATTATGGAATAGGCAAGACGGTTGATGATCAGTTGAAATATGTTGCCTCAATAAGTGCCAACATCATCCCTTCAGATGACCTGTTCGAGGCATTTACCGCCTTTGCGGAAAAAAGAAAACCAAAGTTCCCGGGAAAATAATTAGAGTAAGGTCATAATAAGAAAGGGGGGTGGACATAACCACTCCCCTTTCTCTGCATTTTTAAGAAAAACTTTCTAGAACAGTTTTTTCAACTTTTTCTTAACCTTGTCTTCAGCCTTTTTTGTGGCCTTATCAGCAGCTTTTTTGGTGGCTTCCTTCGCGGCATCTTTCGCCACGTCACCAAGGTCTCCCGCTGCATCCTTGATCAATTCCTGCAGTGTGGGCAGTTTGGGACTCACAAGTTTTGTCTTTGGACTTGTATAGGTTCCCGTCACCTTGTATTGCAAGTAGACTTTTCCCTCGTCATTTATCAGCTTCTTCATGGCAGACTCGGTGATCTTGTCTGACTTGACATATTTCTGCACGTTTTTGCCCAGAGCCTTCACACCCTTGTCAACGTTTCGCTGAATGCCCTTTTCAATGGACTTGTTGTACTGCTCATCCAGTGCCAGGTCAATATCCATGTTCACCGCCTTGTTGTTGGTATTAGCGGTTCCCTGGAATGTCATGCGGTAATCACGGGTCTCGATCTTCCCGTTAGACAGCTTCACCACCCCAGCCTTGTACCAAACGTCCACGAACCCGTCTTTCCAGTCTATGGTATCTTTTAAGAAACCGAGTTTTCCCGAATATTCTTCCAGTGTCTCGTTCGACTTTATGGCGTCAAATATCTGCAGACCCGTCATTTTGCCTTTGGGACTTCCCACCTTCATGGCCACTTCAGGATTCACCTGCCGTGTCTTCAAATCAAATGGTTTCACGTTACCATTTGCGGACACCACGATATCAAATGAATCAACCGTACCGGTTGAAGTGTTCCCAATGGTTTTTATACCACTGTTAAACTTCACCTTTACCTGGTTCTTGTTTTCCAGGTCTTTCGGATCGATGGCAATATCGTATACCTGCGTGGTGAGGCTATACAGCTGAATGGTCTGTTTCAGCTTGAGGTCTTTAAAGGTAACCGTACCGTTTTCCAGGCCTACCTTGCCGATAACAACACTCACCGGAAGATCATCAGCGGTAAAGGGACCGGATTTTTCTTTCGGTTTCTTCGCTTCCTCGGCTTTCTTTCGTGCTTCCTCTTCCTGCTTTTTCTTCAGCTCAGCCCGCTCTTCGGCTGAGAGCTTTTTGGGGGCCATGAGGTCTGAAAAGTTGAATGCCCCATTGCTGTACCGTACAGCGTTAATGACCGGTTCATACAGCATTAGTTCACGCAGCTCCACGTTACCAGAAAGAAGGGGCATAAACTTCAGCTTGAACACGAAAGCCTTCAGGCCAACGAAAAGATCACTCTTTGGCACCGGTTTGTCTTTCAGCTTTTCAAGCTGTTTAGGTGTCTTAAAATTGGATATCTGCACCCCTTTCACCTCTATACCGGATACCACGGAGAATACACCAACATCAATATCCTCAATGGCCACCTGCCGGTTCAGGGCTTTCTCCATCTGGTCTTCGATCATCTGCTTGTCCACGATGATCATAATCACAATACTGGCAATAATGATAAGGGCGAATACTGCACCGATCACTATACCCAGCCATTTTAATATCTTTTTCATTACGAACCTCCTGTAAGGGTTACCCGGGTCATCAAATTATCACACTCCCAGGGAACGGGAGTTTATTTTCATCTATTACATGGTAGTGCAAAGATAAAAAAAGGCAAGCACGATTTTTCCCGCCATGCAATTTCAAAAAATCATTGTCCCTGATGAAAAGTCATCATTTGCATGCAGCATAACCACATCAACATTAAATTGATGTTGACAGATTACTTAACATACCCGACACATACGGGTAGAGTGAGCATTCACTCTACCCGTATGTGTCAAAGGCGTGACATACTGCTGCTCATACTTTTTTACTTTTTTTATAGTCCTGTTGTCCGGTTTTTGTTGATTTTATTTATCACATAATATATACAAAATGAACTGGAAATTGTTGTCAGCAGGAATGAACTGATTGCTCATATACCTTTACCAGGGAGTGTTCCATGGAAAAGACAACCACCATTGCCGACATAACCCGCAGGGGCATGATGCTTGCAAACCGCATTCGAATGATAATGGCTGCCGTCCTTATTCTCATAGTGGGTGGAGCCGCGGCTGATAACTCTTTTGCCATCAATGTTACCTACATATCAGGACTTACCCTCTTTATAATACTGGCATTGATAAACTATTTCGCTGCGAAAAAAGATACGCACAGTATTGTTCTGCAATATGTTACAGTTTTCATAGAAGTGAGCATACCCACCATACTAAAGGTGGCCCATGCCTTTACTGACAACCCCCACATGATAGTGAACGAAAGCGTCGTGTTCTCAGCCTACCTGCTGTTTATAATGATCACCCTTTTACAGAACAGCCGGCGTCTTACCATTTACGCGGGAGCTATCGCGGTTCTTGAATACACCACCCTTATCCTTGCAGCCGTTTTCATTCTCCAGACCCCGGTAAAAACAGGAACCTTTACATTCGGATACGTCATTATTGATGACGAGATCGGAAAGCTTGTAATACTCATTGGATTTACCCTTGTCTGCACTACCATTCTGAAAAACCTTACCGCTTTCGCCACAAGGGCCCTGCAGCAGGAAGATATCGCGCAAAAACGCGCCGGATTCCTGGAAAGCACCATTTCAACCCTTCGCACCATGAACAGCGATCTCTCCGGGGTAAGCACCTCGCAGCAGGAGATATGCGGAAAGTTTTCCACCGTATCACAAGACCAGGCGGCCATGAGCGAGGAGCTCTCATCTATTCATGAAGAACAGCTGGCCTCCATCGAATCAATTACCAATGCCATGAATGACCAGAGCCGCGAGTCAGACCATACTCGGCAGCTTGTCGGCTCCCTGCAGGAAAGCCAGCAGCGTGTCATTTCACTCAGTGGTGAACTGCTGAAAACCATTGAACACATCGGTGATTCATCACGTAAAACAGAGTCAAGCCTCAGCGATATGAGCGGCATGATGAAGGTGATCAGTGAAGGGGGCGCATCCATCACCGGTTTCATTTCAGTTATCAACGACATAACCGACCAGATTAACCTTCTCAGCCTGAACGCTGCCATCGAGGCAGCACGTGCGGGTGATCATGGCAGGGGATTCGCGGTTGTGGCAGACGAGATCGGTAAACTTGCGGTTGCCACTTCTGACAACGCCAGCGAAATATCTTCACAGCTTGAACGCATCAGTGCGGATATAAACAAGGGGGGAAGCCTGGTAGAGGCCACCCGTGATGCTATCGGCGAGGTTCTCAACCTTATTGAAAGCAGCAGCCAGAATATAAGCGAAGTGCGGGGAGCAATGCAGAAACAGGATGACGATCTACAGGCGGTTGGTGCACAATCTGAAAACCTTGACCGGCTTTCAAAATCCATCCTGACATCAACCAGCGAGCAGCAGTCCTCCATGGAAGAAAGCACGGCATCGGTACAGAAAATATCCCAGATCGCCCAGCATATAGCCCAGTACAACCAGGAAATACTGGAGCTGGCCGAAGTGATAGGGCAGAAAGCCGACCAGATGGAGGGATTAATACAAAACATGGACGAGGAAGAAGAATGAGTAGCCGGGCACAAAAAAACCGCCCCTCCATGTGATCTTTTATTACATAGAAAAGGGCGGTTTCGAGTGCACTCTACACTATCATGTTAGCCGGCAGCTTTCTGCGCTTTAGGCTCAATTTTTTTGAAGGTGAGCTCCTCCCCGTTAAAATCAACCTTGATTTTCTCGTCGGTGATAACGTCACCCTCAAGCAGCCGCATTGACAGCGGGTTGAGAATATTTCTCTGAATGGCTCGCTTCAACGGACGGGCCCCATACTGCGGGTCAAATCCCACATCAACCACGTGATCAAGGGCTTTACCGGTAAGTTCAATCTGTATTCCCCTTTCACGCAGTCTTTTGGCCACGTCTTCAAGCTGCAAAATTACGATATCCTTGATATGCTCACGGGCCAGCGGATTGAAGATAATGATCTCGTCAACCCTGTTCAGGAATTCAGGCTTGAAATAATTCCGCAGCTCGTTGTGCACACCGCTTTTCCTGTCCTCAAGGGGGATATTGGGATCGCTGATATAGGCGGTTCCAATATTCGAAGTCATGATTATTATGGTATTCCTGAAATCAACCGTTCTCCCCTTGGCATCGGTAAGCCTGCCCTCGTCAAGTATCTGCAGAAATATATTGAACACGTCAGCGTGGGCCTTTTCGATCTCGTCAAAAAGTACCACCGCGTATGGCCGGCGCCGTACAGCCTCGGTGAGCTGTCCACCTTCATCATAGCCCACGTATCCGGGCGGGGCACCGATAAGCCGGGACACGGCATGCTTTTCCATGTACTCAGACATGTCGATTCTTATAATGGCCTTCTCGTCATTAAAAAGAAACTCGGCCACGGCCTTTGCGGTTTCTGTTTTACCAACACCGGTTGGGCCCAGGAATATAAACGAACCGATAGGCCTGTTGGGATCCTGCAGGCCCGACCTTGATCGCCGCACCGAATCGGATATGGCCTGTATGGCCTCGTTCTGTCCCACAACCCTGTTCTCGATGATACGTTCCATCTTGAGCAGCTTGTCTTTCTCTCCTTCAAGCATCTTGCTGACAGGTATGCCGGTCCACCGTGAAACAACAGCGGCGATTTCCTGCTCGGTTACCTCTTCCTTTAGAAGCTTTCTGTCCTTCTGAATTTCTTCAAGCCTGCGGTTCTCGTTCACCAGATCCTGTTCCAGTTCTCTCATCTTTCCGTACCTGATCTCGGCAACGAGGTTAAGGTTCCCTTCACGCTCGGCACGGGTTTCCTGTGCCTTCAGGTTGTCCATCTCTTCCTTGATCCGCCGTATCTCAACGATTACCTCTTTTTCGTTCTGCCACTGCCCGGAAAGTTCATTCTTCTTTTCGTTCAGGTTGGCCAGTTCTTCTTCGATTCTGCCAAGACGCTCTTTTGACGCCTTGTCCTTCTCTTTCTTCACCGCGGCACGTTCGATGGAAAGCTGCCGAATGCGCCGCTCAACCTCGTCAAGTTCTATGGGCATTGAGTCGATCTCCATCTTGATAAGGGATGCCGACTCATCGATAAGGTCTACCGCCTTGTCCGGCAAAAACCTGTCGGTGATGTAACGGTCTGAAAGCATGGCCGCGGCAACAACCGCGGAGTCGGAAATGCGTACCCCGTGATGTACCTCGTATCGTTCTTTCAGTCCGCGAAGTATTGCAATGGTGTCTTCCACCCCGGGCTCGCTTGTAAAGACAGGCTGAAAGCGGCGTTCAAGGGCCTTGTCCCGCTCAATGTGCTTCTGAAACTCGTTCAGGGTGGTTGCCCCGATACAGCGAAGTTCACCCCTGGCAAGGGCCGGTTTCAGCATATTTGACGCGTCCACAGCCCCTTCAGCGGCACCGGTGCCGATAAGGGTATGCAATTCGTCGATGAACAGCACCACCTCCCCATCGGACTCCTCAACCTCGTTGATAACGGCCTTCAGCCTTTCTTCGAACTCACCCCTGAACTTGGCACCCGCGATCAGAGCACCCATGTCAAGGGCAACCAGTCTCTTGTTCTTTAAACCCTCGGGAACATCCCCCGAAACCATTCGCTGGGCAAGCCCTTCCACGATGGCGGTCTTTCCAACGCCGGGCTCCCCGATAAGCACGGGGTTGTTCTTTGTGCGGCGTGAAAGCACCTGCATCACCCGGCGGATTTCGTCATCCCTGCCAATTACCGGGTCAAGCTTGTTCATGCGTGCCATCTTCGTCAGGTCACGGCTGTAACGGTCTAGGGCGTTATATTTTTCTTCAGCGGTTTCATCGGTGGCACGCTTACTGCCGCGAATATCCTGCAGCACCCGGACTATATTCTCAGGGATAAACCCGTGGGCGTTGAGGATCTTTTTGGCCTTTGTATCACCGGTTTTGGCAAGTGCAAGAATCAGGTGCTCGGTGCTGAGAAACTCGTCTTTCATCTGCACCGCTTCGTTCCATGCTTCGTTCAGCACGTCACGCAGTGCCGGCGACATGGAACCCCCGCCAGGCCCCGCCCCGTATTGCCGGGGCAGTGAATCGATAACGGTGTCTAGTTCTGATTTTATCTCCTGCGGAAAAATTCCCAGCTTCTGTGCCATGGGAGTAAAAATGCCCCCGTCCTGTTCAATCAATGCCTTCAGCAGGTGTTCGGGCTGAATATCCGGGTGATTATGCTCGGTAGCAATATTTTGCGCGTCATACACAGCATTCTGTGTCTTCAATGTCATTTTGTCCATTCGCATAGACAGTCCTCCAAAAATATATAAGGGGCAAGTCAGATAGTGTTACATAAGGAAAGCGTTAGTTGATACTTTTATTTTACTATAATATACACACTTCTCGGCAAATCGTCAACTGTCACCAGTCCCGAATGTCCTTCCTGGTTCCTTTTTCGCTGCGTATTTCTGTCACACTCACCGTGATGAACCATATGGGGGGACTGAAGAGTCCTTCCTGCCGGTAATGGTCCTGGCGAACTATCATCTCTTTTAACGTGGCATTCATCATCTTCGGAACATACTGGCCGGTTACTCCCGTTATGAAATGATACGGGCTGAAGGTGAGACCATACGGAGCAGCCGGCTGGGGGACGGGGGACACACCCAGCAGAAACTTGTGACCGGCATTTTTTTGCTTTCTAAAATAATCCAGGTCTTCTTTTCGAACCACGTTCACCCATACCGACTGGGCACCATCGGAAAGCATAACACGGGCCATTACTCCATCATCACCTGGCTGCCTGCCGGTAATATCCTCACCCGCCATCTCAAAAAGCCGTTTAACGTTATTCTCAAGGTCTTTACTGTTTAAGATCCTGGTACCCGCGATGCGTTGATATCCCTTCTCCAGGTCATAGGGCTCAAGTACCCCCACCCTGTTCTCGTAAAAGATCTCGTCAACGAATCCCCTGGGCGCAGCAGATGCCATAGTTCCTTCACCCCGCCGTATAAAAACACCCTCCTTCCACCTGTCTCCCGGCACCTGTCCATGAAGCAGCCGGCCCCCTTCCATGAACACGTCAATGGCATTCCCCTTCAAATCAAACATCCGCTGATGGTAGGTCACATCCAGGTAAAGTCCCCCCGTTGACACCGCGATTCGCTGCAGGGCCCTCCTGTCACGCAGGTGCAGCTTTCCCCCGGCTACAATGTTCACAGAGATATCCTTTTTTTTCAGCCTGTATAGATACTGCTGCAGTGATGAATAATCTACACCGGGTGAATTAATCAGCAGGCAGGCGGCCTTCACTGATCCTTTTCTCCATCGAAATGAACGGGAAAGATAAGACAGCCACTGCTTCACACCCTGCAGGGATGATCCTTTCTGAGAATCAAGTTTTTCCAGGTTTTTTTTCAGGGAATACGGCGCGGTTGCCGGTTCAACAGTACATGACGGGGGCCTGCACTCCACCAGGGGCACTACAAATATCCTGGTGTCTGATGCCCAGTTCATTGATACCGTGTCCGCCATTTCTGTTATTCCCTTACGGGCGTCATCCATCTCATGGGCCGTGTTATAGGAATTATCCATAAGCACCACCATGTCAACACTGTCAGGGGTGCCCTGTCTTTTCTGTTCAGAAAACTGGAAATACAGTTCATCTATCTCTTTTTCAGCCAGTTCAAAGAAGGTGGCGGCCTCCTCCTCGGAGCGCACCACCACAGTATCCCTTTTAACCGAGTACAAAAGACTTTGCACGCGATAAGAATTTCCGGTAGCAATAATAGTTCCCGTCTGTATATAATCAATATATCGTGTTTTTCCAAGCAGCTTCAGCTGGTTCCTGTCAATCACCTCCCGGGGATTTATGGACAGTGATTTCATGTCACGGGCAAGCATGTCTGGTGAGTAGATGTCCATGCCCCGTGATATTCTTGCTGCCATACCCGAGAGTAAGGCATACTCAATACCGGTCTGTTCAGTTACCGATGCTGAACTGCTTTCCACACGATATGGAATAACCGCAACATCTCCCAGCACAGGCAGGGCTGAAGCGAAAAAGACGGCACCCGTAATGAACAGTATTATTATGTGTACAACCCGTCCTCTCATCATCTCTCCCTCTTCTTGAACAATGCGAAGAAAAGTCCGCCGGCAATGAAACCGGCCACATGGGCAACCCATGCCACCCCGCCGGCGTCACCTGCGGCACGAGAAAACATGTTAAAGACCTGCAGTAAAAACCAGATGGGAAGAAACACTATGGCAGGAAGACGAAGAACAAAAAACAGCATCCACACCCGGATACGGGCGAATGGGAAAAGAAAAAGATACGCACCCAGTATTCCCGACACCGCACCCGAGGCCCCCACCAGGGGCTGGCACAGGGTTGGCTCTGCCAGGGTAAACAGCAGGCCGCTTAATACACCAATAAGCAGGTAAAAGACCAGGAACCCCGACCTGCTCATCCTGTCTTCAACATTATTTCCGAATATCCACAGGTAGAGCATATTGAAGAATATGTGTAAAAAATTACCATGCATGAACATGTATGAGAAAAACCCGGCGTACGGGTACACCCTTGATGAATCGGGAAGGTTATGCCCCCCTATCACTTCGCATGGGATAAGGCCATATTCAACAATGGACTGCTCAAATCCAAGCTGCCCAAAAACCTGGAAGTAAAACACCACCGCGTTTGCCAGTATCAGCACCCACGTTATAACGGGTACATTCCTGGTGGGGTTTTCATCCTTGTATGGTATAAACATGGTTAATCCAGTGACAACCCGTCATATATATATTTCTTCTTCTGAAAGTCTATCTCAGTTTTTCCCGATGCAACGTAGCTTGCTCCCCCCACGTTTACCCCTTCAGGGAGTGTACAGTTTTTCCCGATAAGGGTTACGCTGTTATAAAGGGCACGGGGGTAGGTACTGCTTTTTAACTGCCGGGTATCGGTACCAATACGGCAGCGGCCTATATTCACCCACACCTGGTTTTCAGGCTCTTCTTCTGTTCTCTCATCAATAATACTCCGTGTAATACGGGCCCCTTCACCTATCCTGTTATAGGGAAGCACGATAGAATCACGAATTACCGCCTTCTCACCCACGTGTACCCCGGGGAACAATATTGAGTTTTCCACCACCCCGTGAATCTCGCACCCATCAGAAATAAAAGATCCTTTTACATTCGCATTGCCGCCCAGTGAGGCATACCCGTAAAATTTTATTTTACTTTCAAGCAGTGAATTGTAAAAGATTTCATCAACCATCTCTTTATTCTGTAATATCTCCATGTTATGCCTGTAATATTCAGCAACGCTGTGTATGGGCCAGCAATAAATGGGGAAGGTATCCTTTCTTATTCCCTTGTTTATGAGATTATTGATTATCATCTCGAACACGCTGGGTGAACTGCTCCTGTCTTTTATGGCCCGGTCTATCACATCAAGCAGCACCCGCTGGCGTACAACCAGCACCCGGTGTGCCATGGTGGCCTTGCCGTTAAATTTCAGCTTGTAAAGCACTGAATGAGCCCTGCTTTTCCTGAACCGTTGCATCAGCTTCGCGAAGTCAATAAGTGAAGGATTGTCCCCGTTATAAATAATGTAGAAACTGGTATTGCTGTCCATTATGAGGTTGTAGGTAAACCGTGCGTCCGAGAACCCCCCCGTCAGCACCTTCACCGGCGGAAACTTCTCATCCTCGAAGGGACCGTAGCGGTTTACATAGGCGGCAAGGTCGTCTTCCACGTCACTGTAAATTATGGTTCGCCGCGCCCCTGACTGCGTGGCATTGCCAAGAATAAAATCTACTACCCGGAACTTGCCGCAAAAAGGAAGCATATACCGCGACCGCCCCTCGGTAAGAGACAGCAGCTGGTATTGCTCGGTGGATGGATATGATATAATTGTTACGTCTTCCATGAAATCTCTGTTTTAAGAAAGTGATATATTTAGATAACTCGTCTCAAACTTCATGACAGTACTACCAGATCAGGCAAAATCAATCAATTACTTTGTCGGATATATGGTGAATTATTATTCTTGATTTTTCATTTCTCTTCATCAACAGTTTACTTATCATGAAATATTGTACTGTCATTGATAACACAAGCGGAAAAAAGATCAGCGTGCCGGAGGGCACACTTCTTTCTGATGCGGCCCTTGAACTGGGAATACCCCTGTCTGCCCCCTGCGGGGGCAAGGGTATATGCGGGAAATGCACCATACGGGCCCAGGGTGCCCTGGCCCCTCCCACGGAAAATGAAATTGCCGCCGGCATGACAGGAGATCCCCTTCGGCTTGCCTGCCAGGGGAAGATAACCGGTGATGTAATCATCTACCCCTCCCAATCAGCCACTGTACGGCCACCCCAGCCAGGGCAGCTTGATCCTGATGCAGCCTACGGTATGGCAATCGACATTGGCACCACCACCATGGAGTTTTCAATGGTTAACCTTACAACCGGCCGGGTCTACAGGGGCATTCAGATGCTGAACCCACTCAGGCGCTGGGGTGACGATGTAATATCAAGAATAGCCGCTGCCGCCGCCCATTCAGAATTTGACAGGCAGGTTGCCCTGCTCAGAAACACTGTCATGGGTGAATTATACCAGGTTTGCACTGACTGGAAGATCCCGCCCGCCAGCATACACAGAATACTATGCGCGGGAAACACCACCATGCAGTATTTTCTCGCCGGTCTTGACGTGTCCCCGCTGGGCAGGCATCCCTATACCGCCGATGTTCTGGATTTCCCCCGTATAGACATACACGGGGAGTGGGCACAGCAATTCCCCAATGCCAGGCTGCAGGCACTGCCGGCAACAGGTGCTTTTCTGGGGGGGGACTTCATGGCCGGCCTCGCACTCACCCTTGAAGATAACCCGGATGATTCAGTGTTTTTCATAGACATCGGCACCAACGGCGAAATGTTTCTACGCACCCCGAAAGGACGCATATACGCCACCACCTGCGCCATGGGGCCCGCACTTGAAGGAATGTCAATGGCCTCGGGAATGACCGCAACCGGCGGAGCCATTACCCATGTATATTCCGAAGGTGATATCTTTACTTTCACGGTAATGGGTAACCAGACCCCCAGGGGAATCGCGGGGACAGGATATATCGATCTCACCGCCCTGCTTCTTAACGGGGGCATACTGAAAACAGACGGCGCATTCGGGGACTGGAAAACCATGCAGCTGCCCCCTCCATTGCGCATTGACCAATGGCACAATATGAAAACAATTTTTCTGCAGAATGATGTACCCTTTACACAGAAGGACGTGAGAAACCTGCAGCTTGCCAGGAGCGCCAGTTATACCGCCGCCAGGCTCCTGCTTAAAGAAGCTGGTTGCGACGAAAAGGATATTTCCAGGGTAATCCTGGCCGGAGCATTCGGAGAAAACATACTGGTGCCGAATTTCAAAAAACTTTTCTTTCTCCCCGCCTTTGACAACGCGGGGTGGTCATTTGCGGGTAATACAAGTCTCGGGGGTGCACAGAAGGCCTGCCTTGACCCGTCATTCATAGAGAAAACCGCCGCACTTCGTGAGAAGGTAACTGTATTGGAATTAACTACTCACCCTGACTTCAATGACCTTTTCATGGATTCACTTGACTTTAAAGAATAGGCTTACAGCTTCCATGGAACAGCATCGGGATGCACCACGTGCAGGTGCAGCTTTTCGTCCATAAAATCCAGTGATGAGAAGATGGGATCTGCCATTTCACGTACAGAATCACATTCGGTGGAAACCAGCACCAGCCTGAAGCGGTTGAATCCGTTATCATCACGCTCGCATTTGCCCCGAAGCCCCAGGGTTGGCAGCAGCCTGAAAAGGTCACCCATGTCGGATATACTGGTAAAGTATATTAGAAGGGTGTTGCCAACATTCAGTTTCCCCGACAGGAGAAATTGTTCAGAGCTGTCTTCCGGCCCCGAATAATCCATGCGTGAAAAAACCTCGGGGGGACACTGGCACCCAAGCACATTCTGTACAAATGATTTCATGTCATCCCGGGCATTCTTCATAACAGCTTGTCCAGTGATTCGTGTACGTTCAGGTATTCGTTGATTTCGGTATAGTTAAAGGTATTCTGTATATTTTCACCCACACCAACCATGGCAAAAAAAATGTGATTTTGTTTTGCGAACTTTCGTATATTCATCAATACACCAAGGCCAATGGAATCCATGACGTGTACCTTCTCAAGGCTGAGGATAACCCGTTTCATTGAAGATGCGGTTATCATTTGTATCACCTTGTGATTCATTCCCATAGCCTCGGGAGAAACAAAATCACCGCTAAACTCAATGAGAAGTACGTTGTCTATTATCTTTTCATTTACATCCATTCATTACCACCCGCGTCACGGCATTTACCGAAAATCGGTACTGTACTATCATGGCAGATTGAAGAATGCAAGTCGTTTTCTTTTTTCAGCACACCTGGTTCTCAGTTTTGAATGTTCTGTTCAAGAAACTCTTTCAGGGTACCTTCTTCGTAGGCTGCGGTAAGTTTTTCAAGAGCATCATCATCTGCCACCACCCCTTTCAATATGACACCCCGTTTTGTGGATTCAATATCAGAAAAAGCGGGGTGGTTTTTCAATAATTCACGGGCTTCACGAAGGGCGGGCAGTATCACTTCGATCTTTTCGGGTATATGCGCCGCGATTTCCCTGCGCAGCCGCGCCGCCATGGCGGGAGAGGAGCCGCTGGTAGACAGTGCCATAATAAGTTCGCCACGACGCTCGAATGACGGCAGTATAAAGGTACAGTTGGGGGGATCATCAACTGCGTTGATAAATATACCCCTTTTCTCCGCCTCGGCATACACCTGCTTGTTCACCCCTGTCAGGTTGGTGGCAGAAAAGGCAAGCATGGCCCCTTTCAGATCGCCCTTTTTATATTTCCGTTTTTTAATCGTAATGAGACCCGCCGACTGTCCCGCCATCTTTTCAATTTGGGGGTGCACCCATGGTGCAATCACAAGTATTACCGCCCCGGCTTCATACAGGTCCTGCACCTTGCGGAGGGCCACCTCGCCCCCCCCGATAACCACCACCTTCTTTCCTTCAAGCTGCATCAACAGTGGGTACAGTGCCATCAGCCCTCCAGTTCACGGGGCATGGGGTAATACTCTCCCCCTTCTTTTAACTGCATACGCATTTTTTCATCGATGCCGATCTCTTCGTCAGTAAGAAAACACTGGGGGTCTGGTGCCCATGCATCATTGTATGTCCGGTAGGCCCGCACACGCATGGCACCGGTACACATGTGGGTGTATTTACACACCCTGCAGCGCCCCTTGATATGCTCGGCCTTGTGTTTCAATCCCTTCATGAGGGGATCGCTTTCATCCATCCAGATATCTCCGAAATTGCGTTCCCGCACGTTACCGAAGGTATAGTCCTGCCAGAACTGGTCGGGATGCACATTGCCGAAAAAATCAATGTTGCCAATACCCACACCCGTTGAGTGAGCACCCCCTCCGTTCCAGCTGAGAAGCTCTGCGACCTCTTCTGCACGGGCGGGGTTCTCTTCAAGCAGCCTGCGGTAGATGTAGACCCCGTCAGCATGATTATCAACGGTGAGAATGTTTATATCAAGCCCCCGGTCAAAGTAGTCCCTGGTTCGCTGCATGATGATATCCATGGCGTCCCGGGATTCCCGGTGAGTGAGATCGTCCTTGAACATGTTCCCCCCCCTGCCGGAATAGACCAGGTGATAGAAACAGGCACGACTGATGCCTTCACTCTCTATGAAATCAAATATCCGGTGCAGGTCCTGGTAATTTCTGCGGGTAAGGGTCAGCCGCAGGCCCACACGCTGACCAATTGCAAGGCAGTTCTCAAACCCCTTCATGGCACGGGTAAACGCACCTTTCACCCCCCGAAACTGGTCGTTCACGTCTTCCATACCGTCAAGGCTTATCCCCACGTAGACAACACCGGAGTCCTTGATGCTGCGGGCGGCGTCCCTGTCTATCAACGTGCCGTTAGTGGATATAACAGGCCGCATCTCCTTTCCGGATGCCCTCTCTATCAGTGTGTAGAGGTCTTTCCGCATCAGGGGTTCTCCCCCCGAGAACAGCAGGGAGGGCACACCGAATGCGGCAAGGTCGTCAACCAGCTGCAGTCCTTCGTCGGTGGTCAGCTCTCCGCTGTAGCTCTGGTTCTCAGAGTCAGTATAACAATGCACGCAGCGAAGGTTGCAGGTGCGGGTGGTGCTCCATACAACAATTGGACGCCGCTCACTGGCCAGTACAACCCGCTTGTGGGGCTTGTTCCCGTGGGAATCCTTCACACCCGCGGTTCCATACCTCAGGCTGTCCCCCGTTGATTCACCGCTGCAATATAGTTTTCCTATGTCGATCATTCGTATTATCCTTAAAAAAGTTTTCACCGCAGAGGCGCAAAGCACGCAAAGTTCGCGAAGAAAGATTTGAAATCCCGGCATTCTCAGGAATGACAGTTTCTATTATTGACTCTGCGTCCTTTGCGTTCCTGGCGTCTTTGCGGTTTCTCCTTATATAATTCTAAGTATTGTTAAAATATTTTACTCTTTCCTTCTTGAATTCCCTGAGGGAACGCAGAACCTGGTAATTGTGCAGGTCCGATCTTTCTTCAAGGCCATGGATGATTGCAGTAAGCTCATCTTCTGAACGGGCATGTATCATGGCAAAGAGGGGGTATTCCCATCTTCCCGGGTAGACCGTTCTCAGGTACAGGTGAGAGATAGACGGTTCCTCCCCAAACACCTCCTGCACTTCATCCAGTTGTGTACCTGTACCCAGTTTCCAGGCTGTCATGGCATTGGCGGTATACCCCGCGTCACGGTGACGCAGCACCGCCCTGAAGCCCCGCATGATACCATCTTTCCGCAGACCGTCAGCCAGGTCAAGAAGCTCATCCTCTTGCATGTCTGTATTGTTGTCATCCACCAGCCGGGCGAAGGGTCTGGGATCCGGCAGGAGATCATTCTGCAACAGCCGCACAGCCTCCTTCTCCCTTTCGCTCAACTTTCGGGCGCCTTTCTTAACGTAATTTTCTTGATGGCTTTTATTCCCCGAAGGGATCTTTCCGTCCCCCACCGCAAGTTTTACTCCCAGTTTCATCATACGTTCGTTACGAAGCAGCAGGTAATCCTCAGCCCCGGCCTGGTCTGCCATGCGGGCAGCCTCCTTTTGCAATGATGTTGAAGGTGGTACTGCCAGCGTGAACCAGATGTTATACCGGTGATCCCGCAGGTAATTGTGACTCACCCCCGGGTGCGCGTTTATAATTTCCGCAGCCTGCGCCACCTTCTTATCCGGCACACAGAATGCCACAAGGCTTATATCATATCCCAATTTCTCGGCGCTGAAAATACCGGCAATATTTCTAATGACCCCCTCGTCACGGTATGTACGGATAATATCCATAACATCATCAGGCGTCAAACCCAGCTCACCGGACAGCTGATGCCACGGCATATACACAAGCGGCAGATCCTGCTGCACCCGGTTCAACACCCTCGATTCTTTTTCACTATACTCAGCCATTATATTCCATAATTCTATTTATTAATATATAACATATTTTCTTAACCGCAGATACACGCAGATAAACACAGATTATTTTTATTATTTATCAGATATTCACAATAATCTGCGTGTATCGAGCGAAGCGGGCGGTTTCATATACTTAAAACTGACTTATTCCAGAAAAAGTCATTTATAACTACTCTGCGCCCTTAACGCCTCTGCGGTGAATCCGTTTACTTCATTTTACGAGGCACATACACACAGTATGGCTCCTCGTCCAGGTAATTCCCTGTATCATAATAGGCCCTCGCCCTGCATCCGGCGCAAAATGTTTTGTACTCGCACAGCCCGCATTTCCCTTCAAGGTTTGAGAGGTCACGAAGCTTCTGAAATACTTCTGCCTCCTCCCATATCTTGTGAAAGGGGCGGTCAAGCACGTTGCCCACCACCAGGGGCAGGTAGCCGCAGGGCTGTACGTCCCCCCGATGTGATACGAAGCACACACCTGTTCCTGCCAGGCATCCACGGGTCATGGCCGCCATCCCGTCTGTTTCCAGGGAAAGGGTGCGTCCCTCTGCTTTCGCACGCTGCCGCACGATGCGGTAGTAATGGGGAGCACAGGTGGCCTTAAACTCCAGGCCCGCCTCGCCGGTCTTTTCGTAGAACCAGTTCAGCACTTCTTCGTATTTCTCCCTGGATATCATCTCGCTTTCGGCTATCTCCACCCCGCAGCCCACCGGCACCAGCATGAATATGTGCAGTGCATCGGCCCCCCGGCCCTGTGCCAGGGCGAGTATATCCTCAATCTCGTCAACATTGCGCCTGGTAATGGTGGTATTGAACTGGAAGGACACCCCCTCGCTTTTCAGGTGCCCTGCCCCCCGCAATGCTTCTTCAAAACAGCCGGGAATACCACGAAACCCGTCATGCCCGGCAGCGTCACTGCCGTCTATAGAAATGGCAACACGCTGAAATCCCGCTTCCCGTATGAGCTCGGCCATGGGTGCATCAATCATGGTACCATTGGTGGCAAGGGCGGTTCGCAGCCCCTTGTGGCGAGCGTATTTGGCGATGGTAAAAAGATCATCCCTGTATAACGGCTCCCCACCGGTTAATACCAGGATGGGGTCGTAATGTGCGGCAATTTCGTCCACCAGCCCCTCTGCCTGTTCAGTTGACATCTCGCCTTCATATATGTGGTCATCGGCTTCTGCCCTGCAATGTTTACAGTGCAGGTTACAGCGTTTTGTCAGCTCCCAGAATATCAGCCTTGGTTTATTTTCCATTTTCATGAATCAAAGAGCTCCTCGATTATTCTTGTCTTCTCTTTCAATGTTTTGCCCGAATGCCCCTTCGAGGCATGATCCGACCTGATCTTTTTAAGGTTCACGATTGGGTTATGCAGCGACTTGGTCATGATCTGGCTGGTCAATTCTTCAACCAGTTGAAAATCCTCTTCGCTCAGGTGCTTCATTTTCCGTTTTCTATATTTTCGTAATTCATTTCTGCGTATATTTTCAAAGGTTTTCTGCATTTTCACGATCACCGGCACCACCTCAAGCTGTTCGTACCAGTCATAAAACTCATCAACATCTGACTGTATAAGGGCGGTGGCAAGCTCCATCTCCTTGAGCCTGTTTTTCAGGTTCTCATCGGCGATCTTCTCAAGGTCATCCACGTTATAAAGAAATATGGAATGCTTTTCAGCAACATCCGGGTCAATATTGCGTGGGACGGCAATGTCAATCATGAAAAGCGGCCTGCTTCCCCGCTGCTTCACAATATCATCAACCATCTCCCTGGTAATCATATACCCGGGTGCCGTCACTGAAGATATGATTATATCCACCGATCCCGCCACATCGGCGATATCATCAAGGGACACTATGTGGGCGTCCCTGTTTATTTCATCTGCTATTCTTTCAGCGTTATGCAGCGACCTGTTAGCGATGGTTATCTCCTGCAGGTTGTACTTGGTCATGTATTTTAATATCAACTCTCCCATCTCGCCGGCACCGATAAGAAGGGCGTTTCTCTGGGCTAGATCATCGAATATCTTGCGGGCAAGCTCGGTGGCGATATAGGCCACAGAAAGAGGATTCCTTGAAATCTCGGTTTCGGTTCTCACCCGCTTGGCGGTTTTGAAAGCCTGGTGGAAAAGCTTGTTGAGAACGGTTCCTGTCATCTGGTGTTGTACCGCCTCACGATATGACTCTTTTACCTGGCCGATAATCTCGTTTTCACCCACTACCATTGAATCGAGAGAAGACACCACCGTCAGCAGCTGCTCAACCGCGTCCCGTGAATATTTTTTATATATCATGGTTTCAAGATTATCCTGCCGGGAATTCGCGTACTTCTCCAGCAGGGAAACCAGCTCCTCTACTGCCGTATGTACATCGGCAGAGGTGATGTACACTTCCACCCTGTTACAGGTGGTGATATACACCGCCTCGTCTACATCCATCTTCCGTATTTTTTCATACAGGTCGACAAGCTGCTGGTCATGCCACGAGAAGCATTCCCGTGTTTCTACGGGGGCCGTTTTGTGGCTCATGCCGATCATTGCTATATGTGGTATGTATTCATTTTTATTCATCAGCATCTACTTAAACGTGTGAAAACCGGTAGTAATAATAACACTTGATGACAGAAACAATGTCAGCACCAGGACAAAAGCCACTATAGTGGTAATACTCATTGCAAACTCGTTCACACCGGTTTTTCTCTTCAGCAAAAATATTACAAGTATTATCAGCCATGAAAAATATATCATGATTTCCTTGGGTGTACCCAGGAAGAGCATATCATAATGCAGCACCACCAGTAATATACCCACCACCAGCCCGGCGGTAAGGGAAATAAAAGAACGTACTATTGACCAGTCCTGGAACCTGGCCAGTGTTTCAAGACTTGGAAGCCTGTATACAAATTTCATGGAGGTTTTCTTACGCAGCTGCCACGACATGGTGAGATACAGCACCGATGCGGCAAACCCCAGGAAAAAGAAGAGTTCCCCCAGAACCGCCAGCACTATGTGCAGCGGCAACAGGCTGTGATCCATAACAAGTGTAAACTTCCTTGGTGAATTAAAAAAAGGTAATGATATAAGAAAAATAACGGCAATCAGGGGAAGTATTATGGCACTTATCGATACCCATTCATTACGCCACCGGGACAGGTGCAGGTATACCAGCAGCAATGCCAGCAACAGTGTTATAATGTAAAAATACCCCCAGATCCAGAAACTGATACTCAGCAGCCCATGCAGGGAATGAACGGGGAATGCCAGTATGCCAAGCACAACAAGTAATGCCGTTGCCATGTAAAAAAGCACCTGTGTCATCCCTGGCAGTATATCCCTGTCCGAGTGGATAGACAGCACGCTGGTAACTGCCGCTGCCAGGAAAAGAACCACTACCAATATAAAAACCCCCAGGGTCATGTCATATACCATCCTGAATTGAACATATTATCACTAACATTCCTGCAATACTCATTGAAAAGGGTACCCCCCGCATTTCAAGTAAGTTTTTTAGAAAATACTCAATATCGAGTAATAAGACGTGAACTCAGCATCTGAAAGGATTTACCGCAGAGAAGCGCAAAGAAGAAATAAATATTCTTTTCCTTTGCGCCCTTAGCGTACTTCGCGCCTTAGCGGTGAACCCTGCTCATTAAATTATTTTCTTCTTGAAAATTATACCACCCCTCCTATGAAATAACACTGAAATTCATTCTTGGAGGTACTTATCATGGCATTGCAGGCCAGGGAACACTGGGGATCAAAAATCGGATTCGTGCTGGCAGCTGCAGGATCGGCCATCGGCCTGGGCAATATCTGGAAATTTCCCTACGTTACCGGTGAAAACGGCGGGGCCGCCTTCGTGCTGATATACCTGATATGTGTGCTTATACTGGGCATGCCCATAATGATCGCCGAGCTCGTTATCGGACGCCACACCGAGAAAGACCCCGTAGGTGCCTTCAAGTCGATGGTGGGAGGAACCGGATGGGAACTGGTGGGCTACCTGGGGGTGCTGACCGGTTTTCTCATTTTATCATTTTACGGTGTAGTTGGTGGATGGACACTGGGATATATAGTCAAAAGTGTCAGCGGCAGTATCGGAGGTATAGCAGACCTGGAATCTGCTGAAGTCATCTTTAATTCATTTGTACAAAACCCTTTTGCACTGGTGGGATACCAGCTAGCATTCATGGGAGCATGCATGTTCATCGTTTTCAGGGGTATCAACAACGGAATTGAGAGATGGAGCAAGGTGCTTATGCCCCTCCTGTTCATAATACTGGTTATTCTCATCGTTCGGGGCATCTCAATGGAAGGGGGCATGGAGGGTGTATCCTTCTTTTTGAAGCCCGATTTCACTAAAATAACCGCGAACTCTGTGCTGGCAGCCCTTGGCCAGTCCTTTTTCAGCCTCAGCCTGGGAATGGGTGCCATGATCACCTATGGCAGCTATCTTTCCAAAAATGATAAAATTTTACAATCCGGCATATATATCGTTTTCCTTGATACCTTTATAGCCATCCTGGCCGGGCTGGCAATCTTTCCATCAGTCTTTGCCATGAACATGTCCCCGGGTGAAGGGCCCGGTCTTATATACCATGTTATTCCGGCGGCTTTTGCCGGTATGCCCTATGGACAGTTTTTCGCTGTTCTATTTTTCATTTTACTTTTTATTGCCGCGTTGACATCGGGGATATCACTTCTGGAAGTAGTTGTGGCATATGTTACCGATGAAAAAAAATGGAGCAGAAAGAAGGCGGTCTACATCATTGGTGGTATCATTTTTCTCCTGGGTATACCTTCGGCCCTTTCATTCAGTGTGATGGGGGACGTAAAGATTTTCGGCAATATATTCTTTGATTTCGTGGATAAACTTACCTCTAATTACATGCTTCCCATCGGCGGCTTTTTCATTGCCATTTTTCTCGGCTGGAAGTATGGGCTGGAAAAAACCATACATGAACTTGACCCGGACACAAAAATCATATCCCTCAAGGAACTCTGGGCGTTCATGATAAAGTTCGTATCACCCTTCATCTTGCTGATCGTATTTGTAATGACCGTGAAGGATGATTTCATAATCTTCTTCAAATCTATATTCTAAAAAGATTCACCGCAGATGCGCAATGTACGCGAAGGACGCAAAGAAAAATATTTTTAATTTCTTCTTTGCGTTTCTCTGCGTTCTTCGCTCCTTAGCGGTGAATCTTTCACAACCCTTTAAAAGTTCAGAATAATTTGACATATTCTGGAAATAGGTGTATACTTATTGCAACTACTCAACGAGTAGTAACCTTCCAAAATAATCCGCTAAGTGTTGACGATTCCACCAGGAATCGTCTTTTTTTTGTCCTTATCGGTCAAAGATAACCCTGTTCCCTGTACCAGTCCCTGGCATCATTCACCATCTCTTTTAGTGAAACCACCCTGAATCCAAGCTCCTTTTCAGCTTTATTAGAGTCATACCGTGGAAATACCGACATGTACCTGGCCTGGCCGGGGTTTAGCTCTGGCTGTTTACGGGTAAAATTAGCGAGAAATTCCATCAGGTAACCGTATCCAATTGTCATCCATGGTTTCATCACGTACCCGGGAGGATCGGCATTGATGGAGCTGGCAATAGCATGAAAAAGAGTTTTATACGTTTCGTTCAGCCCGCCGCATATATAGCGCTCTCCCGGCACTCCCCGGGTCAGGGCCGCCACGTGTGCCCGGGCCACTTCACGCACATGTGCCCATGGGGCACCACCGGGAAGGATCGCCGGCACTTTTTTATCTCGAATATCCATGAAAAGCCTGCCGAACTGAAGTGTATGATCATACTGACCAAGCATACTTCCCGGTAGGACAGACACCACCTCAAGACCCTTCCCATTGTAAGAAAGCACCACCCTTTCTCCTTCACGCTTGGTTTCAGCATAATTGTACCCGATTCCCGCGTAGTTGAAATTCGCCCATGTCTCGTCGGCCAGCCCGTCAGGGTTATATCCAAGCACGTCCACCGTTGCCGTATGTACCAGCCGTTTCACCCCGTTCTCCAGGCATGCTTCTGCAACATTGCGGGGACCTTCCACGTTTATCTCCCTCTGCCGCTTGAATCTCTTTTTCCAGAACGAGGTATCTCCTGCCACGTGGATCACCACGTCCATCCCCCTGGTGGCAGCACGAACATCATCAATTACGGTTACATCCCCTTCTACAACCTCGTCCGCCATGTCCTCTATGAAACGTGTTTCTGAACCAGGCAGCCCCATGGCCTTCACCCGGTGTCCTGCCGCAACACACTGATGCACCACGTTTGTACCAAGAAATCCCGTGGCACCAGTTACCAGGCATCTCATCAGCAACCTCCATTTTTTTTGACAATACATATGTCATATATATGTGATAATACAAGTTATATTTTTTATTGGTAACTACTCAGCTATGACTAAAATATTAATCATTTGCTTTATAATGAAAAGGAATTGGAGCATCTCCCCCCGCCGAAGGCGGGGGGAGATGCTGGATTATTATTCATTTTAGAATAATTATAATGATTCAGCATGACATCTGAGTAATTACGTTTATTGTATAGAATAATCCGATTGAATTATGTGACAGCTTCATGTATACTAACACTATAAAGTACTATTCATTATTATCATGGAGGTGAATGAAAGAGGTGCGTACATCATGGAGGAGAACTTCGGGTCATTCGGAACATATTATCATCTTTTCTGACGAGGAAGAAGACCTGGTCAACTCAATATTGACCGACCTTGATACAGCTGACAGGCGGCATGAACTCTCTACCGTAAATACAAACCAGATTGCCCTGGAAACACTTGCCCGTTCAATATCCATGTATCCATCAATACTCAAAAAAGAAAAACTGGGCCGTTCTTCCCGTAATATTGACAGCCTGCTGGACAGCCTGTGTACCCGCGCAATTCCCGACATGATATTGCACATTCCAACCAAGGCCATTCTCGGGAGGGCATATTCAATCGCGAAGATCAACTTTTTTATTATGATACGATATATCATCGAAGACATAGAAGAACTTTCAGACAGGACTTCACAAGTCTTAAGTATAATTGGAAATAACGTGTTCGTTTTAACGGCTGAAGAAGTGTTTACCTCTATCGTGGAAGATTTTTCAAGCCCCGAACATATACGGCATAACGCGGCCTACCTGCTGGCACATACATGGGAATATCGCCTTGATTACGGCGTCCGTGAATTTGCTCCCATTTTACAGAATCTCTGGCGGGCAAGAGAAAAGCTTATACCAAATTTCGGCACCATGCTTGGCTTTTCCGAGCTATGCACCATCGCCGGCAATACCGAAACAACGTGGCTTGACTACCTCAACAGGGACGATATAACCGAAGAAGAAATACACGCCCTTGAAGAATTTATATTCGGACTCACCTACGAGGAAATACTTACCCTCAGGCAGCACCTTGATACAAGCGGAAAACAAAGCATCAACAGGGAGGACATCCCGAAAATACTTGGAACCGGCCATACCATCCCCTACTATGAAAGTGATGATCCCCGTGAATTGTACCGTTCTTTCAGGGACAGGAAGGTCAATGCCCGTTTCAGGTCACGGGCGAAAACCCCGGGTCCACGTAAAACCTTTGAGGAATACCTTATGAATTTCCTTCTCTCTACCCCGGAAAAGTAATATTTTTTTGATTTTGCCTGTCTTTTAGGTTTTACTGGTAGAAGTATATGACAAAAAAATTGTTGCATAATAACTCTTACGAATTAGAGTACTACTATGTTTGATATACATGACTATTACAACGACAGCCTTCAGAGCATCGAAGACACGGACCTGCAGGTAGAAGTGGGGGATATTGATGAGGATATATCCAGCGATATCGACTCATTACTGAAAAACCGTTTTGATTCGCTGTATCTTAAAGACAAGTTCAAGAAGCATACAAGTACAATTGAACTTATCTATCCCCGCATCTCCTATTCACATCACCGTGCCCTTATTAAGTCACCTGATCATATACGGTTTTTACTGTCACTGTACCCGTATAAAAGCGACCTTGAAAATATCGAGAAAATAGTGTTAAAACCCAGGCACGTGGTTCTGGGCTCTGTGGAACTCATGTCATTATATATGCGGCAAAAGAAAATACTGGTATTGTACCTGCACCAGCCCCATATGTATCGCCTGCATGACTCCAGCATGAGAGAATATGCTGAATTCATGCCCATGAACATACAGTCCCTGTTAAAGGACGGGCAAATTTCCAATACCGTGAATACACAAAAAAAAGATGAACTGAAAATACCCCCGCTCTGGTACATCATGTCTCTCATCCAATCATCAGATGATGACAGGATAGACAAGTTCTTCATTAAGCGGGGTGGTAAATTCGGAAGCAGGATAAGCGCCACCCTGGACGAAATATCCTTTTTCTACGCCCGGCATGGCTATTAAGCCGCATGCTGGATTATCACATACATACCCGCCTCTGCGGCCATGCCAGTGGAGAAGTTGAAGATTATATAGAATCCGCTATACACGCAGGCTTGAACGAGATTGGCTTTTCAGATCATGCACCCCTTCCCGAGAAACATCGAAGCGGTATCACCATGTCCCCCCATGAAACGGAGACCTACCTTGAGCGGCTTCATAAAGCACGCCAGGTGTACAGTGACCGCATTGAAGTGAAAATAGGATTTGAAGTGGATTTTCCACTTTGCGATTCATTTGACCCCGCATACTTTGATGACCCCAGGCTTGACTACCTGATGGGATCATGCCATTTCATAGATGACTGGCCGTTTGATCATCCCGATCATATCGACGAATTTTCGAGGAGGGATATCAACCAGGTATACGAACACTATTTCTCTATTATGGGTGAAATGGCCCGGAGTGGTCTTTTCCAGGTAGCAGGCCATTTTGACCTGGTGAAAAAATTCGGCCACAGGGCTGCCCGTGATTTTTCAAAAACCATAGAAGATATCGCCAGGATCATGGCAAAAAACAACATGGCTGCTGAAATAAACACCGCCGGGCTAAGAAAACCGGTTGGTGAAATATATCCATCAGAAAACATACTCAGGATATTTTTTGATCAAAATGTACCGGTAACACTTGGTTCTGATGCTCATTCACCCGGAGAAGTTGCATACATGTTTAAAGAAGCCCTGCAAACATTACGAAATGCGGGGTACAGAAATATCTCCGGCTTCACCAGGAAAAAACGCTACAATATCAGGATATGAAAGAAGATATTTTTATTCAAAAAGAAAACGGTATGTGGGAAGTTTCCATGCATCCCCGTGTATATACTGGTGTTGTGGGAAGGGATGGCAACAGCATTGACTATAACGCCCCCCCCGAAGAACAAAGGCTTGCAGAAATAGAACTGCTCTCCCGGCTTACCGGTATTCAACCACCAGGTATTATTATGCTGAAGCAGGTACATGGTGATGATATTGTAGAAATTAATAATTACCCTGCACACACAAAACCATGGCATTTTACAGCTGATGCCATGGTTACCTCAAAACCCGAAATATGCCTGGTAATACGAACCGCCGACTGCGTACCGGTGATCATTACAGATCCCGTGTCCGGCATGCTGGGGGCGGCCCATTCCGGCTGGAAGGGATGCCGGCTTGATATAACCGGCAAGCTTGTCGACTACATGATTCAGCATGGGGGATGTCAGCCGGAAAACATGGTGGCAGCCATACTTCCTGCCATAGGGCCCCGCTCCTACGAAGTTGGACAGGATGTTGCCCGCCATTTCCCCGGGTACATAGAAAAAAAAGATACCAGCCTGTTTCTGAACCTCTGGAAAACAATAGAAGACTCACTGCGTACACGTGGAGTAAGTCCATCCCACATTATCTCCACTGGCAGATGCACCCTTGAAGAATCAGAACATTTTTTTTCATACCGGGGTGGAGACTCCGGCAGAAATCTCAATTTCGCTTTTTTACAATGATTTCGTGTAATTATCTTCATAACTCTTCCACAGCACTTTATAACTGGTTTCTAATACCCTACGCAAATAACCGGATTGTTCAGCATTAATTTGTTGCACTTTTTCTTCATATCTGAAATATATTAATAATCAGATAAATATATCAGAGAGGTCAGTGTATGGAAGGATCACCTGCTCTGCAGTTATCAGGTATTGTTAATACCCACAATCATGTTCAGACTATTAATGAAGTAAAAAAAATTTTTTCATTTTACTATCCCCAGTCCGGGTTCAAGAAAATACAGAAAGTATATACCCTGGTGAAGAAACTCTTTGAAGGGAAGTTTCCCGGATACCGCGAATGTAATACCCAGTATCATGACTTCAGGCATACCCTGGATGCCCTCCTGGCTTCTGCACGCATTCTTGACGGGTACAACCTGTGTCATACTCCCATTCCTGAAAATACAGCCCGCAACCTGTTCATTGCCGCCCTGTTACACGATACGGGGTATATTCAGGAGAGCTGGGACACGGAAGGCACAGGGGCCAAGTATACAAAAAATCATGTGCTGCGCAGTGTTGAATTTACACGTAAAAACTACGGCGAACTGGGATTAGACATCCAGGATGTACCCGAAATAACCCAGTTTATACAATGCACCGGGTTAAGCACTAACTTCAACGAAATACCTTTCATGTCACGTGCGCATAAAATTTGCGGCGCATGCCTTGGTACCGCCGACCTGCTGGGGCAGATGGCAGACAGGGAATATCTTGAAAAGCTTCTTTTCCTTTATTATGAATTCCGCGAAGCTGGTGTTCCGGGTTACGATACAGAATTTGATATAATTAAAAAGACAGAAGATTTCTATATGCTTACCAGGAACAGGCTGAAGGATTCCTACATGAACGTGCAGCGTTACACAAAAAATCACTTCAGCACACGGTACCATATAAACTCAAACCTCTACATGATTTCGATAAATCGGCATATCAGGTATCTTCGCAAGATTATACGTGATGAAACCACCAATTTCCGGCATAAATTGAAGAGGGGTGATCAGCACATGCTGCACGCCCTTTCTCAGCAGCCCCCCACTCATCATTGACTTTACGTATACCGTACAGACGGATAGATGCACCCCCCTTTTCTATATTGACTTTTCAATGATCGGGCAGTTATACTTATCATTGAAAAGTTAAATATAGAATTGGAGGTAGCTAATGCTTGATTTCACATTATCCGAAAAACAGGAAGAAGTTCGTCAGCATGCCAGGGATTTCGCCCTGAAAGAGATACTGCCTGTAGCCTGGTATTATGATGAAATGGATGAAATACCAACATATATTCTTGAAAAAGCCTTTAACGAAGGCCTCATGAATTCAGACATTCCAACAGAATACGGGGGTAAGGGCTACGGCCTTGTGGAAGGGGCCCTTATGACCGAAGAGATATCTGCCGCCTGTCCCGGCCTTGCAACCTCCATATTTGATAATTCACTGGGAATGGAACCTTTGATCCTTTCAAATAACGAAGCACTTAAAAAGAAATACCTTACAAAAATTGCAAACGAATTCAAACTCATATGCTTCGCCACTTCAGAACCAACAATGGGTTCGGATGTTTCAGGAATACGGTGCAAGGCGGAAAAGGACGGCGATGATTACATCCTCAACGGAACGAAATTCTGGATTACCAACGGGGGAATTGCCGATTACATGACGGTCTTTGCCACGGTTGATCCCAAGTCAAAGCATAAGGGAATTTGCGCATTCCTGGTTGAACGCGACTGGGAAGGGGTCTCCGTGGGAAGACATATTCCAAAGCTTGGCCAGCGCTGCTCAAATACCGCCGGGCTGAATTTTAAAAACGTGCGTGTACCAAAAGAAAATGTAATCGCTCCTCCAGGTGAAGGGTTTATCCTGGCCATGAAAACATTTTCCCGAACACGTCCTATTATTGGATCTTTCGCCGTTGGTGCCGCCCGTTCGGCCATGGACTATGCTATCCATTACGCGAAAAAGCGACAAGCCTTCGGCATGAATATATCCAATTTCCAGGCTATCCAGTTCAAGATTGCCGAGATGTACCAGAAGGTTGAAACATCACGCCTGATGACATGGAAGGCGGCATGGGAAGCAGACAACGGCATTGACCCCACCATAACCGCATCAATCACCAAGTTCTACGTAACCGAGTCTGCCATTGAAGTACTCAACGATGCCCTGCAGGTTTTTGCCGGGTACGGGTATACGAGGTTTTTCCCCATTGAGAAGCTTCTGAGAGATACCAGGTTATTCACCATTTACGAAGGCACAAGCGAGATACAACGGGGCATAGTTGCCGGGTATGCCCTTAACAGCTATGAACCGGTAATGCCTTCACTTGATGATCTGCCCGTTACAAGATTCGAAAGCGGCATGCACCGTAAGCCGGAAGAAACCGGTACTGATAGTACACCATTATGGCGTTGCAGAATGTGCGGCTATATCCATGAAGGAGAGGAGCCTCCCGAAGAATGTCCTTATTGCTTCTTTCCAAAAACAGCTTTTAAGAAGGTATGGCCGGAAGAAAAATAACGGCCTGCCCGTCCCCCCCCCCAAAAAAACACGGGAAGGACAGGCGGACAGGCTGCAGCATCAGAATTTAATCTGCAGTGAATTAACCCAGAGCCCATGGATGTTGCAATACGATTTTGCCAGCACCGTCCCGGGTTTATCTGTTTTAAAGGCGCAGGTTATTTCAGGATGGGTATAGATACCGCTGCTGTCGGGACCATCGGTTGACGCGCCATGGGCGGGAAAATCAGCTCTTCCAACCTGGTATGGAAATTTATCTCCATCAGCCTGAAAGTATACCTCTATCCAGGCGATATGATGTGCAGTGGTATTGGGATGGGCAATCTCCTTGCCCACGCTTACAGTTACCTTTCCAAATTCACCCTCCTTGAAAGGAGCGGCAACATCGATAACCGGCACATGTTTCTCGGATTTCCAGTCCGCAGACTGCAACAGTTCTTTAAATTCCTTCATTATACTACCTCCAGATTTATTTTAGATACGATCAGTTCACACTTGACCAATCCAGCTTATCTATGTATTTATTATTATATGTCATGGGTGTTACAACGTGCAAGTACCTGTCCTGAAAAAAATCTTCTTGATAAAATACGGTACAATTCGAATAGTTCATATTCCCATAATCCATTCAAGCAGGCAGGTTAATGAATATACTTGAAAACTTAAACGAAAATCAATCAAAAGCAGTTCTTGCCACAGATGGCCCCCTGCTGATCCTGGCAGGTGCAGGTTCAGGCAAAACAAGGGTAATTACCCATCGAATAGCATATCTCATCCGGGAAAAAGGTGTTCCTCCATTTGCCATAATGGCTGTTACATTTACCAACAAGGCCGCGGGTGAAATGCGCAGCAGGATAATCGACCTGATCGGCCCACTGGGAGAACAGGTGTTTATGAAAACCTTCCATTCGGCGTCGGTATTCATTCTCCGAAGATACGGGAATATAATCGGTGTGCCCTCCGGTTTTACCATATACGATCAGCGTGACCAGGAAATGCTGATCAAAGATATTCTAATAGAAAAGAACCTTGACCCCAAAAAAATACGTCCGGCCATGATCGCGTCAAAAATCTCAGAGGTAAAGGACAGGGCAGAGATACTGGAGGGGGGAGATGTCAACTCCCTGTTGCCCGACTACTATTCATTCAGCCTTGCTGATATCTATGAACAATACCAGTTGCGGCTTACAGCATCAAACGCCCTTGATTTCAACGATCTTCTCATCAAAACCGTTGAGTTGCTGAGAAAAAGTCCAGAAACACTGGCAGCGCTGCAAAAAAAGTGGCGGTATTTCATGATCGATGAGTACCAGGATACGAACTATTCACAGTATCTCATCTGCAAATACCTCGCATCTGCCAGCCGCAACCTGTGCGTGGTGGGTGACGACGATCAATCCATCTATTCATGGCGCGGAGCCGATGTCCGCAATATTCTCAATTTTGAAAAAGACTACAGTGATGCCCGGGTAATCACGCTCGGGGACAATTACCGCTCAACCATACAGATACTGGCGGTTGCCTCATCTATCATACAGAAAAACAGGTTTCGCAAGGAGAAGATGCTCAACGCCTTTCGCGGCGAAGGAGAACCGGCAGTATGGTGCCAGGCCAACAACGAGTACGGTGAGGCCGAATACGTGGTTAATACACTGATATCACTGAAACATCGGGAGGCACTGAAAAACGACGATTTTGCCATCTTCTATCGTACAAACGCCCAGTCACGTATTTTTGAAGAACATCTTCGCAGGGAGAATATACCATACAGGGTGGTTGGCGGTCTCAGGTTTTACGACAGAAAAGAGATCAGGGACATCCTGGCATACCTGCGATTTATCACCAACCCGTCAGATACCATTTCACTGTCAAGGATCATCAATACACCCGCAAGGGGAATCGGTGCGGTAACCATAGAGAAAATAAAAGACCAGGCCTACCAGGAAGATACATCTGAGTGGGAAATAATACGCCGGGGACAGAAGGGAAACAAGAAAACCTCAGCGGGTATACGCACTTTTGCAGACATCATCACCAGGTCCATGGAAATGGCCCCCCGGGTACCCACCGACATGAAATTGGCCGAATTTGTCCAGGAGGTTATTGAACTCTCCGGGTATACCGCGTCTTTAAAAAATGATAATTCTCTTGAAAGCAGGTCACGACTTGAAAACCTGGACGAATTCATTAACAGTATTTTTGAATACCAGGAGTTTAATCCGGATGCCACGGTTGACCAGTTTATCCAGGAAATTTCATTGCTGACAACCACGGAACAACCCGAACCGGAAGATCTCCCCCTGGAAACGGTCACACTTATGACGGTTCATAACGCCAAGGGACTTGAATTCCCGGTTGTATTTCTTACCGGTCTTGAAGAAGGCCTCTTCCCCCACGTGAACAGCAGTGACAGCGAAGAAGGTATAGAGGAAGAACGCCGCCTGTGTTATGTTGGTATCACGAGGGCAAAAGACCGTGTATACCTCACCAATGCCCATCAGCGCAGGGTATATGGAAATACTCAGGATAAGCTGCCCTCATGTTTCCTTAATGAAATACCACCTGAACTGTTGAAAACAACCACCCACGGTCCCCAGGAGAATAGTATATCATACAATGCGTCTCCCGCGTGGGGCAGAAGCAGCAGCCAGGATAAAAGAGCAACCCGTGAACCCGCCCCTTCCCCAAAACCGGCGGTTTCAGATTCACAATACAGTGTAAACCAGAGAATTATGCATCCGCGGTATGGTACGGGGAAAATTGTGGAGATCCAGGGGAAAGGTGACAATGTAAAGCTGACAATACGTTTCTCAAGCGGAGGCAGCAAATCATTTCTGGAAAAACATACTCCGCTGGAGCGAATATAAATACTTGACAATCAAAGGTACATCACCTAACAATATTCAATCGTAATTAAAAAAGAAAAATATGGGAACCTGCATGGAAAAAACGCACAAGATCACTACAGACGTTATCGAAGAAGTTCCGGTGCTTTTTGTTGAAGGTGATATCACCTCAGAAGCAGACAGTGATATCATGAAACATTATACCGAGATTAAAGAAACCCATTCTCCGTATCACATGGTGATCAACTTTGACAAAACAAAGTATATTAATTCTGCCGGTATCGCCACCCTCATCAACATTATCCAGGACCTGGGTGATATTGGTGGAAAAATTTCTTTTGTCGGCCTCTCAAATCACTTTCAGAAGGTGATGGATATTGTGGGGATATCAGATTTTGTTGATATCTTCCATACAAATGAAGAGGCATTTGCGCATATTGCCAAAGACAGGTAATCTTATGCCTCAATTCTGTATAAAGCCGAGCCCGAGTTTTTTCAGGGTTTTCTTTCCAGGCACCCCGTCTTTGTTCCATCCCCTGAGCCTGTAATATTTCGGCAGCATTTTTGAAAGGGGAACTTTTGTTTTCTTGTTTCCCGGAACAAGTTCCTCATCTGTAAATCGTTTGGCCAGCGTATCGGTTGACTTGTCAATACCTTCCCGCAGGTTAAACAGGCGTTCCATGGTATAACCCCGTTCGCCAACCATGTAATATTTCCCGAAATCCATTTTCATGCCGGTAGAAAGCGCTATTGCCTTCGAATGGGGCAGCATGGGTAAATGTATCTTCAATAAACTTTTTGGCATCTTTACTGTCCAGTCAATCAGCAGCCATGTATGAGTTAACAGCCAGCTGATAACCGATGACAAGACCCTGCTTCCCGGCACCCTGAATGCTGCCGATGGAACGAACGTCCATGATGTGAACAGGCAGTTGCCGCCAGCGCTTATAGCAGCCAGCAAATTCTGGTCAAGAATTGTCCACGATGGTTTTGAACGGTAATGGTGGGGATCAAGTGTCACGGGACCGGTAACCTCGAAATAAATCATGTATCCACCATCCAGGTGACACGCCCCCCGTGAAGCAGTGGCATACCCCAACCCGTGCCCCACGGCTCCCCTTGGTTCATATGCAGCCAGTTCAAGCCCTTTCACATGGGGGGCAAAATCCTTGCCGCCAAATTTTTCTGAAAGGGTCTTTACTCCTTCTGCCAGTTCTTTCCCCACACCACGTTTGCAGGCGATATCATCAAGTATACTGTCGATATTGTCAGACTTGCCGAATTCTACCCCGCAGTCCCATATCCCCTTTTCATTCAATTCCGCGGCAAAACCCATCAGGGTCCCCACGGTTATGGCATCCATTCCTAGCAGGTCAAGCTTGTAATTCCATCGTATAATGGCATCCATGTCATTGATCATCATGTTTGATCCAAGCAGGCAGAGAATCTCGTACTCTGGCCCCTTGACTTCCCTGCCGTCAATATTGACAACCCTCCCGCAGCGGATAGGACATGACACGCACCCGTAATTCTTTACAAGAAAATCATCGGCCAGGCGTTCACCCCCGATACTGTACGCGTCCTGGTAAGAACCCGAGGTGAAATTTTTCGTGGGAAGGGCGTTTCGCATGGACAGGGAGGTAAGAAATCCTGCCGTTCCATAACGGGGTGCGAAATCACCCGTTGCGGGATGGTCCTGAAGCATCTTGATCCATTTTTTTATCACTCCCTTGAATTCATCGGGGTTTTCAATGGGCACCTTCTTGTTTCCCCGGGCAACCATCCCTTTAAGATTTTTTGAGCCCATTACCGCACCCATCCCGGTTCTTCCGTGACTCCGTTCCTGTGATACCACCGATGCGAATTTAACCTGGTTTTCACCGGCAGGTCCTATGGCCATGGTGCCGCCCTTGCCCATGGCCTCCTGTGACTTCTGAGTGTCCATTCCCCATATTTCAGCCCCGTCACGGATACTCACCTGTTCATTGTCAATCTCCAGGTATACCGGCTTTTCAGCCCGGCCCCGAACGACAATTCCGTCGTACCCGGCCTTTTTTAAATGTATACCAAAATTACCCCCGCTGTTAGAGTGACCTATGGCACCGGTAAGAGGACTTTTGGCCGATATATCATACCTGCTTGAAGACGGAGCCCCGCTTCCTGTCAGGGGAGAAGTCATGACGATCAACAGGTTATCGGCTGAAAGGGGATCAACACCCTTTTCAAGTTCATCCCAGAGTATTTTCGTGCTTAAAAACCTTCCCCCCAGGAAAAGTTCACGATCCGTATCCGTTACCGGGTATTCTCCAACACTTCCGCTGGTAAGATCAATCTCAAGCACCTTGCCCATATATCCTTTATACCGTGTCGCCATAATGCAACTCCTTGTTATTTATCAATACCTTTCCATTTTTCAGGTGCCCCGTACAATACGAATGGTGCCGGGTTGATAGAACCACCTCCGGCTGCCATGTAGCCCATCCCCAGGTACAGCCCGTCGTGTATCTTCCGTATCTCATCATGCATTGAATGAACCAAACCCCCGTTATAGGGACTGTAATCCAGGTGAAATGAGATGCGATCGTCAATTGTAGAGGGCCCCACCCATGTATTCATTTTTCTTGTTCTATGAATATTACCATCATCTCCCCGGTCACCAAATAAATTGTATCCCCATCCCTTTTCCTTTTCAAAAGGAAAGAATGCCTTGCCCAGCCATTTACCCGGACCAAAGAAATGATGGGTAAAATAATCCGCGGCAAAAGCCATGATACCTACCGCTAATGTTTTTGCCTTGTATTCCCCTTTCATTTCTCCAAACGCTGGTGCCGGGGCAGCATAGAAAAGCTGAAACACTTCGGCTTTTGATAGGGATTGAATATCCTCGAGAGTTGCATCTGCAGCCGGTTTTCCAAGTATTTCATCCATGGACTGTCCATTCCAGCCACCCGTGCCTTTCTGTAATATGTTAATTCCCACCAGCAGCAGGTTAACGGCAACGAGAACACTAACTATTATTAATATTTTTTTCATCATTTTCCATTCCTTCCTTTTGTTGAATCATTGGCATGCCACATACCCAGCATACTGTTTACCCTGTCCATAACATGCACCGGGAGTAATAGTTTCATAAGGGGAGTCAGAAATTTCACCGACACGCTGGGCACCGCTACCATTGCCCTGTTTTTTCTTATGCCCTTTAACACCTGCGTGGTTACCTGTTCCGTTTTAAGTAGCTTTGTTCCTGTCACCATTTTCGCCCCTTCAAACATCCCGGTTCCCACGGTATTGGGACATACACAGGTCACGCCTATTTGTAACCCGTTTTTCTTCATCTCCTGCCTGAGGGCATCAGAGAAGCCCACAACCCCGAATTTGCTGGCACAATACGCGGACAGGTTGGGAATGGCCAGTATACCCCCAGCCGAAGCCATGTTAACCACGTGCCCCTCTCCCTGTTGTATCATTTGGGGAAGAAATGCCCTGCACATCCAGAACATTGAGGCCAGGTTTACCTGCAGCATCTTATCAATCAGCTCATCCTGCAGGTCCAGCAACTCCCCTGCCTTCATTATACCCGCGTTATTCACCAGCAGTGACACCGGTCCCAGATCCTTTTTTACCTGTTTTGCCAGTTCATATACGGCCTTCCTGTCTGAAATATCACATACATATGTTCTGCATGAACCTTTTTTTGACAGCTGGTTCTCGGTGTTCTCAAGCTCTTTCTTATTTACATCAACCAGTGCCACTATACAGCCCTCGTCCATCAACATTGATGTAAGACTTTTTCCCATTCCCATGGCAGCACCTGTAACCACCGCCACTTTTCCTCTTAATTGTCTCACCCCCCACCTCCAGATCCTGTTAAATTTATTTTGTTAATAATATTTCTTTCAATTTCGAAGCCGTATCGATAAAACACAGTATTTCCCTGTTGCTGAATTTTTTCAGGTTATTCACTATTATATCATAGGTATGATCTTCCACCTGGGCTACCAGGTTTTTCCCGTCCTCCTTGAGGGTAACCAGCATTTTTCTGCGATCATTGTCACATTTTCGCCTGGAAAGAAGATTTCGTTTTTCCAGCCTGTCGATGAGCCGTGTGGCAGTACTTATGGGTATATGCATTTCTGTGGCAATTTCACTCATGGGGGCGTTACTTCTGCGCCGCAAAAACTGAAGCAGGTAAATCTCACCGTAGGTAAGATCAAATACAGACACTTTCTCACGTTCAAAGGCGAATATTGTCCTGAGGGCATTAAAGAGTATTTCGTCGATTTCTGATCGTGTTACTTCTTCCGGCATTGCATGCTCCCATGTTCATAATATGCACATGAAGACACATTTAGTTGCATTATGCAAGTAAAATTTTATTTTTTCCCTCCTTTCAATGTATCTCTGGTATTATGTATTGATGATGAGAATCTCTTTTCCCAGATCTTCGATGGAATATACACGCCTGCTGTCGGGAAGTGATTTCAGGAACACGTTGCCGTATGTCTTTCCGCATATCCTGGAGTCAAGAATGGCCACCACCCCCCTGTCCCGGGAACTGCGTATCAGGCGCCCGAATCCCTGTTTGAGAAGAAGCACAGCTTCCGGAAGCTGGTACTGTCCGAAAGCGTTGCCACCGGCTTCTTTTATCCGTTCAATTCGCGCCTGCACAGGAGGATTATCGGGTGCACCAAAAGGCAGACGCATGATGATGACACATCGAACCATGTCACCCGGAAGATCGATACCCTGCCAGAAGGAGTGAGTGCCGAGCAAAATACCGCTTACATCATCCCTGTAGGCTGTTAACGCTTCCGTTGCGGACATCTCACCCTGGCAATACAGCCCATTGGGCAGATGATCCTGTAGAAAATTTTTAACTGATCCCAGCATGGAGTAGGAGGTGAACAGCATGAGGGTTCTTCCCCCCACCATGCTGATTACACTGGCAGCGTCACGTGCGGCAATTTCGGCATAATTATCCTGAACCGGTGAGGGACCGTTCCTGTTTAAAAAAAGTATGGATTGGCGCTTATACTGAAAGGGAGACTGGCAGATCAGTGACAGGTAGTCGTGTAATCCCAGCCGGGACGCTATATATGAAAAATCATCATTGATGGTAAGGGTTGCCGAGACAAAACAGAGACTCTCGTAATAACCGGCCACATCTCTTGAGAATATATCATTGATCTCAACAGGCTGGCCAACAAGGTCGAGGTCACCGATGAGAACGTCCCGTTGCCGTTCTACCCAGTATACAAAATTTTCATTACCCATGCTTATAAACAGGTTGAGGTTGTCCATGAAGGTGAACAGCCTCCCCCGTAACATGTCAAACTCGCTCAACTCCATCTCTTCGCATTCTTCGTTGACATGGGCCTCCATGAATTCCAGGCTCTTTTTAAGTGCGTCAACCAGCGGGTTCCCCTCCGGCAGGGTTTTTTTTACCCGGTGTACCGACGAAGCCTGGGAAAAAACACGTTGCAGGGTGGCAAAAAAAAGATCTGCTTCTTTCAGAATTTCCTCTGTAATCTGGTGTACCTTTACTGCGGCATCCGGTGGAAGCACATTCTCTACAACCGCCCCTCCCTTTCTTTTCCTGATCAGCCTGTCCAGCGTCTCCCGAAGACTCTTTGCTGATAACCGAAATCCAAGCTGGGTGGAAGCGATCCGCTCAAGGGAATGGGCCTCATCGAAAAAAACCGCGTCCAGATCCGGCAGGTAGGTTTTTCCCGATGCCACGTTGGTAAAGAAAAGGTAGTGATTCATCACCAGCAAATGTGATTCCTGCCATTCTTTTTTTGCCCTGAGAAACACGCACCTGGACGCGTACCTGCACCGGTTCATCCCGCATGATTCGGGATCACGGCAAATCTTCTGCCAGAATTCTTCACCGGCACGGATATCAAACCTGGTGATAACCCCACTCCCATCCATAAGCCTGCCTATATGTTCAACCTGCTTTAGCTGGGCGGCTGTAACTTCACCATGAGCTTGTGCCATCTCCAGTCTTTTTCTGCAGGGATAATTAGAACTGCCAAGACAAAGAGAATAGCGTGGATCTTCACCGGTAAGTTTTTTTACAATACTGCAGGCTACGGGTATTTCGTGGAGCATTATCTGCTGCTGCAATGCTTTCGTTTCAGTAGTTACCGCCACCTTTTTGTTCTCGGTAACTGCGTAATACAATGCGGGAATGAGATATGCCACTGTTTTTCCTACGCCGGTTCCCGCTTCGATAATACAGCGTTTTCCATTGTAGAGGGTCTCAAAGATACAACCTGACATCTCCGCCTGGGCTTCCCTCTGTTCATAGCCGTCTACGAGTTCTGCCAGTATACCATTTTCATTAAATATTTCATCAATCATCCAACACCATGCCATCCTCTTAATGGATTACAAGTATATGTGGTATGACACGTGCCGGATCAACAAGTTTTTTTATTATAACCCGTGGTTTCAGGGGATTAATAGCAAACCACGAAGAGGGTAAGGTTCAACAACTGGTGTTCACCCGAATTTGAATGACGGGTACCGGTCCACAAGCCCAAAAATGAATGAAAGGACTGCTGAACTGTAGCGGTAATACCGCACCATGAAGTCAAACAGCAGGTTTGGCCACCTGCGGGTAGCTATGACAGAGATTATTCCTGCCACGGCGATAACGATCAACCCCAGTGACAGCACCAGTAACAGCAGAATATGGGGAAGTGTTGCCAGCATAATACCGATTCCGGAAATTCTAAGCAGCGCAAAAAGCCTGGAAGGTTTCGATGGATATACCACGTCATACTGCATCGAATGATCAATATTTCTGCTTCCAGTCCACATGGGTCTGTCTTCAACAACTCCCGAAAGGTTTGAGCAGATATATAAAAAGTATCGGATTGTTTTTTTCTGAACATCCATGAAATCTTCCATACCATAACCGGCAAAAAGTACTATAATCCAGTTTATAAAACCAAGAATGGCTGAAAGGATAAGATACACCGCGAACACCACCAGGTGCGGGATAAGACTCAGCATATATAAACCCGTCAGCCGTAGAATTCCACCCGGGCGGGAGAAGGACAATGCGTAATCTATTGAAAAACTGCTGACCCCGCCCGGCACCATGTCTGTTTCTTTTTCGTCAAATGTAATCGGCTGGTACTCTGAAATTTCCCGCCCTGTTTCAAGGTCAAGAAACTCTTCCCCGGTCGTCCCCCCCGGTTGTGAGGGAATACCTGGTTCTTCAAGTAGTTCCATTGAATATGCGTCTTTATCGAACTCATCAAGATCAATTTCAGGCAGTTCATCAAGATCTATCTCGGATGTGTCCTCCAGAAGCTGGGCACTTTCTTCATCGGTAAGTTCACGATGAATATTATCGATGGTAAGGTTAGGATCAATTTCATCAATACTGAGGCGAAGTTCCTCTTCATCTTCAGACTCATCCATAACAGGAGTTGCGTCTACAAGTTCATCTATCGTCAGGCCAGCATCTTCAAGGGTTAGGCGCTCATCCTCTTCAACTTCTTCTCCAGGCTGCACTCCTTCAATTTCGTCCAGGGGGATATCCAGCGAATCAAGATCCAGGGTCAGGTCCAGGTCTTCTTCACCTTCCTCCGGCATTTGACTGGAAGATTTGGCTGGCTCGAAATCCAGATACTCGTCGGTTTCATCTGACATCATTTCTTCTGGCCCAGTTTCAGAGGCCTTCTCTTCTTCATCAAGCTGGATGTCCAGTGAATCAAGATCAATAGTCAGGCTCTCATCAAGCTCTTCTGACTCTTTGGAAAAGACCTCGTCCGTTCTAATTTTATCTTCACTTTCACTGGATACGCTCTCATCCGGTTCAGCTTCCTGCTGGGGTTCAAGATCAAGACCTTCAATATCCTCAAGTGCCTGCAATTCTTCATCGGAAACTTCTTCCACACCCGAACCGGTTTCAGAAATTCCGCTCTCATCTTCAATGGAAAAAGCTGATTCTTCTGCGGGCAGATCAGCAGGTTTGTCTTCTGCCATAATATCTTCCGATAGATCGAAGTCTTCATCTATTCCTTCTTCCAGGGTTCCTTCTTCTAACGACGGTTCAGCTGTATCTTCTCGTTCGACTTCAACAGAGTCGGGAACATCCATCTGCACGTCGTCACCCATAAAGAAATCGTCTGCTGCCTCACTTTCCCCCGTGGTTGCCTCTTCTTCGGGAAGCTGCGGCATGTCTGCCAGGATATCTTCATCCATCTCACCTGGTACAGGTGCATCTTCCGGTTCATCCCCGGACATATCGGTGCCTGTTCCCGTTTCACCCATCTCTACGGATAATGCGGCATCTTCATCAAAATCAAATCCTGCAGGTTCAGCTGTTTCTTCCGGGTGTTCATGTGTCCCTGCCTGTCCACGGTTATCAATGATTACATTTGTCCCGCATTTTGGACAGCTGAATCCAAATTTTTTGTCCTGGACTTTCTCATCATCAACCGCGTATGCAGCATTACATTCAGTGCACCTGACTATCATCGTCCTCTCCTGAGATTTTATCTACCAGGGAAATATTTTTCATTTATATCATGCTGTATAATTAAAAATGCCAGTGGAAGAAAAAGGATCATAAACCACTTCAACTCCCTGCCGTTTAATTCCTCTGCCCTTTGCATATATTTCATGCTCAGGTACAGAAACCACAGACCTCCCGTGAATACCACAAGCAGCACGTTTGTCACGGGATTATCATCAAAAATCCTGCTTACCCTTGACAACCACCAGAACAGGTACAGCCCTCCTGTAATCAGGACAAGGAGAAAAAGCACAACCAGGTTGTCTTCGGGAATATATTCAATTGTGGATGTAGTATTCATTTTATTCCCCTTCATATTGTCAATGTATCATAAAATCATAGCAAGTAAATAATTTTACAACAATTCTCCAGTATCTCCTGTATTAAATTAACGGTATATTACCGGAAAATTGTTACTATTTTTCGTATTTAGAAAAGTTGTTGTATTTTTTTTGTTCATTTGTTTTCATTCGTACAACGCCAGTATTAACAGAGAGTTTTTTCATGAATTTGACCAGGGAGTTCAGCTACTCAAACATTTCCCAGAGAAGACTTGTCCTTCTCAATGCTTTTTTCTCATTCCTGATAGGTGGATTTGTGCTGTCAGATCTCATACTCAGGGGCAAGTACCTTTTCCCATATGCCCAGATGGGGAATAACACAATACTGCTGCTTATAGCAGGAATTCTTGCGGGGAATATAGTCGGCCAATTGCTTTTCAGCAGGCTGAAACAGTCAAGGTATGGACATTTAATCATTGACATCCTTTTTTTGCTGGCAGCTGCTGCCTGTATTGGAAAAGAATATGTTTCAGCCGAAACAATATCGTTACCGGTACTGACAACACTGCACTATCCATATTCCATCCTTATCCCGGCTCCCCTTCTTGGCCTTATTCTTGGAATTAAGAGTATCTATTTTTTGAAAATATCTTCAGGTGATTACATAGACGAAAAAAATCCCGTACTATTGTTTATCGCCCTGTCCATTGCCGGTAGTACGGCTGGTATCATCCTCAGTGGTGTAGTTGCAATATTTTATACCTGGTACCCGGTAATTTTCGTTGCCCTTCCGGTTGTAATTATAACCATGGTATACATAAATCTGCCCTACAACCCGGTTCCCATGTACACGAGAGAACCGGGGAGGGAACATGAAGAACAGGAAGAAAAAACACCTCATTCAAGAGATGATATTTTTTTCACCTATCTGAACTTTTCTTATATAGCTATATATTCCATTTTTCTTTATTATTCATTTATTAAATACTATGGATTCTTCCCCTTATCAGTCATGCTTTTTATTTCAGCCATGGCGGGTGCCACTCTCATTGGATTCGCACTGAACCGACTTCTAAAAAATGCCTTCTGGCATGTCTACAGTGAAATGCTGTATCCACTCTTGTTTATTGCAGTATTCATCTTACTTTCACAATATAACAATGTCCTAAATATAGCTGTTGGCGCATTTATAGCCGCGGTTCCGGCTGTCATGTTCGGCTTTTCACTGGCAAACAACATCTCCCATATAGCACAGAAGCATGGTCATAAGACAAGATTCTCCATACTGAATTTTTCTCTTTTCATTATTCCCATTCCCATAATGATGGCATTATTCTGGTATGTATTCACCTACAGGTGGTTTTTTATACTATTTTATGTTATAGCATTACTCAATGTTCTGTTCCCGGGATTATACTTATTCCAGCATAAAAAAGGAGCGATAAAAAAGGGGATTTACTTCGTTTTTTCACTAATATTTATTCCCTTGTTGATTACCCTTCATATAAATTTCAAGATACCGCTAAGCAATGATCTTTTTATTCAATATTCAAGGGGATATAATACCCTCACCAGGATAAACTATAACGCCGAATTTATTATGAGATCAAGCCAGGTCAGGCTGCAGAATATACTGGCATGTGAAATTGATAATATTTCAGTACGTAATATGAAAAGGGCCCTGTTTCCCATGAAACTATATGGAATGCCGGAAAAATCCTCCATCCTGTTTCTTGACGGGTACCAGAAGTTTTTCAAGAATCCGGTTCCGGGGATCAACACGGAAGAGCTGTATTGCACAGATTACATACCAGACAGAAACATAGACTATCAGCAGCTTGCTGTTACAGGTAAAGACCTGTATATATCAAACCGGGAGTATGTGCTGGAAACACTATCCAGGATTGACAGCAGTTATGAGATAATAGTGGACATGCCCAACATCTTTGACCAGCAGGTAAACCGTTTTCGCTTTAATCCTTCATATACAGATATACTCAGGGACAGGCTGAACCCCGGTGGTATATTCATGCAGGTATACGATGTTACCCGTTGTAATCCGGATTTTCTGAAAACAGCCACCAGCAGCGTCCGCCAGAAATTTACACATACCGTGGCCTTCTTATTTGGCAACTACCTGGTATACGCCGGTACCGACCGGCCAAAGGGATTTCTGCTGGAAGAAGAACATATTAACCGCATGCGTCTATTCCTCAAAAACCAGGAGGAGTTTTCAGACCTGTTTCTGGACACTGAACACTTTCTATCACACATGATTGATACAGACTCCCCCAAAAAAACGGTAGATTTAGAACCCGTACACCCCGCTGAATACACGGTACTGAAATCTCCGAACAATATGCCATTAAACGATAACAGGTACCTTGATTCACTTACATCCCACAACGACATCTTTATGAAACTGGTTGGCAACGAATACATGAATTACCGTGCCCGATCCACTCTTTCACAAAACCTTTCTCGAAACAATACAATATACACCCTGTTGAAACTGTCGGAAGCTGCCGAACTGAAGGGAAATTATGAGGAAGAGACTGAGCTACTGTTCAAGCTGCGAAGGATAGCTGATTACCGCTACGACCTTCGCCAGTATATAGAAAGAATTCTGGCATTTAAAGAATACCACTATCGCCAGATTGCCCGTAATTATGAAAAAGAAAAACAATGGGAAAAGGCGGTACACCTGTATAATGCCATTCTAACCATAAACCCTGATAATTTTCAGGCAAATTACAGGCTGGGTACACTGAACATTACCCTGCAGAACATGGACCTGGCATACCAGTATTTGACTCATGCCATGAAACTTGATAACAAGAATCCACGTGTCCCCTACCAGATTGGGATACTGCTTCTGTCACAGGGCAAATTTAGCGAGTCGCTTGAATACCTGTCAATTGCCAGGAACCTGCAATTCAAATCTGCATCCCTTTACCTGTATACCGGCCTGTGTCATGAGTCACTGGGCAACCTGCAGGAGAGTAAAAAATATTACGAGATGGCATTGAAACTCGACCCCAGCGACGGCACAATAACGTCCAGTCTTGAAAGAATCAATAAAAAGATAGAAACAGAAAAGACTCATGGATACATTCCTGCCATCAGAAAGAACCAGAATGAAGATGAACTCGGTGAAAGCATACCGATACCCATAAACAAATCAGCTTTCGAGATAAGGCTTAGCGATGATGAAGCTTCCGACGAATAAAAGCAGCCGGCAGTATATACTGCCCCCATGGCTGGACACAATTCTGACCAGCAGGATTACCCTGGCCGTTTCATTCGCGGGAACAATGCTTCTTCCTTATATCCTCCTGGGCATTGACCAAAGGCTTGCCAATGATGGCATGGGTGTGGTATACCTGGAGCTTTCCTTCACCAGTGTTAATTTCAGGGGGGTATTACTATCCTGGGGCCCGGATGGTATTGAGCTGTTTCTGTCTACCATATGGCTTGATTTCATATTTCCGGTTGCATATTCACTACTGCTGTCTTCAACGGCATCATTATTGCTTCGGCAAAGAACCATCAGCGAAACCCCGTCACTTGCGGGGTTCATGTACGCCGCCTGTTTCGTCCCCCTTGTGGCAGCCGCCTTGGACTATATTGAAAACATGCTCCATATCATTATCATTTCCAACCGCCTTTTTTCAGATACTCTGATTGCTGTGGCATCAGCCATGGCAGTATTCAAATTCATCCTGTTAATCACCATTCTTGTTTTTTTCTTATTCACCACCATGTGGATACTCAAGGGTTTTATTTCAGTTCAGAATACCAATTCCAATTAAAAAACAGGATAAAAATTCTTGACGTACGTACAAATAAAAGTAGTTGTAACACAGTTTTTATAAAAAATAGATTACACGTATTGTGAAAAGTACCCACGCATTCATGCTGCGATGGTACTGAAAACACAGTGAGGTATACATGGGTGGGTTTGAAACATTCCTGACCATATTTGGTGGTCTTGGCCTCTTCCTGTTCGGGATGAAAATCATGAGCGAATCCCTGCAGATGGCCGCGGGTGACAGGCTGAAGGCGATACTCTGGAAAGTAACCAACAACAGGATACTTGGAGTGGTTACCGGTTTTTTCATTACCTCGGTTATTCAGTCTTCAAGCGCCACCACGGTTATGCTGGTAAGCTTCGTCAGTGCGGGTCTTCTCACCCTTACACAGTCAATAGGAATCATCTTCGGTGCCAATATCGGTACAACAGTTACCGGCTGGCTTGTTGCCATACTGGGTTTTAAAATAAAAATTGCTACATTTGCATTACCTGCCATTGGTGCAGGGTTTTTTCTCAGGTTTCTTTCCAATCAGAAACTGAAACAATATGGTGAGATTTTTCTTGGTTTTGGAATACTGTTTCTTGGTCTTGATATTATGAGCGGCGCGGTGCAGGATCTGAGAAATTCTCAGCAGGTTATGCACTTTATGGCACAGTACAGCGCCGATACAATATTGTCTGCACTGCTTGTAGTGGGAATTGGCGGAATTATTACCATGCTGGTACAGTCATCAAGTGCCACGATGGCCATGACCATGACACTTGCCGTAAACGGCCTTATTGATTTTCCCACGGCATGCGCCCTGATACTCGGTGAGAACATAGGTACAACTATCACTGCCAATATCGCTGCTATTGGTGCCTCAACTGACGCCCGAAGAGCTGCCCTCGCCCACCTGATTTTCAATGTTTCCGGGGTGATATGGGTTCTCCTGATATTCCATAATTTCTTCGTTCCGCTGGTAGACTATATAATTCCGGGAAATCCTTCCAATCCTGACGCGGCATTACGTTCCATTGTAATTGCTGATCATATGGCCGCTTTCCATACTCTATTTAATGTAACCAATGCACTGCTTTTTTTACCATTTGCGAGGTACCTCGCCAACCTGTCCATATTTTTAATCCCAACGGGGAAAATTGACAAGGACGAATTTCATCTCAAGTACATCAGTACAGTACTGGTATCCACTCCTGCAATAAATATTAACCAGGCCCGGCTGGAAATGCGCCGTATGAGTGAAATTGTAAATGACATGTTCGACCGTACCATTGAGGTATTTCACAATCCATCAGAAAAAATGGGAGATAAGGTTGAAGAGATACTGAAACTTGAAAACACCGTAGACCGCCTTGAAAAAGAGATATCCGACTACCTGGTAACCATATCCCAGCACAACATTTCACAGGATCAAAGCCAGGAAATCTCGTCTATGCTGCACACGGTAAACGAGATCGAACGTATTGGTGATCAGAGTGAATCCATATTAAAGCTTATTAGAAGAAAATATGACCAGAAAATCGAATTTACCAGTCATGCGGTAAAAGGTATTGATGAAATATCAGCAAAGGTACGGGAAGCACTGGCACTTATACACCAGAGCATCTCGGTGAAGAGCACAAATATTCTTCCCGAAGCCAGGGTAATTGAGGACCGCATTGATGAGCTTCGAAAGGAACTTCGCAAGGGACATGTGGGCAGGCTTAACAAGCGGCAATGCGATGTGGATTCAGGTTTACTTTTTATTGATATGCTTTCAAAATTCGAGAAGATCGGCGACCATGCCTTCAACGTGGCAGAAAGTATATCCGGGGTGAGAATATTCTGATTTCCTGTAATATCTAAATAGCATCCTCTGACAGAATATTCCTGATATAATCAACTGCCATTCCAGTATCTTTTGGCATGAATATTTTCACTTCCTGTTTCATACGCTTACCAAAAATAAACGTGTCTTCATGTTTCTCAACAAGTACATCAAGCTTCCTGCCTTGTATCATACCTCCCGTATCAAGGGCAAAATAATACCTTCCCTCGTAACGTATTATTGATCCGAGGGGGATGACATCCGGATCAACCGCCATAACATGAATTCCATTGGAAACCATCCTGCTCAGGGATAGTCCTCCAACTGCCACCTTGTCACTCCAGTCAATTTTCACCACCCGGCCATTGACCCGCTTTATCCCTGTATTACAACAGGCGCCGGGACAATAGGCAGTAATGTCACACTGCATGTGAACGGGCTCAACATCTTCGAACATATCTGAATTCAAAACCTCTTCGATTCTATCGTGCATGACATCCTGACCGCTGTAGAGTATTCCCCCGATTGTGAAGACACAAATTAGCAGTAGTATAAATATCATGTATATTTTCTGGAAAGTCGCGGCATGCATCATCATCAGTTTTCCGGTGATCAATAGTCGTTAGATAAAAATAACCCGTTAACATCGGGCTTATGTCTCTATTTATAGCAATAATTGATATGAAAATCTAAATAAACTGTCAGCATAGATTGCATTTGCGTATCTTCGCTGTTGATAGTAATTTTTTTATTTACTGAAAATTACGTATTTTCTTATGTGACATAAAATTATATTGACAATAAATTAATTATGCCCTATCACTATACAATTGTGTAAAATAATCATTCCCCTGCATGAAATTAAACGTTGTGGAGTAGTATAATGATATGGAATGCGGCAACACTGCTGGGATGCCTTTTGATGATACTCTTTTTCAGGCGCCTTGACAGGGCAAACCTGAAAATAACAAAATTGAAACGTTTTTCCTCACGCATGCTTGATGACTTCAAGAAAGTCGCCGAGGTGGAAGAACGCAAGTTCAATGATTCAACCATTGAACTTGACATCCTGATCAAAAAGGCAAATGCCCTCAATGGCAACCTGCAAAATTCAATATCCGAGATAGAAAACCGCCTCAAGGGCCTTGACATTGAGAAGACCAACCTCAAAAAAGTCGAAGATGATCTCAAGGTGGTCTCATCCGCAGCAAAAGAAGTAAACAAGCAGATCGAGTTTATTGCTACTTCGCGGGCAGGCTTCAATGATATGACTAAAAAAATAGGGGTACTTACGGAAGGACTTTCCCGACTTGAACGCGAGAGCTCTTCAATAGTACACCATTTTAATGATAAAGTACGCGAACGATCCCGTGAGTTATCAGAAGAAATAAGCGAACAGGTAGCCAAACTTCGGGAAACCATATCCCAGAAAGAAGATAAGTTGATAGGAACATCCGAGGAAAAAATTGATCTTCTCACCAGTAATTTTTCTGAGTCCCTTTCGAGAATGGAGCAAAGTATCACCGATACAGGTGAAGCAATACTTGACAATGTTCAGCTGAAAATTGACACCTTAACAAAATCTGTTGATTCAATCGAAGGTCGTGTGGATTCTGCTGAAAGAAGGGTTTTTACTGATCTCAACTCAAAGATCATGCACCTGGAAAGTGCCATTGAAAACTTTGATTCACACATAGAAGAAATACGGGTTGCCTCCATCTCACAAACCCGCGAACAGGTTGCCCTGTGCAATGACCAGATACACGAACTCAAGACCTCAATTTCAGAAGTAGAGAACAGCCTGTTCTCCGATCTCAGAGAAAAAGCAGACGACGTAAAGGACAACATATCTGAAGCCCTTACCGAGTTTAAAAGCGTGCGTGAGTCCACCCTCAACCAGGTAAACAATGATATCGACAGGGTATACGAAAAATTAAAAAATGTTGAAAATAACATTGATGATTCAAAGTCAAAACTGATTGCTTCTTTTGAAGAAGAGGTAAATAAAATCCGCACAGCCCTTGATAATCTTAATATCCATGCTATTTCCAAAAAGGACGAGATAGTAAAAGCCGCTAGAAAAGAAGCTGAGGACATCAAGGCAAAGATAGAAGATTTCGGCGAACAATACATCGAAATGGAATCGAAACTGATTGAAACCGCCGAGGAAAGAATGAAAAATCTTGTCTCCGAGTACCAGTCAATTGAGATTCGTTTTGAAAATCTTTCCCAGAAAATGTCCGACATGGAAGAAGAATTCAATGAATCTCTTTCATCACAGATGGAACGGGCCAAAAAAGAGTTTTCACTCATGGATCACCGTCTCACCAGTATCAAGAACGAGATACTTGATTTTGAGGAAAACCAGAAAATTTTCTCACGGGTAGACGAGATGACTGTCACCGCACAGGAAGCTATCCAGGATCTTAATACAATTTTAAGCCGTTCACAGGAAGAATCACGCAAGCTTGATGAATTTATTAAGAATGCCGAATCCATTAAAGACGTTCGAAGATCTGTTGAACGTGAATTAAAATTTTTCGAATCAAGAAAAGAAAAGCTGAACACTGTTGAAGCCGAGATCAAGGCTTTAATGGAACTAACCGATATCGTGTCTGCCAAGGCTGAAACCCTTGAAGCAGGAGCACAAAAAGTTGACGTTGTCAACGCCAGGGTTGAAGCATTACAGGACACCTACAACAGCCTTCAAAACCGCATACATGAACTGAATGAATACGAAGATACCATTTCAAAAAATCTTGAATCAGTAAACAAGGCCGACATGATTATCAAATCCATGGATCATAAGCTGAAATCATTTCAGAATACCCTTGATAAATCTGACAAGAAGGTGGAACGGCTCACAAGTTACCTTCATTCCATTGAAGAGAACACGCTCATACTGAAGTCACGGGAACAGGAGATCAGGGAGGTAAAAGACCGTTTTACCGAACTTGAAGGACTTACCGCCCACATAGAAGAAAGAATCAAGCAGGTTAACGCCATGTTTCACAAAATGGAATCCATGCGGGAAGACATCGACCAAACTGACAGCAAGCTGCAGTCCATGTTTACAGAAACAGATAAAAAGATGAAACAGTTTTCCGATTTCATCCAGGCTGTAGAATCAAACAACCCCATTGCCAAGCAACTGAAGGGAGAACTCCCTGCCGGCATAAACATTAATGAACGAATGATTAAAACAGTTCGTGACCTGTCCGGGAAAGGATGGAGTTCAGGTGATATTGCCAACAAACTGCTAATTGATGAAAACGCGGTAAGATTGATCATCAATACTGCGTCCCTGTAATACTGGTATGGCGGGATGATGCGTATTCCCGCCATATTTCATATTTATATATTCAGGATTTTTCTTTTATCATTTCTCGAACTTCCTCCATAATCTCATCATCAGAAAGTTTCTTCCTAAGTACGAACCTGTATACAACCTCGAATTTTGTGGGTGCAACAACCTTTTTGGGGAATGTGAAGCTCCACCTCTGCAGATCTTGCACAATAATGTTGTCAAGCTCAACAAGGTAGGTCAACTCTACCGGACGAATCTTCATTATTGACCCCGAATCAGGGAAAAGCCATACTGCCACCCGTCCTTCACGAACTTCGTCAATTTTATCGTACTGGCGCAATTCTTCGCAGATATATTTATCACCACCGGTATCATTTACCCGCTTTATTGTATCCAGGTATCGAAGCTGGGTCACGCGATATTCATCTGATGTAACAAGAACCCTGAAAACCTCTCCTTTTGCCTCCTCACCGCTGAGAAATTCTTCGTTAGCCTTCTGAATGGGGTCCCTCGTTGTTGTTGTAGAACACGACAGCATACTCAACGTACAAACGAAAAGAATAATTATTACACATATTTTTTTTAACAAAACCATTTTACGCTCCAGAAAAATAAGTATGTTTTTTTGCAAAGCATCTGAATACATCAATATTTCGAACATGACATCAAAATATGCAAGAACTTTACAAATTAACTGATGCATCCATAAATATGAATAAAATGATTGACCACTATCAGTCCTGTGTAGTGTATGTAAGTAAGCTATCATTCCGTCCCATCAGAAAATAACTTGTTGCCAGATAAGTACAAATCGGTATGGAAAAAATACTTGAATCAATATTATCATCCATCTTACTTCAACATGACACCGTGTTATATGTTTTTTTGTTCATCAGTGCCGTGGTTGAAAACTTATTTCCCCCTGTCCCCGGTGACACTGTTACCGCTTTTGGGGCTTTCCTGGTGGGCTCGGGAAGACTGAATTATTTCCTTGTCTACCTTTCAACTACACTTGGCAGCGTGGTGGGATTTCTGCTCCTTTTCCTGGCAGGAAAATTCATGGGCAGGGAATTTTTCATCGAAAAAGACTACAAGTACTTTTCTGCACAACAGATAATCAGCGCCGAATTGTGGTTTCAGAAATGGGGGCAATACCTGGTATTGGCAAACCGTTTCTTTCCGGGAATCAGGTCAGTAATTGCCATAGTGGGGGGAATTTCCAACCTTGGCACTTTCAGGGTACTTATATTGTCCACGATCAGCGCATCTGTCTGGAACCTCATCTGGATACATATCGGCTTCATGCTGGGAAGTAACTGGGATATCGTGAAAGAAAAAATGAATGATATCCTTATGCGATATAATTATATTGCCGGCTCAATAATTGCCGTCATCGTGATATTACTTGCAGTATACCTGTACCGTAATCGCAGACAAACCGATTCGTGATTCTTTGGGAAGACGGCAAAGAGAACTTTACTTTATAAGCCACAATATATACACTATACTGAATGAAAAGGATACTACTATGAATATAGATGATCTCATCAATGACGAAGGTGATCTCCAGATAGATCCCCATTTTCTTGAAACAGACCTTGCCTCTGTTGACCAGGTTATGCCGGAGAAGCTTCATATCATACCGGTACGTTATCGTCCCATCTTTCCTGGAATTATTACACCCCTTATAATTTCCCAGGAGCGCTTCTGCGAGTCTATTGATATGGCATTGGACAGTTCACGGGTGATCGGAATATCCCTGTTGAAAGACGATGATGCTGAAGACATAGAATCAGAGGATCTGCACATTTACGGATCCGCGGCAAAGGTACTCAAAAAGATCAATCTTCCCGACGGGGGAATAAATGTGCTGATCAACAGCATAAAACGGTTTCGTATTAAGAATGTAACCGAAGAATCCCCACATATTATTGCTGATGTTGAATACCTAGAAGAAAAGGCCAGCAACAGGAACATCGAGATAAAAGCACTTACCCGGGCGGTTTTAAGCCAGTTGAAGATACTATCTGAGAATAATCCCCTCTTTACCGAGGAGATGAAGCTTACCATGGTAAATGTTGATGAGCCTGGTAAAATTGCTGATTTTGTCACCTCCATTCTCAATCTTGAAAAGCATGAATACCAGGATATCCTTGAAACCATCAACATAAAAAAGCGTCTGGAAAAGGTACTGCATCTCTTATACAAGGAAATCGAGGTTCTTTCAGTACAGAAAAAAATTCAAAATAATATCAATGACAAAATTGACAGGCAGCAGCGTGATTTCTTTCTGCGCGAACAGCTGCGGGCCATAAAAAGCGAGCTTGGTATTGACGAAGACGAACGCAGCCGTGAAATACGGGATATGACTGAGAAGGTCACCGCACTACAGCTCAAAGGCGAGGCCAAAGAGAAGATGGACGAGGAACTTCAAAAGCTCCAGATCATGGATCCTAATACATCTGAATATACATTGACCAGGAATTACGTTGATACGGTAATATCCCTGCCCTGGAATGAGCGTACCGAAAACCCCATTGACATCGATCAGGCAGAAAAAATCCTCGATAAAGATCATTACGGCCTTGAGGATGTAAAAAAGCGTATCATCGAATTTCTTGCTGTTCGCAAGCTGAAAGCTGATAATACAGGTTCAATAATTTGTCTGGTAGGGCCTCCCGGAGTGGGGAAAACATCCCTGGGCCAATCCATTGCCAGGGCAATGAACAGAAAATTTTTCAGGATGTCACTCGGAGGCATGCGTGATGAAGCCGAGATAAAGGGGCACAGGAGAACCTATATCGGCGCCATGCCCGGCAAGATAATCCAGGGTTTAAAGATAAGCAAATCAGTTAACCCGGTATTCATGCTTGATGAGATCGACAAGCTGGGACAGAGTTTCCAGGGAGACCCTGCCGCTGCCCTCCTGGAGGTGCTTGATCCCGAACAAAATGCCGCCTTCAGGGATCATTATCTCGATATGCCCTTTGACCTGTCTGATGTATTTTTTATAACTACTGCCAATACCCTTGACTCAATTCCCAGGGTTCTGATCGACCGTATGGAAGTTATACGTTTGTCCGGTTACATCGCCGAAGAAAAATACCAGATAGCCAGGAAATATCTTTTACCAAAGCAGGTAAAAAAACACGGCCTGAAGAGATCCGCCATAAAAATAGACAAAAAGGGCTTTCACTATATTATAGACGGCTGGGCACGAGAGGCGGGGGTAAGAAACCTTGAGAGAAGCATACAAAAAATATGCCGAAAATCAGCCACCCTGACCGCCCGCGAAAAAAAACTGCCCGAAGGAACCCTCAACACATCCCAGATACGTACCTACCTGGGACCAGAGGTATATACAGAGGAAGACATCCCCAGGACACTCAAACCAGGCCTGGCGGTGGGACTGGCATGGACCGAGCTGGGTGGGGCCATACTCCTCATCGAGGCCATCGAAGTAGAATCCGGCAAGGGACCTCAGCTTAAACTGACAGGTCAACTTGGTGAAGTAATGAGTGAATCGGCAAATATCGCCTTCAGTTATGTGCAGCATTATCTTTCGGGTGACAAGGAATCGGTTGATTTTTTCCTGAAAAATGCCCTTCATATTCATGTACCTGCCGGCGCAACACCCAAAGACGGGCCCTCGGCAGGTATTACCATGGCAACGGCCCTGTATTCATTGATAACCCGTACAACTATGAAAAGCGGCTATACCCTCACCGGTGAGCTGACATTGAGCGGCCGGGTGCTGCCTGTTGGCGGCATAAAAGAAAAAATAATTGCCGCCAAACGGGCATCGCTTAAAAACATAATAATCCCTGTTGAAAACCAGAAAGATCTCCAGGAAATACCGGATTATGTGAAAAAGGGTTTGCACTTTCATCCGGTAAAGGATATGAATGAAGTATTCTCCACAGTATTCCCTGTAAAAAGGAGATAGGGGACATGATAATAAAAAACATTATGGAAGATATCGTTTCCGCAAGCGTGGATGAACTTATCGAAAAAACTGATCGCCTTAAAAATTTAAGCGATTACAGAAACAATATTATTGCCTATACCCTTAACAGGATTCAACCAAGATACGTTACAAGTGAACGGGGCATTATCCACAGCCGCCTTGAGTCAAGGTATATCTTTCAGCAAAAAGCCGACATTCTTATGCTTATTCACGAGGCGGCTGAATTAATCTCTTCACGAAGGCTGTCAAAAACTCATGATAACATTACCGAAATACAGGCCCGGGATATCTTTTTCCCTCATGTAATGGGGGAGGTGCTTGAAGAAACCACCTTTTCAATAATACCGGGAGTAGAGATAACACTGTTTTTAAATGATGCACCGGCTGATATGATCGATGACAGCTGGAATAATCCCTACATTACCAGCATGGCAACCAACGGGTATTATCATTTCTGGCCCGATTTCAATCCAGAAACAATGGATACCGCAGCTGCCTATACTTTTTCTCTGAAATTCACCCATCCCAAATGTGAAACACGAACAACAAGTGTTGAACTGACACCGGTTGATGACATCAATTTTTATAAGTCAAAATTCGTACCCCTTACTCTTTTAACAGTGAAAGAGGGAGTAGATATTTCATTCTTATATGAACAGTGATGAGGACTATGAAACGATCTCTGATTCTTTCCGTAATATTTTCTTTCATATTTGCATCACAGCTGTATGCCGGTATACACGGCACCGGCATGGGGGGGATTAAAACCGTCACATCTGAAGGTCCTGCGGACATCTCCCGCAATCCCGCACTACTTGGCACCATAACCGCCGAAAAGTCCCTGGCCCTGTTTGCCACTGCAAGGGCATATACGCTATACGACAGTGATGTAAATATATCTTCTAACATTGCCTCCACCGATGTGGATGTGGACGACCCGTTATACCTGGGGGGATCAATACTTGCCGCGTATGCCTTTAAATCAGGATCTTCTACTTACGGCATCTCCCTTGAAGGCTACGAAGGCAACCTGGTATCCCATGAAACGGGAAAACAAACCTACAGCGGCTCCGTTGAGAGTAAAACGAAGAAAATAACTATCAACCCGGCCATCAACATGGCAATGGGCTGGGACACAGGTAACAACAGTTTTTGGGGACTACAGGTGATACTGGGTAACAAGTATGAAACAGAAAAAACAGAGGAACCAGGCTCTAAAACAGAAAATATAAACCAGAAACATTCCGTGGAATTAGGGATGGGATATAATTATCGAGATGCAAAAACTGAAATTGGTATACTGCTTCGAACCGGCACATTTTCATTAGAGAAGAAGACAAGAGAAAAGGATTTCACCTCCGGTGTAAGTGATTCCAACTCAACTGAATACTGGCCGAAATATGACAAGGGTATCCAGATTATTACCGGCGCATATACAAAGATAAATGAGAAAACCGGGATCGCCATGGAATTCGGGTACCGGTTCCCGGTAATTTTCGTGGATAAATCCCTGAATGATAATGACGCTGTTTCAACTGTATACGAGGACACAATCCCAGTATCCAGCAAGGGGGGAGTATTATTGAACGGAGGTTTTGAGTATTTCCTGTCTGACACTTCAACCGTAAACTCCGGCCTGGGGTATCAGTACTACAATGCTGAAGGTAGAGATGATGGCAACGTAACCAGGTTATCTCTTTCTGTACTGCTCTGGACAGTGGGTTATAATCGCCAACTGTCCCCGGGATCTGAATTATCACTTTTATTGATCACCTTCAGGCAAAGGGGAGAATCCATGTCCCGGTTTGAGGATGAATCATATTCTTTTGAGTTAGATACAGATGACACCCGCTACGCCTTCGAGATTGGCGGCGGTATCACCCGTACCTTCTAACCTTTCACATATTATCCTTCAAAAAACGTTCCACCCTCCGGTGCACCACGCCGGCGCCATCCCCTCTTACGATGCCGTGTTTTTCAGAATACACCAGTGTCAATTCTTTCTGTATGGAGGGAATTTTTTTAAATATTTCAAGGGCCCCTTCTGGATTAACCGTGGGGTCACCAGAACCCTGCATCACCAGTGCAGGTATTGTAATGTTATTGAGGGAATCATTTACTTCGTTCATCAGCAATTCCATCTGGTATACCCCGCTTACCGGGTTTCGCGTGTAATTAATCTGGGGGTTGTCCGGATGATTGGGTATGAACTCCATTGCACCCTTTTGTATCTTGAAACGTTTCAATAACTTGTTCCACATATCAACCGCGGGAACCAGGTTTGAAGCAAAATCCACTAATTTCAGGGGTGCACTTATTGACACCACGGTTTTGAACTTTCCGTTTTTTCGTGCCGCACCCAGCAGCGCAAGTCCCGCCCCGGTTGAGAATCCCGCTATAGACATATCCCTTACCGAATTTTTAAGCACCACGTAGCCCCTGTTTACCGATTCGTACCATTCTTCCCATTTTCGGAGAACGAGGTCATCAGGTGATGTGCCGTGCCCCCGAAGCCGTACCCCGTACACGGTAAACCCGCTTTTATAAAGGTAATCGGCAAGTTGCCGTATCTCCTCCGGCGCGGCCATGTACCCATGAATAAGCAATACACCTTTTTTTGCACAACGGCGCCTGAGAAAGAAAGGGGTTCCCACACTTTCAGTCTTCGACTCATTTTCAACAAAATATTCCCGGTAATCTTTTGCGAATATGGCAAGATCTTTCTTCAGCATCAGGTTGCGAATCTTTCTCCTGGCATACCATGACGGCATGCGTACAACGGCATCAAACCTGCGGGTCACATGCCGAAGGGGTTCAATCTCGTTTTTCAGAACCTCCACAATATTATCCCTGCGGATGGTATGAAATTCGTATGATTTTGAAAAGTGCTCCTTTTTTATGTTGATTATATCATCTTTTATAAAGATCAGCCCGTCTGATTTGGCGGCATCAATAAAATTATCAAAATGACGGTGGGGCTCATCCCTGAGAAGGTTGCCCTGCCGTTTAAATAAAACCGTGTGATTTGTATTTATCTTCTGATCCTTTATCGCCTCAATTGCCAGAAATGCCCGGTTTTTGAAATCATCCAGGGAGATGGTGTTTCCCCTGGTCTGCATGAGAATATATGAAAAAACATGATCATGGTTAATGGTGGTATGATGGTAAATCTCTCTCATATACGTGTACATTATGTCTATGGCCACCTTTCGCATCAACACGTCATTCCTGAGATCATGGTAATCAAGGTATAATTTCTTGTCTTTAATCTTGCGCTTCACCAGTATTTTATCAAGGTAGGGACTCACCGCCAGGGGTTCTCCGAAATTTATATCGATGTCAACCCCGTCAAGCAGCATGCTCCCCTCAACTTCAAGCTCTTCTTCAATACGCTCGGGAAGCCTGTCAACCAGCATGTTGGCAATCCTGTTTATCAGGTTCACCCTTGCCCTCACCGGGAAATAGGTAATATTTACCGGCACAATGTAGGTTTCAAGTTTGTTTACCTTTTCAAGTTCGTCATCGTTAATGCCGAAACGCTCCTGCAGTTCCATCAGCCGTTCACGGTCGCCGGTTTTCCAGCAGTTTTTAAACTCCTCCCTGTAAAACTGGGCCCGCATTGCAAGGTGGGCAGCACCGGTATGCGGGGGCCTGCGAATACCGGTATTATAGATCATGTATTTTCCTTTCTCCACCAGTTTCTTGTCTTTTATCATCTGTCCTTCAGGGAAAATAATGCAGGGCATGTCCCCCCGTAACAGTGAACCTATAATTGTTCTATCGCGTTCAGGATCTTTAGTTGAAACAGCACCCATCTTTTGCATGAATGTACCGAATGCTCCCTTGAAGAAACTGTGATGGGCCAGGGCGTACACAAATTTCCCGGTTTCTTTGTAAATAATATTGGGCAGAAAAAAAGTTTCCATGCGGGTGAAATGATTAACCACGAATACAACCGGCTGGTTGGGAATCCGTTCAGCATCATGCACTCGTATATCAGCCCGTGTGAACCTGGTCAGTGTATCGATTGCCTTACCGGTTAATTTCATCAGGAAGCCGGACTTTTCCATGCAGATCTCCTCTCAGAATCGTTTATTAACATAATCGTCAATTATACGGCCATGATCAAACACTAATCCCTTCGGAATACTGTCCGTTGTGAAAACCCGTGCCTCTTTGGCATCATCAGCACCTTCAGGCACCCCTTCTGCCCTCCCTATAAACACTGTTGTAATCGTGTGCTGCCGTGGGTCCCGGGCGGGATCAGAATACGTGTGAAACTGGCGTTCCAGTACAACATGCAGTGATGTCTCTTCCCTTGCTTCACGTACAGCTGCCTCTTCAAGTGATTCACCGTAATCCACGAATCCCCCTGGAAGGGCCCAGCCGTATGGGGGATTCTTCCTTGATACCAGCACAATGCCTTCACCATCACCGTCATTACCGGTTTTCACCTGAATGATAATGTCAACGGTGGGCACCGGATTTTTATATTCACCCATCTTTATCCCCATTGTCAAAATATTTCACAAGTGTAACTTCGTTCCCTTTTTCGTTGAACGAAACTTCGAATATGCTTTTTACCATTTGCAGCCCTATACCATGAAAAGATTCAAGTAATCCGGAATTTATATTTTCTGACTGCAGGCTCATATAATATTGCCAGTCAAATCCATCACCCTCGTCCTTCACCTTAAAGATTACCTTTTCTTCATCCATCTGGTGGGAAATGTCAATAGTCCTTTCCGTTAAATTTTTGTTGTCAGACACCGACATCACCAACTCCCAGTAATTGCCTTCCTTTTTTCTGAGCTCAGATTTTGTCTTGAAATCGATTCCAAGATTACCGTGCTCTATAGCATTAATGAGAACTTCCTGGATTCCCAGCTGCATACTGATAATCACATCCTGCTCAATACGGTTCTCCAGGTTACGGGTCAACCTGTACGTAAGCAGGTTCACCAGGGATACGTTGTTACCGATCACGTACCGGCTTGATTCGTGTTTGAGAAATTTTCCGGTTAACACGTCACTTTGCGTTAACCGTCCCACAACCAGGATGTGCTGCAGTTCATCATTGGTGAGTATTGGTATCATCCTGAACCCGATAGTATGAACCTGGCTTGTATTCTTTACCCTGCAGGGGAGCACCACCTCTGCCTCGTTTCCAATGAACACGTCCCGGAAACGGCACAAAAGTAAATCTTTCAGCTGAATGTTATCTTCAAAGGACTTGTCATAAAGAATAGTACGAAAGGGCTTTTGAATGAGATCTTCCTTTTCGAATTTCAATAATTTCAACAGGGCCGGGTTGAAGGTTATTATTCTTCCCAGGGTATCAAGCAGCATCACTATCTCGTTGGTATGGCCGATAATGAGATTCTTCCAGCTAATCTCTTTTTTCATCAGGCTGTAATGGTGGCTGGCCACCCGTATGCTTCGATGAAATATGATAAAACACGCAGCCGAGACGGCGATGTATATCCCGCTGACAGTTACCATCAGCACCAGGGATTCTTTATCCCATGGTACGTCCCGGAAAATAATTACCGCGACCGCGGGAAGAAGCAAAATCAACGCACCCAGCAGCCATTCCGCTATGCGCAGCAATGTAAAGGTTTTAAGAAGCTGGCTTTCTACGATTTGTGAAGGGTCAAATTTTTTCATATAGAAACGCTTTTATAATTTAGAAACCCCGGCAACACCTGTATATATTTTTGACTGAATCGGGCTCATTTTACAAGTATTTTTCATGATGTATTCGAACCGTACGACCCCCGAAGAAAAATCCTTGCATTAATGCCTTTTACCCTTAGGGTAGCCACTTTACCCGTCGCATCTTGATGACTAATTTTTATAGACACAAATGATAATTTAAATAATATTTGTACTGGAAAAAAATCGTATTATATTTATATACTATCCCGGCTTACCCATTGCATCTCAGTATAATTAAAACTGTCCATGTTTCATTGAGGTAGACAATCGCATTAGAAGGCGGGATAAAAAAACAAGTAACCTGCGGGCAGGTTATCGTTCAAATAAATTTACCGGATACCATGATGAGCAAGAAAACAGAACAAAAAAGAATGATCTCACTTTACGATACAACATTGCGTGACGGGGCACAGACCTTCGGCATCTCCTTTTCCCTGCATGATAAAATCCGTATCGCCAGGGAACTGGACAAGTTAAAAATCGACTACATCGAGGGAGGATGGCCTGGATCTAACCCCAAGGACAACCTGTTTTTCTCAGAAATCCGCAAGGCAGACCTCAGCCATTCGAAGATTGCCGCCTTTGGATCAACGAAAAGGCCCAAACTCTCATACCAGGAGGATAGCCTTCTGCAGCAACTTGTGGACTCACAGGCCCACACCATCACCATCGTGGCCAAGAGCTGGGACTTTCATGTTACCGACGCCCTGAATATAACCCTTGATGAAAACCTTGAACTCATTTACGGCACCATTGCCTATCTTAAAGACCGGCAATTCGAGGTTTTTCTCGACGCCGAACATTTTTTTGACGGTTACAAGGCAAATCCCGATTACGCCCTGCAGGCCGTGACAAAAGCACAGGAAGCCGGGGCAGACCTGGTATGCCTGTGTGATACCAACGGCGGCACCCTGAGCCATGAAGTGTACCAGGTCACCAGCACAATACTGAATTCGGTTGATGTTCCTCTTGGGATTCATCCCCATAACGATGCCGGGGTTGCCATCGCCAATGGACAGGAAGGTATACGGGCCGGTGCCGTGCAGGTGCAGGGCACCATTAACGGGTACGGTGAACGCTGCGGCAACTGCGACCTCACCGTGCTGCTGCCCAACCTTTCTCTGAAGATGGGATATCATACCAACGCCGATGAATCACTGGTACACCTTACCGAGGTAAGCCGCTACATCAGCGAGATAGCCAACCTGGCACATAACGAACGGGCCCCCTACGTGGGGGACAATGCCTTCGCCCACAAGGGTGGTATACACGTGTCCGCCCTCAAGCGAAATACAAAGACCTATGAACACGTTGATCCCTCGGTTGTTGGCAACCGGCGAAAAGTTCTCATTTCAGAGCTGGCGGGTAAAAGTAATATCGCCTTCAAGGCGCAGGAGATGGGAATCAAGCTTGACAAGGACGTTGTTCTTCCCACAAAGATACTTAAAGACATTAAAGAACTGGAAGACCAGGGATTTCAGTTTGAAGCGGCCGAAGGGTCATTCGAACTGCTCATCCGGCGGGCAACCGGTGAATATGTGCCATTTTTCACCCTTAAGGGATTCAGGGTTATAACAGAAAAGGACGAATTCAACAGGATGACCTGTGAAGCCACCATAAAGGTCGAAGTTGACGGTATAGTAGAGCACACCGCCGCCAATGGCAACGGCCCGGTTGAGGCCCTTGATAACTCGTTACGGAAGGCGCTTGAAACCTTCTACCCGGAAATTCGCGAACTTCACCTGTCAGACTACAAGGTGCGGGTGCTCAACGAAAAAGAAGGTACCGGTTCATCTGTCCGTGTACTCATTGATCAAAAAATGAGAAGTAAGCACTGGGGCACGGTGGGTGTGTCAACAAATATAATCGAGGCATCATGGCAGGCCCTGGTTGACGGGATTGAATACATGCTGTACAAAAAAAACGAAGACAACACACCTGGAGAATAACAGCAGCGATGTCCACACAACCCATAGGTATCTTTGATTCAGGGATCGGCGGTCTCACCGTGTGCAAGGCAATATCCGATCTTCTGCCTGGAGAGAACATCATATATTTCGGTGACACGGGGCGGTTTCCCTACGGCACACGATCAATGGAAACCATAACACGGTATTCCCGCGAGATAACCGGTTACCTGCGTTCCCGTGATGTAAAGATGATCGTTATAGCCTGTAACACCTCTTCAGCTGCGGCACTTGAAACACTGCAGAATGAGAACGATATTCCCATTATAGGGGTGATCAACGCCGGCGCCCGGGCAGCATGCGGCCGGCTGAAGGGTGAATCCATCGGGGTAATCGGCACAAGGGCAACAATTAAGTCCACCTCATACGTTCAGGCCATTCACCGTATCGACAGCACCATACGGGTGGTTCAGCGGCACGCAACCCTTTTCGTCTCCCTTACCGAAGAAGGCTGGATAGACGACGAGATAACCCGGCTTACCTCAAAAAAATATCTCCAGGAAATGGTTGACCAGGGAGTACGCACGGTAATACTCGGCTGCACCCATTTTCCACTGTTAAAAAAATCCATTAACGATGTCTACCCTGAACTGGATCTCATCGATACAGGTGAAGAGATAGCCTGCGAAGTTGTGGATATTCTTAAAGAAAAAAATCTTGAAAATCCTGCCCCTTATGGCACTATTGAATTATATTCATCAGATATAACCGATGCCATGCAGCGTCTCAAGGAAATGTTTTTCGGCGGAGACGGCATCCCTATACAAAAACTGGTAATAAACGGATAACTATATGACAATCAAGAGGATCTCTTTGTGTCTCACTTTCATATTTATACTGGGGAACGCCCACGCGGTATCTTCATGGGAAGTATTCGACCGGATCATCGCGGTGGTAAACGACACCCCCATAATAAAAAGTGAACTTGAACAAAAATTCGACCGCTTAACCAGCATCAAAAACATAAGAAAGAGCCGCTACAATGTAGAGAAAAGCAGGGTGCTGGATAAGTTTATACAGGAAGCCATAGTACGCCAGGAGGCCGAACGGCAGGCCATCCTTGTAAGCGAAGAGAAGGTGATGATCCACATAAAAAAATTGATGCGCAGCAATAACATCAATTCTCTGGATCAATTTAAAAAAATTGTTGAACAACGTGAAAAAATGCCTTTCCCTGAATATAAAGATGAAATCCGCCAGCAGCTTACCACCGAACAGGTTATCTCTATCGCCATCGGGGTATCACCGCCCTCGCATGAAGAGGCACGCGAATGGTTCAAGAATAACCGGCGCAAGCTGGGATACCAGGTTCACCTGAAACATATCCTCATACGCCCCAAAGACAGGTCATTCTCCGAAGAAAAACGGGTAAGCCAGGAGGTAAAGAACCTTCGAACCCGTATCATCAGGGGAGAATCCTTTGAAAAGATCGCGGCCGAATATTCACAGGATCCCGGTTCGGCCCGAAACGGCGGCGATCTTGGCTGGGTCAGCCTTGCCGAGCTTGATCCCTACATGGCAAACAAGGTTCACCGCATGCGCAAGCCGGGCCAGCTATCGGGGGTCATCAAGTCGGGCTACGGGTATCATATCGTGAAATACCTTGGCCGGCGGGCCATGCCCTATGAAGCTGTAGAGAACAGGATACTGAACATGCTCTACCAGCGAAATATGCAGGTGCAGTTTGAAAAATGGGTTGCCCAGATGCGCAGAGAATCCGACATAAAGATATACATGGAAAACTACGTGAAGTCATAAAGGGGGACCCTGTGGGCCTTTCTCTGCTTATTTATGTTGATACCGGCATCCTTAATGATGAACTGCTGACTTTTAACGATATCTACGTCCCTGAACACCTGAATACCCTGCTGACCAAAAACAGGCAGTTTGATAACATTATCTATTCAGTTCCGGAAGAATACTCCGGAAAGCTTCAGGGTACAAAGGGTGTCATTTCAAGAACAGGAAGTGATACCATAGACTTCTGGAAGCAGGCATTCCAGCAGACAGGAGCTGATACAATAATAAAAGTATACGCTGATGCCCCCTTTCTTGACGCCGAAATCATTGAAGACATGATACAGCATCATACCGGCTACGGGGCCGAATACACCTATTCCTGGAATTTACCCGAAGGGTATGCCTGCGAAGTCTATTCGAAAGAGCTCATCGATTCAGTTCCGGCCTCCTATGACAAAGAACTGTCATTTCGCCAGATCATACAGTCAAACATCAACCAGTTCGACGTGGAACTGTATTTCAGAAATCCCGATCTGCGCCAGTTACGGCTCAGCTTCAGGTCATCTGATACGCTGAATAACCGGGTAATGAAAAACATCATCCGGGTGCACGGGGGCATTCCCCCTTATGCCGCCATAGAATCACTGGTGAAAGACAACCCGGATGTGCTGCGGGTAGCCCCCACCTACATCGAACTTGAACTATACGGCGGGTGTCAGCTTGACTGCGTATTCTGCTACAGGAACACCCTTGATCATGAACACGGCCCCATGACAGGCGGCACACTTGATACCGTGCTTGAAGGTGTTGACCAGTTCGCCCTTCCAACTACCGTATGCCTGGGCGGTTCAGGTGAACCCCTTATGCATGAAAATTTTTATGCAATGCTGAAGAAAATAGCAGAAACTACATCAGTTGATACCGTTGTAATAGAGACCAACGGCATACTGGCCGACGGCAATTACGCTACCGCCCTGCAGTCCCTCACCGGGGCCAGGGTAATAACCATCGTGAACATAAACGGCATAAACAGCGACACCTACCAGTCAATTCACGGCGCCGATTATTTTGATACGGTCAACGCAAATGTTACCCGCCTCAGGGACGCCCTGAAAGACACCACCCATCAGCTCTTCGTGCAGGTAATGAAGATCAACGAGACCGAACCCCACCTTGACCAGTATTACGATTTCTGGGAAAAACAGCAGGTGTCCATAATATTACAGAAACAGAACACCTGCCTGGGACGTATAGAGGACAGGCGGTATTCCGACCTCACCCCTTTTGAGAGAACACCATGCTGGCACCTGCAGCGTGATATGTATATACTCTATGACGGCACCGTGGCATTCTGCAAGCAGGACGTCGACGGGAAGAACAGCGCCGGCAGCCTTGCCGAAAAATCCATGGTTGACATATGGAAGGATGCCGCGCCTGCTTTTCTAAATGATTACAGGGGCCGCCTGTCCACCTCCCCTGATTGTGCCGTCTGCGACGAGTGGTTCACCTTCAATTTCTGATACAACCGGAAGCAGAAAACCAATGAACGAGCCCCGGGTTACCGCCATAATACAGGCAAGAATGCAGTCAACCAGGCTTCCCGGCAAGGTCTTAAAACCACTGGCCGGAAAGCCACTGATCGCCCATGTTATAAACAGGAGCAAGCAGATAACTCCAGTTCACCGGGTGGTGCTTGCGGTGCCTGATGATACTGAAAACCGCCCCCTGCTGGCACTGGCCGACACCATGAAAATAGAATCCTTCGCCGGATCAAACCAGGATGTACTTGCCCGATTCTACCTGGCAGCTGAAAAATTCGGCGGCGACTATATCGTGAGAATAACCGGCGACAATCCCTTCACCGACCCCGTGTATGCCGGCAAAACCCTGCGCGCCGCAATAGAACATAATGCCCACCGCTCTACCCTTGACGGCCTCCCCCTGGGAACAGCCGTTGAAGTTATCAGCTTTGACGCCCTGCAACAGGCATACCGGGAAAGCAGCCAGCCCTATCACCGGGAGCACGTGACCCCCTATATCAAGGAACACCCGGAAAAGTTTACCCTAGTGCACACCTCATCAGGATTTCAGTCACCTTTCCCTGACCTGCGCCTCACCGTTGATACACCTGAAGATTTCGCCCTTGCCGCAGTACTGTATGAAAATCTCTATGACGGCACCATTTTTTCCCTTGAATCCGTAATAACATTTTTGCAAAAAAAACCCGCCTACCTTGACATCAACAGCGGGATAACCCAGCGCCCCATGACCTCATGGGAAGGTGACGATGCCTGAACGCCATTATCATATCATTACCAGCGCCGGCCCCCTCACGGGAACGGGACACCTGCAGCGGATGATGCTCCTTGCATGGTACCTCAACCATCACACCGTGCACACCGCCACCCTGCAGCTGCACGAAAAGAACCCCCGCATTCCCCAGGAGATCACCCCCTTCATCACCGGCGACGTGCCACCCCGCACCGATCTCATCATACGTGACATGCGTGATTCAACCCCGGAAAACATGGAAACACTGCGCCGGTCTGCCCCGGTGCTGGTGATAGACGACGAGGGCACAGGTGCCGGGTTGGCCGATGGCCGCCTGTACCTGCTTCCCCGCCCGGAAAGCAATCTTTCGGCCGGGCCGAAGTCACCCGGTTTTTTTCTCTACGGTTACGGCATCTATACCGGCATCACCCCGGCGTCAGAGCCCGTTACAAAAGATATCGATATCTCCATTTACAACGGCACTATGGCGGCGGACGAACATGCTTCCAAAATGCAGCAACTGCTCCCTTCAAACATAACCGTTGGCATTCTGCAGGGTTCCCGCAGCCATATCATCCAGCCGGGTGATACGGCCAATGAACAACCGGCTGATTATACTTCACTGCTGCTACGTTCCCGTTGTGTATTGTCACATTTCGGCATACTTCTGTATGAGGCCCATCTCTGCGAATGCTCCCTGCTAAGCATCAACCCTACCCGGTATCATTCACACCTGGCAGACATCACACCCCTGCCCGTTTACAACCTGGGAATCATGGACACCCTTGACGCCTCCACCCTTCAAAGCACTATCCATACTATACTGCAACAGAATAATTCCGTTTCATGTACACCCTCATGGGTGCGGCAGCAAATTGAAGAGAACCTGCAGCAATGCGTACACTGGCTTACCACGTTACCGTTTTATCGTTGACGTTTTTTCCATTTTTCCCACACTCTGAACCTTAATCCGATACATCATTTATGACGAGAGGTTCCAATGGGAGATTCAGCCTGTTATAAAATTCTGAAATCACATCTTGTTGAAGGCCGGTGTGAAGCCGGTGAAGAGATAGGAATAACAATAGATCAGACCCTCACCCAGGACGCCACCGGAACAATGGCATACCTGCAGTTTGAGGCGATGGACATACCCCGGGTGAAAACTGAACTCTCGGTTTCTTACGTGGATCACAATACCCTGCAGATGGGTTTTGAGAACGCGGATGACCACAAGTACCTTCAAACCATGAACTCCAGGTACGGCATATATTACTCGAAGGCGGGAAACGGCATCTGCCACCAGGTGCACCTTGAACGCTTCGGCAGGCCGGGTGCAACCCTGCTTGGCTCTGACAGCCATACCCCTACCGGCGGAGGCATCGGCATGATCGCCATCGGCGCGGGGGGGCTTGACGTTGCAGTGGCAATGGGCGGGGGCCCCTTCTACATGACCTGTCCGAAGGTGGTGAACATACAGCTCATCGGCACTTTGCGCCCATGGGTTACCGCCAAGGACGTGATACTGAAGGTACTTGAACTGCTTACCACCCGTGGAAACGTGGGCTCTGTAGTTGAATACACCGGCCCCGGCATCCACACATTGAGCGTACCCGAGAGGGCAACCATCACCAACATGGGAGCCGAGCTTGGGGTAACCACATCACTGTTTCCCAGCGACCAGGTAACCAGGCAATTTTTAAAAGCACAGTCAAGGGAAGACGCGTGGGTTGAAATACTACCCGACCCCGATGCCAGCTACGCGAAAATAATCGAGATAGACCTTTCAACCCTTGAGCCCATGGTGGCATGCCCCCATTCACCCGATAACATCAAGAGAATATCAGACATCAGGGGGATGAAGGTTGACCAGGTAGCCATAGGAAGCTGCACCAACGCCTCGTATAAAGACCTGGCCACCGTGGCAACCATACTCAAGAATAAAAAGGCCCATCCGTCTGTAAGCTTTATAGTGGCACCGGGATCCCGCCAGGTATTTGAGATGCTGGCAAAGGACGGCCTGCTTACTGACCTGATAGCCAGCGGCGCCCGTATCATGGAATCAGCATGCGGCTTCTGTATCGGTTCGGGGCAGGCCCCCATCACAGAAGGGATATCCCTCAGAACAAACAACCGTAACTTTGAGGGCCGATCAGGCACCAGCACTGGTCAGATATACCTGGTAAGCCCCGAAACAGCCGCTCTTTCGGCGCTTACCGGAACGCTGGTTGATCCCCTTGACCACCCAGCCGATGAATACCCGTCAATACCCATGCCCGAAAGCTTTGTCATCGATGACTCCATGATCATACCCCCGTTTACCTCGGATGAGCCCGTATTCAGGGGACCCAATATCGGTGATCCACCCTACACAGAACCGCTGATGAACGAGATCCAGGGAACCATCGGCCTCAAGGTGGGTGACAAGATCACAACCGATCATATAATGCCTGCAGGTCCACGGCTGAAATTTCGCTCTAATATACCTGAATACTCACGGTACGTATTTGAGAATGTAAACCCTGAATTTTCAGGATATACTCTCGAAAACAAGAAGAAGGGAATTTTTACCGCCATCATCGCCGGTCACAGCTACGGGCAGGGGTCAAGCAGGGAACATGCCGCCATCTGTCCCATGTACCTGGGGGTTCGTGTTGTCATCGCCAAATCATTTGAGCGAATTCATTCCACAAACCTTGTCAATTTCGGAATTCTTCCACTGATCTTTAACGATGAGAACGACTACGGGAAGATTGATACATCACAGGATTTCGCAATACATGACGTCCGTTCGCTGGTTAAAAAAGGTACCGGTATACCGGTTCATGTGAATGGAACAGTAATACATTGTACATTATTCGCTTCAGACAGGCAGCGGGAAATACTCCTTGATGGGGGTCTTTTAAATTACACGAAAAAAAAGGTTTAAGCGATCATTTCAACCAGTTTTACATTAAATCCGCAGAAAGGTACCCACCCCTTTCTCCTGGCCTTGTCGGCGTTCATAATAATATAGGGCATGTATTCAGGTTCATATGGTTCACGCAAAAGGGCCCAGCCGATTTCATGCAGCAGCCTGTTGCCTTTCCTGTTGTTACACCACCTGCAGGCACACACCAGGTTAAACCACGTGGAAAACCCATCCCGCATGGACTTCCCCGTTACCGACTCCCAGCGGCTTCTGGGAATTACATGATCAACGGTGAGGTCCCTCATGGTAAACCGTTCGCCACAGTACTGGCAGCGCATATCATCGCGGTATATCACGTTCAGCTTTGAGAATACCACCCGACGTCTGGGCAGCTTGTTATAGTGAATTATTGAAATGACTGAAGGAATTTTGAGGGTAAGCGATGGTGATTTTATAAAGCGATCTTCTTCCAGCACAGACACTGCCTTCTCTGCCAGCATAAGGCATATCGCTTCTTTGACGGTGGTAATCCTTATGGGCACAAAACCTGCGTTTAGAACTAACACTTCTGAATTAAGCATGACATTTACTCGCGCCGGGTAAGTTGTATAGTATGTGTTCGCATAACAAGTTCTCCATTATGAACATAAATCGTTAATTGGTATGTTTTAACTATCATATTGGCCAGATTCTTCCCGTCAAGCAGATTAGTATCAATTTTTTATTGCACATTTAACGGCTATCATTTATCCTGAGAACAGCCATTGCGTTTTGTTTTCTATTTATATAATAAAACTGTCCAGGAGAATCCTGATATGAATATTACAAACCTCCGTTTTTATATTACCATACTAACTATTATCATAATTACAGGTACCATGTCCGGCTGCGGACTAAAAGTACCGGTAAAAGAGATGTCACTGGCACATTACACTATTACAGCTGCCGATGAAGTTAAGGCAGAGAAATATGCCCCCGATGAATACAAGAAGGCAAAGGAAAAGTTGTATGAGTCCCATCAGTTACTGAAAGATGAAAAGGACTCCGCCGCGAAAAAGGCCGCGGAAGAGTCACGTGCGCTTGCAAAGCAAGCTATCGAAAAGTCTTTACCCCCGCTGGCACAGGACACCCTGGCCGAAGCGAAAGCTAAATATGATGAAGCCACCCTGCTCAATGCCGAGACCCTGGCATCCGATGAGTATACAAAGACCGCTGAGCAGATAAGCACCGCCGAGGCCCTCTTTGGTGAAACAAGCTATCGTGATTCATACCAGGCATCCTTAGCTGCCATTACAAGCGCCCAGGCGGCTATCGACAAGTCACGACAGAGCATCCCTGGTCTCGAAGAGAAGATCGCCTCGCTGCATGAAAAGGCCGATACCATTGCTAAAAACAGGGGTGATGACTTTGCCGCTACCGAACTGGCCCTTGCCAGGCAGCAACTGGGCGATGCCTCTACAAGTCTGAAAAATAACAACATTAAAAACGCCCTGCCGGGCATAGCCGAGGCAGAAAAGGCACTTGAAATGGCGCAGGCAAAAACAGAGAAGGGACGGGCACTGGAGTCCCTCGACGCGGCGAGAGGAGCCTATACCGCGGCAAGTGAACATAAAAACGCGTCTTTAATCAAAGAAAAACTATCCGCATCAGCAACACTTATTGCCGCTGCCGAAGAATCACTGCAGCAGAAGGCATATGGCGATTCCTATCAAAAATCACAGGAAGCCTTGACCATACTAAACGCGGCACTTATTTCCATGGAGAAACGATCAGAAGAAGAAAAGCAGAAAGAAGGATCAGATATTGCAACCGGTGAGAAACCCCTGCAGGAATACGTGGTAAAATACAGGCCGGGAAGCCGTGACTGCCTGTGGCGTATTGCCCATAAAGTGTATAATAATGCACGGCTATGGCCCTATATTTACATTGCAAACAGGGATCAGATCAAGGACCCCGACCTGATTTATCCGGGACAGAAATTCGTGATACCTTCAATACCTGACAGCCAAAAAGAAATGAACGGGGAAAATATTGAAACCGGTGATACCGATGAAGATAATGGCACAGATACAACCAGGAAAAAAGACGAAGTGGCCGACAAGCCGAAGGATGTTGAAGACGGTACCGGTGATATTGCACCGGGTACAGAATAACAGGCATACATCTCCATACGCTGCAATTGCGGCAACAATTATGCTGATGCTTACCTTCTACGGGTCACCGGCATTGGCAAAAGGGGTTCCCCTGGATTCCATCTACATATCCAGGAGGGCACCCGCCTATACCCGGCTTCTGCATACCCGTCTTGATTCATATGCCGCCGTGTCCGCTTCATACGCCGACAACTCGGTTATCTGCGCTGAATGGATAGATGGAAACCGGCTTGTGTACATAAAGGAGCTTGATTCATATATCAACCACGTCTACCTGTTCAACATACATACACGGGAAAAAAAGAAAATTTACAGTTTCAACGGCACACTGATTACCTCGGGGATTGCCATGTCCACCCGCTCACTGGTAATTAAATATTTTGATACCAAACACCCCCCACGGGTAAAAACCATACTCCTTAACTGCATAAACGGAAAGGCGGCACAACTGCCCCTCAAAAGGCCTGCGGCAGATTTTACCATTGACCCGGGGGGCTCATCGGTACTTTTTAACACCGGAAAGGGTATCTATTCCCTCAATACATCAACCCGCACCCATCACCTGAAAGTTCCTTCCAAAAGGTATGCAGGTTACGGACTGGGCAGTTCCCGCGTTCTCCTGTATCCCGCACCCGGTGGCAATAGTTCCCTGTTTATAGCTGGAGAGGCGGGTTCTTATAAAGGTACCATCACCGGGCTCCTGAAAAAAAATACCCTCACCGATTTAACATCCGCTACCGAAATTTTCTGGACCGCCAGCAATACCTTAATGTACAGGAGCGGCGGCCCCGGGTCGTACAATGTGCGGGTGTACAATATATCATCCAGGCATTCCAGCTACCTGGTGAAGGGATCAATGGATACCTGTCTCACCTACCAGCACAGCGCCCGCACCGCGGCTTTTTGCCATGACCAGATGCTGTACCTCCATGATACCCGTTCGGGTATCACCAGCTTCACCGGAATTGAAACCGACGAACCACGAATATCCCCCACGGGTCAGTATATCAGCTCATTATTGTATGGCAGGCTTTTCATAATCAACAGGAACATACTGCTGAAGAAACAGGTGATACTGGGGCGCTACTGGAAAAAGCTGCTTTTTCATTACAAATCAGTTATGAAGCGGAAAAGATGGCACAAAAATGAGTATTCGTCAAAATACATCACCCGTAAACAGAATGCCTACAGGAAACTGCTCTCGGATTAATGTTTGACGTGCGCAGCTGCGTATGTTCACCTGTGCACCCATTAACCGGGAATAATTACATGTTACCAGCAGCAAACGGAGGAACCATGGACAGAAACCTTGCGCTTGAAGTAATACGTGTTACAGAGGCCGCCGCCTTGAATGCCAGCCGCTATCTGGGCAGGGGAGACGAGGAACTTGCCTACAAGAGTGCCGTTGAAGCCATGGCAAACGCCTTCAAGTCGGTTAATGTTAATGGATACATCGTGTGCGGGATCAGTGATCCCACTTCAGAATTATACCGCGGCCTGTCCACCGGAAATTCCGATGGTCACGAGGTCGACCTGGCCCTTAGTCCACTTGACGGTCCTTCCACCTGTGCGGAGGGGGGACATAATGCTATCTCGGCCATTACTATAGGCGAAAGAGACTCACTGTTCAAGGCACCACAGATATACATGGAAAAGATCGCCGTTGGTCACCTTGCCCGTGGCGTTATCGATATTACCGCCCCTCCAGAGGTTAACATCAAGAGGGTTGCCCGGGCCAAGGACAAGTATATAGAGGACTTAACCGTGTGCATACTGGATCGTGAGCGTCACCGTGAACTTGTGCAAAAAATACGTGCGGTGGGTGCCCGGATCAAGTTGATAAAGGACGGGGACATATCCGGCGCCATTGCCGCAGGCCTGGAGGATAAATCAATCGACATCCTCATGGGTGTGGGTGGAGCCATGGAGGGTATTCTATCCGCATCGGCATTAAAATGCCTTGATGGCGATTTTCAGGCCCGATTTGTGTACCGCAACGATGAAGACAGGGAACTGGTGAGAATGACCGGTGAAAATGACCTTGACAGAATCTATACTATTAACGATCTTGCCAGGGGTCAGAACCACATGTTCTCAGCAACCGGCATCTCTGATGGTGAACTGCTGCCAGGGGTACAGTTTTTCTCAGGTGGGGCACGCACCCATTCTTTTGTCATGCGGGCAAAAACTCACACCCTCAGGTACATTACCGCAATTCATCATTTTGATTATAAACCCATGTATTGATGAATAAAGGAGCCGATGATGGAAGTACTTGGAGAAATTATACTGCAGCACCAGACATGGTCCATACTACTGGGCGTGATTGCTGTTCTTCTGGCCGCGCTGGTAATGGGAAGGTACAAAATACTTGCCATTATACTGGTCATTTTTTCAGCATTTATATTTTACGTGACCATTCATGGGAAACATGTATTTAAGAATGATATTAATACTATAAAAGAACACACGCACGAAAAAACAATTGATAATATACAGTAAAAATTGTATAGTTGATATTTATTATTATATGAATGGGAGTCAATGGTGAAACTATCACTTGTTAAAAATCAGAACATAAGCTCACGTGTGTCCGACCTGGGTAAAGCACTGGCCCCTTCGGGCATAAGGGAGTTTTTTGATATTGTCTATTCTACCCCCGACTGCATTTCCCTTGGTGTGGGTGAACCTGATTTCGTTACCCCCTGGAGAATTTCTGACGCAGGAATACTGTCGATCAAGGACGGGTATACCCATTATACCCCCAACAAGGGAATATTAGAATTGCGGCAGCTGGTATCCGATTACGTGATGAATCGCACAGGTATCGAGTACAGCGCCGAAGAAGAGATATTTATCACCCTTGGTGTCAGCCAGGGGCTTGACGTGGCTCTTCGAAGCATTGTAAATCCGGGTGACGAAGTCATATTTTTCGAGCCCTGCTATGTCTCATACCCTGCCACAATACAGCTGGCACAGGGGGTTCCCATAGCAATTCCCATGTACTTTAAGGATAATTTCAGCATCGACCTGGAAGCACTTGAGAAGGCCATAACCGGCAAAACCAAGGCAATTCTGTTAAACTATCCCGGAAATCCAACCGGCGCCACCATTGACAGGAGCACACTAAAAGCCATAGCCGGGCTGGCTGTAAAACACAATCTTATCGTGCTGTCTGACGAGATCTATGAATCACTGACCTACGATACCGATCATTTTTCTATAATATCCCTCCCCGGCATGAAAGAACGTACTATTTATCTGAACGGGTTTTCAAAATCTCACGCCATGACCGGCTGGCGACTTGGATACACCGCGGCCCCCCGTGAGCTTCTTGATATCATGGTTAAAATACATCAGTATACCGCCCTGTGCGCTCCCTCTATCGCCCAGTATGCCGCCATTGAAGCTGTTGCCAGCGCGGATAAAGATGTTTCCAAGATGAAGTCTCATTACGAGAAAAGACGTAATTTCATAGTAAACCGTTTTCGCGAGATAGGACTGCCCTGTCACATGCCAGATGGAGCATTTTACGTCTTCCCCGACATTTCTTCAACGGGGTTAAACGCGAAGGATTTCGCCCTTGAACTTCTCAAGTCAGAAAAAGTGGCAGTTGTTCCCGGAGACGCCTTCGGGTTACATTGCGGAAATCACATACGTTGTTCCTTTGCTACTTCCATAGAAAACCTGAAGGAGGCAATGAAACGGATCGAACGTTTTGTCGCTTCAAGGGGATAGAATATCATGTCGTTTCTTATAGACGGGTTCAATCTTATATACAAGTTTCCTGAACTTGAAGCCCTCATGTACGAAAATGACCTGTCAGGGGCCAGGGAGGGGCTTCTGTCTCTTCTGAAAAAATACGAAAAAATTACCGGGAAGCATATACGAATAGTTTTTGACGGTAAGAAAGAAAGATCCATCGAGATTAAAAGCGAAAAATGCGGCACCATCGACGTGTACTATTCCCTTGAATATTCAGCCGACCATCTCATCAAGCAGTTTATAAAAAAAGACATCAATCCCCGGTCTAAAACTGTCATCACTTCCGATAAGGATATCATAGTGTACGTCACCCGGCACAGGGCCAGGGTAAAGACCAGCGAAGAATTCGCTGACGAAGTGCAAAAGACCATCAGGGAATGGGAAGAGGCACAGGTTCCTGAGAAAGAAGTAGATCCATCCCTCTCCAGCGAAGAGATCGCCTACTGGGAGAAGCTCTTTACCCGCAGAAAAAAAAGCTGATTTTATTACAATTCCGCCGCCAGCACTGCCGCCCCAATGGCACCGTTCTCCTGGGCGTTCACCGATACCTCGATACTGAGACCAAGCTTTTCCTCGAGGGCTTTCACCACGCCGCTGTTCTTGGCAACCCCCCCTGTCATCATAACCGGTTCCCTTACACCTGTCCGATGGGCCATCGCCCCAACCCTGGCAGCTATTGATTCATGTATGCCTGCAATAATATTCGGCCGTTCTTCACCCTTGGATATAAGTGAAATAACCTCGGATTCTGCGAACACGGTACACAGGCTGCTTATCTTTGAAGGTTTTTCCGCTGATAATGAGATATCTCCGAACTCATCCAGGTCTACCTCCAGTGCCCTTGCCATCACCTCTAGAAATCGGCCTGTTCCCGCAGCACATTTATCATTCATGGCAAAATCTTTTACCTTCCCGTCTTCATCAATGACAATGGTTTTACTGTCCTGCCCCCCAATATCAATTATGGACCTTATATGAGAATTCAGGTAATGGGCACCCTTCGCGTGACAGGTGATCTCTGTAACAGCTTTATCGGCCAGTGTAACACTGTTTCGTCCGTAGCCAGTTGAAACGATTTTGTCTATTTCTTCTTGTGATATCCCCAGTTCTGCAAGCAGTTCATCCACCGCCCTTCTCCCGGCATTTTCGGCATTATAGCCGGTAAACACAACTTTTGTTCCAAGAAGGCTGCCATCTTCAAGAATTGCTGCCTTCGTCGTTATAGACCCAATATCCAGTCCAAGTGTCTTCATTCTAAACCCAGCCTCTCATCCTGTGAAAATATAATATTTTTATTCTTCTTCGTCTTCCATGATCTGCATCTTGTATTCAAGTGGCAGATATTTGATAATGTTTCGTGGTTCGAACTCGTTTTTCTTTATTGCTCCGATTACAATAATACCGGTTATATCCCCTTCGGTCTTTCTGAATTCCCTGAATTTCACAGGAACCTTCATTGACATGGAATCAAACCGCCATCTCGTGTACAGGGCCTGCCCGACAGCACCTTCCAGTTTGCGCACCATCAGGTTCACGATACTCTCTTTTACCCTGTCCTTGACACGGGCAGCTTCCGCTGAAACATCCTGGCTGCCCGGCACCGATCCTTTCTCCCTGAATAAATAATACGATTCAAGCTCATCTCTGGGCACATCAAGACAGTCAGCAAGCTGCGTGCTGTCTGAAACATGATGGGTGCCGTGCATGATGCAGGTATAGCAGGATTTTTTCACCCGGGTTTGTGAGCAGTGAACACACAAAAGAAACGAAACCGCCACCAATATCCACAAGCCGGCTTTCTTTAACCGAATCTCATTCATCAGCGTGCCTTCTCAAGACTTTCGTCGAAAAAATCCATCATTTGATTAAGACTTGACCTGCAGAATTCCCAGTCATGCACTTTATACTTTTTCTCCACGTACTGCAGCTTGACATCTCCCTTTCCCCTGTCCAGTTGTTTAAATCGTATGGCCATCAGCCGGGACTGCCCTATGGGGGAAAAGTTATCCTTGTTTCCATGGGCAATAAACACGTTAAAATCGGTCATACTTTTTACCATGGTAATCAGGTTGTCCTTCTCTTTCCACCTGTCCTTGAAATCCTGGTATTTTCCATATACTGCCGTAAAGCTTCTGTTTCGTATTACGGATTGTTTATCATAATATCCAGCCAGCCCCCCTGCTGATATAAACAATTGGGGATACATGGCGGCGGTCATAAATGCCCCCCGTGCACCCATACCAAATCCGCATATGCCTGTTTTTTCCCTGTCTGCGGCAATGGCAAAGGTTCTCTGCAGGTATGGCAGCAACTCTTCTCCCAGCCATGAGGGGGCACTTATATCACCCCATCGTACTTTGGTCTCCGGAAAATATTCGGTAGCGTACACGCATCTGCGGATATCCGGGCTCACGATCACCATCCCATACCGGTCAGCGTACGACTCTATGGCCGTGTTCACCCGCCAGTCTGACATGGTTCCGTCATATTCAGGCAGGGCGATCAGCACCCTGCTGTTATCTCCTGCCTTATAGTCTTTTGGGAAGTATACCTGTATTTTAACCTTTTGCTGGCAACCCTCCCGGGTACAGGGTACTTCCAGGTCATACAGCCATTTCCCCGGTACAATAGTACCCTTATAGGTAAACATCCTTCCACCCGCGCAACCTGCAAGCACGAGATACGCAGAAATCATTATAACAATTGTTTTCTTCATTATGATACCATCCGGGAAATACTAGTTCTGAAATCCATACGCGGCAAAATTCTACAGGCCGCGTGGATTATTTCAAGAACTAAAATATAAACCCGGATAAAACAGTGCCTGCGTCATGTTATTCCGGTATATAGCCCTCTTCTTTCAGGCTGAGGTAGGATGTATTGCTCACGATCAGGTGATCGATGAGGGGTATACCCACCAGCTTGCCGGCTTCATGCAGCCGCCTGGTGGTATGAATATCGTGTGGTGAGGGGGTAAGAATTCCAGAAGGGTGGTTATGGGCCACGATAACTGATGAGCCAGACTCGCGAATGGCTTCCCTGAATATCTCCCGGGGGTGCACAATGGTTTCGGACACGGTGCCAACCGACACCCTTGTTTTTCGCAGCACGTGGTTCTTGTTGTTCAGCACCAGCACCCAGAATTCTTCTTTCCGCGAACATGCCATTTCACCATGCAGCAGCCGCCATACCTTCTGTGGACAGTCAACCGGCGGCACCACCTCCCTTGGCAGTAGAAGCCTTCTCCCCAGCTCAATGGATGCCTGCAGCCGTATGGCCTTCTTTATCCCAAGACCGCTTACTGATGCCATCTCACGTATACCTGCCTGGTACATGTCATCCACGCATACAAACTGTTTCATCACATCCATGGAGACTTCCAGTACGTTTCTGCTGCGCGACCCCGTACCGATGATTATGGCCACCAGTTCATAGTCTGCCAGCACCCGTATGTCCTCCCCCTTCTCACATCGCTGCAGGGGCATATCCTGTATTCCATTCTTCAGTAATTCAGTCATCAGCAACTCACCTTCCCCGTGACCCTTTTACGGTCGCAATATAAACATGTCATTACCCTTACATACGTAGAAACGACCCCCGGCAGAAAAAAAAATGGCATTTTTTTAATATTTTTCGCATTAATGGGGAAGGGATTTTTTTATTTTTCCCAATTCTTCGGATTTTGTAAAATATATTTACGAATACTGATCAATGCATTTTGATCGCGGATTATATGATCATAAAACCTGCCCTGCCATGCAAATTTAGATTTGATTTTCCGGGATTCAAATGTTGTACGTCCTTTATACCATCGGATAATTCCTGATATATTCTGGCGAATCATTGGATTATATTCACCTGTTATACCGCCCCCATTATTGATAGAGACGCGATTAATCGCATCGCTATCAATAATGATAATTCCATGAATATGATCAGGCATAACCACGAAATTATCCAACCTGGTATTATCAAAATGATCCGGTATTTCCTGCCATAATCGATATGCAATTTCCCCGCATTCAGACAAAACCATTTCCCCATTGATAATTTCACCAAAAAGGTATTCCCGGTTTTTCGTGCAGATGGTTATAAAATAATATCCGGGTGATGAGTAATCCCATCCCTGCAACCGTGCAGATTCTATCCGTTATTTATTATTATACAGGGTCATTGTTATATCCTTCAGTTTGTTCATTGAGATACCAGGTACCGTCGACCAGCCAGGTCCGTCGAGACGCGATTCATCGCGTCTTTACAGGTTATCGCCGAGACGCCAGGTCCCGTCAAGACGCCAGGTCCTTTACAGGTTTCGTCGATCTATAGCATTATCGCAGATCATACCGTTTACGATACCCGCCACGTATGAAAAAGTATGATGGTACCTGATCCTGAGTGCACAGATGCGGTATCTTCGTTCATACGGTTGCTGAGGCCTTTGCTTCCCCGTTCCAGCACGTCGCTGCGAAGGCTGTATGCAAGGCCGCGTGTTGTGACAGTTGCGGTTATATCAAGAGGCATGATGGTAACAAAATTTACGCCGCTTCCTTCCCTGTGGATTTGCGCAGTAGCAGATTCATGCACACACCTGATACTGGCATTTTCTGTTTTTATTGTGATTACAGCATCATAATTTGCTAATACCATGATGTTGCAAAAATGATGGTCAGCCCGTCCTCCCAGTGCTCCAAAAATATCTATGGGGGCAGGTGACATGGATAAGGCGTATTGGATTGACAATTCCATATCGCTCGAGTCTTTATCCACCGGGTAAGAAACAATTACCGTGTCAGGATCAACGGTAACCTCAATGGAGTCCAGATCTCCAACCAGTACGTCAGGCCTCATGCCAATTTTTTGCAAATGATTGGCGCCCCCGTCGGCCGCAATTATTGTGGTATACTTGACAAGCTCGCCCTTCAGCCATGAATAATCATCAATAGATCCGTTGCCGATAATAGCTGTTTTTTGCATATCCATGTGTCTTCTCTTTTTTTATGGTGGTTAGATGTAGTACACTCATTGTGATAGTTGGCAAACACATTTCTTCTTCACCCGGCAACTTTTCCACCTCTTTTTGGGAATGTGTTTGCCCAAACAACCCAAATTTAACTTGCACCTTTCAATAAAAACTGTATAGACTACCATGAACAACACGGGAGGCGACAACCATGACTACAGGTATATACAAAGAACTTTCAAAAAAACTGCTTCTTGAGCAATCATCTCTCCTGCCCCGGATATGGGCAGAGGTGGCCGATCCGGTTGACGCGGGGATACTCAATGCTCTTCCCGGTACGGTGGAAGAACTTTCCACCCGGCTTGGCATGGACACCGAAAAGCTTGAAACCCGGCTTCATGAACTTTTCATGAGGGGTGCGGTCTTTGAGAAAATAAAAAACGGGGTAACCACATGGCGTATGCCCCGAAATATCATACAGTTTCATGACGCCTCCCTGCTCTGGAAAGATATTCCACAAAGCCTTATTTCCCTGTGGGTAGAGTTCATGGATACCGAGTATCCCGAACTGCTGAAACTGGTTACCACCCATGGAATACCTTCCTTTATGCGGGTAGTCCCCATTAACGTGAACCTGGAAACACAAAGCCAGGTGCTGGTAAGCGAAGATGCCCGCAGGATGGTAGAAGAAGCAGAAATACTTGCGGTGGTTGACTGCGTGTGCCGTCTTTCCAAGAAAAAATGTGACGCCCCCCTGGAAGTATGCCTGCAGATGAACCGTGGTGCCGAGTACACCATCAAAAGGGGCACCGGCCGCCAGGTCACCAAACACGAGGCCCTTGATATACTGCAGAAATCTGAAGATGCGGGACTGGTACACCTGGTGGAGAACAGGTCTGGCATGGGTAACGCCATATGCAATTGCTGCACCTGCTGCTGCGAGATGCTCAGCTTCGCAGGGAACGCCCCCACCGCCGGGGTCCTTGCAAAAAGCCGTTTCGGCGCGGTGGTTGACGAAAACACCTGCACGGGATGTGCCCGGTGCATGGATATCTGCCCCATGGAAGCCATCAGCATGCCCCAGGGATTTGCCATGATCTCACCGGAAACCTGTATCGGCTGCGGCCTGTGCGTCACAACCTGTCCTTCAGGTTCAATCAGCCTTAACGAAATCCGTCCCCCTGATCATATTCCTACGTAGGATCCACAGTGAAAGGATCACCGCGAAGGCGCGAAGTACGCAGAGATCGCTAAGAGTTTCGTTCCTTTCAACGTATTTACATGTTCTTTTGTTATTTCAATCCATATTCTTTTTTTCTGTTAAAAAATAAGGTTTTCTTAATGTTTAAATTACATAAAATCCCAGCCTTTAAAACTTTTTTAAAATAAACATTCAACCATTTCTCTCTCAAATATAAAAACGCACTGAATATATATTGAAAAACTCTTTGCGTACTTCGCGCTCTTTGCGCCTTTGCGGTGATCCTTAAAATATTCACAAGTCCTGATAATTCTGCTTGCATCGAAAACACTGATTTTATATATTCAGTTTTATGAGTGAATCATGTGACATTAAAAAACTGAACACCCAGCGGCTCACCGAGTCGGTGAAGGGATCGGGATGAGCTGCTAAAATAGGTCCGGCGGACCTGCAGGCAGTCATGCGGGGGCTTGACGTCCCCATTGATCTTAACGTACTTGTGGGCATGGAATCCAGTGATGATGCCGGGGTCTACCGGTTAGATGACCACACCGCCCTGGTGCAAACCCTGGATTTTATCACCCCCATCGTTGACGATCCCTACGTGTTCGGCAAGATAGCCGCGTGCAACAGCCTTTCAGATGTGTACGCCATGGGTGGTACCCCCCTTACCGCCATGAATATAGTATGCTTTCCCCTTGGAAAGTTCTCCCTTGATATTTTGCAAAAGACATTGCAGGGGGGGATGGACGTTCTAAAAAGCAGCGGTGTGCAGCTTTTAGGGGGGCATAGCGTTGAAGACGAGGAATTCAAGTATGGTTTGTCGGTAACGGGAACGGTTCATCCAGATGGTATTCTCACCAACAACGGGCTCAGGCCCGGAGATGTGATCATTATCACCAAGCCTATCGGCACCGGTGTTATCAGCACCGCCATCAAGGCGGGGGCTGCTGAAGATGGTCACCTGAAACCCTTCACCGATGTCATGACTACCCTGAACAACACTATCGCCGATATGGGGGATCTCTCGTTTATTCATGCCTGCACCGATATTACGGGATTCGGTCTCATCGGGCATCTTCGTGAGATGCTCTCCGGTAACAACCTCGAGATACGGGTTGACGCGGGCCACATTCCCCTGCTTCCCGGTGCCATCGAGTACGCGGGGCTTGGGCTTATTCCCGGGGGCATGTACCGCAACAGGGATCATGTGGGTAATCTCTGTACCATTGAAAAAGGCGTTCCCCGCGAGATAGCAGACCTGGCCTTTGATCCGCAGACATCCGGAGGGATGCTGCTGGCTGTCGCGCAGAAAGACGCCGAAAGACTCCTGGAGCACCTGCACCGCAAGGGGGCCCGGCAGGCAACCGTTATCGCACAGTGTCACAGCGCACACACACCTTCCATCACACTTGCCTGATACCATTTCATTATTTTATTTGACAACATTCGTCTTTACCGCTATTGATAATCAGATCAGAAAAGCAGATAATAGATGAACGATATAAATGAACAACTTCGACAACTGCCCCAGGTTGAGCAGATACTATCTGACAACCTGCTTGCTGAATATATTGACCAGCTGGGACATCCCGTCGTTCTCGCCCTGGCACGCGAAGTGCTGGAAGAACACCGTTTACGCCTTCGGGAAGGGGGCACCTTCAGCAGGAATGACCTCCTGGATAACATCACCCGTCGCTGTGGTTCAAAAAAACTTGAAAAACTGCAGCGGGTCATCAACGCCACCGGTGTAATAATTCATACCAACCTTGGCCGCTCCCCCCTGGGGGGCAGCATTCTTGACAGGCTGTCACACGAACTGAAAGGCTACTGCAACCTTGAACTGCATCTCCCCACCATGAAACGGGGAAAACGGGGAGGATTTGCCGAAGAGCTGCTGTGCCATCTCACCGGTGCCCAAGACGCCCTTATCGTCAACAACAACGCCTCCAGCGTCTTTCTCATACTCAACCAGTTTGGAAGCGGTCACGAGGTGATCGTGTCCCGTGGAGAGCTCATCCAGATAGGGGGTGGATTTCGCATCCCTGATATAATGGAACAGACAGGCGCCCGCATCGTAGAGGTGGGAACCACCAACATAACCGAAATAGACGATTTCAAACAAGCTATAACCCCGCAGACAGCCATGATATTCTCTGCCCACCAGTCCAACTTTTTACAGCAGGGATTCACCCGGATGCCTACACTGTCACAGCTTGCTGCCCTGGCGGGAGATTCCATTATGCTGGCACGAGACCTGGGAAGCGGAAACCTGGTCAATGACCGGCGCCTGCCCGCCCCCTTCGAGGTAACCGTTAACCAGGAACTGCGGGAAGGCCCCGATATTGTCTGCTTCAGCGGTGACAAGCTGCTGGGGGGCTGCCAGTGCGGCATCATAGTGGGAAAGAAGGACACCATCGCCAGGCTGAGAAAGAACCCCCTCATGCGCATGCTGCGGGTAGACAAGATCACCTACTACCTGCTGCAGGAGACCCTGCTGGAATACGCCAATGGTACTATTGACAATGTACCACTGTGGAAGAATATATTTCAGGACGAAAAAACCATACAGCGACGCGTGCAGCGCCTGCTCAGGCAGGTGGCAGGCCACCCGGTACGTTCCCTGTTATCGAAGGTGTCCCTTGAAAGCACCTTTGGCGGGGGTTCACTGCCCACCCGCACACTGCCATCAACAGGACTGGCCATCCAGCCACGGGACACCTCCGCCGACCAGTTGTACGCCCGGCTGCTTCACGGAACGCCTCCCATCGCCGGGTATATTGACAATGAAAAGGTTATCCTTGATTTCAGAACAATCTTTGATGATGATCTTCCCTGTATACGAAAAGCCCTGGAGGATCTGATACCGGAAAATACGGGCAGTACAATGTAAAGGAATATAATATTCTGTTGACTTTTCAGCTATCTGCTGATACTTATAAATTATCAGAAAATATCTTATCGGACAGGTTTTCGCTATGGGATTATTCACTCCGAATGTCGACAGGCTGATAGAAAGAAATGATGTCGATAAACTGCGTCAATTGACACATCATAAAAAACCCGAAATACGGCTCAGCGCATTTCTTGCCCTGGCAAAGAGTAAAGACGAGGACATCCTTTCTGAACTGAGAAATCTTCTTAATGACCCCAATCCCCGTGTGCGTACTATCGCCACCCTCAAGTTCGGTGAACTGGGTGACAGTGAGATAATCGAGAATTTCAGGTCAATCATCATTAACGGCTCACAGAGGGACAAAATGGAAGCCCTTCGCATTCTTGCAGACAGGGGCCCCACTGAAGATACCGAGATATCCAAGATACTCTACCTTGCCTACAAGGACAAAAAGATGATGGTCAGCATTGAGGCCATGCGCACCATGGGGGCCATAAAAGACCGCTACTCGGTACCCCACCTGGTAGACGCCCTCGAAAGCAGGCATTACCAGATTCGCCTTGAAGCCACAAAGGCACTGGGAAAAATATCCGATGAAGCGTCAATAGAACCCCTGATAGGATGCCTGGTTGACAATAATCCCGAAGTACGCAAAGAGGCCCATCAATCACTTACAAGCATCGGTACTGAAAAGGCCCTTAACGCCATAAACGACGCTCCCTTTATGCTCCTGGTAAAAAGGATGACCGAAGGAGGGGCCCAGCGTGAAGAGACTGTACGGCAGATCGGTCAGAATAAAATACGTGAAGGTATTCCCCTTCTCATGAAGGCCTGTGCCGATGAATACAAATCTGTGAGGATGGAAGCCGCCCGGTCCGTAGGTATGCTGCGGGACAAAACGGCAACACCATCGGTAGTAAAACTGCTGGATGATCCATATTACGATGTGCGGCTTGAAGCAGTGCGCACCCTTGAGAAGCTGTTCGACGTACGCGCACTCAGGGGCATTGAGAAAGCCATGGAAGATCCCAATAAGAACGTTCGCGATGAAGCCCGTGTTTCGTATTATTCACTCAAATCCAGGCTCGAAAAAGTACACAGCGATATTTGAGAAGTACCCGCATGATTCTCGGTTTTGACATAGGCAACACCAACACCATAATGGGAATCTACCTCCCCGGCGACCAGGCACCCTCCCGGGAGTACCGCTACACCACCATGAAAAACTCCGCTGTAGACGAGACAGCCGCCCTCATCCTTTCATTTCTGAGGGCCCATGATATCATTGAACATCAAAATGGTGCCATAGAAGGAATAGTGGTATCAAGCGTGGTACCGGAGATAAACAGTATGTACCTGCAGATTGCCGAAAAGTACTTTACTATCTCCCCAATCATCCTTTCACACCAGTCCAAAACTTCAATTTCCATACAGTATGATGACATCACCCAGCTTGGAATTGACCGAATTGTAAACTGCGAGGCAGCCCATACCCATTACGGGATCGATGCCGTCATCATCGATATGGGCACCGCCATGACCGTAAGCGTACTGTCCGCCGCCGGAGTATTCGAGGGAGGACTCATCGCCCCCGGCCTCCAGACATCCATAAATGCCCTTTCCCAGCGGGCATCCCAACTTTTCACCGTTCCCATCGAAAAACCTTCTTCTATCATCGCAAAAAACACCCATGACGCCCTTATTTCCGGCTCATTTTACGGATGGACATGCATGATCGATGGATTTCTGGCGAAAATAAACGAGGAAACCCGGAGAAGCAACACCATTATCCTCACCGGAGGGCTTTCTTCAGTTATCGGCCCCCACCTTGAAGGGAACATCATCATCGACGGCCAGCTCACCATGAAAGGCCTTCGGCTTCTCTATAACCTGAACAAAACGTGAAAAGGATTCACCGCTAAGGCGCTAAGTACGCAGAGATCGCTACGATTTGCGTTCCTTTTCAACGTATTTTTTATGATTTTTTGTTATTTCACTCATTATTCTTTTTTCTGTTCAAAAGATAAGGTTTTTTTAATGGTTAAATTACATAAAATCAAAGCCTGTAAAAACTATTTTTTTAAAATAAATTTTCAACCATTTCTCTCTTAAATATAAAACGCATTGAATATGTATTGAAAAACTCTTTGCGAACTTCGCGTCCTTCGCGCCTCTGTGGTGAAAAAAACCACCTCTTTGATGAATAAAATGGCCTCAAATGTTTAGTTATCCACAATTTTATCCACACTATCCACAATTTGAAGGCAGAATTACATTAATTTACTTCATTAATTTCATTTCGCGTTTTATTAGTTAACAAATCAATGAAATAGAGATTTCAGCACACGTCATTAATCCAGCGCGACTAGTGTAAGTACTGATTATACCAGTGATAACAGCACAACTATTAATTTAACTTTTTTTTTATTCATTAATTTCCGTAATTCCAGTTCAATATCTTTCGTAATACCAAAAATTAATTTTTGTCGATTTGTGGATAATATTTGTATAGTCTTGCAGCGCATAATTTTCACATTTACGCATGGAAAATACTTGCCAATATAGAAGTTTATATGCTATATCAGCTCATTATGTCATATTTAAACCAGTATTTGTGAGGATTTATGAGCAACTATGAACGATATTCCCGCTACCTTGTTCGTTCTGTTGATCACATTTTTAAGAATTTTCTGAGTGATACCTCCATTGAAGAGGTGTTCGAGTCACAGTCACGGCAAAACGATCCTATCGTGTCCATCGAGCTTGACGGCTCACTGCGGGGAGAACTGATTTTGAACCTCCCCCTTCAGACACTCAACATGCTGACAAAAAGGATCGTTCCCTCGGTGAGATCCAATTCACTGAAAAAACATCATCCCGACGTTGCAGGGGAGATCGCCAACCTCATTGCAGGTACTTTTGTTAACCAGCTGCAGTTCGTTAAGCATGATGTGAAACCATCTGCTCCCGAATACAATGATGATCCCCTTGCCATTAAGGCCCTGTACGAGAACATTAACCTGTCCTTTCATTCACGGTTTGGCGGCTTTGACATTGACCTGTACTTTCAGGAAAACCGAAGCGAATAATACAAATGCTTTATACCGCTGATATACTGCTGATTTTCGCCTATTTTGTAATAAGCTTTGTTATTGCCCTGTATTTTTACCGCCGGGCGGGCAAAGATACCGAAGAATTTTTTCTTTCAGGCCGCAACCTCTCATGGTGGATGGCCGGCACCGCCATGGTGGCAACCACCTTCGCCGCTGATACCCCTCTGGCCGTTACCGAGCTTGTGGCAAAAAACGGTATTGCCGGCAACTGGCTGTGGTGGAACATGGTTGCCGGCAGCATGCTGACGGTTTTTTTCTTTGCCAGGCTGTGGCGCCGTGTGGGGGTACTCACCGATGTTGAATTCATAGAACTTCGCTACTCGGGAAAACCCGCGGCCTTTTTGCGGGGATTCAAGGCGTTGTATCTCGGCCTTTTCATGAACTGTATCATCATGGGATGGGTAAACCTGGCCCTGGCGGAGATATTAACCCATATATTCGGCATCGAGCAGTCAATGCTTATTCTGTGGGTGGTGCTGTGCATGCTGGTAGTGGGCATCTATTCAGCCCTTGCCGGTCTCTGGGGAGTGGTGGTTACCGACTTTTTCCAGTTCATAATCGCCATGAGTGGGTGCATCATCCTTGCCATCATCGTTCTTAACCTCCCCCAGGTGGGGGGCATACAGGGATTAAAGGCCAAACTGCCGGCTGAAACCTTTGACATGATACCCCATATCAGCAGCACAACAACGGCGGCAACCGGCATGTTAACACTTGGATTCGGCGCCTTCATGGCACATATATTCATACAATGGTGGGCCTCCTGGTATCCGGGAGCAGAACCAGGCGGAGGCGGGTATATCGCCCAGCGCATGATGTCCGCCAGAGACGAACAGCATTCAATGCTGGCCACCCTCTGGTTCACCATCGCCCATTACGCACTGCGCCCGTGGCCCTGGATCATCGTGGCCCTTGCCAGCCTGGTGCTCTATCCCGACCTCGATCCCGGTGCCAGGCGAAGCGGGTTCATTCTTGCCATGCGGGATTATCTTCCGCCAGGACTTCTGGGGCTGCTGATCGCCGCATTCCTGGCCGCCTACATGTCCACCATATCCACCCATCTGAACTGGGGCAGCTCATACCTCACCAACGACCTGTACCGCAGGTTCGTCAAACGTGAGGCAACCGAGACACATTACGTGCTGATATCACGGATAATCACCCTTCTCCTGGTGGTGGCATCAAGCCTCATCATACTGGTGATGAACAGTATATCCGGCGCGTGGGCCTTTATCATAGAATGCGGTGCCGGCCTGGGCCTGGTGCTCATACTGCGATGGTACTGGTGGCGCATCAACGCCTGGACTGAAATTGTGGCCATGATAGCCCCCTTCGGCGGTGTGTTGATATCCCGTTTCATACTGCACACTGAATTTCCCGAAAGCATGTTCTTCATCGTCACTTTTACCACCGGTGCATGGATGATTACCACCCTCATCACCCGTCCCACCCACGTGGATACCCTCGACCGGTTTTACCTGCGGGCTTTTCCCGGGGGAAGGGGATGGACAAAGTACCGTCAATCCCTTCAGCAGCGCAGGCCCGAACTCATGCTGGGTCAACCCGACCCCCTGCTCCCATCATTCTTCTACTGGATAATCGGCATCATCGCCACCTATGCCTCCCTCTTCGCCATAGGCAACATCGTACTGCAGAACTACCTGGAAGGCTTCTCCCTCTCCGCCCTGGTCATAGCCTGCTTCGTTAGCCTCTACTACCTCCTGAACCGGCAGAAATCAACTCAACTCCTTTAGAGGATCACCGCTAAGGCGCGAAGGACGCAAAGAGTTTTTCAATATATAATCAATTCGTTTAGTATTTATAAGAGAAATTGTTGCAAAGTTTTTTAAAAAAATAGTTTTTACAGGCTGATATTTAAATCAATCTAACCATTAAAAAACCTTATTTTTTCCAGAAAAAAAGAATAAGGACTGAAATGACAAAAGAATGCAAAAATACGTTGAACAGGAACGCAACTCTTTGCGAACTCTGCGCCCTCCGCGCCTTAGCGGTGATCCTTAAAAAACATCGGATTAAAACTACTTGACACAATTAATGATTTTAGAAAACTCAAAAGCACCTTCCCGGTGACGGGTAAACCGGTAAATGACGAGGTATTTTTTGTGGAAAAGAAACCCTTCCCCACGTTTGAAGAAGCATCAGCCATCATGCGTACGGGCATTACCCCCCTTGACACAGAAGAGGTATCCCTGTTTGACCTGCGGGGACGGGTAATTGCCGAAGATATTATCTCTGACAGCAATATACCCATGCTTGACAATTCAGCCATGGACGGCTACGCCGTGCAGGCCGCAGATACCAGGGGGGCCGCCCCCGGCACCCCCGCCGTGCTCACCGTTACCGGCGAGATACAGGCTGGCGGCGATCCCGAAGGATATCACCTGGGCAGCGGCGAGGCCATTCGCATCATGACCGGGGCTCCCATTCCCGCCGGGGCAGACACGGTGGTAGAATTCGAAAAAACAGGCGAAGAGAACAACCGGGTAGAAGTTTTCGACTCTTTTTCTCCCGGTGACAACGTACGCCGTGCCGGCGAAGACATATCCACCGGTGATATGGTGCTTGAAACCGGCACCATGCTGTTACCGGCCCACGTGGGCCTTTTGGCATCTATCGGCAGGGAACACGCCCTGGTGTACCGAAGGCCCCGGGTGGCCATCATCACCACCGGCAACGAGATCGCCGAGCCGGGGCAGCCGCTGAAGAGGGGCTGGGTGCGCAACAGCAACGCCTACACCCTGCACGGCCTGGTGGAAGAATACGGGGGCATACCCCACTACCTGGGCATCGCCGAGGACACCCCCGAAAAGACCCGTGAAATACTGCGGAAAGCCCTCACATACGACCTGGTGATCACCACCGGCGGCGTATCCATGGGCAGGTACGATTTCGTACCGGATGTGATGAAAGACCTGGGCATCGATGTGCGGGTCGAGAAGGTACTTATGAAACCGGGCAAGCCATGCGTGTTCGGCCTCAGGGGACCGGTTCCCGTGTTCGGGCTGCCGGGCAATCCCGTTTCCACCATGGTGTCCTTTTTACAGTTCGTGCGCCCCGCCCTGCTTTCACTCATGGGATCGCGAAAAATTGATAAACCCGTGATGCGTGCAATATCACGCCAGCGCATCAAGAAGAAACCCGACCGCACCCATTTCATTCGGGGTTATTTTGATATAGAGGATGGACAGGTATACGTTTCAACCACCGGCCCGCAGGGATCGGGCATACTCAGGTCGATGGGGATGGCTAACTGTCTCATAATAGTACCCATGGGGGTCAGTGTTGTAGAAGAAGGTGAAACTGTAAACATTCAGCTCATCCATCATGGGGAAGTATAACCATGCGCAAAAAGGGAATACTCCTGTATTCAGGAGGACTTGACAGCCTTATTGCTGCCAGATTGCTTCTTGACCAGGGCATTGAGCTTACAGGCCTGTACTGTGTCCTTCCCTTTGTCCCCCCCCATACTAACCCCGCTACGCTGGAAGCGGCGAAAATGGCTGCACAGATAAACCTCCCCCTTGAATATCACCGCCTTGGCAGGGAGTATCTTGATATTATAAAGAATCCTCCACACGGCTATGGAAAAGAGATGAACCCGTGTGTTGACTGCAAAATATATTTTATGAAAATCGCCGGCCGTCTCATGCGTGAAGAAGACGCCGCCTTCGTTGCCACCGGTGAAGTGGTGGGACAGCGTCCCATGTCGCAGCTGAAGAATACCATGCGTCATATAGAAAAAGAGAGCGGGCTGCAGGATTACCTGCTTCGTCCCCTGTCTGCTAAAATACTTGCGCCAACCCGCGCCGAGCGTGAGGGGATAGTGGACAGGGAAAGGCTTCTTGATATCAACGGCCGCGGACGCAAACGCCAGATGGCACTGGCCGAAGAATACGGAATACAGCAGTACCAGTCACCGGCAGGGGGGTGTTTTTTCACCGATCCCTACATTGCAGGGCGGGTGCGCGACCTCGTGGATCATCAACCCGGCTTCACCGCAGTTGATACCTACCTTCTAACCGTGGGCAGGCATTTGCGGCCGTCACCCTCGGCAAAAATCATCGTGGCCCGAAACAGCGATGAGAATGATATACTTGAAGAGTACAGGGAAGGGGCGGCCTGCATGATAATTCCCGGGTTCAGGGGCCCCCTGGCACTGGTTACGGGAGACCCCCGGCCTGAAGACATCACACTGGGGGCACGGGTGATTGCCCGTTACGGAAAATTCGGCAATGGGCCGGGTGTTCTTGAAATACATGAAGGTGAAGACAGTGTGCGTACACTTGAGATATCAGAACCGGCAGATGATGCCGTCATTGACAGTATGAGAATATAACCGTGAGGTTTTTCAGCATGAAAAAGAAAGTGGTATCATTTCTTGTTTCCGGACGGGGCTCTAACTTTAAAACCGTGGCCGAAAAGATTGCTTCGGGATACATACCCGCAGTTTCGGGGGTTGTGCTGTCAAACAGGGCCGATGCCCTGGCCCTTGAAACTGCCCGTGCTATGGGAATACCCGCGTGTACCGTGCTGCCTGCCCGGTACAGCAGCCGTGAAGCCCACGAAGAAGCCCTTATTCGAGAACTTGAAGCCCGCAAAACCGACCTGGTTGTGGCAGCGGGATACATGCGCATACTCACCCCCTACTTTGTGCGGCAGTATAAAAACAGGATAATTAATATACATCCCGCCCTGCTTCCTTCATTTCCGGGGGTAGACGCCCAAACGCAGGCCCTTCATTACGGGGTGAAGATAACCGGATGCACCGCCCACTTTATCGACGAGGGCACCGACACCGGGCCCATAATCTTACAAAAGGCCATCGCCGTAGAGGAAAACGACACGGTAGAATCGTTGTCAAAACGCATTTTAATAGAAGAACACCGGGTGCTGCCCGAGGCGGTAAAGCTTTTCTGCGAAGGCAGGCTGCGTGTAGATGGCCGGCGGGTGAACATTCTCTAATATTTTGTACTTGATAATTTCGCAATCCTTGAGTATACTATTACCAGTTTACCCACACCATTTTCAACCAGTGACAGGAGGGCTTCAATGCTGTATATTTCGCTGTTAATCTTGTATGCGGCGGCAATTTTTATCACGCTCTTGGTGTTTCATTATTTTCAGCTCTTTCGATCCAAGGAACAGTATACAAGGGACGAACTGAAAAACGTTATTCCCTCAATTCCCAGGTACTGGGACTCGCTTCTGCAGAGATACTATCTTCCTGGATTCATATTCTCACTTGTTGTATCCAGCGTGCTGGGACTGCTTTTTCCTTTCATCGCGCTCAACTGGTTTTTCCAGTCGGCCATCATTTTCATTGTGCTGTTTATTGTGCTTCCCTACGTGAAAAGTTACCGGGAAAACATAATGGTCACCTCGTCTGATAATTTCAGTGACATGTTTTCAAATATTTTTATCAGGTATACCGAGGTCATACTGTTTGGCTTTGGAGCGGGAACATTCAGTTCCATGACCTACCAGTGGACCAGCCACAAGGAACTGAGCTTTCTATGGTTCCTGGTAAACGCGGCAGCTATTATAATAATAATGGTCAAATTGCTTATAGATGTCAGCTCCATAAAAGAAGAAAAAAATAATTTTTAAGTTGACGGTGGGTTATGTTCTTTGTACTATTCATGGTGTTCTGAAAAACATAGTTTCGAACTAAGAAGGATTATATTTAAATAATCCTCTTTTTTTAATTCCACACACATTACATTATTGGGGATTAAGCCCAAACGCGCAAGGAGGAGTATTTTATGAAAAAGATCTTTACATTAGCCCTGGTAGTAGTCGCAACTGTCGCCTTTGTTTCATGCGGTGGTGCGAGTCGTGGCGGTATGGTTAAAGGTGAGTCCTTTATCTCTGAAGGCTGGGTTTCTCCTGACATTTTCAGGGTAACAGCTACTGGTGTTCCAAAGCCCGGTTTAACCAACAAGATCCAGAGAAGAGGTACAGCCAAAGAAGCTGCTCTTATCATGGCTCAGAAAAGGATCATTGAAAAATTCGTTGGCGCTCGTCTTGAAGGTGCTGCGGGAGCAGCAGATTACGCATCAACAGGTATCGCTGTAGCGAAAGAATTCGGCGGTCTGGTTAAAGGCGGCACCATCGTTAAAGAGACCTACGACGACGATGACAACTGTGAAATAGTTTACCAGATAGAAAAGAAGAACCTGAAAAAGGATGTACAGGGCGGGGCTTATCAATAAGCCTTCCACCACATCTTTTTCACCAAAAACCATGCCTGCAAACGGCATGGTTTTTTTTGCTTTTTTCCTGGATTTATGAGAATGAAACAGGGGGCTTCCCGGGAGTCGAACTCTCACTTTAGCCCACTTCCTCCGCGTGATACCTGTTGTGTATTGATGAAGAGTATGCAGTTATTATGATATCATCAGCAGCAAGCCATGATTCAGGGCATAAAAAAAGAGAGTTATAAATAACTCTCTTTTTTAAAATATATATATTATATCAATCCTGGCAGCGTCCTACTCTCCCACACCATTACCAGTGCAGTACCATCAGCGATGAGGGGCTTAACTTCTGTGTTCGGAATGGGAACAGGTGTTTCCCCCTCTCTATAGCCACCAGGAAAATGTTTTCTCAAGTGCCTGATCAATAAACAAGAACGGATACTTTTTGTCAACAATTTTGTCTGCTTTTTTTAAAAAATACAAATTTTTCTTGCAGATCAAACAACCATCATATGTAGAATAACATAGTACACGGTCAAACTATTTCTAATTTTTTTTAAGGATCACCGCCAAGGCGCAAAGCACGCAAAGGGCGCAAAGAGTTTTTCAATATATATTCAGTGCGTTTTATATTTAAGAGAGAAATGGTTGAAAGTTTATTTTTAAAAATAGTTTTTACAGGCTGAGATTTTAAGTAATTTAATCATTAAGAAAACCTTATCTTTTCAACAAAAAAATGATAATGGTTGAAAGAACAAAAGAACATGTAGATATTATGAACATAAACGCGACTCTTAGCGATCTCTGCGTGCTTTGCGCCTCTGCGGTGATCTTTTAAGGATATTGATGAACACAACAAGGATAATGAAATTTACTGTTTCTGATGAACTTTCCGGTAAGAGGATAGACCTGTTGTTGTCGGGAAAGTTTTCTTACAAGAGCAGAACACAGTGGCAGGACGAGATAAAAAACGGGAATATCAGTATAAACGGGGCACTACCGACTGCGGCCCACCGGAAAGTGGCAGCCGGCGACGTGGTGGAATATCACGGGGATACCCTGCAGGAACCCCCTGTAGACAGGTCGTATACCATTATCTACCGTGACCCCTACGTGGTGGCCGTCAATAAACCAGGCGACCTGCCCACCCATCCATCGGGCATCTATTACAACAATACCCTGAGTTTATTGCTTGAAGCTGATACCGGTGAAAAGCTGGTACCCCTGCACCGCCTCGACAGGGAAACATCGGGGGTTATACTCTTTGCCCGTGAGAACCGCTACGTACAGCCATTTCACGCTGCAATGGAGAGCGCCCGCAAAGAATATACCGCCCTTGTGCGTGGGATCCCAGAATGGGACAGTATCACCGTAAACGTTCCCCTGGGCAGCGATCACAACTCGGTGGTTCGCAAAAAAAGGGCAGCCTTTCCCCATGCCGCCGAGAAGGCGTGTACCCGGTTTACCGTTGCCGGGAGATATGCTGACTTTGCCATGGTCAGGGCCTTCCCCGAAACGGGAAGGCTGCACCAGATACGGGTACATCTTCTCCACCTGGGCCATCCCATCCTGGGTGACAAGCTCTACGGGGGCAACGAGAGCTGGTTTCTTCACTTCATAACCCATGGATGCACCCCCGACCTTGTAGAAGCCCTTGGCATGGCCAGGAGTGCCCTTCACGCCGAATATTATACACTGCGCCACCCCTTTTACCATGAGGAGATGACATTTCACGCGCCGCTGCCAGAAGATATGAAAGAAATTATACAGAAAGGAATCACTCATGGCTGAACCGGTACTACCGCCCAAAGCGAAGTTGTTCGTGGGCATACTCACCTCAAGGGGTGAGCTGGCCGAGCGGGCCGAGCTGGTGCTGCAGAAAAAGTACGGCCCCATCGATTACCAGACTACCCGCATACCATTTACCAACTCTGATTATTATAATTCAATGGGCGACCAGCTTTTCAAGGTATTGTACTCCTTCAAAAAACTGGTAAAGCGTGAAAAGATCGTACCCATAAAGCTTGCCGCCAACAGGCTTGAGAAAAAACTCTCAGGCTCATCCAAACGCCTCATCAACATCGACCCGGGATACATCACCCTCTCCAACGTATACCTGGCCAGCTGCAAAGAATTCTTCCATCGCACCTACCTGGCAAAGGGCATATACCTTGAAAACGAATACTATTTCAGCGCCAGGCGATTCCACCCCTGGGACTGGACCTACCCCGATTACCTCAAACAGGAATACCTTGATTTTTTCCACACCGTTCGGAGTATATACTACAAGCAGCGTAAATCCTGAAATTCTGTAACGGATTACCGCAAAGACGCAGAGGACTCAGAGGACGCTAAGAAAGGAATTAGTATTGTAACGGAAAAAAATATAACAGTCCTTACGGATTATTGGGAATTGAAAATAATTTTTTATAACCTTAGTTCACTTCTCACGGCTCACTATTCACTAATCATCTGCGTTTATCGAGCGAAGCGGGCGGTTTCATATATATATAAAACCTTATCATATCATAATCCTTTCTCTGCGCCCTTAGCGTCCCCTGCGACTTAGCGGTGATCCGTTATGGATGGTACCGTAAGAAATCAGTACCCCATGTACTCATTGGGTTCGTCCAGGTTTTCTTTGAGGTAGCGGGTGTTGAGCCTTTTCAGCATTTTTTTGAGATCGGGGTTATTCGGATCTTCGGCCAGCAGATCCCTGGTGAGGCGTATGGCGTGGTTGTATTGACGCAGTTCGGTGTAGCACTGTATCATCTTCATCTTCACGTCTTTTGCGTCTTCCTTGATCTTAACGGCCCTTGCGTAGGCTTTTATGGCGGGGGCGAATTCGCCGAAATTTTTGTGAATATCACCCAGCGCCACCGCCGCCTCGTAGAAGTCATTCTTGACGTGCAATGCTTTCTCGAGGTTTTCAATGGCCATGCTTCCCCGTTCTACGTGATAATGGGACATACCGATATAATAGTAGGTGGTATGTGACTTTCTGCCGTATTCTATGGCCTTCTCCAGGTTTTTGATAGCGTCAGAGTATTCCTGAAGCCGGTAATGCACCAGCCCCCTCTTGTGATAGGCTTCGCCGAAGTTTTCCTTGTACTTAATGGCACGGTCAAGATAGTCCGCCGCCTTCTGGTATTCCTTTATATCATAGTAGAGTGACCCCAGGTTGAAGTTGATAAAGGGATTATAAGGGTTTACCTCGATGGCCCGTAAAAAGTGCTTCTCGGCAAAATGATACTGGTGCAGCCGGCAGTAGAGGTTTGCCAGGCTGTTATGGGCCCGCGAGTAGTCAGGGTTCAGGCGAATGGCCTCAAGGTAGGTTTCTGCCGCCTTTCTGAAATCGCCCTTATTCTCGTATATGGCCGCCTCGTAGAAGTATAATTCCTTGCGGTGATCTGAGGGGTACTTTTTGCGATAATGGTTTACCAGGGCATTCAGGGTGCGATAGCGCTTACCCAGGTATAACTCCCGCATGCGCACCAGCGTGGCGCTCTTGGCGTAGTCTTTTTCCAGCTCTTCCAGTTTCTGCTTTTCTTCAGCCCCGGCTTTTTTTTCATCGGTGGTTTCATCTGCCGTCACCATGCCCTGCAGGGCAATGAAAAGGCAGAGCATCATCACGGGCATATATATGTGCTTCATCTTTTTTCCTGTGTGGTATAAATATATTGTGAGAATAGGATATGATCCTTTTTACGGGGACGTCAAGAAGAAAGTAGCCGTCATTGCAGCCGTAGTGCGGGGGTGAATTAAATATCGGGTAATAATATGAATTTCAATGCCAATTTTGAATGAAGAAGGGCTCATTCCTCTTTGGCATGCGACCGTACACCACGAGGCCCCCTATATCCCCCTGAGGGGGACAAAAAAATACATATAAATAAAAATTTCAGGTATTGACATTTAATATAATGACTCAGGAGTCCCCCCTGGGGGGATTGTATAGACCGGGGACATAGGTAACACATGTTCGGACACATGGGTAACACTTTTTTGTATCATAGCGTTAACTTCTTAATGACTTGATTACAATAATACACTTCTCTTACATTATCATAA